>Ga0164309_10001236_pt1 | contig 12741 bp, 12 predicted proteins | sample Whisoiple_247_MG_FD_109984 | JGI IMG/M metagenome (GOLD analysis project Ga0164309, IMG submission 109984) | Soil microbial communities amended with fresh organic matter from upstate New York, USA - Whitman soil sample_247_MG | ecosystem: Environmental > Terrestrial > Soil > Unclassified >... | reverse complement strand
GGTCGCGCTGGTCGTCACGTCGGCGGAGCGGGCCAGGGATCTCAAGCACGGCACCGGCCGGCGATCGTCGAGGCTGCGTCGCAGGGGGCGTACGCCAGCTACGTGGCGCATCAGTGAACGAGGTGCCTGACGTCGAGTATGTGCTCGTCACCGCAGGCACCGGCGTGCCGACCTCGGGTCTCATCCTTGGGCTGGCGCATGCAAGCACCTGTTTCGTCCGAGGGCACGTATGCACGGGTCAGCTTCCGTCGAGATGCCGTAGTCGATTCGGCTTGGAATCATCTCCAAACCCTGGCTCCCCCCGCTGGGTGAGGTTGCGAAGCGTATGCGTTGGGCGCGTGATGCGACGGCGCCAGGCCCCGGGTGAGCGCGGGTTTGCCAATCCGAGTAGATGATTTGCCACCGCTGATGTCGCGATGTCATTGTGCAAGCAAGCTGACCGCCGACGGGGCTGGTCGTCGGTTGGCACCGGCGATCGCTTCGCGGCAATAAATCATTGCTATACTAGCCAGTATCCACCTTGATTGACAGACAGGCAAAATCTGTCTCGGTCACCGACGGACAGTCGGCCTACAGTAAAGCCGCAGCATAAAGCCCGAACTATGGCCAAGACCCGTCAATTGGTGAGGCGGTCTAAGGATCCCACTGAGAAAAGTTCGAAAGTTTTGCTAAATCTCCTTGCAGGCGACACTTCCTGATGGTAACTTCTGGGAGTCCTAGGCAGGAACCGCACCCGCATAGCGATTATGGCTAACTGGGATGACTTTGCGAGCTGGTTGGCTGGGGGAAGTATCTATCCCGCGAAGGAGGGGTGGTTATGTCAAGCCGATTGACATTTTCCGATGGGTCGGATCGAGACCATCGGGTGCGTCGATGCCGCGCAGGCCTTCGAGAAGGCGTCTGAGGCGGGATACGGGCGATGTCCGAAACGCTCATCGAGCACCCACCGCAGACGCTGATCGATCACTCTGACACGGGGCGATCTACGCCCGTTGGCAATACCCACACAGCGATCCGGAACGATGACGCATTCGACCGGACGGCGGCGGTCACCATACCGGGATTGCTTCCGAGCAAAGTATTCGAGCGCACGCGATGGCAGCGGCAATACGCGGCGAAACTGCGGATAACCGACACGATGGTGGTATGCGCAGCGGTGGCGCTGGCGCAGTACGCTCGATTCGGTCCTACTTCCCATCCGCCTGGATACGTCAAATATTATGTGCCGGGCTTCTCGGTGCTTTTCATGATCATCTGGCTGGTAGCGCTGGCCGGATTTCGCAGTCGTTCCCCGCGGCTCACTGGTACCGGGATCGAGGAGTATCGACGGGTACTGACCGCCTCTTTTTGGACCTTCGGGGCGATAGCTATTGTCGCGCTGCTTCTCAAGCTCGACATCGCGCGTGGCTATCTCGCAGTGGCTCTGCCCAGTGGTGCGCTTGGGTTGGTGCTAACCAGAGCGATGTGGCGTGGATATCTGGCGCGTAAGCGCGCGAAAGGTGGATATCAAACTGCGGTCCTGGCCATCGGAGAACTCGATGCCGTGGAAACTCTCGCAAACGAGCTCGTGCGAAATCCGATGGATGGATATCACGTGGTGGGGGTCGGCGTACCGGGCTATGGCCCCCCGCGGGGCGAACACGTCACGGTGAACGGCCGGCTGGTACCCATTATCGGCGGGGAGTCCTACGCGCTGGAGGCAATTCGCACTTGCGGTGCCGATACGGTCGCCATTGCCGGAACGGAACACTTCGGCGTTCGGGGAATCCGAAGGCTACTGGGGGACTTCGAGCCGATGGGCGTTGACCTCGTGGTGTCGACGGGGGTCATGGACGTCGCGCTCTCTCGGCTGGTGATGCGGCCGAATGCCGGGCTGCCGTTGCTGCATATCGAAAAGCCGCAATATCACAGTGCCAAGCGGTTCGAGAAGCGCGCCTTTGACTTCTGCTTCGCGTTGGCGGCCCTTGTAGGCACCTTGCCTATTCTCCTGATCGCCGCGATAGCAATCAAGATCACGAGCCGTGGTCCTGTCTTCTATTCCTCCGAGCGCATCGGAATCGATGGCAGGCCGTTTGCGATGCTGAAATTCCGCACGATGGTCCACGATGCGGACAAGCAGCTGGCGAGCCTTTTGGATGCGAATGAAAACGATGGCCTTCTCTTCAAGATCCGAGACGATCCGCGCATAACGCCAGTGGGTCGCGTATTGCGGCGATTCAGCATCGATGAGCTGCCGCAATTTATCAACGTCTTACGGCATGAGATGAGTGTCGTCGGCCCGCGACCGCCATTGAGGCGCGAAGTCGAAGCCTACGATTGCGAGGTAATTCGACGGCTGCTCGTTATGCCGGGGGTTACCGGTCTTTGGCAGGTCAGCGGGAGATCGGATCTCTCGTGGAATGAAGCCGTTCGGCTGGATCTGTCGTACGTCGACAACTGGTCGATGGTCGCTGACATCGTGATCATCGTCAAGACGCTGCGAGCCGTATTCGGTCGCACGGGCGCGTACTGAGGACCGGCGATGCGCGGAATTATTCTCGCCGGGGGCACAGGGTCGCGCTTGCATCCGATCACCGTGGGTACGAGCAAGCAACTGTTGCCGGTCTACGACAAACCCATGATCTACTACCCCCTGTCGACTCTGATACTTGCCGGCATCCGCGATGTCTTGGTCATCACGACGCCGCCAGATGCCATGGCGTTCGGCAGATTGTTGGCCGACGGGTCACAGTTCGGCATCTCCGTCACGTACGCGGTTCAACAGGTGCCGAACGGTCTCGCCCAGGCGTTTGTCCTCGGCAGGGAACACATCGGGACCGAGTCGGTGGCATTGGTGTTGGGTGACAACCTATTCCACGGTCCGATGTTGGGTTCACAGCTGGGCCGCTTCAGCCAGATCGAAGGCGGGACGATCTTCGCCTACAGGGTGGCCGATCCCACCGCATATGGAGTGGTCGAATTCGACGGCCACGGGCGCGCCCTGTCCCTGGAGGAGAAGCCGAAGGCTCCGCGATCCGAGTACGCCGTGCCGGGGCTGTACTTCTATGACAACGAAGTGCTCGAGATCGCTGATTCGCTGGCGCCTTCCGATCGCGGGGAATACGAAATCACCGACGTCAACCGTGCCTATCTGGAGATGGGGCGATTGTCGGTCGAGGTACTTCCTCGCGGGACGGCCTGGCTAGACACCGGCACGTTCGACTCGCTGCTTGATGCAGGCAACTACGTTCGCACGATCGAACAACGCCAAGGCCTGAAGATAGGTGTACCGGAGGAGGCCGCCTGGCGACAGGGCTTCATTAGCGACGACGAGCTACGTGAGCGCGGTGAATTGCTCTTCAAGTCCGGGTATGGGGCGTACTTGCTCGGCCTTCTGGATGGATCGGGAGCTGAGCTGTGAATCCGGCAAGGCGCGTGCGATCATTCCGGAGTCTGTTTGCTAGACGGAACGAACAGTGCGGAGAAAGCAGCTACCCTGTATCAAATACCGACCATAGGTATTTGCCCAACCAGCGAATAGGGGTGTAAATGATCTGCCGCCTGTGTGAGTCAACTCGCCTGGTGAGTGTTCTCGACCTCGGCGCGACGCCACCGTGTGAAGCCTTCCTCACGGCTGACGAGCTCGATTCGCCAGAGCCCACTTTCCCGCTACACCTCCGCGTCTGCGAAGACTGTTTGCTTCTTCAGATCCCCGCGCTGATCACCCCTGAAGACACCTTCACGGAGTACGCCTACTTTTCGTCGTACTCCGATAGTTGGGTTCAGCATGCAAAGAGCTTCGTCTATGACGCCAAACAACGCCTCGGTCTAGGTGCCGATTCATTTGTCGTCGAGGTCGCCAGTAACGACGGCTACCTCCTCCAGCACGCGCTCGATGTGGGCATACGGTGCCTGGGCATCGAGCCGTCGGTGAATGTAGGAGTCGCTGCGCGTAAGCGTGGCGTACCAACCAAAACCGCCTTCCTGGACGAGCAACTGGCCGCAGCCGTGCGCGACGAACACGGTCCGGCCGACCTCGTCGTCGCCAACAACGTCTACGCGCACATTCCTGATCTACTTGGTTTCACCCGATCCCTGCGCGGACTGCTGGCCGACGACGGTTGGCTGAGCATTGAGGTCCACCACGCATTGAACCTTGTCGCTCTCGGCCAGTTCGACACGATCTACCACGAGCACTTCCAGTACTACACGGTGCTTTCCGTGATGCGCGCGCTGGCCACGGCCGGCTTGGCGGTTGTCGATGTGGAGTTGATCCGGACCCATGGCGGGTCGATCCGCGTGTGGTCGCGCCCGGAAGAAAGCGCGGGTAAACCATCCGGTCGCGTCGCCGAGGTGCTTCGGATCGAAGAGGAGGCCGGGCTGCATCAGGTGGACGGCTACTTGAAGTTGCGTTCGCGAACCGAGAAAGTCCGACACGACCTCTTGCGATTCCTGCTCGACCGACAGGCCGAGGGCAAGCGTGTCGTTGGTTACGGAGCGCCGGGCAAGGGCAACACGCTCCTCAATTACTGCGGTATCCGCAGCGATTTGCTCGAGTACACGGTCGACCGCAATCCCTACAAGCACGGTCGCTTCACTCCCGGCACGCGCATTCCAATTCACGACCCGGCGCAGATCGACAAGGATCGCCCCGACGTCGTGCTCGTGCTGCCGTGGAACCTCGAGACCGAAGTAACCGAGCAACTTGCGTACATCGCGGAGTGGGGCGGCCAACTCGTCGTTCCCCTCCCCACGCTGCACGTCGCAGACATCTCGAATCCGTTGGAACAACAGGGAGTAGCAACATGAAGGTCGTTCTGTTCTGCGGTGGCTACGGAATGCGGATGCGCGACTCCAGTGGCGACGGCATGCCAAAGCCAATGCAGATGGTCGGACCGCGGCCGCTCATCTGGCACGTAATGCGCTACTACGCACACTTTGGTCACAAAGAGTTCATCCTGTGTCTGGGTTACGGTGCAGCGCACATCAAGAACTACTTCCTCACGTACCAGGAAGCTGCGTCGAACGATTTCGTGATGCGCAACGGCCAGGTCGAGCTGATGCACTCCGACATCAGTGACTGGTCGATCACCTTCGTCGACACCGGCCTCGAATCGGCGATCGGAGAGCGCCTGCGGCGAGTGCGATCCCATCTCGACGGCGAGGAGTACTTCCTGGCCAACTACGCCGATGTGCTCACCGATGCACCGATGGACGACATCGTCGAGAAGTTCCATGCGTCCGGCGCGGCCGCATCGATGATGGTTGTTCCACCGCAGTCGTCGTTCCATTGCGTCGAAGTGTCCGAGGCCGGCGAGGTCAAGGACCTGATGCCGCTATCCGACCTCTCAGTCTGGGTGAACGGCGGGTACTTCGTGCTTTCCGAGGAAGTATTTGATCTGGTGCCCCCAGGCGGAGACCTTGTTGCGGACGCTTGCGGCACCCTCGCGGGCGAGGGTCGGCTGTTTGGATATCGGCACGAAGGTTTCTGGAAGCCGGCCGACACGTTCAAGGAACGTGCCGAACTCGACGCTGCCTACCATCGCGGAGATCGGCCGTGGATGCTCTGGGACCACGGCGATTCCACACTCGGCGCCGCTGCAGCGACCACATGATTCTGCTCTCGACCGGGACGATCACGGAGATCGCTGTTCTGGGTGCGCACTGCGACGACATTGCGATCGGGATGGGCGGCACGCTACTGAGCCTTTCCAGGATGGTTCCTGGGCTGCGTGTCCGCGCGCTCGTGCTGTCCGGCGGCGGAACGGACCGTGAGGCGGAGGAGAAGGACGCACTGCCTGCATTCTGTCCCGGTGCGGATCTCGAGGTCACTGTCATCGATATACCGGACGGCCGGGCGCCCGCACATTGGGAACGAATAAAGGCTCAGCTGAGCGAGTTTCGCGCGGCGTGCTCCCCGCAAGTTGTGTTCGGCCCACATCGAGGTGATGCCCACCAAGATCATCGACTTCTCGCCGAATTGTTACCGACCGAGTTTCGGGATCATCTCCTGCTCGGCTACGAGATCCTCAAATGGGAAGCCGACACACCGTGCCCGACGATCTATCACCCGCTCAATACTGATGTGGCCGAGGAAAAGGCGCGCTTGCTGCTCAAGTACTACCCCTCGCAGACGAGCCACGACTGGTTCGACGAGCAGGCATTCCTTGGCTTGTCCAGACTCCGCGGGGTCCAGTGTCGCAGCCAGCACGCGGAAAGCTTCATCGTGGAGAAGGCAACGGTGACGTTCGAGCGTTGCTGAATCGCGGGCAGTCAATGAATGGGTAGGGCGGAGTCGGACATGACAAGCGGACAGAAGATCGACGAGGCAATGGCGTCCGGGCCTGTGTCGGCGTCACCTCAGCGCCAGTCGGTATCGACGACCGCCTTGATGCCTACCGCCCAGGCAGTCTCGCCGGGGCGCGTCGAATTCGTCGATTCGGTGCGTGCTTTCGCCGCCCTCTATGTGGTAGCGCACCACCTGGATCTCACCGTCTACGGTTACCCCAACAACACGGGTCCGCCGGTATTGGGTCCGCTTCTCTTCGGGCATTTCGGCGTCGCGATTTTCATTGTGGTGTCCGGGTTCTCACTCGGGCTGGCGCCGGTGCGACGCGGCTGGCAACTTGGCCGGGGAGGCTATTGGGAGTTCATGCGTCGCCGTGCGTGGCGCATTCTCCCTCCTTACTGGGCGGCACTTGCCGTCTCGGTTGTGCTCGTCATCGTGCTCAGCACGCGGCTCAACGACCCTCTGTCGTGGAAGGGCGTGGCGACTCACTTCTTGCTCGTCCAGAACGTCATCGAGGGAAAGACGCCCAACGGGGCGTTCTGGTCCATCGCTGTTGAGTGGCAGCTCTATTGGATCTTCCCCCTGTTGCTTCTGGTACGGCGACGTCTTGGACCAGTCGTACTGACGACGGCGGTCGTGGCGATGGTGATCGCCATCGGCGTCGCTCATGACCATGGGGGTGGCGTGGTGGTGCAGAAGCTGCTGCACCTCTCACCACAGCTGGGCGCGTTGTTTGTCTACGGCCTGGTGGCCGCTGTGGTCATCACACGGCCTGCCGGCCGATGGCGATGGTGGGGCTACGTCTCCTTGATCACCGGTCTCGCCGTCGTCGTCGCCTGTGCATATCTTGGCGCCGTTCGAGCAGAAGGTGATTTTTACTGGCTCGACCTCGTTATCGGCGTTGCCGTTGCCACCGGCCTCGCGTATCTGACAGCAAGGCCAACATCGCGTTTGCGCCGTACACTCGAGTGGCGGCCATTCATGGCTGTCGGGCGATTCTCCTACTCGCTCTATCTCCTCCACGCACCGCTGCTGATTGTCGCCTGGGTGTTTCTGGTCAAGCCGCTCGGCCTCGCGCCGGGAGCGGCGTTCGCGCTGATGGCCGTTCTCGTGGTCCCGGCGATCGTCGCTGCGAGCTACGGCTTCCATCGGGCGGTGGAACTTCCGTTCATGGAGTACCGGTCCTGGGCCGAGTTGCGAGCAGCTTGGACCGCGCACCGATCCCGGCGACGTCATGACGGCGCCGTTGTGCCGGAGTCGCCGACGGAACTTGCTGACGTCGACTCGATCGACGGACAGGTCGCGCACGAAACGAGTCGCGGGTAAGCGCAGGACAGGGACACCTGAGTTTGCTGGCAAACGTGTCATCGGCCTACCTGTTCAGCTACGCTGAGAGCCGGGCCACTTGAAAGGGCAGTGGGAATGCGAGTAATTGTTACCGGGCATCAAGGCTATCTCGGTACCGTCATGGCGCCGATCTTGCAGGCCGCCGGACACGACGTGACCGGTTTGGATTCCGGGTTTTTCGCCGATTGCGTGCTCGGGCCGGCGCCCGCTGATCCACCGGGTATGCAAGTGGATCTGCGAGACGTGACGCGTGCGCAGTTGACGGGTTTCGACGCGGTCATCCACCTCGCCGCGCTGTCCAACGACCCACTCGGCGCACTGGCGCCGCAAATCACCTACGACATCAACCACCACGCCTCGGTCCGGTTGGCCCGACTGGCGAAAGAGGCGGGTGTGCGGAGGTTTCTCTATGCCTCAACGTGCTCGGTGTACGGGGCGGCTGGCGAGGATCTGGTTACCGAGAGTGCACCGCTCAAGCCGTTGACGCCCTATGCGGAGAGCAAGGTCCGGGTGGAGGACGACGTAGCCGCACTGGCTGACGAGTCGTTCTCTCCGGTATTTCTACGCAACGCCACGGCATTTGGGTTCTCGCCGCGGCTTCGCGCCGACATCGTGCTGAACAATCTGGTCGGCCATGCGGTGCTGACCGGTGATGTTCGGGTGCTGTCGGATGGCACACCGTGGCGCCCGCTGGTGCACGCCCGGGACATAGCCGCCGCATTTCTCCTTGCCCTGGAAGCCCCGATCAGCAAGGTGCATTGCGCCGCTTACAATGTCGGAGCCGAATCGAACAATCTCACTGTCGCCGAGATCGCCCAGTCAGTGGTTGACGTGGTTCCCGGTGCCAAGCTGCTCATCACGGGAGAGACCGGGTCGGATCCGCGTTCCTACCGGGTAGATTTCTCCGCGTTCCGCAACGCCCTGGGCTTCGAAGCCGCGTGGACGATACCCGACGGCGCCGCCGAGCTCTACAAGGAATACTGCGCGGCCGGCCTGACTGCACACGACTTCGCCAAGAAGTTCACCCGGCTACCGCATCTGGAAGCGTTGCGCGCCAGTGGCATTCTCGACGAGACCATGCGACGGATCACTCCAGATGCCTGACCAAGGCCGCCCAGCTGCCGGCGGATGCGTCGCGGGGGGAGACGATCGAGACCGGGAGTGGCCAATCGATCGCAAGATCCGGATCGTCGTACGCGACCCCAAGGTCCTCGGCGGGATCATGCGGCCGATCGATGCGATAGCACACATCGGCGAACGTGGTCAGCGCCTGGAAGCCGTGCAGAAATCCGGGCGGCACAAACAAATGCCGAAAGTCGTTGTCGTCGAGCACGAATGCCTGCATTTCACCAAAGGTCGGCGACGCCTTGCGAATGTCGACCAGCACATCGTGCACCGCGCCGTTGGCGCAGCGGACCAGCTTCGCTTCCCCACGGCCCGAGCGTCCGTGCATGCCCCGGATGACGCCCATGGCCGACCGGGATTGCGAGTCTTGCACGAACGCGGCGGAGCTTCCCGGCTTGCCGAGATAGTCGTCGAATATCTGTGCGTCAAAGGTACGGGTGAACAGCCCTCGCTCATCGCGGAACGGCTGCGGGACGAGGACGAGAACGTCGGCGAGTCGGGCTCTTTCGATGCGCACGGGGTAATGCTGTCATGATCGGTTGCCGAGGATGCGGCGATTCCGCCTTAAGTCGGGTGCTCGACCTCGGCAAGGTACCCGCAGCCGACCACTTCCCGCTTGCCACGGAACCTGTGCGCTCAGAGGAGACCTCCCATCAGTTGGCAATGGATGTGTGCGGTGAGTGTGGCTTGGCTCAGCTGGCTGACGACGACACGGTCGCCGACGAGCCGCGGGGTGTCGAGCCGCAGGCGCTGAAGGATCAGGCCGAGGCCGCGATCAAGCACGTCGAGGCATCCGGTTGGCTGCGCGGGAACACCGTCCTAGAGTTCGGTAGCCCGCACGGTGGCAGCTGGATCCCGCTGCTCACCGAGCGCGGCTTCGCCACCGTCGCATCGCAGGCCGACGTGGTGCTGGACAGCTTCGGCATCATGCACGAGCCGGACCAGCGCAGCGCCTTCGCCCAGCGCGCGCAGGTCACCCATCCGGGTGGAGTCTTGCTGCTGCAATACCATTCGATCGTCACGATCGTCGCGCAGGGCCAATGGAACGCGTTGAGGCACGGCCATTTTGCGTACTACTCCCTGACCACGCTGACCCGCCTGCTCGGCGCAGCCGGAATGGGCATTGCGGTCGCATGGGAGTTCGACCTATACGGCGGAACGGTGTTGCTCGCGGTCGTGCACGGAGAGGCTGAGGCCGATGAGTCCGTGCAGCGCATCCTCGCGACCGAGCACACGCTGGGCATAACCGAATTCGGCTACGTCGCAAACCTCCAGCGCAGCGCCGACGACCACGTCGATTCGCTACGGTCCTGGCTCGAGGAGGAGGCGGAAGAAGGCAACACGATCCTCGCGTATGGCGCCGCTTCGCGCGCAGTGGCGCTCTTCAGCCGCGCAGGAATCGATTCCCGGTTGATCACTGCGGTTGCGGACGCCTCGCCTGCCAAGCAGGGCCGACGGATGCCGGGCACCGACATCCCCATCGTGTCGCCGGACCAACTCCTCGCGGCGAAACCGGATCGCGTGCTTCTCACACTCCCAGATCTGTTGCCCGAGGTTAGCGCACGCTATCCCGAGCTCGACGGGCGATGGAAGGTCGATCGCCCTTGACGTTATGTATGTGTTGTCCACACTGAAAGGCAGGTATCGCGAGTGACTACGGTTCTCTCCAACCCCGATATCACCGATGACGAGCGGCGTTCGCGCCTCTACACCGGGCAGGTTCTGGTGTACGCGGCGTCGCTGGAGTCTCTTGCATTGATCGAGCACGCGCGCAACCTGATCGCCGACGCGTTCGGCTCGATGGATCCTCAGACCGCGCAGTACGACATGCCAGTCGACGATTTCGCGAGAGTCCTCGCAGAGTTGAAACCCAAGTTCATCCACCACCCCAAGTCGAAGGACCTGATGAGAGCGTTGCTCTCGTCCTTTGGCTGCGATCTCGACCGGACGTATTTTGATGTTCCGCGTATGCGGACGTCAACATCCGACGAATTCCTCACGTCCGGAATCTCCTACGCATTCCATCCCCATCGCGACACGTGGTACTCCGCGCCGTTCAGTCAGCTGAACTGGTGGATTCCGATCTACCCGGTCGTTCCCGAGAACGTGATGGCGTTCCATCCGCACTATTGGAGCAATCCCGTACGGAATGGCTCTCGGCGGTACAACTACTACGAGTGGAACAGAACGAGCCGACTCACCGCCGCGCAACACATCAAGACCGACACCCGTGATCAGCCGAAGCCGGAAGAGCCGGTGCACCTCGAACCCCAGGTGCGTGTCGTCCCCGAGGCGGGCGGCGTAATGCTGTTCTCGGGCAACCAGTTGCATTCGACGGTGCCGAACACGTCCGGACGGACCCGATTCAGCATCGACTTTCGGACGGTGAACATCGAGGATGTCGTCGCGCGGCGGGAGGCTCCCAACGTCGACTCGGAATGCACAGGCACGTCCTTGCGTGATTTCCTGCGTGCGCGTGACTTCGAGCGCATCGCTGAAGACGTCGCGCTCACCTACGAAGGACTGACGCCGGCGGATGCCTGATCCGCTCCGATTTATCGCGCCAATTCCGCCCTTACGCGGTGACGCAAGACGTGGGTTTCGGATGTCCGTCGATTGGAAACGATGGGATTCGACACTGTCGCGGTTTCGCACCACATCACGAATGGATAGCAGCGGGGCTTCTCGTGGCTATGGGATTCGCCGCGGCAAGTACCTCGCGATTGCGCGTCCTTTCACTCGTCGCACAGAACGAGCTGCACCACCCGGCGTTACTTGCCAAAGACATCGCGACGATCGACGCGCTGTCCGACGGACAGGTCGAACTGGGGATCGGACCCGGTTGGCTGGCCGACGATTACACAGCGCTGGGTTTGACGCTGGAGCCGGGTCGCATCAGGGTCGCAAGGTTGGCGGAGGCGCTCGAGGTGATCCGTCGTTTCTTCACAACGGAGACCGTCCAGTTCGCGGGCGACTACTGCCGCGTCAACGAGATGCAAGCGCTCCCTAGATGCGCGCAGCGGCCAAACCCACCGATATTGGTGGGCGCGGGCGGCCCGCGAATGCTTGATCTCGCCGGACGAACCGCAGACATCGTTGGAATACATGCGGCCATGGACGGCAACAGAATTGACCGAGCGCCGGTCACCGACCTGACGGCTGCCTCGATCGAGGCGAAGATCCAACGTGTGCGCGCGGCGGCGGCGGATGTGGGTCGCCCGACTCCTCGCCTGCAGTTCAGTTGTTACCACGTCCGCGTCACTGACGCGCCCGAGCGTTCTGTCCAGCGGTCGTCGTGGGCGGCGGATGTCGAGGCCGAAATGGAGTTGGTGAAAGACTCGCCAGCAATGCTCGTCGGCACAGCGGCGGAGTGCGCGCAGCGACTGCTCGAGTGGCGCGAACGATTCGGGATCACCTACTGGAACCTTGGGTCGCACGTTGATGCCGTCGCTCTCATCCTCGATCGACTTGGTTCGAACGTCTAGGCGTAAGCGTGAGATGCGAATCGTGGTGACGGGCATGGCATCAAGCCAGTTGCGGATGGGGGACATGGCGAGTGAGATCGATGACTCGATGGTGACCGCGGATTCGTCGGGGCCGACGACCGCCACGTTCTCAAGCACCTTGGCAGCCACGCCGGGTCGCGTGGAGTTCGTCGACGGCGTTCGCGCACTCGCGGCCCTGGATGTAGTTGCCCATCACGCGTACATCGCCGTCTACCCCGGTTCCCCTTCAACACCGGCTCGTCCGTATTTGCCCCGCTAATCTACGGCCACTTCGGGGTTGCGATTTTCATGGTGGTGTCGGGGTACTCGCTCGCCCTCTACTGGATCTTCCCGCTACTACTACTGTTGCGCGCCGGCGTCTGGGACTGATCACGCTGTTGGAGTCGCTTCTTGTAATCGGTGTGCCATCGGCATCTCCGATGATGACTGGGGTGTTTCCATGCGGAAGCTGCTGCACCACCTGTCATCGCACCTTGTTACTGCACCTGTCACCGC
>Ga0164309_10001235_pt1 | contig 12742 bp, 17 predicted proteins | sample Whisoiple_247_MG_FD_109984 | JGI IMG/M metagenome (GOLD analysis project Ga0164309, IMG submission 109984) | Soil microbial communities amended with fresh organic matter from upstate New York, USA - Whitman soil sample_247_MG | ecosystem: Environmental > Terrestrial > Soil > Unclassified >... | reverse complement strand
CCAATACCATAAAGACGGAAAAACTCGGAGTGCCTACGAATGCGCATCGCCAGCATCTCAGACCCACACATCGGAAACCACAGAAAGTGTGGAGGACCTCTCACTGGATCCATCAATGAGCGTTGCGAGCTAACCCTCGCAGTCTTCAAGGAAACCCTTCAAGTCTGCGTGAAGAAGAACGTCGCCCACCTCTTGGTCAACGGCGACTTCTTCGATGTACACGACCCGAGCCCGCAGCTGATCTCCCGCGTTCAGGACATGTTGGAGTGGGCTATCGGGCACGGAACGCAGGTGCATCTCCTGCTCGGCAATCACGATATGCACTCCACCAGCGCTGCCGACAACGCGCTGGCACCCCTGCGCAAGTACGCGAAGGTCTACGACGAGCCTCGGATGTTCGTCATTCCCGGTGCAATCGAAGTGATGATGGTCCCCTTCCAGGTGGGGCCGGCGTCTCGTTGGGTGCAGGAGTCGATGGACTTCCTCAACAATCACAACCCGAAGATTCCGCGGATCATGTGCGTCCATGCTGGCATCCGTGACCCGAAGACGGCTGCCTACCTGGCTGGTGCTGCAGACTGTGTGGACGTCACCGAGCTGCGCCAGTGGTGCAAAGCCACCTTCGTCTCTCACGTGTTCGCGGGTAACTGGCACGACTCCAAGCGATGGATCGATCCTGGTGAACCCAGCGTCATTCAATGCGGTGCGCTCTGCCCAACTGGTTGGGACAACCCAGGGCTTTCGTACGGGCGTATGTACATCTACGACACGACGAGCCTGACGGGGACTGTCGAGGAAGTCGTCATCCCTGGGCCGCGCTTCATCCAGGTATCCGATGTGGATGAAGCCGAACGCTTCGCTGAGATCGCCAAGAAGAAGAACCTCAAGATGTTCGTTCGTCTTGTGGAGGATGCCAATGTTCTCGCTGAGTCTGGGGTACCTGATCGGCCTGATGGGCTGGCTGGCTGGGAAGTCGTTGCGAACGCGGCTGCGACGAAGGCAGCTACTGCAGATGCAGCGAAGGCTGCGAAGTCCAAGGAAACCCTGGATGAAGCGCTTGTCGCTTTCATCAACACGATGCCCCTAGCCGAAGGTGTCTCGCCCGGCGAAGTGCTCACTCTCTCAAAAGAGATCCTGTCTCTCGTTCGCAAGGAAGCAGACGTATGAAGGTTTCCCGGATGGAACTGAAGGGTGTCCTGAAGCACAAGGACACCTCTCTCAACCTCCCTGACTCGGGGGTGGTCTTGGTCACCGGCTCGAATGGAGCCGGCAAGTCCAGCTTCGTTGAAGCGGTTTCCATGGCCTGCTGGGGGAAGACCCTTCGAGGTTCGTCCGGCTGGAACAAGGCCGAGAAGAAGGCTGAGGTCTTCGTCCGTGCTGACGGCTACGAGGTCACCCGACGGAACTACAGCTCGGAGCGGCTGGAGATCGATCTCGATGAGAGTCAGGGAGTTCTTCCGATCTACGAGAAGAAGTCCCTCACCCAGAACACCATCGACTCAGTCTTCGGGACCTACGAGGTGTGGCGTCGTACGGCAGTCTTCTCCTCGAGTGATGCTGCCAACTTCACCTCGGCCACGGACAAGGAGCGGAAGAATCTCCTCGAAGCTTTGCTAGGTCTGGACATCTTCGACCGCTCCCAGGCGCTGGCTGCTGAGCGCTATGCCAAGGCAAACCTGGAACTCGTGGACGCTCAGCGAGACCTCGCGAAGGCGAACATGGAAGCCAAGTACGCTGGAGATAATCTCGAGAAGGCAGAGGTTGCCGTGGCTGGAAGTCGTGCTGCCTTGGCTCCCGAAGGGAGGGCCGATGCAGCCATCGTGGCCGACGTTGAGATGCTCGAGAATCGATGGGAGCACAAGCTCAGCGTCCTACGCGACCTCGAAAAGAAGTACGATGTAGCTGTTCGAGAGTACTGGCGTCTGCGTGATGCATGCGACGCCACCAACTGCCCGACGTGCGGACAGGTCACGAAGCACGGCACTATTGACCGCTCCTCAGTCACTGAAGCCGAGGCGAAAGCAGCTGCTCTACTTGAGCATGTTCAGCTACACAAGGCGCTACTGCAGACGGACACTACGCTCGACGAGATCAAAGAGCTCCGTAATGAGCAAATCGCAGCTCACGCAGCGAGGTGCCAGAACAAGGCTATCAAGAAGCTTCTCGAGACTGCGGAGGCTGACCTAGCTGCAGCAGAGACGCGACTCAACCTCGCGGCGATGGCAGTGAGCGCGGCGGAGTACACGCACACAGTAGCCAAGCACTCGGTGGCTGTGGCGACGGCAGTGCAGAAGGTGATGGGCCCCAAGGGGTTACGCTCCCAGGTACTTGGCCGCGCCATCGCAGGCACGGAAGCTCGGGCGAACTACTATCTCTCGAAGCTTGCCGGTCCGGAGTTCCGCTTGAAACTCTCCTCCACGAAGGAGAACAAGACGGGTGGAGTTCGTGACGAGCTGTCCCTAGAAGTCTCGGGAGCTGGTGGAGGCGAAGGCTACAAGGGGGCGAGTGCTGGCGAGCGTCGCCGTATTGATGTCGCCTTGTTGTTTGCGCTCGCGGATGTGTCCGCTGCTGCGCACGGGGCACAGCCTGGAACGCTCTTTGTCGACGAAGCATTCGATGCGCTTGATGCAGCCGGTACGGAGGCAGTGGTCGAGCTGCTGAATGAGATCTCCAGAGACCGTTGCGTGTTTGTAATCACACACTCTGAAGATCTCGCTAAACGGTTGTCGCCTGTCCAGACCGTGCATGTACATGATGGGCGAGTATGCTAGGGGATGCTTGAAGACAAGACTCAGCATCTCGAAGGCGATTGCGACTGCAAAGTGCGCAACGCCCACTTCCAATGCTTGAATTGTGGGGCGCATAGCGTCGACCTGCGTGACCCTTGCTGGAGCTGTAGCTTCTTCAAGTTCCGCGCGGTCGTTCCCAACTCACCCGACTATCCCAAGCCACCCAAGAAGTCTCCGGGTAGGCCGAAAAAGGAATTCAAATGGTGACGATTCCGCTGACTCTCGTGCAGTACGTAGCTCTCGTTGTGTTCACTGTCGTCACAGTTGGCACAGTGATCCTTGCGTGTGTGCGTAACATGATCAACAACCACTGGGCTGAGAAGCGCAAGATGCAAGCTGAGCACCAGGGAACAGTGAACCGTCTGCAGTCCATCATGGCGGACGACGCTCGGTTCTACGAGATCAACCGAGTGCACGTTGAGAGTCAGCTCTTGGCCCTTCGAACCATGACTACGTATGCCCAGAAGTACAGGTTCAGCGAGAACGCTGCGTCGTACGATCGCATTCTCCAGGACTACCTGGACTATCTCGAGAGCGAATACGGCCACCACGGTCCGCACGATCACTTCCGCATGACGGAGCCGATGGGGTATCCGCTGAAAGCTGCCGCCCCTCAATCGGACGAAGTGCCGACCATGCCTGCTATCCCGGCTGTTGTGCGACGGAGCGTGGCTCGATGATTCGCGACGCAGAGATGAAGAGCCTGATCAAGCTCCAGGATTACCTGAAGGAGGAGCGCTCTCCGAAGGTTCCTTCCAAGTGTGGCTGGTGCAGCGAACCACTGAGTGGAAAGCCTTCCACCCTCCCCCTCGGGGGTGAGGCCCGGTTCTTCGACAAGGCCGAAGTCCATGACCAATGCTGGGAAGACATGCTCGAGGACTGGAAACGGTCTGGGCAGTGGCGGGGTTGGTCGGGTACCACCAAGGTGCATATGAGCCGTCGCCGTGGTATTCACCTTGTGATTGCGGCGGTGTGGCATGACGACCAAGAAACTCCCCAAGCGACTTCAGCAAAAGGCTGACCAGCAAGATAACCCGAACGTTCCGGAGACTGAGGTGGTGGGTGCTCCTCTCGGGCCCACCGCCGTCTTCGAAGACCTGCCGCTCTTCCCTGAAGACTTCGAACGCGCTCTATCGGAGAGTCTCGGGTACCCCGGCATCGCGGCCATGAAGCTTCGGGTTCCTATCGAGCGAGTGCTTGAGGAGATGAAGAACAACCCGAAGCTTCGGCGCTTTCAGCGTGAGTTCCAGGTTCGCTCTCTGGAGCTGGCCGAGATCAATCTCTTCAAGAAGGTCCGTGCCGGTGACGTCAATGCCCTGAAGCTGCTCATCACTGGCAAACACAGATCGGTGATGCAGGACTGGAACCAGGGAAAGGAAACCGGCAATTCTGGCACTACGGTCAATGTAGGTGTGAAGATTGATTCGGGCTTTTCTATCGATCGAGCTAAACTCATTGCTGCTAAGCACTTCCAGTCAGGCAGTGCTGTTGGAGTAACGGGGCCCGCCATGCCGGTTTTGGAAGCAGAGGGCTCAGTCGTGGAGCCTGCTTATGAGTCCGGTAGTTCAGCAAGCGAAGACGACGTTCTGGAAGTTCCCGAATGATCGCTCGCTTACCGCCTTCTTAGATACCATCCTGGGAGTCTTCCCGGACAATGAAGCTGTTGCACTACTCGTGTGGTTCAACAGCTTCTTCCTTTTCCAGACAAGGTGGTTGTTCGATTGGAGCCAGCTCACCATCACGGTGAAGTCTCGGCAGATTGGTGCAAGCCATACACTGGGTGCCAAGGCTGTCCTCTGGGCGATGACTGGGCAGACGACGACCATCGTCTCCATCTCCCAGCGTGATGCCAACGAGGTTCTCAAAAAGGCTTGGGCACACGTGAAGTTCCTGCAGGATGCAGGTTCTGAGATGGCCCACGGGGCTGAGATGACGAAGACCGAGATCGCCTTCAAGGGTGGCGGGCGCATCATCTCACTTCCGCAGACCTCCGGTGGCCGCGGGTACTCGGGCAACGTCATCCTCGACGAGTTCGCCTACTACGACCGTCCTGAGGAAGTCTGGGACGCTGCCGCTCCTGCCACGACGCAGGGCTATCGCCTCAATGTGAACTCCACACCCAACGGTGTCGGCGGGATGTTCTACGAGTTGTGGAACGACCCCAAGGCTTCCAACGGTTGGACCCGCCACCTGGTGACCATCAACCAGGCCATCCAGGACGGGATGTCTGTGGACCTGAAGTCCTGCTGGCGTATGGCGTTGAACGACCCACGCAAGTTCGACCAGATGTTCAACGGTGTCTTCACCGACTCCGATACCCAGTTCCTACAGTCGGAGATGGTCAACAGTGCCATCCAGGAATACGGGATGCTGGACATCAACGGGCGGATGTTCCTCCCATGCCAGAACCGAGAGTACAAGCGCTTCGCTGGACTGGACGTCGGCAAGAATGCGGACCTTACGGCACTCATCATCGTCAGCATGGATGACGAGGGAATCCTTTGGGTATGGCCGGCAGAGACACGCAAGCGTACGCAGCAGGGCGACATTGAGTTCCTTGCCAACCGAGCCGTTGAACGACTTGGTTGCTCTCAGCTCACCATCGATGCCACCGGCATGGGCGCCTTCCCTGCTGAGGCCCTCGTGCGCAAGTACGGACGCTTCAAGGTCACGCCGATGATCTTCTCGCAGAAGACCAAAGAGCAAATGGCGACGACACTATACGAGGTTTTCTCGCAAGGTCGTATTCGATTGCCGAGCGTGGACAAGCAGCTCATAGAAGATCTCTTGGCCATCCGGCGCATCGTCACAGAGAACAACAACATCACGTACGACGCGCCTCGTACATCGAGCGGTCACGCTGACCGAGCCTGGGCGCTCGCAATGGCGATCGTTGCGACTGCCGGCCCGAGCAAAGAGAAGTTCATCATCTCTCAAGAGAGCCATGAAGACACGGACGAGGGTGAGTACTTCGTCCTTGGGTGAAGCCAATGAAACGGAAGCTGCCTCCTCGGGATTACCGCAAGACGCTTGAGGATCGCATCGGCTTTCCCTGCGACTGCAAGCCGGAAGTTTGGTGCTACCACTGCTCGCCCGAGGATGAAGGCTTCTTCTTCGACTTAGACGCTACTGAAGAAACCATCCGGGAAGTTCAGGCTAACCAATGTCAAAACTTAGTCGTGTCAAAGGTGCTACATGGGAGCGAAAGCTCGCCAACATCCTCAAGGAAGTCTGGCCCTCCGCCAAACGTGGCATCGGTCAAACGCGCGCTGCGTCCGAAGTCGCCGACATTGATGGCGTCCCATTCTGGGTTGAAGCGAAGCACTGGAAAAAAACGACGCGCGGCAACCTGACCAAGGCGATGGCTCAGGCAAAGACTGCCAACAATACGGGCAAGCCTTGCGTCGTGATCGCAAAAGAGAACTGCTCTCGAGACATCGTGGTGGTTGTCGAGACCGAATGGTTCATGCGCCTTGGACCATGGTGCGACGACACATACCTAACGGTTCCGTCGGTCTCGATGTATCTCGACGAATTCATTCAGCTGTGTGTGGTCAACAAGATTGGAGGAGCGATTGCGCCCGCGAGTACCAGCGAAAGTGACGACGAAGCTTGATGCGTACAGAGTGTTTGATGGTGTCTTGAAGGACGCCAAGACGAAGGAGCTGGAGACTATTCGCCAGCCGATTCGTGACATCATGAAGCGCTGCCTGTGCCCTTCGTGCCGCACCTTCGATCCTGTTGGTGGCGGTACGAATGCATTCACAGCGAATGTCTGCGCACGCTGCAGCGGTCGACACATCTGGAAGGATCCCAACATCTTCGACTTCAACCAGGGCTACTCCATCGGTAGTTACCCAGTGATTGAATCGTTTGGGAAGAAGTACAAGTTCCCGTACTTGGCTGCCTACCGTCGCTGTCCCGAGACCGCCTACGAGCGCTACGGCGACATCATCTTCGACATGACGTTCGGACCTATCGTTCACGCTCTATGTGTGTTCGCGCTAGCCAACATATCCATCAAGCGCACGTGGAATGTTAGCGCTCTCGTTCTCCCGAAGAATGCGGAGATCCGACACGCTATTGCAGGCACCGTGCAGCTCATTAGGCCGGAGCCCGTGCTCGCCCAGTACATGCCAAACACAGATGGCTACAAGAACGACTTGAAAGCTCATCAATCGTACCTGGACTTGCTCCCCCCGTTGTTCGCTCAGATTGAGGCACCATGACTATCCTGCATTCGTCAGCTTCCGTGTGCTGGTACACGCCAGTCGACATCATCGAACGTGCTCGCACAACGCTGGGGCACTTCGATCTGGATCCTGCAACCGACGAGTTCGGAAACTCCCGAGTGAAGGCTGCGAGCTTCATGACCGAGAAAGGTCTCGAGGCAGAGTGGAGCGGGCTCGTCTTCCTGAATCCGCCTGGTGGGCGAGGCTCGGCCAAGCGCTGGTGGAACAAGCTCCGTGAATCGAAGGCTGAGGCAGCCATCTTCGTTGGCTTCTCCATGCAGATTTTGCAGACGGAGCAGTCGATCTTGGAGCACGACTTCTGCATCCCGAAGCGGCGCATTCACTTCGAGAAGCCGGACGGACTGCCCAACAGCCCCACCCACGGGAATGTGATCGTGCTCTACCAGCGTCTCCGCGATGACGCGCGTAGCCTGCGCTTCAGGGCTGCCTTCGAAACTCTCGGTGCTGTCGTGTGCCCTGCTTGGGATCCCTACACGTGACCTACCATCCTGTGCTAGGTAAGCCCGCAATGAACGACGACTTCCAAGACCCGTTCTCCTCGCACAAGGACGTGCGCATCATGCAGCTCGAGGACGAGCTTGCAGAGCTGAAGCAGCGGCTGATGCGCTGCGAGCGTGCCTTGTACAACCACGACGACAGCGATGAGTACTTCGCCGAAGAGGACCCTGAGCACCTCCACCCGGAGTCCTCACGAGGTATCTACGGCGAGCAGCTGGAAGACTTGGCGAAGCAGTGGGGCGTCGTTTACAACGAGTCAGTACCGCTCATCGCACGCAATGAGATCGAAGACGCCATCAAGCACCAGGCTTGGATCGACGCGCACCCTGAAGAGGTAGAGCGTCGAAGGAAACTAGATGAGGAATGGCGTCAGCGGATACTTCACACGACTTGGGAAGCACCCAAGCTGTCCTGGACACTCATTGGGGATGGCGTAGCGCAATCAGCTCAGCCAGCAGCGAACGACGCGTCAGTGGGCCAGGGATCGAATCCGGCGTCAGACTGTGAGCCTTCTGGAACTCAGCGAGAGCCTTCCGAGTAGCAGGGCCCGGCAACCCATCAGTCTCGAGTGAAGCACCGAGAGCATTGAGCGCCTGCTGGAGCCCGAGGGTAGTCCGCAGGTCGAACTCAGATGGGTTGCTGGGCTCCAGGGGGCGGTTCATGCGCATCCAGTCGGGACGCGCAGGCACTGCCATCCGCTGCACAATCTCACTCCAGCGATTCCAGCTAGCATTGATTCCGCGGTTCACAGCCAGCGTCAGCTCACTGACCGTGATGCGGTTGTCCCCATCAGCATCCAGGTTGGCGTTCTGAGAGAACGCCCAACCTCGGAACCCACCCTTTGCCGTGAGCACGTGCCCAGGGTCATTCGCGAACCGCACGTCGGCCGGCATAAATACAGCGCAGTAGATGTGCGCGACGCTCGGCAGCGGCGAGTAGGGCTTTAGGTAAGCTTCCACGTACGCGAGCTGGTCGGCTGCATCGAGCTGTGCGAACTGGGTCGGAGTTCCTGGCCACTTCAAACCCTCCAATGTTCCGGGCATGAATTGGATCAGGCCCACAGCATGTGAACCTGCTCCATTCGTCTTGGATGCGGAGCACCCTGATTCGTACATCATCACGCCGAGAAGGTTGTAGACGCTCTCCGTCCCGAGCTTCCCTGCGATGAACCGGGCCTTCTCGAAGAAGGTTTCGCTCAAGTCTTTCGTGTAGATGGGAGTCATTCGGTCACCTTCTCGCACCAGTCAATCTCAGAGCAGGACGTAGCTCGCGTAATGCAGCCAGTCGGGATGGGCACCCCGTTCGCAATCGCGATGAAGCAGACCTCGAAGCACGTTCCTCCTCTCGAGCGCTTGCCAAACTCACACTGCATAGACTGCGCATTGTCGCAGGCCTCAATGCACGAGCGGTCGTACATCGTGAGCATTGGAGCTTCAGGCTTCTTCTCCGGAACGCAGTTAGGGAGACAGCCGATGAGGAGGAGTGCTGCGAGGAAGGACTTCACGTGTTCTCCGGGATAGAGGCAGCCTGGACGACGTAGACATCGTTCACGACGTCGGAGCCAAACAACCTGGCAGTCAGTCTACCAGTGCCGTCGCCTAGGCCCCAGTCCTTGCCCCACCAATTTTCGACAACGACTCCAGAAGAGTCTATGGCCATCGCACATTGCATGTGCCCACCAAGCAGCTTCTTCATGTCGACGGAATCTGCAGGAGCCCTACCCAACTTCGTGTAGGCCAAGTCGATCATCATTCCGAAAATCACTGGGTACCCAAGGCTCAGTGCATGTTCCACTTGGTCAACGCGCTCCTGACCGGATGCCGAGATGCGGTAGTAGCGGAGGCCCTTCTGGTCGAAGGCTTCCGTGTAGAGCTTCATTCGAGGACGCGTGTTGACGGTGCGCTCCTGGTACGGGCAGTCACCCCACGGAACGTAGCCCAGAGTCTGCACACCCTTCAGCGCAAGGCGCGGGTAGCAGCCTCGGTCCGGGAGAGGGGACATGCTCGGAGGCTTGCCAATCAGCTCCTGCGCGCGAGCGTTGTAGTAGATGAACGAGGGTGACGGAATCTCCGGCTCTGGGGTATGTGCCCCCAAGGAATCCCGCACCTGCGTAATGTGGATGGCCCGCGCAATCGAGAACGCGACACACGCTTGGGGGTTGCCCTGTTCAAGCATCCCTCGTCGAAGGTCGCGTAAGTCTGGTGTACGACGAAAGCTGCCGTACACCCCAGGGACTATGTCCTCGTACTTGAAGTCCCTGGCATCCGGGACATCGACGAGGTGACCAAGGCTCACGGACAAGCCTTCGGGCTGTAGCCCAACGGAAGCGGCTTTCCGGTGCGCTCAGCGACGCCGGCAGCAACCTCACTCGAAGGAACCTTCACCTCCTGAGTGTTGCCGTTCTCGTCTTTGTACTTCAGGAGGAGGCAGGCCTCGTGAGCCGTGTCGATGGCTTGGCAGGCCGGACCCTTCGCAGCCTGGAACCACGAGCAGCCTTCGCTGACGAGGAGGATCGAGCACATCGAAACCATCAGCCAGATCGGGGTGTACTTCTTCATTGGTCAACATTCTTCGCAAAGACAGCGCGGAACGCCTTGATGGCGCCAGCCGGGTTGAAGCCTGCAGCCTTGAGGAACTTGCTGACTGCGGCGAGCTTCGGGCTCTTCTCACACAGCTCGACCCATTCCTCATCCGTCTTCTGCGAGAGAACGGCGTTCACGATACCGGTGACAACCGGCCAAAGGACTGCTGCGATGGCAGCTGTTTCAAGATGCGGGCTCATCGAATACCTCCATTGATCTTTCGCCCAAGGTCATCGATTGCATCGGCGACTTTGGTGAGGACCTGCTTGATCTCGGTCATCTGCTCGCGAAGGGATTGCTCACGCGCAATTGCTCCCTCGCGCCATATCTCCAGAGTTCTAGCCGACAGGGCGATCTCATCTACACGACGCGTAAGATCCTCAATCGCTTTGGAGTGAGTCTTATTGGTGGTATCGAAAAGGCGCACAATGACTGCAACTGCTGCGGAAACAACGCCTGTAAGGATGTACGGTTCTACTTCGGCCATGGCTCACTCCAACCGCCCCCAAAGCACATATAGCAGTAGTTCCGCGCAGTTCCCTCACCACCATGGTGATGGCAACCTTTTGATGCACAGGGTCAGATATTATACTCCGCCTTACAGTAGTTGTTACGCTGTGCCGAAGCGCCAACGCGAGTAGTTGAACAGACGCATGCGGGCATCCGAGGAGATGGCTCCATTGAACGTGCACGCGTAGGCGATCTTTACGTTTGCGTAGATCGTTCCGACGCTCGCGCCTAGCGTGAAGTGCTGGCTCGAGAATCCAGCATTACCAACGCCAGTCACGTTCGTGCCGATGGTCCCGTTGATGTACAGGCTCATTGTTCCGCTGCCGAACGTGTAAAGCGCGGCCTGCGTGGTGGCGTTTGCAAGCCCAGTATTCTGCGCAGCCCGGAAGGTGCCGTCGTTCGTATAGCCGTACATCACCGGCGTATTACGCATCGAGAGGCCCCAGAAGCCGGAGGCGTCTAGGCCGAGGATGTTGTTGTTGTTGAACGGCGTCGTGATGCCGCCCGTACCAGTGATGGTGACGGGTCGATAGACCACGAATGCAGTCCACGCAGACGGCGTAAAGATGTTGCCGTTGACCGCGACAGCGCCGACGAGCTGATCGTTCGTCCCGTCGAAGAGCATCGACGGCTGGTTGTTGAACTGCGAATCGCTGGCCGAGTACGTGGGCCGATTGGCTGCGGTGGACTGCGATACTCCGAAGCCGTGGCCGGACGAGTCGGATACCGCAGAGACGGCACCGCTCACCGTGGTTGCATTGACGGCGTCGATCTCAGACGAGAGCAGCGGATCGGAGTGAATCGACCAGTCTGCGACGGTGATGTGCCTCGTGGTCGAAGTGTACGCCCCGTCCTCGACGGTAATGTCGACAGTCCCATTGAGATAGAACGTCGACGCAGGGAGTGTTGCCGTGAGCGTCGTAGGCGCACCAGACGTATTCGTGGTCAGCGATACGCCATTCACCTTGATGACGCTCGTCGCGGTGAACTGGAGGCCAGTGCACGTGAGCGTTATCTGGTCTTCGAACCGAGTGACGTTCTCCGAAGAGATACCGAGCAGGTTCGGGCCTGGCTGGACCACGTACGGAGCGACCGTGACGCCTCTCGGTGGCGAGATGCCGCCGACGTCCGAAACGGTGATCGCCTTACCACCTGCCGTCGCGAGTGCGGCAGACGGCATCGTGGCCTGGACCTGATTGGCCGAGAGGAACGTCGTGGCTAGCGGAGTCTCGCCGACGTTGACCGTAGACAGCGTGGTGAACGAACCAGCGGCGCTGTTGACGACGAAGCTGAACGGGTTGTCGAACTGGGTAGCGGTGTTCGGAAATACGGAATCGATGATCGGCGCAGAGCTAGGAGTCCCGTACGGCAGCCCGTACTTGAACGAGATCATGTTGTCGATCAGCGCCTGATACGTCGTATTCAGGTTCGCCTTCGCAATGATGACCAGGCCCAGGTCGATGGTGATAAAGCCTGTACTTGCGCCCTGCTTGCCGATGTACATCGCAGTCGGCGTGAACAGCGCCGGGTTAGCGCCGTGGACTGCGGACGACTCGGTGCCGCGATTCACGCGGGCATACAGTGAGCCACCGGATTTTCGCTGGCGAAACACGAACCCAGCACCGCCACTCCACACGAAGGCGGCATTCGGCGTAACTGAACCGCCAGTATCGTCGCGTCCCTCGATCGCATTCGCGATGAGAGTACCAGCGTAGACATTGGCATTGGCGCCACCGAGAACGGTTGGACCCGAAAAGCCCTGCGTTCCAGCCGCCCCGACGATCCAGATGTTGTAGGCCGTCTTCGTGATAAGGCTGAGCCAATTCTGGCCGTCGTAGAAGTCACCTCTCGTGTGAGAGAATCGCAGCGCGGGCTGGTTGTTGAGCGCGGTGGAGCTCGACACCATGAGTGCGCGAGCACCGCTCGAGGCCTGCGACACGTTGTGGCCAGCGCCAGAGAAGTCCGTCCACACGTCCGCGCGGCCAGTGCCGTCGTCGTGCGCGCTGGCGCCGTCGACCGCGAACTGGATGTCGCTGCCGATATGCGTGACGTCCCACGGATACACCGTGAACGAGAGCGCGTTCGTAGAGAGCCCGCTGATGGTGTCATT
>Ga0164309_10001234_pt1 | contig 12748 bp, 10 predicted proteins | sample Whisoiple_247_MG_FD_109984 | JGI IMG/M metagenome (GOLD analysis project Ga0164309, IMG submission 109984) | Soil microbial communities amended with fresh organic matter from upstate New York, USA - Whitman soil sample_247_MG | ecosystem: Environmental > Terrestrial > Soil > Unclassified >... | reverse complement strand
TCGATCAATTCGAGCGACGCGCCGCCGCCCGTGGAAATGAAGCTGATTTTCTGCGCGACCTCGGGACCCGCGGCGGCGACCGCTGCCACGCTGTCCCCCCCGCCGACCACGGTGAACGCCGCGCTATCGGCGAGCGCCTGAGCGACTCCGATGCTTCCAGCAGCGAAGCCCGGGTTTTCGAACAGACCCATGGGGCCGTTCCAGAACACCGTCTTGGCTTTGCTCACTTCGTTCGCGATCGCTTTGACCGAGGCCGGCCCGATGTCGAGCGCCATGTGCTGGTCCGGGATCGAACGCACATTGACGACTTCGCCCGTCGTCGCGTCTTTGTCTTCCGCGACCACTACGTCCGTCGGCAGGATGATCCGCACGCCGCGGTCGCGCGCTTGCTCGAGCAAGGTTCGCGCGAGCGGCAACTGGTCCGATTCCAGCTTGGAATCCTTCAGGTTGTTTCCGGCTGCCGCCAAGAACGTGTTGGCCATCGCCCCGCCGATGCAGATCGCGTTGCACTTTTGCAGCAGCGCGCCGATCACCTTGAGCTTGTCCGAAACCTTGGCGCCGCCCAAGATTGCGACGAACGGCTTGGCTGGACTCTCGGTCACCCGCGAAAGCGCCGTGATTTCATCGCGCAGCAAGTAGCCCATGCCCTTGTCGCGCATGACACGCGGGATGCCCGCCACCGAAGCGTGCGCGCGGTGGGAAGTGCCGAACGCGTCGTTGATGTACACGTCGCAGAACGCCGCGATCTGCCGCGCAAAGCCTTCGTCGTTGCTCTCTTCTTCTTCGTGAAAGCGCAGGTTTTCCAGCATGACCAGCTGGCCGGGGCGCAGATCACTGACGAGCTTCTTGGCGGCGTCGCCGATGCAATCATCAGGCAGGTACACTTCCTGCCCGAGTAGCTCGCTCAAACGCAACGCCGCGGGTTCCAAAGTGAACGCCGGGTTCGGCTTACCGTTCGGGCGTCCCAGATGCGAGCCGAGGATCACGCGCGCGCCCGAGGCGATCGCCTTCTTGATCGTCGGGAGCGACGCGCGAATGCGTTCGTCGTTCAGCACCGCGCCGGACTTGTCCAGCGGTACATTGAAATCGACGCGGATGAACACGCGCTGATTTTCCAAGCGGAGATCGTCAATCGTGCGGATGCCGTCGAGGGTGCCCATGCTGGATCTAGCAAGCGAAGACGGGGAAACGGCCGCGCGAGCGGGGGGAACCTAGCTATCAGCCTCGAGTGGGTCAAGCCGATCGCGTCGCTGATTTTCGTGCCCATCGGGCGAGCGGCGCGGCATCGGCCAGAAACGGCAAATCAGCATGGAAAGTGCTGAAACATGCGGCGCTCAGCGCCTACGCGCCGCACGTTCAGCATCTCTCGTTGGGCCGCCTTCAGTCAACGGCCGCTCCCCGCGCCGCACCGCCGCCCTCTTGGCTAGCTACTGGCGCCGCGCACACGAGCCGCGCCCGGCCGATCGCGTCCAGCAGCGGGACCGCTCGCCGCTCGTCGCTTTGGCTGCGTTCGGTCACGCTGCGCGCTGCCATCTCGCGCGCGCCCACCACCCACAACAGCGGCACGCGCAGAGCATGGGCTTCAGCGACTCTTCGTGAGAGGGTTTCGTTGCTGGCGTCGAGCGCGGCTCGCACCCCATGCTCCCTGAGGCGACCCGCGACCTCGTCGGCATAGAGTCGTTGCTCGGGGTGCACCGGAAGTACACGCACTTGTTCCGGCGCTAGCCATGCGGGCACACGCCCCTCGTGATGCTCCAGCAAGATGCCGAGGAAGCGCTCCAAGCTGCCGACCATCGCGCGGTGCAACATGGCCGGCCGCGCGCGGACGCCCGAGCTATCGTCATACGAGAGTTCGAAGCGCTCCGGCAAAACGAAGTCGAGTTGGATGGTTCCGCATTGCCAGCGGCGGCCGAGTCGATCGCCGAGTTCGAATTCCAACTTGGGGCCGTAGAAGGCGCCGTCGCCCGCCTTGACCTGACACACGAGCCCCGCGCGGCGCGCTGCGTTCGACAAGGCGCCCTCTGCGCGATCCCACACCTCGTCCGAACCGGCGCGCTGTGCGGGGCGAGTGGCGAAGTTGACGGCAATGTCCGAGAAGCCGAGCGCGCGATAGAAGTCGTACAACGAGCTGCAGAAGCGAGCCACCTCGCGCTCGACGTCGGCTTCAGCCAGAAACACGTGGCCATCGTCTTGGGTAAACTGGCGCAAGCGCAATAGTCCGTGCAGTACGCCGCTCGGTTCATCGCGGTGCACGATGCCGAACTCCGAGAGCCGCAGCGGCAAGTCGCGGTGCGAGAGCGAGCGCTTTTTCACGATTTGCGCGTGCCCCGGACAATTCACGGGCTTCATCGCCGCGCTTTTGCCTTCGTCCGAGAACGCGAACATATGCTGGCGAAAGTTCTGCCAGTGCCCGCTTTGCTCCCAAATGGCGCTGCGGATGAGCTCCGGGGTCTTCACCTCTTCGAAGCCGGAGGCGACGGTCCAGGCGCGCACTGCGCCCTCGAGCGCGCGATACATGGCGTAGCCGCGTGGGTGCCAAAACACCATGCCGGGCGCCTCTTCCTGCAAGTGAAAGAGGTCGAGTTCTTGGCCTAAAATGCGATGATCCGATTCGAGCATGACTTTTCCGTTTTCGTTGGCCGGCGAAACGGGGGCTCGTTCCAGATTCCGAAAGCCCGCGTTCTCCGGCGGGTTTTCGGTCGTTTTCAACGTTCGCTACTGGAGCGTGCGTGGACGAGACGAAGCCCGGGAAATTCCCGTCGTCGTGGTCGTCGTGCGCGTGCTCGAAGCGAACATTGCCGAGTCAGGATGCCACGCCGAAAAGGGAACGGCAAGCGCGTTCGAGATCGCGATACAGTCGGCGAACCAATGACTACGACACCGGCTCAGGGCGCACCGTTCAGCTATCGCGACATCGCCAAAATGATTGACCATTCGATGCTGGCGCCGACGATGACTGCGGCAGACTTCGAAGCTGGCATTCGCTTGGCGCTGGAGTACGACGTGGCCAGCGTGTGCTTGGTGCCGTCATACCTACAGCGCTGCGCAGAGCTGCTCGCGGGCTCGGACGTGAAGGCGAGCACGACGATCGGCTTTCCACACGGCGGGCAGGCGACCTCGGTAAAGGTCGCGGAAAGCAAGCTCGCGTTGCAGCAAGGCGCCGCGGAGCTCGATATGGTGATCAACTTGCACCACACGTTGAGCGGCAATTGGGCTTACGTGCGCGCCGAGATCGCTGCCGTTTTGGCCGAGGCACACGGCCGCGGCCAAAAACTGAAAGTGATCTTCGAAAATTGTTACCTGAACGACTCGCAAAAGATCAGACTCTGCGAGATTTGCGGCGAGCTCGGAGTCGATTGGGTGAAGACCTCGACCGGCTTCGGCCCTTCGGGCGCAACGCTCGACGATCTGCGCTTGATGCGCGCGCACTCGCCGGCGACCGTGCAAGTGAAGGCCTCCGGCGGAGTGCGCGAGCTGTCCTTCGTGCTCGCTGCGCGTGAGATTGGCGTTACGCGCTGCGGCTCGAGCCGCACGCGCGAGCTCTTGGACGAATGCCGGCTCAGGACTTCTTGAGGTTGTTGGTGATCGGCAAGTAGATGGCCTTGAACTCGGGCAAGGCCTCGCAGCGGTCGGCCAGCGCGGCAATCACAGGAATCTGCGCAGGTGCCAGCAAGTCCGGATGCGCTTCACGGGTGAAGCGATAGGCGCAGGCCAGCGCGATGTCTGCGTGGCTGAGGGTTTCACCGAACCAATACGTCGATGGGCGCTTCGCGCGCTCGCCCTCGAGGAACGCGAGTGACTCGCTGATTTGCGTCCGACAACGCTCACTCCAGATCGGCGAAGGCTTCATCAGCTCGAGCGAGGAATAGAGCAGGGTAACGGCTTTGTCTGCCACGCCCCCCGCGAGAGCCGCAACTCGCAGGATATCCCGGCGCTCTCCTCCGGAACGCGGGACGAGTAGGCGCGTTCCCTTCGCCGATTCGAGCTCGTCCACGTAGTCGAGAATGGCAAAGGTCTCGACCAACGCAGCGCCGTCTTCGAGCAAAAGCGTGGGTACGCGGCGGAGCGGGTTGTATTGGGCGATTTGTGCGGCGTTCCCCCAGACTGACCAGGGTCGGTGCTCGAACTTCAAGCCGTAGTACTGAAGAGCGATCCCCACGCGACGCACGAACGGCGAGTCATATTGCCCAATTAGAATCATCACTAGCCCCTTTGCTCGAGCTGACTCTAATACCAAGCGGGCAAAGGCGGGAGCTGGCGGCGCGACAGTATTTGCGGAATGGCAAAAAAGAACCCGTGTCACCCGGAGCCCTGGCCACCTTGTCTCTGCCTCTCGCTCGCCGCGCCACCGAGTCGTCCGCCGCCAAGCGTCGCTCGCGCTCCCAATGTCCCCGTGGCTTTGCGCACCGACTGCGCCGCGCATTCAGCCCGCGCCGCCCGGCGCGCCCCTCTTCATTGTAGCTGCCTCCGACCCGTTACTCCCGACGTCGAGCGCGTCTCTGCTCACGCATCACCACACACTGCCATGGGCGCCCCGCGCTGGCGTCCCGCACCTCGCAGCGCGCTGCGCGGCGGCCGCCCGCAGGTCGAAGCCCGAGGACCGTCGCCACTGAATATTCAGTGCATTTTGCCGCAAAAAGAACCGCTCCTGCGATTCGGCGCGGAGCACCGCCATCGCGCGAAGAAGGGTACTGTGTTTGCACAGTATCTTTCGATCGTCGAGAACCCTCGTCGGCAACGACCCAGCGAGTCGAAGTTCGAAGTGTCGCCGCGGTCCAAATGTCCCCGTGGCTTAGTGCGGCCCGCGACGAAGCGCCTTCGGCCCGCGCGGTCCCGCGCGCCCCTCCTCATTGCAGCGGCCTCCAACCGTTACTCCCGACGTCGAGCGCGCCTCTCGTCACGATCACCACGCACTCGGCATGGGCGCAACGCGGCGCCCGCCCGAAGCGCGCAGCTCGAAGCGCGGCGTCCTCGCGCAGCGCGCAGCTCGAAGCGCGCAGCTCGAAGCGCGCAGCTCGCAGCTCGAAGCGCGGCGTCCTCGCGCAACTCGCAGCTCGCAGCTCGAAGCGCGCAGCGCCGCCGCTGAATATTCGTTGCATTTCGCCGCACAAAACGGCTCCTGCGATTCGGGGTGGAGCACGGCTATCGCGGGAAGAACGTATTGTGTTCGCACAGTATCTTTCGATCGACGAGGACCCTCGTCGGCAACGTCCCAGCGAGTCGAAGTTGGGCGCGCTGGCTCGAAAATCAGGCGATCTGGGCAAAGGCCAGTTGGCGACCGAGCGCCTGGAGGATCGCCATGAGAGCTATGCGCCGCCATGCGGCTTTCCGCGCCCGCTTACCCAAAAGCCAGCGAGCAAATATCAGCCATAGCCCCACCCCCCAGCGTCGCTCTCGTTGTCTAGCGGCTCGAAGCCCGCTTTAAGCCACGAACGCGCCGAGCTTTCGAAAGCGCTGGTAGCGATCTTCGCGGAGCGCCTCGCGTGACAGGGACGAGAGCTCGGTGAGCGTCGAATACAGCACGCGATCGAGCCGCTTGGCTGCGTCGTCGTGGTCTTGATGCGCCCCGCCGGGTGGCTCTTCCACGATCGTGTCGGCAACGCCGAACTCGAGCAAGTGGGGCGCGGTGATGCGCAGGCGCGCCGCGGCGTCGGGCGCGCGTTCGGCGCTCTTCCACAAAATCGCTGCGCAGCCCTCGGGCGTGATCACGGAGTAGTAGCTGAACTCCAAGACCAAGACGCGATTGGCCACGCCGAGCGCGAGCGCGCCGCCGGAACCGCCTTCGCCGATCACGGCGGTAACGATCGGCACGGTCATGCGCGACATGGTCTCGATCGCGGCGCCGATGGCTTCACTCTGGCCGCGCTCTTCCGCGCCCAAACCGGGGTACGCACCCATCGTGTCGACGAAGGTGAAGATGGGCAGATTGAAGCGCTCGGCGAGCTCGTACATGCGGATGGCCTTGCGGTAGCCCTCCGGGTTGGGCATGCCGAAGTTGCGCTTCGTTTGTTCCTTGCTGGTGCGGCCTTTTTGATGGCCGACCACGACCACGCTGCGTCCGTGGTATTTGCCGATGCCCGCGATCAGCGCGCCATCTTCGGCGAAACGGCGATCGCCGTGTAGTTCTACGAAATCCTCGAACAGGCGATCGATGTAGTCTAGGGTATATGGGCGATTCGGGTGCCGTGACAGCTGCACCTTCTGCATCGGCGACAGCTTGGCGAACACTTCGCGTGCCAGCTTCGCTGCTTTGTCCTCGAGCCGTTTGAGCTCGGAACCAAAGCGATCGTCTTCATGGGCGAGTTCGCGCAGTTCGCGGACGCGCGTGATGAGCTCCACTACGGGGCGCTCGAAGGCGAGGATATGAGCCATTCCGGCGGGACTCTTGCGCGAGAACGGGGTGCTGTCGAGGGGTTCTCAGCCGCGTCGGCTAGGCGCCGCGTTGCGTCATGGCTTTTCGGAACGCTGCTGCGGATGATATGTTTCGAGCCAAAATGAGCCAGAACAAGCAGCCGAGCGGGCCGGCACCGAAACGCGCGGCGCCGAGTACGGTCGGCCGCGGTCGAGCCGTGGTGCGAAAAGAACTGCTCACTGCCTCCGTATACACCGATCGCGCTGTCTCGCTCAGCCACGCGGACGCCCTGTCTTGTTACGCTGGGTGGCCGACACCGACCGCGATCATTTCCGACGGCGCGTACGGCGTGCTCGGTTTCGACGGTGACACGTCCGACCACCTCGACGTGCCGCTCTGGTACGAACCGCACGTCTCGGCTTGGAGTCGCGCCGCGACTGCTGCGACCACACTTTGGTTCTGGAACTCGGAGATCGGTTGGGCCGCGGCGCATCCGATTTTGGAGAAGTACGGCTTCCGTTACGTCAACTCCAACACTTGGAACAAAGGCGTCGGGCACATCGCTGGCAACGTGAACACCCAAAAAATTCGGCGCTTTCCGGTGGTCACCGAGGTCTGCGTGCAATACGTGTTCGAAGCGCGCGTGGCGGGCAAGCCCCTCAAGCAGTGGTTGCTCGAAGAATGGAAGCGCACGGGGCTTCCGCAGCGACGCGCGAACGAAGCGTGTGGCGTGAACAACGCGGCGACCCGCAAGTATTTCGATCAAGGTCACCTCTGGTACTTCCCACCTCCGGAGGTGATGCAAAAGCTGAGCGACTTTGCCAATCGCTTCGGTGACCGAGCGGGGAGGCCTTACTTTTCACTCGATGGCGTGCGGCCCGTGTCGGGCGCTGCTTGGGCCAGTATGCGCGCGAAGTTCAATTGCCCGCACGGCGTGACCAACGTCTGGGAGCGCAGCCCCGTGCGCGGCGAGGAACGAGTCAAGGTCGACGGCGGGCGCGCGGTGCATCTGAATCAGAAGCCGCTCGATCTGATGACGCGGATCATCGAAGCCTCCACGGAGGCAGGGGACGTGATTTGGGAGCCTTTTGGCGGCCTGTTCACGGCCTCGCTCGCAGCACGGGCGCTGGCCCGCAAATCATACGCAGCCGAAATCGACGCTACGTATTTCCACTACGGCGTGGAGCGCTTCAGGTCCCGACCGCGACCGGAACCTGCACGCTCGGATGCAAGCCCTTCACGTCGAACACGCGGAACGGCTTCTCCTTGCCCTTGAGGTGAGCGGGCGGCAGCTCTTCGTACACGAACTTGCCGTTCAGTTTGACGAGCGTCGCTTCACTGACCAACACCTGGCCAGAGTTGGCCACGCCGCACAGCCGCGCACTGGTGTTGGCCGTGTCGCCGATCACCGTGTACGAGAGCGCCTTCGAGCTGCCGATGTAGCCGGCGACGAGGGGCCCCGTGTGAATGCCGATGCCGATGGCCAACGGCTGCGAACCGGCGTCGATGCGCGTGCGATTGAACTTGCCGAGCGCTTCCATCTGCTCGAGCGCGCAGCTCACGCTGCGTAAGGCGTCGTCCGGGTGAGCCACGGGCGCGCCCCACAGCGCCATGATGCCGTCGCCCATGAACTTGTCGAGCGTGCCCTCGTACTTGAACAGCACCTCGACCATTTGCTCGAAATACTCGTTCAACAGGTCGACCAGCGCTTCCGGGCGCGAGCCTTCACTCAGCGGGGTGAAGCCGCGAATGTCCGAATTGAAGACGGTGCACTCGTTGACGAGCTGCCCGCCTTTCTTCACCTCGAGCTCGCCGGACAGCACGCGCTGCGCGATATTGGGCGACAGCAGGCGGCTGAAGCGCTCGCGATTGACCAGCTCGAGCTCGACCTTTTTGCCCAAGATGTTGATCTCGATGAACATCGCGGCTTGCGCGGCGATGGCCGTGACAATCTCCATGTCTTTGGGCTGAAATTGCGCGAGCGTCTCGCTGTCGAGCCACAAGACGCCCAAGATCTCGTTGTTGTGCAAGAGCGGCGCCACGATCGCGGAGCTGATCCGGTTCAGGATCATGCTCTTGCCCTTGGACGCAGCGAAATCCATCGCAGCGTCGTGTGTGAGCACCGTGGCTCGCTCCTTGATCACGTGGTTCATGATCGTGGACGACACGGGGATCGGTGCGTCCGTGCCGTCGCGCCGCTGGCTTGCGCCGGGCACCAGCTCACCTTGCGGATTCATCAAGAAAATGACGCCGCGATCGGCGCGCACGAACTTGAAGATCGTGAGCAGGATCTTGTTCAACAGCGCCGGCAGATCGCGTTCGAGCGCGATCTCGCGCGAGAGCTCGTGGCTCAGCCGAAGCCGCTCGTAGTCCTGCGCGAGCTGGTCGGTATTTCCCGCCAGTTTGTCGTAGGGCATGAAGCCCTTGGCAGTGGCGGCGATCTGCGTCCCGATTTGGCGCGCCTTGTCGTTCACGTCCACGCGCGTGGCGGGCGAGGGGACTTGCGGGAGCTGCGCGGTCGCCATGGGCGAAGGAGCAAAGCCCGGAGCGGGAGCAAAACCAGGAGTCGCAGTGAAGCCCGGTGCCGGCACGAAGTTGGGCGGACTCGGGAATTGCGCCACCTGTTGCGTGCCGTGCGGGCCCGTCGGCGGCGGCCCATACGGCTGCGAACCCACGGTGGAAGGTGGTGCACCGATTTGAGATTGTGGAGGCGATGGTTGTTGCCAGCCTGACGGCGGCGGTGCCTGCGGCGGTGCTCCGTAGTTCGGTGGAGGCGGCAAAGGCCGACCCGAACCGTCGTCGTAACGCGCGCGAGTGGCGCCGAGCGCGATGTCGTCACCGTGCTTGAGATCTTGCTCACCGACGACGCGCTCGCCGTTGATATACGTTCCGTTCAGACTGCCGAGGTCACGCAACGTGAAGCCGTTGACGCGACGTTCCAGGATGCAGTGCTCCTTCGACACGATCTTGTCGAGAAGCTGAATGGTGTTGCTGGGATGGCGCCCGAGCGAGTTGTGGTCTCGTAACTCAACGACCTGCTGGCCTTCGGGTGTCGCGAGCAGAATGCGGGCCATCGGGGCAAAAAGGCTACCGTTCTCGGCACTCGCCGACAAGAGCAGCCGCGCTCGAAGCGCCGAAATCAATTCCGCATGGAAATCGAGGCGCTTGCGCGCTGCGTGGTCGGCCAAAGTTGTTGCGTTCGCGCGGGTCGAGCGCCCGACCGAACCGGCCTCTTGGCCTGGCTTGTTCTGGGCCGAAAAAGTGGCAAGAGAATGATTCGACTGGCTCAGACGTTCATCGAGGAGATCGACTCGAGCGCTTGAAAATGCCGCGCTCGGTCACAGGCCAGATGCCGTGTGTCGGGCGCGCTCGCACTGATACTGCCGCGCGCGTGGATTTCCCCTTTCCGGTAACCGTCGCTGGCCCCAAGATGAACGCATAGGGTCTCGATGAGCTTTTGGAAAGAGGACAAGAATGGCTGACTCTGACTCGGGCACGGGTGGGGCCCAGCAGCTGCGCGATATCCCAGTGGATTGGGAGGCGCTCGAGGATGCCTTCGAGAACAACGCGCCCGAGGTGCACAGCTATTTGCACTTGGTGAGCGGCGAGGTCCTCCGCGTGGTCGACGGCATTGCAGATCCCGAAATGCATTCGCGGATCGCCTCGGACACGACCTACATGCGTATCGAGCCCGTGAGCTCACGCGAACAATACCGCTGGATGGAACGCTTCATCCCGATGGTTGAAGAAGGCGAGCTGCGCGATCAGCTCACTGCCGCGATCGACGGCAAAGGGGCTTTCCGGCGTTTCAAAGACGTGTTGATGACTTACGGCACGGAACGCGAGCGTTGGTTCGCATTCCGTAGCGAACGCTTGCGGGTGTTCATGGAGGCGTGGTTGACCGCTCATGGGCTGAGTCCCGTCGCTCGCCCGGTTTGGCCGCCGGACGCGCCGCCCGAGCCGGCCCCGGCGCAAGAGGTGCTCGTCGCGCGTCGCAAGAGCAGCGCCGAGGCGCTCCGCAAGCAATTACGCGAACTTGCCGATACGCTCGGTGCCCGTGATCTGGAAAAGGTGACGGCGTTTGCGGAGTTCGTGAAGGCCCGTCGCGCCGCCCGCGGGTTCGCTCATCGCACGGACGGTGGTTCGGGCAGCACGGACAGCGAGCCGCCCGCAGCGCCGACGGCTGACGCTGGGGCACCGGCAACCGTCGAAAAAGACGCCGCCGACGACGACGAAGAAGCGACGCCTTCTTCGCGCAAACGCCCTGCTGCACGATGAAGCGCTCGCTGGCCTTCGGGCTCGCGCTTTCGCTCTCTGTCCTTGCGGGATCGCTCGGGGCGGAGCCAGTGATCGTGGACCGCGCGGTGGTGCGCTTCGAAGCTCCGGAGACCGGGGGCACGCGACATCCGCGCTTCGTGTTCGAGCGTGAGCTCTCGTTCGAGGCGCGCCTCGAGGCACTCTCCGATCCGGATCGCGCGGCCGTCGGTGATGCCCCGTACCTCGAGCGCCACGTCACCGCCGCGCTCGATCGCCACATCGCAGAGGCGATCTTGGGAGCACTGCGGATCGAGCCAGAGCCGACGCTGAGCGACGTCGAGCGGCAGACCGAGCTCGCGCGCCGCATGCTGAGCGATCGCGCGGGGGGCCCGGCCGTGCTCGACGCCGCGCTCGAAGCCGAAGGCCTGACCGAGCGCGAGCTCAGCCGAATTCTGCTGCAAAAGGCGCGCGCGAGCCTGTACCTCGATCGCATGGTCACGCCGATGCTCGAGCCGAGTGAAGCGGAGCTCCGCAGTCTGCACAAGTCGACGAATACCCCGTTTCGAGGTGCGCCCTTCGACACGATTCGCCCGGCGCTCTTGCGCTGGTACGTCTCTCGTCGCCTCAACGCGGCAGTCGCTTCGTTCTACGAGAACGCGCGCTCCCGCATCGACGTGACGATCTTGCAACGATAGTTACTACTCGAGCCGTGCGAGTAGCACCGAGGCCGCAGCATGAAATCTCACTCGAAATCCGACGCGCACAAGGTCGTCATTGCGGCGCTGCTCGGCAATCTCGGCATTGCGATCGCAAAGTTCGTGGCTGCCTGGCTCTCGGGCAGCACGGCGATCTTGGCCGAGGGCGTGCATTCGCTGGCTGACACCGGCAATCAAGGCTTGCTGCTCGTGGGCATGGGTTTGGCCAAGCAGCAGCGCCCGGAGCTGTACCCACTCGGCCGCGACAAGGAATCGTACTTTTGGGCCTTCATCGTCGCGCTGCTCTTGTTCTTCGTCGGCGGCGTGTTCGCGATTTACGAAGGCGTACACAAACTCTTCGATGCCGAAGCGAGCCACGGCTCGTTGCTCATCCCGCTCGGTGTGCTTTTGGTTTCGCTATTGATGGAGGGTGGCAGCTTCTTCGTCGCCTTCAAAGAGTTCAACAAAGGGCGGGGCGACACGCCTTTCTTCAAAGCCCTCTTCAGCAGCAAGGACCCGACCATCCCGGTGGTGCTCTTGGAGGACACCGCCGCGGTGTTCGGTCTGCTGATCGCCTTTTTGGCGATCGGCATCTCCGCCCTCACGCACGACCCCACGGCTGACGCAGTCGGATCAATCGTCATCGGGGTCTTGCTGTGCACGGTGGGGCTACTGCTGGCTCGCTACACGCGCAGCCTATTACTCGGCGAGGGCGTCACGCCCCGAGTTCGCGAGCAGACGCTCGCGCTCGTGGAGGGCACGCCCGGAGTGCTCAAGGTCACTCAATTCCTGAGCATGCACCTCGGTCCCGACGCTGTCATCCTGGCCCTCAAAGTGCGCTTCGAGCCAAAAATGCCGCTCGAAGACGTGGAGCGCGTGATCGACGACATCGAAGCCCGCGTGCGCGAAGGCGCGCCCGAGATGCGCAAAATCTTCGTCGAACCCGACAGCGACTACGACGCCACCCAAGATCTCTCGCTGCGCGCCGCGCCCTAACCTGTCCCGGGTGAGGACACTCGGGCGCTCGGCATACATCACCTCGCGCGTTGCTCGCGCAGCGAATCATCGAGGAGCGCCGCTGGGCACCGTCAGCGTGCGCGTTGCCACGCGGCGCTCTCGCCAGTTTCATCGAGCGGGCTGCGAACTGTACGGCGAGGCGAGCCCCGCTTGCGGCCGGTTCCGCTGAGCGCGGCGGCGGCACGGTGCCGCAGGTGGAAGGATACTGTGCGAACACAGTACTCTCCGGGCGCGCGAGGGTGTGTCCCGGCGACGAAGCGGCTGAGCACAGAGCAGAGCGGGCTGCGAACTGTACGGCGAGGCGAGCCCCTCTTGCGGCCGGTTCTGCTTGAGCGCGGCGGCGGCATGGTGCCGCAGGTGGAAGGATACTGTGCGAACACAGTACTCTCCGGGCGCGCGTGGTGTGTCCCGGCGACGAAGCGGCTGA
>Ga0164309_10001233_pt1 | contig 12749 bp, 14 predicted proteins | sample Whisoiple_247_MG_FD_109984 | JGI IMG/M metagenome (GOLD analysis project Ga0164309, IMG submission 109984) | Soil microbial communities amended with fresh organic matter from upstate New York, USA - Whitman soil sample_247_MG | ecosystem: Environmental > Terrestrial > Soil > Unclassified >... | reverse complement strand
GCACGTCGTCCTCGAGGTCGGGCAGCAACGCCCGGACGCGGGGGTACATGACCTCGTTCTCGATGTAGGTGTGCACGGTCAGCAGCTCGAGGATCGTGTCGACGACCTTCTGCTTCTGGACCGGGGTCTGGCCGGGCTTGCGGAAGGCGCGGAACTGCTCGCGCACGTCTTTGTGGTCCTGCTTGAGCAGGACGATGGCATCGGTTGACACAGGCGCTCCTTCGAGCAGCGGGGCGGGGACGACCAGCAAACTGTGCCGTCCAGCCGTCTCGTACCCATCGCACACTGCCCGAACCACACGTGGGCAGGCGGCGTCGTCCGAGCGATTCCTTGCTCGAGTCCCTCGGACGCTGCGGGGGCGCAGCCTCCAGGCGCACCGCCGTAGGCCAACGGCTCGGCCTTGGTCGCGAGATCAGTCAGCCCCGAAGCCGGACCGGTGTCGACGACGTGCGCGCGTAACGCCGTACAGCGGCGGAGCCAAGGTGTCTCGGGGTGGGAAACGGGTACGGCCAAGTCCCCACCGAACACCGCGCCGCGTGCGCCAGATGCACCAGGACTTCGCATGACGGCATACAGCACCTTCGTTCGTGCCACGCACGTGCTCACCAACGCAGCATGGTTCGGCGGCTCCTTGGCGGGTGCCGTCGCGCTGCACCCAGCCAGCCGCAAGAGTGATGACGCCCGCGACCGAGCCGAGATCGCCGAGGAGGGGTGGCGCCGTTGGGGTCCAGTTCAGGGTGTGGCTATCGGCCTGCACCTCCTGAGCGGCCTCGCGATCTTGGCCGATAACAGGCGCCGCGTCGTCGGTCACCCTCCTACGGCGGCGGCCGTCGTCCTCAAGACGGCGCTGACAGGGACGGCGATCATGGTCAGCGCCGAGGCTTACCGATCCAGTGCCGAGCTCGACGATGCGCTCGAGCACGCTCAGGGGGATCCTGCGGTGGCGGACAAGGCCCACCGACTCACACACCGCATGAGCTGGCTGCGATGGGCCACCCCCGCGGCCACCGCGGGGCTCCTCGTGCTCGATGCCTACCTCGGCGAGCAGCAACGCGGCGTCGCAGGGCTCCTCGACCAGCCGTCCAGCTTGAGGCGCACGACGTGACGCGCGAATTCGAGTTCGCCTTCGAAGGTCGCTACCGACTGCCCGCGCTCGCGTTCGGGATCACTCCGGCCACCGCCCAGGTCGTCGTCACCGCGCATGAGCTGCTTGTGAGGTTCGGGCCCTGGCGACTGCGAACGGCGCTCGCCAACGTCGCCGGCACCGAGGTCAGCAGGGGGTATGCCTTTCACCGGACGGCTGGTCCGCCCCATCTGTCGCTCGCCGACCGCGGCGTCACCTTCGCGACGAACTCGCGTCAGGGACTGTGCATAGCGTTCGTCGAGCCAGTCCATGCCATCGAACCCGCCGGAGTTCTTCGGCACCCCGCGGCGACGGTGACGGTCGCTGACCCGGAGGCGCTCGCTGCTGCCCTACGTCTCTGACCTACAGCCGTCCGGTGCGCCCGACTGATCCGGGCGCGGCTTGCGTGAGGGAGACGGTGCATCCCATGTCGGATCTGGCGCGGCGGTCCCGCCCGATGCGTGGCTGAAAGAGCGAACGCTGACCACCTCGGTGGTGACGGACGGCTGTTGGGTTCCTGTCGCGCGGAGGCGTGTGGTTGCGCGGCTGGGAGATCTCTGGCAACCAGGCGCCGGTGCCTCACGTGGACGCGTCAAGACCGTAGGGTCGCGCCATGACTCGTCTTCGCGTGCCTACCGTGTTGGCGGTGTGCGCCTGTTGGGTGTTGGCAGCCTGTTCCGGCGACAGCTCGCCCGCAGCGACGGCTGCTGCCCGGGCCGCCACCAGCTTCACCGCGTCCGTCGACGCGCAGCCAGAGGCAGCCTGTGCGCTGCTGGCTCCACAGACCCGTCAAGAACTCGAAGACTCCTCGGGTCCGTGTGCCCAGGGGATCAAGGACGCCAACTTGCCGAGCGCCGGGAGGGTGATTTCCGTGGACGTGTATGGCCAGGACGCCATGGTGCGGCTCGAGCACGACACCCTGTTCTTGGCGCGGTTCGGTTCCGGCTGGCGTGTGACTGCTGCTGGTTGCACCCCCCAGGAACAAGATCGTCCCTTCTCGTGTGAGCTCAAGGGAGCTTGATCGTGCGCGCTGCATTCATCGGCATCCTTCTGTTCATCGGGGCTGTGCTGGCTGCTTGCATCTTCGTCGGGCTGGCGCAGCGATGAAGCGGGTACGTGAGCAGGGCTTGACCTTGGCGTTCACGGCCCTCTTGGTCGCGGCGCTTGTCGGGCAAGCGCTGACGGGACTGGCTTCCTACAACCGGCAGGCGGCCGACGCCGGCCTTCCGTTGATGACGCTTCTCCGGTACGTGACGTCCTCGCAGTTCGCCGTCGACGTGGCCGAGAACTGGCAGTCGGAGTACCTGCAGTTCCTCCTCTTCATCCTGCTCACCGTCTGGTTGGCCCAGAAGGGCTCTCCCGAATCGAAGCCGCTGGACACGCTGGGTCGAGAGTCGGACAAGGACCAGAAAGTCGGCCGGTACGCCCAACGGGACTCGCCAACCTGGGTGAAGGCCGGCGGGTGGCGCCTGCGGCTGTTCTCGCGGTCACTCGGACTGACGATGGCGGCCATCTTCTTGCTGTCATGGTTGGCGCAGTTCATCGCCGGACGCTCGGCATACAACGCGGACCAGATCCAGGATCTCAAGGCCCCTCTCGACTGGGCTGCGTACGCGGCTGCCCCTGACTTTTGGAACCGCACGTTTCAGAACTGGCAGTCCGAGTTCCTGGCCGTCGCGAGCATGGTCGTGCTGAGCATCTACCTGCGAGAGCGGGGCTCACCCGAGTCGAAACCCGTGGGGCAGCCGCACGGCTCGACCGGCGTCGACGGCTGAGCGGTCTGCGGGCCCACAGGATGAGCGCGGCGAAGGTGACGATGCCGTACTTGGCGTGTACGACGGGCCGCGTGTGGAGTGTCGTCGAGGGGACCTGGATCCTGGGCTCAGCGACGCTCTGAAGGGACGATGTGCTCCTCGATGCGTTGCATGACCAGCATCAGCGCCAAGCCGACCAGCGGCGAGGTGAGGGAGAGGGCGAGCATGGGTGCCTTTCAATGGTGCCGGGATTCCGGCAGACACGGCCCCGACCGTGTCGTCGTTCAGGCCTGATCCACTAAGCGCGCTGCCTCACACTTGCGTGTCGTGACAGACCGCGCCCAGGTCGCCGGAGGGGCTCCGGTCCCTCGCCGGACCGGAGCCCCTCCTTCCCGAGCGAGATCAGACCCGGGGGTGCAGCGGGGCGAGCTGAACCGCGTCAGAGACCGAGGAGGCGGTTGAGCAGGTTGGCCAGCCCATTGATGCCGTTGCCGTCGAGGAGTCCAGCCACTGCACACAGGAGGTTGCCGAGCAGGTTGCCGGCGCCTGACTGGGCCGTGATGTTGAGGACCACCTGGTTGAGGTCGACGACGACGCCGAGCACGTCGAGGTGCAGCGGTCCGAGCACGAGGTTGAGGATCTTGCACGTGCCGGCAGCGGTCGCGCTCGCCACCGTCGTGGTCACCGTCTGGGTCACCGGGGTCGTGGCCCCGGCCAAGGTGGTCAGGGTGCCGGTGACGACTCCGGTCACGGCCAGCTGGCCGTTCTGGTTGCTGAACGACGTCGGGGCGAACGAGCCGGTGAACGTGCCCACGCCGGCGAGGACCTGGTTGATCGGCGACGACGCCGTCGTCCTCGGTGTGGCGGCCGCGGGCGCGGCTGCGGCGGCTGCGGCGGCTGCGGGCGCCGCGGAGGCGCTGGCAACCGGCGCGAGGCCCAAGGCCGCGGTGGTGGCGAGGGTGACTCCGGCGGCGCAGAGCTTGTAGGTGAGCTTCATGGGTGTGACTCCTTCATCGGCGTACGGGCGGCCTCGTGGGCCGTCGGTCACCTCTGAAGAGCACGCCTCACGCATCACATGATGCGAGCTGACAGGACCTATGGGAGATGCCTGCACAAAGTTCGAGCACGAACTGGTCCGATCAGTCCGGATATCGGCGGTGGATCCCGCGTCATGCGATCGCCGTCAAGGCGTCCGGTTGTCCTGCCGAGGCTCCAGGACGCTGCGGTGGCTCATGTCGTATGCGGCCAGCACCTCCAGCAGCAGCTCGCCCGACCGCTCGGCTACGTCCACTCGATCGTCCGGAGCGGTCTCGCGAAGGACCTCGGTGGCGACGTTCTGATGGATGCGCGTCATGACCAGCAGGCTGATACCGCCCGTGAAGGCGTGCCGCCCCAGCTCGTATGCCGATTCCCGGGCGGCCTCGTCGCGGCGGGGCAGGAAGCGCCGCAGCGTCGCGCGGTAGTCCTGGGTGAGGTCGTCGACGACGAGCCGCGCCGCTCGATGGGGGCTCACGTGCGTTTCTGGGGCTGGGACCGAGAAGAGCCGAGGTTCCGGGTCGCGGCAACCTCCGCGAGGAGCTGCACCCCTTCCTCGAGATCGAGGGCAGTAGGGATCTGACCCGTGCCCATGCCGAGCCGGACCATCGCGAAGGCTACCTCCGGCTGGATCCCGACAAGCACGGTCAGCGCGCCGCGCAGTCGTGCCATGTCGGCGATCCGGCGCAACGTCAGCGCGGCGAACGAGTCGATGACGTCGAGAGCTGCGACGTCGATGATGACTCCGCGCGAGCGGTGCTCCCCGATCTGTTTGACGAGGTCGTGCTCGAAGCGGACCAGCTCGGAGTCGTCCAGGGCAGTGTGGATCGACGCGATCAGGGTCGATCCCTGCCGCATGATGGACACGAGCGCTGGTCCGCCGTTCACGAGGTCGAGTCGACCTCCTTCCGAGTCACGGCGTATCCGAGGAGCCTCTCGGCCTCTTCGAGCCCACCTTGCAGGTCGCCGATGGTGTTCATCTTGCTCAGGTCGACCCCGATCGTCACGAGGGTTTGCGCGATCTTGGGGGAGAGCCCGGTAATGATGACGCTCGCACCCATCAGGCGTGACGCGTCGACCGTCTGCACGAGGTGGTTGGCGACCGCCTCGTCGACGTCCGGGGAGCCGGTGATGTCGATGACAACCACCTTGGCGCGGTGCTTGCGGATCCCGGAGAGCAGCTGCTCGGTGAGCTGTTTCGCGCGCTCGCTGTCCAGTACCCCGATGATGGGCAGGATGAGGAGCCGCTCGCGCACCGGTAGCACCGGGGTCGACAGCTCACGGATGGCGTCCTGCTGCTGGCGGATGACGCGTTCCCGCTCATCGACGAAGCTGACGGCGACGGTGTTGGCGATGCGGTTCGCCGCCGGTTCGTAAGCGTCGAGCACCTCGTTGAGCATCGAGAAGTCACGCTGGTACTTCTCGAAGAGCGAACGCGCCAGGACGTCGCGTAGCAGCAGCACGATCCCGACGACCTCGTGGGTCTCGACCCCGCGCGGAATGATCCGCTCGGAAAGGTCCCTCGCGTAGTGCTGCAGCGCCTCGACATTCCCCGTCTCGAGCACCTCGACGTAGTTGTCGTAGACGGACGTGGTCTCGGCGGCCATCTCCTGGGGAGTCATCGCCGTCAGCAGGTGGGCCTGCTGGATGCGCTGTGACCACTCCTCCTGGAGCCGGGTCCGGTGCTCCCGAAGATGTGCCACGAGCTGCGACAGCAGGTGACCGCTCGGTCCGGACCTGGCGGAGTCGTGCTCGGGTGCGGCGTGCACCGGCTGGTGGTCGGTGGTGCGGTCATTCATGGTCTGCCTTCTCCCATTTCGTCATGGTCACTGTGGTGCCGTGGCCGGGCTCGCTCGCAATGGCGAACTCGTCCATGAGGCGACGGACGCCCGGGAGGCCCAGACCGAGTCCGCCGTACGTGCTGAACCCGTCGTCGAGCGCGCGTTCGACATCGGGGATCCCGGGTCCGCCGTCGCGGGCGACGATCTGGATGCCGCGGCGCGGGACCTCGAGCAGGTTGACCACGACCTCGCCGGTGCCGGCGAAACGGACGATGTTGCGGCATACCTCCGACACGGCGGTGGCGATGACCGTGAGGTCGGTGGGCCCGAAGGCCAGGCGCGACGCGAGCTCGCGCGCGGCCCCACGGGCCGTGACGATGTCGGGGTCGGTGGTGACCGGGATGGTCAGACGGTCGTCGCGTGGCTGGCCCCGCTCGAGCAGCGGCTGGCTCAACCCGGCGCAGGGCTGGCACTCGAGCAGGTGCTGGGCCGCGTGAACCTCCCGCTGGCGTCGCTGGTCGCCGCTGCTCAGCGCCAAGAGGACCGCCCGGCACTGCTCGGTCGGAGGCTCGATCTGCGCCGCAGCCAAGAGGTACTCGACACGAAGTCGAGCACGCGTGCGGTTCAGCTGGGCTGCCACAGCCCCGGCCGTGCTGCCCTCGCGCGCAGCGAGAGTGCGCGTGTCCGTGCCCTTGACCTCGTGATCCAGCAGGGTGCGGCGCTCGCGCTCGGTCAGGCGGGCAAGAGCGGTGGCCATCGCGGACTGCTCCTCGTCGAGCAGGACCTGCGTCTCCGGAGGATCGGGGGTGCTCAGGTCGACGACGCGATGCTGGTTTCGATGCTTGCGGTCCACGTCGCGCCACATTGACGCCACGACGTTGCGGGCTGTCACGATCGCGTACGGCTCGAGCATGCCCGGTTCGATGGTGGGGCTGGCCGCCAGGACGCGGGTGAGCGTCTCCTGGACCAGGTCCTCCGCGGTCGGGTGAGAGCCGACACGGGCGTGAACGATCCGGCGGACCATGGGTATCAGGTCCGCGACGTCCTCAGCGCTGTGACCGGAGCGGCTCCCTGCGCGTTCGGTGGCGCTCACGCGCTCTACGTACCCAACTGTGCCTTCCACCCGACCCATGCGTGGGGAAGGGGGCCAACGGGCGTGGGCAGGACCATGCTGCGCCTGCTGGGCGTTCGTGGCGCTGTACACGTCACGCTGATGGTCGGACATCTTTGCCCGGGCTGGAGTGAGCGTGTCTTTGGCGCATCCGCCCGCCCCGACGGACCCGCCGGTCCGGCGCTGCCAGGCTCGGCGAGACTCGGCGTGCCGCGTCCCTTCCGTCGAGGGCACATGTTGGTGATGGCTGGCGGGGCCCCGGAAGCCGTCAGGCCGGCCCGGGGCCCCCGACGACGGTTCAAGGGGGAGGGGGATCGCCGTCGTCACCCTCGTAGACGCTCGAAGGCTGAGAGCATGACGCGGCCCGGGCTCCAGGCGGTCGCCGTGCTCGGTGTGGCGACTGTCCGTGGCGGACCGTGGTGGACCTCCGTGGGCTATTCGAGGGCCGCGGGTGATGCCCGGAACCGCCACCTGCTCGCCCCAAACGCGTTCGTAGTTCCGCCTCGAGGTCCCTGTGGTGGCTTGAGCGCCCAGTACCGAGAGGCCTAGCAACGCCCTTCTTGTCACCAGACTCTGCCGCCCAGCCACAGAGGAGTACCTCAATCCGCAGGTGGCACTCGGCGGTTCATTCGTCGCCGACGATAGGTGGTCAGCCGCACGGATCAGCCGAAACTAACCGGACTTTCGGCCTCGATGCGCGCAGGATGACCCGCCCTGTCCGGGCCCTCCGCGTCGGTGACCTTCTGCGTTGCGCAGTCGCACGCGATCGACCGGGACATCCTGCGGCTGGCGCGGTGCCTCAGGTTTGGTGCGTTACGTCGGTGACGGCCACCGCTTCACGTTGCGGGCTGGTACTCAAAAGCCCCCCGGTCGTCGAAGGTTCGAGGGCCGATGCCGATGTTCGGAGTAGCGGGGTCGTCCACTCGTGGGCGGGCGGGCGCGTCGGATGTGGTCTGGCCCGGCGCGCCCGAGTTGGCCGAGTCGATGGCCGGTGACCGAGCCGCGAGGGTAAAAGTGCCCGTGGCCGCCCTGGTGAAGCGCGGGTCGGCCTGCAGGCCCCGCGCCTCCTGGCCGCTCGCGGTGCGGAAGCTCGCCAGGGTGTTGTAGGAGGTCGTGCCCCAGACCATCATGGTGCCGGGGGCGCTGAGGTTCACGAGGTCGAAGTTGACGCTCGTGCCCAGCCTCGAGTTGGCGTCCACCCGGATGTTGCCCCCCGTTCTGGGGCACTTGACGGTCCCGCCGACGCCATTCGGGCACCGGATTCCATTGTCGGTCGCGATGTTGTTGGCGATCGTGACGCCGCTGGTTGTGCTTGCAGCAAGTCCCTCGAGGTTGATGCCCGAGGTCGCGTTGCCGTACACCGTGTTCCCGACGATCGAGCCGCCAGTGACCCCAAGGCTGTCGATGCCATGGTCACCGGTGATGCAGCCGGATGTGTTTCCGGTGCTGGGGTGGGCGCAGTTGGTCTGCGCGGCGGTCGTGAAGCCCATGTTTGCGTACACGATGTTGTTGATGATCTGGTTGCGGTCGCCGCCCGGGAAGACCTGGATGCCCGAATCCTCGTTGTGGTGCACTCGATTGGCCTTGACAATGTTGCCCGGCCCGCGCAGGTCGATGCCCACCGCGTTGCGCACGTAGCCGTACGCGTTGAAGGAGAGCTCGTTGCCCACGACCTGGTTCCCGGTAGAGCCGCCGGCCATGAGGATGCCCGACCCGGCGTTGTTGGTGACCAAGTTGCCCTTGACCGACGACGACGTCATGGCATTGAGGTACATCCCGTACGCCGCCGCCCCGGAGATCCGCCGTCCTGAGGTCTGCACCGTGTTCCCGGTGATGCTGAGCCCCTTGGCATTGGACACATAGACGCCAGAGCTGGTCGTGTTCTGGATCCGGAACCCGGACACGGTGATCCAACTCTGGTTGGAGATCGTGAACCCGTGGCGCGGACCCGAAATGACGACGGTGGCGCCGGTGGCGGGCCGGAAGATGATCGGCAGGCCCGACACGCCTGAGTGCCAAAGGGAGACCTCCCCGAAGTAGGTGCCGGCAGCGACGACGACGGTCTGGCCGGCGACAGCGACCTTGGCTGCCTTGACGATCGTGCAGTACGGCAGAGTCGCGGTGCCCGTCCCTGAGTCAGAGCAGCTTGTGGAGCGGACGTAAAGAAACGTCGGTGCCCCGCTCGCGGCGCCGACGGGAACCAGGAGGCCCATGAGGCTGACGGCCGTGACACCGGCGACGAGTTGTCTTCCGATCATGGGCGAGCCGGAGTGTTGGCGCGTCCTCAGAAATGGCTTCATCAGGTTCCCCTTGCCCGAGTTGCGTAGGTGACAGCCCTACTCTGCGAAAGCGCTGCGCTGAGCACGTCCGCTCGCGGCAGTAGTGGGGTCTACGTCCTTTGGTGTAGCCGCGGGCCTGCACCCGTGCAGCGCCTCGGGGCCCGGACCGTGAAGGCCAACGTGCGAAGAATCGCGTCGGCCCCAAGAGAACGCGCCCGGTCAACCCACCCGAGGGCGTTTGCAGGGACGTGATAGCGGGCACATGGAAGCTATGCGTCTACGCGACCACAACAAGGGAGACCTGGCCCTCACGGCTCTGACCCTGGCGGTCGCCGCGGCGGCAGCCGCGAGTGGAACCGCTCGGTGGGCCAGCCGTCGCCGCCTCCGACGCCACGGCTGCGTGCACGTGCAGCATTGCGAGGTCGTCGCAGCGCCTCATCTCAGGATGAGCCGCTCGTAGCGGATGGCCAGTTCGCGCTCGTTGTCTCGCCCGACGTGGAGCCGGCGGTCGGGGCCTTGCTGTGGCCGACAGCAGTCGGGTCGTCAGCTCGGAAGACTTCGTGCGCCTCGTCGAGTTCAGGTACCGAACAGGGCGGCGCGCCCGCATGCGTGGGACCACGCGCATCGCCCGGCAGATGCGGAGGTGACTCACCGTCGGTGCCGGCTCGGGCGGTGCGCGGCATGGCAACATCGTGGTGTGCCATTGGAGGGGATGCACCAGGACCGAGGACGCGCAGAGTCGTTCGGCTCGGCAGCGGAGGCCTATGACAGGTTTCGCTCCGGCTATCCTGACGCGCTCATCGACGATCTCCTCGTCGGCCGCCCCTCAAACACAGTGGATGTCGGGTGTGGCACCGGCAAGGTGGCGGCGGCTATCGCCGCCCGCGGCTTCCGCGTCGTGGGTGTGGAGCCGGACCAACGGATGGCCGAGGTGGCGCGCGCGCGGGGGTTGGAGGTTGATGTCGTCTCGTTCGAGAACTGGGACAGCCGTCGTCAAACGTTCGATCTGGTCACCTGCGGTCATGCGTGGCAGTGGATCGATCCGCTCATCGGCGGGAGCAAGGCAGCGTCGCTTCTTCGCCCCGGCGGAGTCATCGCCTTGTTCTGGAACTACCACGTGCTCGACGACGCCCTGCTGGCAGAGGTTCGAACCGCCTACGAGACGTATGCGCCTGACCTGTCCGTCCTCGGTCAGGATCCCAGCGGGCTCCAGGACGCGGACCCCTTCCGCGGCCTCCCATCGTTGTCGCCGGGAGAGACGCGCACCTACCGGTGGGTCCGCGAGTTCGAGGGCATGGACTGGACTGGGATGTTGGGCACGTTCAGCGACCATCAACGGCTGGGGGAAGAACGCCTGACCGCGTTGCAGCACGCCGTGCGTCGCATCATCGATCGGCACGGCGGACGCATTGCTGCGCAGGGCGGCACCTACGTGTGGTCCGCAAGAAAGGTGTCGAGTTGAGCTGGTGACCACCACTCTGTGTTCGGTCGAGGAGTCCCCGCCGCCTTGACGTCCGGGGGCAAAGCTCACGGTCGCCGATCTCACGGTAGAGGAGCGGGCCGGGCTGTATGCCGCCGACCGCTGGGATGGACGCACCGACGAGCGGCCCGACGCCGACGGTTCGCCTCGACGAGTCCCGGCTCGTTGACGTGGGCAGCGCGCTGGCGCTCGCCCCCGCGATATCGAGCATGACCTGAACGTGGCCCTCGCGTCGAGATCACCTGTAGCCCGCCCGGCCCCAATCACGGTGCTCGGCGCCAGGCAGAGGTCGCCCTCACGGCGTAGGCAGAGTCCGTCGCAGCTACTCGTCAAATCGATAGTCTTCACGGCCTTGAACAGCACTTCGATTCGTGAGGCGTTGGAGTCGGCCTTGACGCTGCGCAGAAGCAACTGCGCATGGCCGCCGCCGTAGCGCCACATCCGGAAATGGCGCGAGCTCTGCAACCCCGTAAATGGTCTCTGAGTCACTCATTGTGGGCATGGCGACACGGTAAGGACCCCCGCCACGACCTGTGCAGACCCGCGGCGCCACGCGGGAGGGTCGGGCGTCACGCCCTCAACGCGGCACGAGGGACATATGAGGTGAAGCGACCCACTCTCGGCCGTTGTGCTGCGCAGCGACCCGATGAGGAGTAGGCCGGGACCTTGGGCTTTGAAACGCGCAGAGTCCTGAGGGCCTGTCAGCCCGTCTGCAATCTCGTACTCGGAGGAAGGCACGTCATGATCAAGCGCTTATCTGCCACAGCCATCGCCGGAGCAGTCGCGATGATCGCTTTTGCGCCCGCAGCATCAGCGGATCCCAAGACCACCACGATCCCGTTGACCTGCGACAACGGTCAGACGCTTGAGGCAGCCTTCAACGGGAACGGGGACTTCACTCCCGGGCACGTTGTCGGCAGCACGCAAACGTTCGTCATTCAGTCCCTTCAGGCGACAGCGACGTTCACGCCCACCGGTGGCGACCCCTTCGTCGTGCAGCAGCTCGACACATCCAAGCCGCACGTCCACGGAGATCTCGTGACCTGCCATTTCGACTTCGTGCGTGCGACCCCCACAGGGTCCTTCCACGGGGTCGGGACCTCAGTCGTCTTCATCACGCCGGCGTCCTAGCGGACATGTGAGGGTGCGCATCGGGTGCGAGCTCCGAACTGGACTTGATGAAGTACAGCGAGGAGTCCGCACTGCCCCTTAGGGAGGGGACGACGACGCGCGCGGTCTGCGGCATGAAGGCGTATCCCACTGGTCGCAGGAGGCTGGGTCTGGACGATGTCCCGGACCTGGCCGGCGTCATGGGCGTCATGTCGCTGGCAGAGTCGGCCCCCGAGTCCGGCGCCGCGATGAGGTGGCGGGCTCTCAGGGCAGCGGACCCTTGGGCCCGTGGTCCTTCTGGAACTGCACGGCCTCCTCGATGGCGTCGTCCCCGGCCTCACGCGACGCGTGGGCGGAGCTGTCGTCTGAGCCGGAGTCCGATGATCCGGACACGGCCGCGGTGACCTTTGAGGTCGCCGTCCTAGTGGCATCGGCCACCTTGTCCGCGACGACCGGCGCCTGCTCGCGCACCAGCTGTGCACCTTGGTGTGCTTTCTCCTGCACGCGGGGGTCGTCCTTCAGCTGGCCGATCGCGCGCATGAACTGTTCGTAGGGCTCCCGCCCGGCCCGCGAGCCGAGCAGGAAGCCGACCGCGCCGGCGGTGACGATGAGCAGTCTCTTCATGAGGGGCCTCCGTGTGTCGGGTCGTCGCCCTAGGTCGGGCGCCGACGATCTCCCTGAGGCATACCCACCTTCGCCTCGTTCGGCATCAACGCCCGGGCGGGTCACGGGCCCCGTTCCACTTAGGGTCCCGTCCGCATCTAGTCCGCACAAGGTCCGCAACATCTCCGAGCAGGGCCCTGTCGAGCCATCGCACCCAACAGTGCCAGCAGCACGTTTGCTCAGGTCAGAGGCTTGGGGCACCACGGTCAGCACGAAGCGACGGGGCCGGTTCCATCCCTGGCGTATCGGCCGACTCATCCACTTTCAAGCCTCTGACCTGCGATGACGTCTCAGCAGATAGCAGAGGACTGCGCCCGTGACTGTCGCCTCCCGACAGGGCAAACGACATCCGTCCCCGGGCTGCGGTCGGTACGTTGGCGTATGGCCACCTTCTACAGGTACAGCGACCGCAT
>Ga0164309_10001232_pt1 | contig 12750 bp, 2 predicted proteins | sample Whisoiple_247_MG_FD_109984 | JGI IMG/M metagenome (GOLD analysis project Ga0164309, IMG submission 109984) | Soil microbial communities amended with fresh organic matter from upstate New York, USA - Whitman soil sample_247_MG | ecosystem: Environmental > Terrestrial > Soil > Unclassified >... | reverse complement strand
GGCGTCGACCAGTTGGGGCATCTGCTTGTATCCCTTGATGCGGCGGAAGGATCGTTCGGCGTTGAGCATGCCCGCGGCGGTCCAGCGCAGCACCATCTGGCCGTCGCGCCAGCGGGTGACGTTTCGGTTGGTGGTGCGGGCGATGGAGATCATCGACTCGATGGGGTTGCTGGTGGTGAGGGTCTTGGCCAGGCGGCCGTCGATGCCCAGCCGGGCGACGGTGAACATCTCCTCCAGCCCTTCGCGCAGCGACGCGGCCGCGCTAGGGTAATTCTTATCCAGTTGTGCAGCAAGGCTTTTAGCGTTGCGCAGCCCGTGCTCGGGGTCGGGGTGGCTGAACGCCTTGACCAGCTTGGCATCCACCCAGGCCGTGTCCTTGTCCGGCAGGTGGTCAGCGACATTTCTCCGCTTGTGCAGTGTGCATCTTTGGATGAGGGCCTTGGCGCCGAACACCTCGCGCACGGCGGCGGATAGGGCCTTGGCGCCGTCGAGCACCACCAGCAGCCCGTCGTCGAAGGCCAGGCCGCGGTCGACCAGGTCGGCCAGCAGCGAGCGCACCACGGTCTTGTTCTCCGTGGAGCCGTCCCACAGCCCGACCGGCTTCTTGGTGCCGTCGGCGGTGATGGCCAGCGCGACGACGACGCACCGCTCGGCCATGTGCTCGCCGTCAACCATGAGCACCTTGATGTCCAGCCCGGAAAGGTCCCGGCTCATCAGCTCGGCCAGCGCGGTCTCGGTCTGGCGCACGAACCGGCGCGAAATCGCCGAGCGGCTAGTCGATTTCGCCTCCTTGTCGACCTGGGTGCCGACCGGCTCGGCGGTGCGGGCGTGCCGGCGGGTGGCCACCCCAGCCAGCATCCGCTCCATCACCACCTGCGTCAGCATGTCGTCGGCGGCGAAGTGCGCATAGTTGGCCAGCGGCACCTCGTGACCGTCGATCGTGCGTGCCCGCGGCCGGGCCACCGCCACCCGCCGACCACCCAGGGTCACCGACCCCTTCCCGCTGCCATGGCGCACCGCGGCCCGGCCGCGGTTGTGCTTGCCCTTCGGCCCACACGTCTCGACGATCTCGGCCTCAAACATCGCCTGCATCACCGCCATCCCGGCGGCCACGCTCAAGGCCAGCAGCCCCTCCCGCGCAGCACCGGCGATGTCGGTCATCGCCAACCGGACTTCCTCGGGCAGATCAGGCAACGCGACGGCATCGGCCGTGTCAGCGAGGCGAACAGTGGGTACGGTCTTCATGGCGGTCCCTTACTTTCTTGAGGGTGTACTTGGCGGTTCACCCGAAGACCTACCACCAGGCAGGGCTCAGGCGAGGGACCGCCACCTCAAATTCCACGAAGACTGGGACAACCTCCCGGCGCGGGCGTAGTGCGCTACCGAATTTCGGGCCCGGCATCGTCGGTTACCGGCAGGCCGTTAGTAATCTAGCCGACCCAGGCGGGGAGAAGTCCCGAAGTCACCGCTGGCGTCCCCGCGGCGACGTGAGACCGGCCCCGCGCGGTGGCGGCGGGCCTGGACCCAGCATGTCAGCCGCCGCCGCCGCACTGGCTACCTTGGTTGCGAACTTCGTTCCGGACGGTGTTAGCCGTCGCGGATCCTAAACTCGGGGTGGGGATTTGATGGCTTTCTGCCGACCCAGCGGTGTGATGATCACACCGTCACATTTCAGTGTGCGTGGCCGCCGCTGGGAAGTAGGCACCACCACCAATGGTGGTGTGCTCAGGCTGTTCGCCCGGTTTCAGTTCGCCGAAGATCGTTGCGTCGGCCGATTATTGGCCGTCAAATGCGGACACAGGGGGATCACGACAATGCGCGGGAGATTGCTTGAACCGACACCGGTTGCAACACATCCGAGCTCGCGGCGCGCCCGCCGCTTAATTCGGGTCTCGGTGGCGCACGCGGCGTTGCGGCTGCCGCAGCAGTTGGCGCCCCATCCTGTCATGAGGAGGACTCGGTGATGACCGATCAAGACACTGCCGAACTTGTGCGGCGTGCCGCCGCGGGTGATGAACTGGCGTGGCGGCAGCTCATCGACGGGTTGGGGCCCTTGCTGCGTCGGGTTAGCTCGGCCTACCGACTGGGCGAAGCCGAGGCCGCGGACGCGGTCGCCACGGCCTGGTTGAGATTGTTCGAGAATATCGGCTCGCTGCGCGACTGTAGCGCGGTGCCAGGCTGGCTTATCACGACGCTGCGCACGGACTGCCTTACCCGAGCCCGCGCGCGCAGTCGGGAGCGGCCGGTGGCAGACTTCGCCGATGTCGACGAGCCGGTCGACGTCGTCGACTTCGACCGCTGGCTGCTCCACGCGGACCGCCGACAGATGGTGCGCAGCGCTTTGATGGAGCTCTCGGAGCAGCAACGTCAGCTGATCGTGATGCTGTTCGCCGACCCAGCGCCGTCGTATGCTGAGATAAGCGCAAGCCTGGCGATTCCGATCGGCAGCATCGGTCCTACGCGCTGCAGGCTGCTCGGCAAGCTTCGAGACGCCATGTCCGAACAGGAGGGGCGGGAGCTCGCAAGCGCCTGCTGAATTCGATTATGGCGCAACCCTTCCCGAATCGTGTGTTGGCGCGGATTTCTCGGCAGGCGGGGTGCGTCAGCAACCCATGCCGGCCGAATACCGGCCCGTGCACCGCGACGACCGAACTGGCACCGGTAGGCCCGTCTGCGCGCAGTGGCAAGGAGCACACGGTGTCAAGAATTGGCGGTCCACGGGTTGGTGTCGTTGTCGACGGCGGCGCTCCTACCTCTGAGCGCGACCCAACGGGCCGCGACACAGAAAGGAGGCGATTACGTCATGATGCCACCCACACCCGGGGCACAAATCGGCGAACTGCGCCGCGTAATAGCCGAGTCTGAGCAGCGCCGCCAAGCCGCCGAAGTCAAGCTCGCCGATCGCGAACGCCGACTCGGCACCGCACGCCAAACGATCGCCGCACAAGATCGCCGAATCGGCTGGCTCATGGCCGAAGTCGCTCGACTGCGAGACGCCGCCGCATCGACCCTGCCCGATGACTACCTCCGCGACGCTACGCGGTTCTTCAACGTCTACAGCATCGGCGGTGCCCGCTGATACCCGTCTACCGCCACAAATGCCCGACGACGCGGCGACGCATAGGCTGGCGCAGAGTCTGTCCCGTCACTTGCGCCCGCCACAGGTGTGCTGTCATACGAGCTCTACTGCAATGACGGCGAACTGCTGAGTGAAGGTGTGGACGAGTGGCTGGTATCCCGGCCGGTACTGACTCGGGCGATCATCGCCGCGCTTGCCCTCCACCTGGGAAACGTGCTGCCGGTGCGGTATGACGTTGTCTCACTGGGATTCTTCGTGATCAGGAAAGCGAAGCGCTGGTGGCGCCGGCCAGCTGCCGCTCTGAGCTGAGCGGTGGGATGGTCAGCTTTTGCACGGCTCGGCGACGTCCGAGTCGCCGATCTTGCCGAACGCCTCTCTACGACGGGATTCCCAACCCCTTCTGCCGATGCAAAACTGACGCACCACCCACCCACCGACTGCAGTTTCGGCACGTAGGCCTTCAACAAGGTCCGATCCACCCAACGGCGGGTGAGTATGACGTGATCGCGCACTAAAGTGCGTACTCGACCATCATCGCCTCCTGGTCTGAGTAACCTGCGGCTCCAGCCGAGCGGCTTCCGTATGAGGACGCTCGCTACCAATAGCTGAGCTGACGACACTGTCGATTGCTCTGAGCCTCTACTCCGGCGCACACCGCTGATGTCGGCTACCTTTCTGAACTCCACTCCAACCACGCGCTGCCCGTTGGTATTTCAGCTCAAGCGAATTCGTTGGACCAGCGCACGCTCAGGCTCCGGCCTGCTGGCTAGCAACGAACTATCTGACTTAACGTGACCGCTTCCCGCCTCCACCAGCGCTATCTACTCCGGCGGGGCGGTGCCCCGCCTCGCGCCTGTCTTAACCACAGGCCACCAATTGTTGACGCACACGGCCGATGTCACGCAGAGGACCATTCGGCAGGCTAGTACTCAGGTCGCCCGTCCCGCCGGACCTGCCCAATCAGTCCTGCGTCCGGACATCAGGCCCAACACACCACCATGTGTACACCACCACAAATAGTGGTGCCGGCAGGCTGGGTGAGACGGCCACCGTCGCCGAAGATCGTTGTGTCGGCGGGTGCTTCCCCGCCACGACGCTACCCCAGGAATCGGGGACCGCGAACAGCCGCGACAAAGACGCGGCCCAGCGTGACTTCGTAAGCCCGCCAGGGAGGTGGACGTGAACGCAAAGAGAGCGTGGCTGCTATTGCCGGCCAGTGTCTTCCTATGAGATTTGGCCGCGGGAATGGTCTTGGGTCTTAAGCGACCTCATTGCGGTCGTGGTCGCGACAGTCGCCCCCAGACAGCCAACTGGCACCGGGCTTCAGTCGGAGTTCGACTGGGGTTTGACAGGCAATAGTGACTACCTCAGCAGCCATTACAGGTCAACGGTACCGAGTACTAGCCAAGTTACGGGCCGCGATAAGGGAAAAACTATCAGGAGATTCAAGGCGTGACGATCTACCAATACGACATGGTGTCAGCGGGCCGCGACGGTCAATCCGCCCAAGATTCCCCGGTGCCGTCGCACGGGGGTCACGCTCTGGTCGATCGTCTGAATGCCGGCGAGCCGTACGCAGTCGCCTTCGGCGGCCAGGGCAGCGCCTGGCTGGAAACACTCGCAGAACTGGTGTCTACCGCGGGCATCGAGTCCGAGATCGAGACTCTGGCACGGGAGGCCGACGTGCTGCTCGCGCCTGTGGCGCGGGATCTCGTCGTCGTCCGGCCGATCGGCTTCGAGCCACTGCGCTGGATGCGCGCGCTGGCCGGCGAGGCGTCGGTGCCCACAGCCAAGCAGCTGACCTCGGCGGAGACGTCGCTGCCCGGCGTCCTGCTGACCCAGATCGCTGCGATCCGGGCACTCTGCCGCCAGGGCATGGACCTGGTCGGCACGCCGCCGGTGGCCGTCGCCGGGCATTCGCAGGGTGTGCTGGCCGTGGAAGCGCTGCGGGCCGCGGGCGCCAAGGACGTGGAACTGTTGGCCATGGCGCAACTTATCGGGGCCGCAGCGACGCTGGTGGCGCGCCGCCGCGGCATGGTGGGCCGGGGTGACAGGTCGCCGATGGTGTCGGTGACCAACGCCGACCCGGAGCGGATCGCGGCGCTGCTTGACGAGTTCGCCCACCACGTGCGCACTGTGCCGCCCCCGGTGCTGTCCATCCGCAACGGCAGGCGCTCGGTGGTCATCACTGGCACGCCCGAGCAGCTGTCCTGGTTCGAGCTGTTCTGCCAGCAGATCGCCGACGCCGAGGCCGCCGACCGCAAGAACAAGGTGCGCGGCGGCGCGGTGTTCTCGCCGGTATTCGACCCGGTGCGGGTCGAGGTTGGGTTCCACAGCCATCGGTTGTCCGACGGCGTCGAGATGGTCCGCGCGTGGGCCGACAAGGTGGGCCTGGATGTAGCGCTCGCGCGCGAGGTGACAGAGGCGATGCTGTTGCGCCAGGTCGACTGGGTGGACGAGATCACCGGGCTGTACGAGGCCGGAGCCCGCTGGATCCTCGACCTGGGTCCGGGTGACATCCTGACCCGGATCACCGCGCCGGTGATCCGCGGACTCGGCGTGGGCGTCGTGCCGGCCGCCACCCACGGCGGCCAGCGCAACCTGTTCACCGTCGGCGCGGTTCCCGAGGTGGCCCGGCCGTGGTCGACCTACGCGCCAAAGGTGGTCAGCCTGCCCGACGGCTCGGTGAAGCTGTCGACCAAGTTCACCCGGCTCACCGGCCGCTCACCGATCCTGCTGGCCGGGATGACCCCGACCACGGTCGACGCCAGGATTGTTGCGGCCGCGGCCAACGCCGGCCACTGGGCCGAGCTGGCCGGTGGCGGTCAGGTTACCGAACAGATCTTCAACAATCGGATCGCCGAACTCACTTCGCTGCTCGAGCCAGGCCGTGCGGTCCAATTCAATTCGCTGTTCCTCGACCCGTATCTGTGGAAGCTGCAGGTCGGCGGCAAACGGCTGGTGCAGAAGGCACGCCAGTCCGGCGCGCCGATCGACGGCGTCGTGGTCAGCGCAGGCATCCCCGACCTCGAGGAAGCCGTCGAGCTGATCGAGGAGCTGAACGGCGTCGGCATCAGCCATGTGGTGTTCAAACCGGGCACTGTCGAGCAGATCCGCTCGGTCATCCGCATCGCGGCCGAAGTGCCCACCAAGCCGGTGATCGTGCACATCGAGGGCGGCCGCGCCGGCGGCCACCATTCCTGGGAGGACCTCGACGACCTTCTGCTGGCCACCTACTCCGAACTGCGTTCACGCTCCAACATCACCGTCTGCGTCGGTGGCGGCATCGGAACCCCCGAGCGCGCGGCCGAGTATTTGTCCGGCCGCTGGGCGGAGCACTTCGGGTACCCGCTGATGCCGGTGGATGGCATCCTGGTGGGCACCGCCGCGATGGCGACTAAGGAGTCGACCGCTTCGCCGTCCGTCAAGCGGATGCTGGTCGAGGCCAAGGGCACCGACCAGTGGATCAGTGCCGGAAAAGCCCAGGGCGGCATGGCTTCCGGCCGTAGCCAGCTCGGCGCGGACATCCACGAGATCGACAACAGCGCCTCACGTTGCGGCCGACTGCTCGACGAGGTCGCCGGTGACGCCGAGGTGGTCGCCGAGCGCCGCGACGAGATCATCGCGGCGATGGCCAACACTGCCAAGCCGTACTTCGGCGACGTCGGGGAGATGGCCTACCTGCAGTGGTTGCAGCGCTACGTCGAGCTGACCATCGGTGAGGGCAACTCGACGGCCGACACCGCCTCACCGGGCAGCCCCTGGCTGGCCGACACGTGGCGCGACCGGTTTGAGGCGATGCTTAAGCGGGCCGAGGCCAGGCTGCATCGCAAGGACTTCGGCCCGATCCAGACGCTGTTCAGCGACAGCCAGGGAGACGAAGCTGTTGTGGAGCGGCCCGCTGACGCGATCGCCGCGCTGCTGGCCCGCTATCCCGATGCCGAGACCGTCCAGCTGCATCCGGCCGATGTACCGTTCTTCGTCCAGTTGTGCAAGGCGCCTGGCAAGCCGGTCAACTTCGTGCCGGTGATCGACAAGGACGTCCGGCGCTGGTGGCGCAGCGACTCGGGGTGGCAGTCTCACGACGCCCGGTATGACGCCGACCAGGTCTGCATCATCCCCGGCACCGCGTCAGTGGCCGGCATCACCCGTGTCGACGAGCCGGTCGGCGAGTTGCTGGAGCGCTTCGAGCAGGCCGCTGTCGACGAGCTGCTGGCCTCTGGAGCCGAGCCCAACCCCGTCGCCGCGCGCCGCCAGGGCCGGACCGACGTCAACGGTCCGCTTGCCCTCGTGCTCGACGCACCCGACGTGCTGTGGGCCGGGCGCACCGTGACCAATCCGGCGCACCGGATCGCGGACCCTGCAGACTGGCAGGTCCACGAAAACCGCAGCGCCACAAACCCATCCACCGGTGCCCGCCTAGAGGTGGCTGGGGACGAGGCCATCGTGCTGAGCGTGCCGCTGTCGGGCACCTGGATCGACATCCGGTTCACGCTGACCGACGCGATCCGCGACGGTGGCGCGCCCGTCGTGTCGACAGATGACGCCGCCACCGCGATGCGCGCGGTGCTGGCGATCGCCGCCGGCGTCGACGGGCCCGAGTCGTTGCCCGCCGTGCACGGCGGCACCGCCAAGGTCAGCGTCATGTGGAACCCGGAAGAGGTTGCCGACCACACCGGCGTCACCGCAACGTTTGGCGCACCGCTGGCGCCCGGGCCCAACGTGGTGACCGATGCCCTGGTTGGCCGCTGCTGGCCGGCTGTGTTCGCTGCGATCGGCGCGGCGGTCACCGACACTGGCTTGCCGGTCGTCGAGGGCCTGCTGAGCCTTGTGCATCTGGACCACGCCAGCCTGCTGCGGGCGCTGCCCACGACGACCGCCGAATTGTTGGTCACCGCAACGGCTGCGGAAGCCACCGACACGGAGGTCGGCCGCGTCGTCCCGGTCTGGGTGACGGTCGCCGACGCCGACGGCACCGTGCTGGCGACGCTCGAGGAGCGCTTCGCGATCCGCGGACGCACCGGTGCGGCGGAGCTGACAGTTCCGGCGCGCGCCGGGGGAGCGGTGTCGGACAACGCCACCGACACGCCAAGGCGTCGCCGTCGCGACGTCACCATCACCGCGCCCATCGACATGCGGCCCTTCGCGGTAGTCTCAGGGGACCACAACCCGATCCACACCGACCGGGCCGCCGCACTGCTGGCCGGGCTGAAATCTCCAATCGTGCACGGGATGTGGCTATCGGCCGCCGCCCAGCACGTCGTCACAGCCACCGACGGGGAGGGCCGTCCGCCGGCCAGGCTGCTCGGTTGGACCGCCCGCTTCCTCGGCATGGTTGAGCCGGGTGACGAGGTGGATATCCGGGTCGACCGCGTCGGAATCGACCAGGGTGCAGAGGTTTTGGAGATCGCGGCACGCGTCGGTTCTGAGCTGGTTATGTCGGCGACAGCACGGCTGGGCGCGCCCAAGACTGTCTACGCGTTCCCGGGCCAGGGCATCCAGCACAAGGGCATGGGTATGGAGGTGCGCGCCCGCTCGAAGGCCGCCCGCAAGGTCTGGGACACCGCGGACAAGTTCACCCGGGAGACACTAGGCTTCTCGGTGCTGCACGTCGTCCGCGACAACCCGACCAGCCTGATCGCTTCCGATGTGCACTACCAGCACCCCGAGGGCGTGCTGTATCTGACCCAGTTCACCCAGGTCGCGATGGCTACCGTCGCCGCGGCGCAGGTGGCCGAGATGCGCGAGCAGGGCGCGTTTGTCGAGGGTGCGATCGCCTGCGGGCACTCGGTGGGTGAGTACACCGCGATGGCCTGTGTCAGCGGGTTGTATGAACTGGAAGGCCTGCTGGAGGTGGTGTTCCATCGCGGCAGCAAGATGCACGACATCGTGCCGCGCGATGGGAAGGGTCGCTCCAATTACCGGATGGCCGCCATCCGGCCGTCGCAGATCGACCTCGATGATGCCGACGTCAAGGGCTTCGTCGCCGAGATCTCCGAGCGCACAGGGGAATTCCTGGAGATCGTGAACTTCAACCTGCGCGGTTCACAGTACGCGATCGCCGGCACGGTGCGGGGTCTGGAGGCGCTGGAGGAAGAGGTCGAGCGGCGCCGCGAGATCAGCTGCGGCAAGCGTTCGTTCACCCTGGTGCCCGGGATCGACGTGCCGTTCCACTCGTCGGTGCTGCGGGTCGGTGTGGCCGACTTCCGCTGCTTACTGGAGCGGGTGATGCCGCGGGGCAAGGATCCGAGCCTCGTTGTCGGGCGGTACATCCCCAACCTGGTGCCACGGCCGTTCACCTTGGACCGCGACTTCATCCAGGAGATCCGTGACTTGGTGCCCGCTGAGCCGCTCGATGAGATCCTCGCCGACTACGACACGTGGCGAAACGAGCGGCCGGAGGAGTTGTGCCGCAAGATCATCGTCGAGTTGCTGGCCTGGCAGTTCGCCAGCCCGGTGCGCTGGATCGAGACCCAGGACCTGCTCTTTATTGAGGAGGCCGCTGGTGGCCTTGGCGTGGAGCGGTTTGTGGAGATCGGTGTGAAGTCCGCGCCGACGGTTGCCGGCCTGGCCACCAACACCCTGAAGCTGCCCGAATACTCGCACAGCACAGTGGAAGTGCTCAACGCCGAGTGCGACGCCGCGGTGCTGTCCGCCACCGACACCGACCCCGAGCCCGAGGAATCCCCGGCTGCCGAGGCTGCTGCAGCGGGGGCCGCCGATTCGGCGGGAGCCGCTTCGGTGGTGGTCGCTCCGGTCGCTCTGGTAGCACCGGTCGCGCTGGCGGGTGGCGAGCACCGGGACGAGATCGTCTATGACGCGGCGGATGCGACCATGGCGCTGATCGCGTTTTCGGCCAAGATGCGCATCGATCAGATCGAGCCGCTGGATACCATCGAGTCGATCACCGACGGGGCGTCGTCGCGGCGCAACCAGTTGCTGGTGGATCTGGGCTCCGAGCTGAACCTGGGTGCCATCGACGGTGCGGCCGAAGCCGATCTGGCCGGGCTGACGGGTCAGCTCACCAAGTTGGCCCGGACCTACAAGCCTTACGGCCCGGTGCTGTCCGACGCGATCAACGATCAGCTGCGCACGGTGCTCGGCCCGTCGGGCAAGCGTCCGGCCTACATCGCCGAGCGGGTCAAGAAGACCTGGGAGCTCGGCGACGGCTGGGTCAAGCACGTGACGGTCGAGGTCGCCCTGGGCACCCGTGAAGGCTCCAGCGTTCGCGGCGGTGCACTGGGCGGGCTGCACGACGGCGCGCTCGCCGATGCGGCAAGCGTCGACGAGGTCATCGACTCCGCGGTGTCGGCGGTGGCAGCGCGCAAGGGCGTGGCGGTATCACTGCCGTCGGCGGACGGCGGCGCCGGCGGAGTCGTCGACTCCGGGGCCCTGGGTGAGTTCGCAGAACAGGTCACCGGCCGCGACGGCGTACTGGCGTCGGTGGCCCGGCTGGTGCTTAACCAGCTGGGGCTGGACGACGCGGTAACCAGCCCGGAGACAGCGACCGGCGCGGAGCTCCTCGACCTCGTCACCGCCGAACTCGGTTCGGACTGGGCACGTTTGGTGGCGCCGGTCTTCGACGCCAAGAAGGCGGTCGTGTTCGACGACCGCTGGGCCAGCGCCCGCGAGGATCTCGCCAGGATCTGGCTGATGGACGACGACGAAATCGACGCCCACTGGCCGCGACTCTCGGAGCGTTTCGAGGGCGCCGGGCACGTCGTCGCCACCCAGGCCGGCTGGTGGCAGGGCAAGGCACTGGCCGCTGGCCGCATCCTGCACGCTTCGCTGTTCGCACGTGCCGCGGCCGGCGCCGAGAATCCCGGCAAGGGCCGCTACAGTGACGACTTGGCGGTAGTGACCGGCGCGTCGAAGGGCTCGATCGCCGCGTCGGTGGTGGCGCAACTGCTCGACGGCGGCGCGAGCGTGATCGCCACCACCTCGAAACTCGACGACGATCGGCTGGCGTTCTACCGCACCTTGTATCGCGATCACGCCAGGTTCGGCGCCACGCTGTGGGTGGTGCCGGCCAACATGGCGTCGTATTCCGACATCGACGCTTTGGTCTCCTGGATCGGTAGCGAGCAGATCGAAAGTCTTGGGCCGCAGTCGCTTCACGTCAAGGACGTGCAGAACCCGACGCTGCTGTTCCCGTTCGCGGCGCCGCGCGTCGCCGGCGACCTCTCCGAGGCCGGCTCAAGGTCCGAGATGGAGATGAAGGTGCTGTTATGGGCCGTGCAGCGGCTCATAAGCGGGCTGTCGGCAATCGGCGCCAACTACGACATCGCGTCGCGGCTGCACGTCGTGCTGCCCGGCTCGCCCAACCGCGGCATGTTCGGCGGCGACGGCGCGTACGGCGAAGCCAAGTCGGCGTTGGACGCGGTGGTGTCGCGGTGGAAGGCCGAATCGTCGTGGGCACAACGCGTTACGCTGGCCCACCCGCTGATCGGCTGGACGCGAGGCACCGGGCTGATGGGCCACAACGACGCCATCGTCAGCGCGGTCGAGGAAGCCGGTGTGACCACCTACTCGACGGACGAGATGGCACGTATGCTGCTCGACCTGTGTGACATCGAGTCCAAGATCGCAGCGGCGCTTGAACCGCTGCAGGTGGACCTGACCGGTGGGCTGGCAGAGGTCGACCTCGACATGTCCGAGCTGGCTGCCACGTCCCGTGAGGAGATGATGAGCGAGGCGGAAACCGACGACGAGCCGACCGCGCATACCATCGCGGCACTACCGTCACCGCCGCGAAGCGTCACGGCCACGCCAGTGCCGGACTGGGACGACCTGGATGTTGATCCTGCCGATCTGGTGGTCATCGTCGGCGGCGCTGAGTTGGGCCCGTACGGCTCGTCGCGGACGCGTTTCGAGATGGAGGTCGACAACGAGCTGTCGTCGGCCGGCGTGCTGGAATTGGCGTGGACGACCGGCCTGATCAAGTGGGAGGACGATCCGAAGCCAGGTTGGTACGACGCCGAAACCGGTGAGCTGGTGCCTGAAGCCGAGTTCGTCGAGCGGTATCACGACGCGGTCGTCGAGCGATGCGGCATCCGGGAGTTTGTCGACGACGGCGCGATCGATCCCGATCACGCGTCGCCGCTGCTGGTGTCGGTGTTTCTGGACAAAGACTTCACGTTCGTCGTGTCGTCGGAGGCCGACGCCCGTGCGTTCGCGCAGTTCGACTCCGAGTACACCGTCGCCACCCCGCTGCCCGACAGCACCGACTGGCGGGTCACACGCAAGGCCGGCACCGAGATTCGGGTGCCGCGCAAGACGAAGCTGTCTCGGACTGTCGGTGCGCAGATCCCGACTGGATTCGACCCGACCGTGTTCGGCATCAGCGCCGACATGGTCAACTCGATCGACCGGGTGGCGCTGTGGAACATCGTCGCGACCGTCGATGCCTTCCTATCGTCGGGCTTCACGCCGACCGAGCTGATGCGATGGGTGCACCCGGGCCTGGTGGCCAGCACTCAGGGCACCGGGATGGGCGGCATGACGTCGATGCAGACGATGTATCACGGCAACCTGCTCGGCCGGAACAAGCCGAACGACATCCTGCAGGAGGTCCTGCCGAATGTCATTGCCGGGCACGTGGTTCAGTCCTACATCGGCAGCTACGGCTCGATGATCCACCCGGTCGGTGCGTGCGCCACCGCGGCGATCTC
>Ga0164309_10001231_pt1 | contig 12758 bp, 14 predicted proteins | sample Whisoiple_247_MG_FD_109984 | JGI IMG/M metagenome (GOLD analysis project Ga0164309, IMG submission 109984) | Soil microbial communities amended with fresh organic matter from upstate New York, USA - Whitman soil sample_247_MG | ecosystem: Environmental > Terrestrial > Soil > Unclassified >... | reverse complement strand
GGAACGGCGCAAAGGCACACCACCAGCGCCGTCAGGATGATCGCCAGCGCCTTCCACCGCGTGAAATACAACATCGAGTTGACCCGTCAGAAGATTCAGAAAAGTGCGCTGTCCAAAAAGGCGCGCTAGCTCGACGAAGAATCAGAGTCGACCTTTTCCTTGGCTGGCTCGCCCTTGGCGCGCACGCCCGAAATCATCTGCCGCATCTGCCGGACTCGGACTCCATCGGAGATCTCGAATTCGATCTGGTCGTCATCGACCACTTTCGTCACCTTGCCGACCAGGCCGCCGGTCGTGACTACCGTATCGCCGCGGCGAATATTCTTCACCAGTTCGTTATGATCCTTCATCTTCTTCTGCTGCGGCCGCAGAACCAGAAAATACATGATCACAAAGATCAGCGCGAACGGCAGCAACGACATCAACATGCTGTTGGTATCGCTGCCACCCGCGGCCTGGGCAAACGCAGGGGTTATCAGCATTCGGACAATCCTCGTGAAGCGGGAATAAATCGGCAACGCGCAGGCGTCAGGCCGATCCGGGCAAATTCGCGCGGACTATAGCGGCCGCGGTCCCAATTGCAACGCCGCGGAAGCGGTCATTTTGCCCTTCCTTTGAGGTGCTTGCGGCCACCCCAAAGGCTCGTTATGGGTGCGGGATCAGGAACCCCGGAAATGTCGAAAAAGCCCCGAAAACCAGCGCCTCGTGGTGCCTCCAGGACGGCGACGCGGAAACCTTCCGCCGTCACAACAAAGGGCCCTGCAGCCGCCCCCGAACACAGCGCGGACGAGCGGATCGCGCGTGCGCTAGAAGCGATCGCGGCTCACCTGTCGGCGGCCTCTGCGACATCCGAGATAGTGGACCCGTTCGATAGCGCGGACGCGTTTGTCTGGCATCCCAACGGACGGCTCGCGCCGGTGCCGCGGGTCAGCCGCGTCGATCTTGGCCTGCTCAAAGGCATCGATCGGATGCGCGATATCCTGATTGAGAATACCGAACGCTTCGCCGACGGTCTGCCCGCCAACAACGCGCTGCTATGGGGCGCGCGGGGCATGGGAAAATCGTCGCTGGTGAAAGCCACGCATGCCAGCATCAACGCCAACCGCCCGCCGGCCGGCCGGCTGAAGCTGATCGAGATTCACCGCGAGGATATCGAGAGCCTGCCCGAGCTGATGGAGCTGTTACGCGGATCGAGCTTCCGCTTCATCGTATTCTGTGACGATCTGTCGTTCGATGGCAACGACGCCTCCTACAAATCGCTGAAGGCGGTTCTGGAAGGAGGCATCGAGGGACGTCCCGACAACGTGATCCTGTACGCCACGTCCAACCGCCGACATCTGCTGGCACGCGACATGATCGAGAACGAACGTTCGACCGCTATCAATCCCGGCGAAGCGGTCGAGGAAAAAGTGTCGCTGTCGGATCGCTTCGGCCTGTGGCTCGGCTTCCATCGCTGTAGCCAGGACGAATACCTCGCAATGGTGAAGGGCTATTGCGGGCATTTCGGCATTAAGCTCGCCGAAGACGAACTCGAACGCGAAGCGTTGGAATGGTCGACCACGCGCGGGTCGCGCTCGGGCCGTGTCGCCTGGCAGTTTACCCAGGAATTGGCCGGGCGGCTCGGCGTGCGGATCGCCACGAAGTAGACTGCGGTTCGCCAACCTAGACTGTCATCCTCCGCGAAAGCGGAGGATCCGGTACGCCGCGGCTTCGCGGCTCCATCAGAGGTCCAGGTTTAACCCCGGGCGGAGACGGCTACATGTTTTGTAGTCAGCCTTTCAGGCTCCGTTCAGGAATTGAAGCGGGTCAACCGGCGACGATCCCTTGCGGATCTCGAAATGCAGTTGCGGAGATTGCACCTCGCCCGATTGACCCGATTTGGCAATGACCTGTCCGCGCTTGATGGTATCGCCGCGCTTCACCAGCAGTTCACTCGCATGGGCATATGCGGTGACGTAACCGTTGGCGTGCCGGATCAGGACCAGGTTGCCGTAACCCTTGAGCTCATTTCCCGAATAGGCAACGACGCCGTCGTCGGCGGCCTTGACCGGCGTGCCTTCCGGCACTGCGAGGTTGATGCCGTCATTGGCCTTGCCGTTGGCCTTGGCACCATAAGCGGTGATCACTTTGCCTCGCACCGGCCAACGGAACGTCGGCAGCGCGCCGGTCGCTTCGGCCTTGATCGGGGACACAACGGCCGGCTCCTCCGCGTTTGGCGCGGCCTGCGCCAGACGGACTTTTTGCTGGTTATCGGCAGCCGCCATCCTGGTGACCGGCGCGGCTGCGACTGCAACCGGTTCGCCAACAGCCGCAACGGCAGGAGGCACTGCAGCGGGCGAGGCTGCCGCGGTCTTTGAACCCGGCACCACAAGCTTCATGCCGATGCTGAGCTTGGCCGATGAGTCAAGATTGTTGGCTCTCGCCAATTGTGGCACCGAGACATGATTGCGGCGAGCGATACTGAGCAGCGTATCGCCGCGGTTAACCACATGAATGCTCGAAGTCGGCGTGAGGGCGGCGACCGGCTTGCTGATTGGCGCGACCAGGGCCGGCGCAGCGGCAACGCTCGCCGTCGGATGTGGAATGATCAGCTGCTGGCCCGGCGACAATACGCGCGGCCCCTTATAGCCGTTGGCCTGCATGATCGCAGCCGGGGAAACATGGTAGCGGCGCGATAATATTTCGAGCGTATCGCTGGTGCCGACGATGATCGTGGTGCCGCCCGGCATCGCCGGCCGGCCCGCGACCGAACGCGGCGCGACGCTGCCGGTGGTTTCCAGCGGCCGACGGCTCGGCGGAGCATAGGAGGATACCCCGCCCCCGCTCCCGGAGATGCCGCCGCTGGCGCTCGAATAGGATTGCGGCGCCGAAATCGGCGGTGGCAGAGCCGACGACTGATACTGGCTTTGCGGCCGTGAATATTGCGGCAACTCACGACGCTCGACAGGAGCCGGGGGCACCGAACTGGTGGCTTCCTGCTGCGTGGTAAAGGGATTCGACAAAGAGCTTTGGGACATTCGCGTCCCCATGTCGGCGCTGCACCCCGCAAAGCCGACCGACATCAGCGCCAGCACCGCGACCTGCGGTAAGCGGCGCGAGCAAAGCAACTCGACGATACGGGACATGATTACTCACTCGTACGCAACAAAATACTGTTTTGAGTAAACACGCCGCCAGTAAACAACCGCTTAACCCTGCGAATAAGGCGTTGGCGGGACAGCCAATCCGCAGTTTTACAGCTCGCGCGCGATGCCCGGCAGTGCTGGAACGAAGCGCACGTCTACCAGCTCCCTGCGCTCGAAACCCGCATCGGTCCGGGTCATGCGCAGCAGGGTTTGGGTGCCATGGTGAGGCCCGACGGGCGCAATCAGGATACCGCCCGGCTCCAACCGCTGCAGCAGCGCTTCCGGGATTTGCTCCATCGCCGCAGTAACGATGATACGATCGAACTGGCCGCCCGGGACGTTCGACGCGTCGAGGCCGTCCCCCAGCAACACCTCGACATTGTCGCAGCCGAGCTGCTCCAGCCTGATCCGGGCACCGTCGGCCAAGGTCCGGTATCGCTCGATGGTCAGCACCCGCCCGCACAGCCGCGACAAGACAGCGGCCTGATAACCCGAGCCGGTCCCGATTTCCAGCACGTGATGGTCCTTTTGCAGCTGCAATTGCTCGGTCATGTAAGCCACCACAAACGGCTGGCTGATGGTCTGCCCGCAGGCGATGCCGAGCGCGCTGTCGCGATAGGCCTGATCGCGATCGGCGGGCTCGACAAAGGCCTCGCGCGGAATTTCCTCCAGGGCACGAAGCACCGTTTGATCGCTGATCCCGCGCCGGCGCAGGTTGAGCTGAAACATCATTTTTTCCAGCGGGCTTGGGACAGACATGACGGTCTCTGGCTCAAAACGAGGGTGGGACAGCCTTAAGCGACTCGGGCCGACAAGGGGATGCCCATCAACAGGGAGGCTCTCGGATCGGCACGATTAAGCCGCCGTTTCTTCAATGCCGTTCCGGTCCTGGAACCTCAATCATACCCTGACGTTGACCGGGACTGGTAACTTAGCCTCTCCACCGAACAAATCCGCGTATGATAGCCGGCTTTTAGGCCTATTCGCCCAGGTTGACGTTGCGAAAATCGGCGTTATTTGCAATCCTTCGGCCATGGGAAGGGCAAGGACAACATGACTGCGACGCGGCCGCAAGGCGGTTCGGTGTTCCTCGTCGAGGACGAGGTCATGATCAGGATGATGGTCGCCGACATGCTGGAAGAATTGGGCTTCCGCGTCGCGGCCGAGGCTGGCGAGATCAATGAAGCCATGAAGCTGGCCGAGTCGGCCGACTTTGATGTCGCCATCCTCGACGTCAACGTCAACGGCAAGGTCATTTCGCCGGTCGCCGAGCTGATCAGGGCGCGCAATCGGCCCTTCATTTTCGCGACCGGATACGGCTCCTCCGGTTTACCGGAAGAATACCGCGACCGCCCGGCGCTGCAGAAGCCGTTCCAACTCGAGACGCTCGCCAAGATGCTCGATAGCGCGCTGAGGCCAGCAGCTTAACCGGCCTTCGTCGCCCGGCTCGCCGGAGGGAGATCCACGCCCCCGCGCTATTTCAGCGCGCTCGCCAGCGCGGCCGAAAACGCCTCGTCGGTGCGATCGAGCCGCAACGGGGTTACTGAAATATAACGCGCAGCCAGAGCCGCAAGATCGGTATCCTCGGCCGGTAGTTCGGTGTGCGCCAGGCGCTCGAACCCGATCCAGAAATAGGGATTGCCGCGACCGTCGCGGCGCTGATCGACTTTCAAAAATCCGAGATTGTGCTTGCCCTGACGCGTCACGCGCACGCCGAGCACCTGCGCCGGCGCGCAGGCCGGAAAGTTGACATTGATCACGGTGTCCTTGGGAACGCCGGCGGCAATCACCTTGCGCAGGATCTCAGGACCGAATTTCAGCGCGGTTTCCCACACCGGTGCATTGCGGTTTTCCGCGCTGAATTCCTGGCTCAGCGCGAAAGATGGCAATCCCAGGATGGTGCCTTCCAGCGCGCCTGCGATGGTGCCGGAATAGACCACGTCCTCGGCAACGTTCCGTCCCTTGTTGACGCCCGACAGCACGAGGTCCGGCTTCGTTTCGCCGAGAATGTGGCGCGCGCCCATGATCACGCAATCGGTCGGTGTGCCGCGGATCGCGAAATGACGCGGGCCGACTTCGCGCAGCCGCAACGGATCGTTGAGCGATAGCGAATGCGAGACGCCGGACTGATCGAGCTCGGGCGCCACCACCCAGACGTCGTCAGACAGCGCACGCGCGATCTCCTCGACCACCTTCAGGCCGGGGGCATGGACGCCGTCGTCGTTGGTGCAGAGAATTCGCATCCGCCAAAGTGCCTTTTCGTGTATTCCCACGCATTATCTGATGCGCCGTCTTATCCGGCCCGCACGGCCGAGGCAAACCCCGCGACGACGAAAAGCGAATGCACGAAAACCGGCGCGGACGAGCGTGGCGACCCCGAACTAGAGCCTGATCCGAACGCGCCACATCGAGGTGAATTTTGCCGGCCAGTGCTCGATCCGCATGTTGAATTGTGCGGCGATCTCTTGCTGCGGTGGGCGCGCAAGTTTCGCTGGATCGACACTGAGTGCCGGCTTCGGCGTTGATTTAGCCGGCTCGACGCCGAACGCGGATTTTACCGGCTCCGTTGCCGGCTGAAGTTTCGCGGGGCTGAATTTTGTTTCAGTTTTCGGCGGTTCTGCTTTCGGCTCCCCTGCAGACCCGACCTCGGGCGCGAGCCTTGGCGGCGCGACGGGAGTGCTCTCCTTCGCATCGATCTTTTTTCGAGACGCAGCGTTACCCGGCGGCTCCGGATACCTGGCTCTTGCGATCGACAGCCCCGCGTTAAAGTCGTCAGGATTGAACCAGCGCTGCTCGCTCAGGCTTTCCAGCAGATCGTCCTCCCACAACCGCGATGCCTCGATATCAAACCTGCTTTTCTGCTTCTGGTCGACCGCCTGCATGCCGTAGCCGGTGACCGCCCACTGCTTGCCCACCCAATAGATATCTCGGTGCAACGCCATTTCGTAAATTTGTTTTCGGAAAGGCTCCTCGCCGAAAGAAAAACGACCATACCGGGACATCACGTGGGTGCAATGTCGCAGGCGACACAGGCTAAAATAATCGAAGACGGTCTAGCGATCTTTCTCCACGACCTTCAACCCGCCCATATAGGGCTGCAGCACCTCGGGCACGGCGATTGAGCCATCTTCCTGCTGATAGGTTTCCATCACTGCGATCAAGGCGCGGCCGACCGCGGTGCCGGAACCGTTCAGCGTGTGCACGAAACGCGGCTTGCCGTCGGAACCACGATAGCGCGCATCCATTCGCCGCGCCTGGAAATCGCCGCAGACCGAACAGCTCGAGATTTCACGATATGCGCCGCCCTCGCCTTGGCCCGGCATCCAGACCTCGATGTCGTAGGTTTTTTGCGCGGCAAAACCCATATCGCCGGCGCAGAGAGTGATCACGCGGTAGTGCAGATCGAGTTGTCGCAGCACCTCCTCGGCGCAGGCCAGCATGCGCTCATGCTCGTCCCTGCTGGTCTCGGGCGTCGTGATCGAAACCAATTCGACCTTGGTGAACTGATGCTGCCGGATCATGCCGCGGGTATCGCGGCCCGCGGCGCCCGCCTCGGCGCGGAAACACGGCGTCAGCGCGGTCAGGCGCATCGGCAATTGCTTGTCATCGAGGATGGACTCGCGGACAAGATTTGTCAGCGGCACTTCGGCGGTGGGAATGAGCCAGAAGTTTTCCCTCGTTTCAGCCCGTTCGATCAAATCATCCACAATCGCTTTGGCTCCCCTGGAATGATCTTTCGAGACCTCCGCGTCCAGGGACTCCAGAATTTCGTCCAGTCGATGTTTTCGCCATTCCATTTCAGCGGAAATAAACTGATCATCGCGAAATTTCGGTAATTGCGCGGTCCCGAACATCGCTTCGTCGCGCACCATCAGTGGCGGATTGATCTCGGTGTAGCCGTGCTCATTGGTGTGAAGATCGAGCATGAACTGGCCGATCGCGCGCTCGAGGCGAGCGAGCCCCTTCTTGAGCACGACAAAACGCGCACCGCTGAGCTTCGCGGCAGCCTCGAAATCCATATAGCCAAGCGTCTCGCCAAGATCGTCATGCGGCTTCGGCGCGAAGGAATAGGCGCGCCTGGCGCCGAACACATGACGCTGCACGTTGCCGTGTTCGTCCGCACCATCGGGAACGTCATTCGCCGGCAGGTTCGGAATCGCGGCGAGTTCTTTCGCAAGCTCTTCGTCCGTGACCTTCGCCGCCGCTTCAAGCTGCGGCATGCGCGTTTTGAGCTCGGCGACCTCGGCCATCAGTTTGGTGGCGCGCGTCTCATCCTTGGCTTTCTTTGCGTCGCCGATCTCCTTGCTGGCGGAGTTGCGCCTCGCCTGCGCCTGCTCCGAGGCCAGGATCGCGGCGCGGCGCTTCTCGTCAATCGCCAGCAGAGACGCCGACAACGGCTCCAGCCCGCGCCGTTTCAGCGCGGCGTCAAAAGCGGCAGGATTGTCGCGGATCCATTTGATGTCATGCATGGCTGATTTCCCGTCATGGCCGATTATCCCAGCCATCCACGTCGTCGTCGCACGGTCTGTAAAAGACGTGGATGCCCGCGACAAGCCCGGGCATGAGGAATTGTACGCAACGTGCCGGAATGAGAGACGACGACCGTTCCGGATCACTACTCCGCCGGATTGGCCGCCGGTGGCGGCGGGCTGGCGGGTGGCGGTGCAGCAGCGGCGCTGCTCGCGGCCTTCTTCTCCACAATGCGGACCGCGATGATCGATCCTTCATAGAGCGCCAGCAAAGGCAGCGCCAGCGAGGTTTGGCTGAGCACATCGGGCGGGGTCAGGATGGCCGCGATGATAAAGGCGATCACGATGAAATAGCGGCGCTTGTCGCGCAGTTGCTTCGAAGTGATGATGCCGACCCGTCCCAGCAAAGTCAGGATTACTGGCAACTGGAACGCGATGCCAAAAGCGAAGATCAACGACATCATCAGCGACAGATATTCGCCGACTTTCGGCAGCAACTCGATTCGCGCGGTCTCGGCGCCCCCCATCTGCTGCATCCCGAGCGAAAACCGCACCAGCATCGGCCACACCACGAAATAGACCAGCATCGATCCCAGTCCGAAGAAGATCGGCGTGGCGATCAGATACGGCAGGAACGCGCTGCGTTCGTGCTTGTAGAGACCAGGCGCAACAAACTTATAGATTTGTGTTGCCACGATCGGAAACGAGATGAAGGCCGCACCGAACAGCGCCAGCTTCAACTGGGTGATGAAATATTCCAGAAGTGCCGTGTAGATAAATTTCGAATTTTCAGGGCCGGCAACCCAGACGAATGGCCACACCAGCACGTTATAGATCTGCTTGGCGAAGAAGAAGCAGAAGACGAAGGCGACACCGAATCCGAGCAGCGCCTTGATCAGCCGTGAGCGCAGCTCGATCAGATGATCCATCAAAGGCGCTTTGCTGGCCTCGATATCCTCGGCGCTCATGACGCTTTGGCGTCCCTTGGGATGTCGGATATTGCAGGCGCGGCAGGTTCAGGCTGGATTTCGCGCGGGGTCGCCAACGGGCCTGCCGCGGCGGCTTGCGTTTCGGCTTCGGCGAAAGTTTCGGGCAAAGGTGCGACCGGATTTGTCGGCACGACTGGATCAATGTTTGTAGCCGTTGTGCCGCCCGCAGGTGTATTGCTTGATGGCGGCGGCACACCGGATACGGAGGCTGCTTGCGGGTCCATCGGCTTGTCGGCATCGTCTATCCGCAAGGCGTTGGTGAGGTCCTTTTGCAATGAGGTCATGACGTTACCGCGGGCGAGGCCGCTCGCCGCTTCCCGCACTTCGTCGAAGCTTTTCTTGAGATCGGCCATTTCGGCCTCACGCATGGCTTCCTGGAATTGGCCCTGGAATTCGGAGGCCATCCGGCGCGCTTTGCCCATCCATTGCCCGACCGTGCGCAGCACGCCCGGCAATTCCTTCGGGCCGATGGCGATCAGCGCGACGACCGCGATGACCGCTATTTCACTCCACCCGATGTCGAACATGAAACATCCCGCTCACGCGAAGCGATCACCCGCCGCATGGCTTTACCGCAAATCCCGCGCGCAGAGCGAGACCTGATCTCGCTTCAGATGGCCTTGCGACCGACATCCGAGTGCGCCGTGGACGACGCCGCATTGTGATCAATCGTCTTCACGGGCTCAGCGGGCTTCTCCGCAGTCGTGTCGTCGTCCTGCATGCCCTTCTTGAATGCCTTGATGCCCTGCGCGAAGTCAGCCATCACGCCGGAAAGCTTGCCGCGGCCGCCGAACAACAGCAGGACGACTGCGATCACAATGATCCAGTGCCAAATGCTAAGCGAACCCATCCTGCGACCCTCCAAACATCTGGGCCAGCGACCCAGCCTCGTCTCTTCCCCGGAAGCTAGGCGTTGGAGTGATCAAAAACAAGGACCTACGCCCCGCCAAACGGCGGATCACGCGCTACCGTTAACCGGGAATATTGCCGGTGGTTTGCGATCTAGGCGCCTTCGCCGGTTTCCGGCTCGGCCGCCGGCGTCAGCAGAAGTTCCAGATTATCGTCGGCCTCGAGCGGATCCTCGTCCTCGCGCAAGGCAGGGTCGTCCGATGGCGCGGGAACGCTGAACCCGGAAGGCAGCCGCGAATCCAGCAAACCGGTGCCTTTCAGTTCTTCAAGCCCCGGCAGGTCGCCGAGCGCTTCCAGGCTGAACTGGGACAAAAAGGCTTCTGTAGTCCCAAAGGTCAGCGGACGACCCGGCGTCTTGCGGCGGCCGCGCGGCCTGATCCAGCCGGTCTCCATTAGGACATCCAGCGTGCCCTTCGACGTAACCACGCCCCGGATTTCCTCGATCTCGGCGCGCGTCACGGGTTGGTGATAGGCGATGATCGCCAGCATCTCGATGGCCGCGCGCGACAAGCGCCTTGTTTCGGTGCTCTCGCGCGTCATCAGCCACGACAAATCAGCGGCGGTGCGAAAGGTCCATTTGTTGGCGACGCGAACCAGGTTGACGCCGCGAAGGGAATAATCCGCCTGTAACTGGGCCAGCGCTACTTTGACATCGACACCTTCGGGCATTCGCTTGGCGAGCGTGGCCTGATCAAGCGGCTCGGCCGAGGCAAACAGCAACGCTTCCAGCAGCCGAAGTTCCTCGGGCCGGGCTTGCGGGTCGGCGGGAGGGTCCTCGGGATCGGATACGCGTTTTTCGGCCAGGCTAGCCATGGTTCAGTTTCCTTCCACTTACTCGACTGACAGATCCGGCGCGGACGCTGGGCCGGTGACAGAGGGCGGTCGCTTGCGAAAATATAGCGGCGCGAACGCCTCTTTCTGATTCAGCTCCATCTCGCCTTCCCGCACCAATTCCAGCGCAGCCGCGAAACTCGAGGCGAACACGGTGGCCTTTTGTGAGGGATCGACGACGTAGTTCATCAGGTATTCGTCGAGGCAGCTCCATTCCTCAGCGATGCCGACGAGGCGTTCCAGCGACGCCCTTGCTTCCGCCAGCGACCACACCGTGCGTTTTGCAAGATGCACGGTCGCCAGTACGCGCTGCTGACGCTGTGCGGCGTATGCGGTGAGCAGGTCGAACAGGGTCGCAGTAAATTTCGCATGCTTGATCTCGGCGATTATTTCCGGATTACCGCGCGGAAAAATATCGCGCTGCAATTGGGGCCGGTTCATCAGCCGGTTCGACGCTTCGCGAATGGCCTCGAGCCGGCGCAGCCGATTGGCGAGCGCCGTTGCCATCTCCTCCGCGCTCGGCCCGTCGGGCGTCGCGGGTTCCGGCAGCAACAGCCGTGACTTGAGGAATGCCAGCCATGCCGCCATGACAAGATAGTCGGCCGCCAGTTCCAGTCGTATCTTCCGGGCCGCCTCAATGAACTCCAGATACTGGTCAGCGAGTGCCAGGATCGAGATCTTGGCGAGGTCGACTTTCTGTTGCCGCGCCAGCGCCAACAGCAGATCGAGCGGGCCCTCATAGCCTTCGACGTCAACGACCAGCGACGGCTCGCCATCGGCCAGTTCGGCCGGGCGGCCGGTTTCAAACGACAGAATTTCCGCGCTCATGCGCCTGCCATCCCCGCTCGATCGATCAAGGCATCCAGCCGCGCTCGCGCCGCCTTTCGATCGAACGGTAGTGGGGCTTTGCGCGACGCCAGCGCCCGATTGGCGCGTTCGAGAGCCTTGGCCGACAATTCAGGCGTCTCACGGGCGACCTCCCGCATTTCGTCCAGATTGCCATTGCAATGCAAAACCATGTCGCAGCCTGCGCTGATAATGGCGCGGGTGCGCTCGGCAATCGATCCCGCTAGCGCATTCATGGACACGTCATCACTCATCAACAAGCCTTGAAACCCGATTCCACTGCGAATCACCTGCTCGACGATTGTCGCAGAAGTCGTGGCTGGATGGGCCGGGTCAAGCGCGCTAAACACAACATGTGCGGTCATGGCCATTGGCAGATCGGCGAGAGATCGAAACGCGGCAAAATCGGTGCGTTCCAGTTCCTCTCGAGGAGCATCGACTTCGGGCAACGCGAAATGGGTGTCGGCTGTGGCCCGCCCGTGCCCTGGAATGTGCTTGAGCACGGGCAAGACACCGCCCTGCTCCAATCCCTCGGTTACGGCCCGAGCGATAGCCGCGACCTTCGTAGCCGCGGTTCCATAGGCTCGGTTGCCAATCACGGCGTCTGCCCCCTCGACCGGCACATCCGCCAGCGGCAGACAGTCGACGGTGACGCCCAATCCGGTCAGATCGTCCGCGATCAGACGGGCGCTCAGCCGCGCAGCAGTCAGGCCCAGCGTCGGGTCGACGTCATAGAGCGCGCCAAATACGGCTCCCGCCGGATAGACCGGCCAGTTCGGCGGACCTAAGCGCTGCACCCGGCCACCCTCCTGGTCGATCAGGACTGGCGCTTCCGCGTCATTGGCCACCGCCCGCAGTTCACGAACCAGCAAAGCTACCTGCGCCGAGGTCTCGATATTCCGCTTGAACAGAATAAAGCCCCAAGGCTGCTCTGTGCGGATGAATTCGCGCTCGGCGGCGCTCAATTCAAGTCCGGATATCCCCGTGATGAACGCCCGCTTGCTCATTCAGGCCGATTAGCCCGCTGCAAGCCCAGGGGTCAACAACCGCAGGCGTAGCCGGCCCTCAATTCTTTTGGATGACGCACTGACCGCCCGCGCTCTTCAGGCTGCTACAGAAATGCGATGCCTCTTCAGGCGAACCGAATGGTCCCACCATGGCGCGGTAATAGACGCCTTTGTCGCCGAGATCGGCGCGCTTGATCACCGGCGAATGCGATCCGAGCACGCTCGGGAACTTACCCTGCAGGACGCGGTAAGAGGCCTGCGCGTCAGCCTCGTTGCGCTGCGAGGAGACCTGAACCAAATAGCCGCCGCCAGCCGGAGTGCTGCCAGTGGTTGCGACCTGTCCGGGAGCGTTGGTCGCCGAAAGGGTTCGAGCTTCCGCGGCGGTTTCGGCCCGTTGCTGGGCAGCCTGCGGCGACAACGACAACGGCGTACTCGCGGAAGCGTTGGCATTGGCCGCCGCTGGCGTGCCTCGCGGAGGTGCTGCGGTAGCGCGGGTTGGGGGCGCCGGCTTGGTGGCCGCCGGTCCGGCCGTAACGGGCACGGCGGCCCCATCCGGCTGGTCGCCGCGAACTGTAAATGTCT
>Ga0164309_10001230_pt1 | contig 12762 bp, 7 predicted proteins | sample Whisoiple_247_MG_FD_109984 | JGI IMG/M metagenome (GOLD analysis project Ga0164309, IMG submission 109984) | Soil microbial communities amended with fresh organic matter from upstate New York, USA - Whitman soil sample_247_MG | ecosystem: Environmental > Terrestrial > Soil > Unclassified >... | reverse complement strand
GTGCCCAGCGGCACCTACGCCGGCCGGGTGGTGCTCCCGCCCAACGGCTTCTTCGGCGGTGGCCACATCGTCGACGGCTCGAGCAGCAATACCGCCCACGTGCCCCTGATCCACCTGGGCAAGATCATGTCCGGCGGCGGCATCCAGTTCTGCAACCCGGTCAACCCCGACAACGAGAACGACCCGCTGAAGGGCAAATGGTTTTTCCGCTATAATCTCGACATCCTGTCCCGCGCCACGGCCACGGACAGTTTCACGCGCTCGACCCTCACCAAGTACATGAAGCAGTCGTTCGCGATCCGCGCGGTGCCGCTCTTCAGCAACGCCGTGTACTACAACATGGACATGGAGGTGCAGCCCGGCCCGAACATGACGATCACCGGCTCCACCCACACCAACGGCCGCCTGTTTGCCCGCAGCGCCAGCGACTCGCCCACCTACATCACCTTCGCCGGGCCGGTCACCGCCGTGAAGGGCATGTGGACGAATTTTCACACCTCCTCCGGCGACAACCTCATGCCGTACTTCCAGTCCTACAACGAGACCGGTGCGCTGCAGACCAATGCCACGACCGGCCTCGTCCAGATCCTGCCGGCGGGCTCCACCACGCCCAAGGCCATGCGCCTGACCGCCGACACTGTCGGCTACGCCCCCAACCTGACCAACGGCACCTGGGTGGAGTCGACCTGGGACCTGCACCCGACCACCGAAACCTGGCAACAGCACCTCGGCGATGCCTCGCCCCCCACGGAAACCGTCGCCTCCAAGGCCAGCTTCGCCAACTGGATCCAGCAAACCTTCCTGGGCAATCTGCTGACCAACGTGAACGGCCTGACGCCCAATCGCATCCAGGGTATCCCTGACTACTCCTACACCTATGGCTCGACTTACCCGGATCCCTCGTCGGGCACGGCGGACGCCTGCTACACCTACAAGAGCGGTGGCAACGACATCAACAACAGCGCCCACGCCCTGATCGAGACTCCCCGGCTGACCGGCGCCGCCAGCTACAATGCGTCCACCGAAGCCATCAAGTACGCCCACCGCGTCGGCCTCTACATCTCTGTCAATACCGACCCCTCGAGCGACCTCACCGGCCACAAGCCGGACGGCACCACCATGACGGTGAAAGCCCATTCCTACCGCGCCTTCAAAACCGACGGCACGGAAGTGCTCCTGCCCGGCCAGGATACGTTCGGCGACACCGGCACCGCCAATCCCAACGCCACGCACAAAAACGCCCACCCGATCATCATGCTGAACAACATCGGCTACGACAGCTCGGCCAGCTCCAGCTACAACATCGAGCAGTCCACCCGCCGCCAGATGGTCGACATGCGCCGGGTGGACGGATCCTTCGACCAGACGGCCGCCCGCAGCGGCTCCAACATCTACGTCCCGAAAAATCTCTACATGATCGATCTCGACATGATGGAGCTGAAGAAGGCGGTCCGGACGATCGCCGTCTCGACCGGTACGACCGCCACGACCAACAGCACCGACTTCTACGACACCGGGCTGCCGACCTCCACCAATTACGCCAACTTCATCTACTACGCCTCCGCCACCCCGAAGAACGTCACGGTCGGCGACACCACCCGCATCATCAACGCTTCCTCCACCGCCGGCATAGCCAATGCCTTCTCGGCGTCCGACTGGAACGGCGCGGTCTACATCGAGTCCATCGCCGCCGATCAGTTCGACACCGCCGGATCGACCACGGCCCTCCGCAAGAAAAACACGCACAACAAGCACAACTCGGGCGTGCGCATCATCAACGGGCGCGGCAAGGTCCCCTCGCTCAACAATACCGACACCACCGGCTTCACCCTGGCGACGAACGATGCCGTCTACGTCCTGGGCACCTTCAATGCGGACGGGTTGTCCACTACCCCGTCCCCCCGCGATCGCCTGGTCCCGACCTCTCCCGGCGAATCCACGGGCCACTTCTACGAGACCGGCGAACTCCCCGCCTCGATTGTCGCCGACGCGGTTTACCTGCTGTCGCAGCCGAATGTGACTTTCGACAGCTCGCACAATCCCGTCACCCAGGACGCCGGCTGGAACGACGTCTATTCCTCCTATTGCAACAACGCCGAGGATGACGGCACCCCGACCGACTGGAGCACGTCGTGGGATCGCATCGCCCCCAGCAGCACCAACAAGCGCGACGGCAACTACAACACGGCGGGCACCGTCAAGCCCTACAAGGTGCCGTACGACTCCGATTCGGGCGCCTGGAGCTCGGGCGGACAGCACCAAAAGCTTCCAGCCTCCTTCAGCGAATATTCGTTCGCGATGCTTTGCGGCCTGGTGCCGACGGGCAAGAACGGCGTCAACCAGACCAGCGGCGGCCTGCACAATTTTCCGCGGTTCCTCGAGGACTGGGGTGGCGTCGAGTGCCGCATCCGCGGCTCGATGGTCGCGCTGTTTGAGTGCCGCGTGGCCAACGATCCCTGGAACCTGCGCGTCTATTCCCCGCCCAACCGCATCTGGGGCTACAACCTGCTCTTCGCTTCCGGCGTGATGCCGCCCCTGACCCCGAAGACCATCCAGATCCGCCGGGTCGGCGCCAACGACATCACCAAGGACGACTACAACGTTAAGCTGAACGCCTGGGGCTATACCCCCCTGCCCTGAGTCAGCCCGGCTGGCTGAGAAACTCCGCCAGCTTCAGCCACGCGCGTCCGCGGTGGCTGATTTTGTTTTTGGCCGCCTCGTCCAGTTGCGCGTACGTGCACTCAAATCCGTCGGGCACGAACAGCGGGTCGTAGCCAAAGCCCCGGCCGCCCGCCGGTTCGCGGGCGAGCCGGCCGTTGCACCGGCCCTCGAACGCCTGTTCGATGCCGCCCGGCCCGCGCAGCAGCAAGACGCACAGGAAAAAGGCCCCTCGCTGTCCGTCGGGCACCGCGCGCATGACTTCCGTCAATTTATCCAGGTTGGCCGCGCTGTCGTGCTGCGGTCCGGCAAAATACGCCGACTCCACGCCGGGCGCGCCGTCCAGCGCGTCCACACACACGCCGCTGTCGTCCGCCAACACCCAGGCATCGGCTGGCAGCAAGGCCTGGAGCGCCTGCGCCTTCTTCCGCGCGTTGCCAATGAAGGTCCCGGTGTCCTCGTTCACCTCGGGCATCGCCCGGGCCGGCACAACCCGCACCGGCAGGCCCGAGGCCCCGGCCAGGCGCTGGAACTCCTGCGCCTTGTGCGCATTGCCGCTGGCGAGATGAATGACGTCGATCCGCCTCAACCGTAGATCTTCCGGTTAAAGGTGGCCTCATCCACGAACATTTTTTCGGGATAGCGGATGAAGCCGCGCATCAGGGCGTCGTCGCCGTGCACCTCGTGGCGCACGCGTTCGAGGCGGATGGCGTTCTCCAGCGTCTCGGTGCGCAGCCCGCGGAAGATCGCCTTGCCCTTGTCGTCGGCGAAGAGCACCGGCGCGTGGTAGGTGAACAGGTAGTCGAGTTCGCGCGCCTGCAGCAATTCGCTCAGCAACTGCGCCCCGCCCTCGAAGAAAACCCCGGGAATGCCCTCCTGCACGCAGCGCGCGCGAAAATCGGGGAAGCTGACCTTGGGCGTGGACGAGTTGATCACCCAGGACTTCACGCCCATGGCATTCAGCTTGCGCACGTAGCCCAGGCCGCCGTGCGGCGTCGTGACGACGATCGTGCGCTCGCGAAACTCGTCCGTGTACACGCCCGGCATCGACTTGTCGGTTACCGAGCGCAGCAGCCCGTCGAAAACGAAGCGCCACGGGCACCATTCCACGCCGTTCACGCGGGCGGTCAGCCGGGGATTGTCCGCCCGCAGCGTGCCGGCGCCCACGGCGATCGCGGGAAAATACCGGCGCCAGATGTGGCCGTTCGCGCGCGCCGCCTCCCCGGTGATCCACTTCGAATCACCGGTGCGCGTGGCCACCTTGCCGTCGAGGGTCACGCCGGATTTCGCCGCGAAGAGCGGGCCGTTGGTGGTGATCCAGTGGTTGAAGATCAGGTTCAGGTCCGCGCAATCGTCGGCCAGCACGCCGGTGACCACGTCGATCCCCGCCTCGCGGAGCAGCGTGAACCCGTGGCCGGCGTGCGCCGGATTCGGGTCGGTCGCACCCACCACCACCCGGGCGAATCCGGCCTCGATCAAGGCGCTGGTGCACGGCGGCGTGCGCCCGTGCGTCGAGCATGGCTCGAGCGTCACGTACAGGGTGGCGCCGGCGGCGGGTTTCCGGCCGAGGGCGCGCAAGGCGTGGATCTCGGCGTGGGGCTCGCCGGCGCGGACGTGATGGCCCTCGGCCACCACCTGCCCGTCCTCGACGATCACCGCGCCCACCAGGGGATTCGGGTGCGTGTCGCCCCAGCCTTGCCGGGCGGCCGCGATGGCGCGGCGCATGAAAATTTCGTGCGGCTCGCTGCTCATGAGACCACGGCCGCCACGTAGGGATTGGTTTCCTTCTCGTCGCCCACGGTCGTGCGCTCCCCGTGACCGGGGAAAACAATGGTCTCAGCGGGCAGCGTGTAGATCTGCTCGCGAATTGATTTGGCCAGCAGGTCGTAATTGCCGCCGGGCAGATCCCAGCGGCCGACGCCGCCGTTGAACAAGGCGTCACCGACGAACGCGAGGTGCGCGCCCGCCTGATAAAACAGCACATTGCCCGGGCAATGGCCCGGCACGTGGCGGACCTCGAACTCGCGACCGAGCGCCGTCAGTTTTTGGCCGGGCTGGACCCATTCGTCCACTTTGACCCCCGGGATGCCCATTTTCTGGCCCATGAACCCGTCCATGATCTCCGGGGTCTCGATCAGCGCCTGGTCGTCCCGGTGCGCCCGGGTGATGGCCTTGGTCTCCTGCTTGACGGCGGCCGCGTCCTGCATGTGGTCCCAATGGCCGTGGGTCAGCCAGAGTTCCTTCAGCTGGCAGCCCTCCTTGGCCAGGATGGGTCGCACCTTGGCCATGATGTCGCCCGGTGCGTCGATCAGGACGGCCTCGCCCCGCGCCGGGTCGGTCAGGAGGTAGCCGACCGTCTTGATCGGGCCGGAAGGCAGGACATGGATCTTCACGCCGCCTTAGATGCTCCTCTGATTCGCATCCCGCAAACGTAAATTCCTGCCCATCAGCTGCCCTCTTCCGCCTTGCACCTCTTCGCCCTGTTCTCTGTCTTCCCCTGTCCTCCGTAGCTTCATGCGAAGGAGGATGTCCTTCCCTCTCTCTGACCAATGACCTCCGCTGAAATCCGCCAGTCGTTCCTCGATTTCTTCCAATCGAAGCAGCACTCCATCGTGCCGTCGTCGTCCCTGATGCCGACCGCCCCCAACCTGCTGTTCACGAACGCCGGTATGAACCAGTTCGTGCCCTATTTCCTCGGCGACCAGAGCGCCCCGTGGAAGCGCGTGGCCGACACCCAGAAGTGCATCCGCGCCGGCGGCAAACACAACGACCTCGAGGACGTCGGTTTCGATACCTACCACCACACGATGTTCGAGATGCTGGGGAACTGGTCCTTCGGCGACTACTTCAAGAAAGAGTCGCTCACCTGGGGCTGGGAGCTGCTCACGAAGGTCTGGGGCATCCCGCCGCAGCGCCTCTTCGCCACCGTCTACCGCGCCGACAAGTCCAAGGGCGATCCCGCCGAGTTTGACCAGGAGGCCTACGACATCTGGGCCGGCATCTTCACGGCCGCCGGGCTCGACCCCGTCGTACACATCGTCAACGGCAACAAGCGCGACAATTTCTGGATGATGGGCGACACCGGCCCCTGCGGCCCGTGCTCGGAAGTCCATTTCAACCTGCTGCCGGATGAGCCGGACGACGCGGACGGCAAGAAGCTGGAAATCAAGGGCCGCAACCTCGTCAACGCGGGCTCGCCGCGCTGCATCGAGATCTGGAACCACGTCTTCATCCAGTTCAACGCGAATGCCGACGGCACCTTCGCCCCGCTGGCCGCCAAGCACGTCGACACCGGCATGGGCTTCGAGCGCGTCGCCGGCATCCACGCCACGACGAAGGGCTTCAAGGAATTTTCCGCGGATCCGTCGAACTACAACGCCGACGTTTTCAAGCCGACCTTCGACAAGATCGCCGCCCTCTCCGGCAAAACCTACACCGGCACCGTCCCCACGGAGCGCACCGGCCTGAGCGAACAGCAGACGATCGACGTCACCTTCCGCGTCCTCGCCGACCACGCCCGCTGCGTGTCCTGCGCCATCGCCGACGGCATCCTCCCCGGCAACGAGGGCCGCAACTACGTCATCCGACGCATCCTTCGCCGCGGCATCATGTACGGCCAGAAAAACCTCGGCCTGAAGACCGGTGACTTCTCCGCGCTCGTCGCGCCCGTCATCGAGTCGCTCGGCAAGGTCTTCCCCGAGCTCAACACCCAGCGCGTCATGGTCGAGAAGGCCATCCGGGCGGAGGAAGAATCCTTCGGCCGCACGCTCGACAAGGGACTCCAGATCTTCACCAAGGCCGCGGCCGACGGCAAAATCTCGGGCGAGGCCGCCTTCGAACTCTACGACACTTACGGCTTCCCGCTGGACATGACCCAGCTGCTCGCGACGGAACGCGGCCTGTCCACCGATCTCGACGGTTTTGAAGGGCTCATGGAAGCCCAGCGCAACCGCGGCCGCGCGGCGCGCAAGACGGATGTCATCGTCGCCGCGACCGAGGGCGAGGCCACGGCCACCGCGACCAAGTTCACCGGCTACGGTATCGATTCAACCCACGCCACCCACGCCAAGGTCGTGGATGTCGTAAAGACCGAGAAGGACGCGTTCCTCGTGTTCGACCAGACGCCTTTCTACGGCGAAATGGGCGGCCAGGTCGGCGACACCGGCCACGCCCTCATCAACGGCGCCAAGGTCGACATCGTCGATACGGTGAAGGACAAGTCCGGCCGGCACCTGCACAAGGTCGCTCCGGGTACCGCCCTCTCCTCTGTCGGCGCGGCCGCCACGCTGCATGTCGATTTCAGCCGTCGTCGCGCCATCTCGCGCCAGCACACCTCCGCGCACCTGCTCAACTGGGCCCTGCGCAAGATTCTCGGCACGCACGTCCGTCAGTTCGGAACGCACAAGACACCGGACCGCCTGCGCTTCGACTTCACGCACTTCGAGGCCCTCACCTCCGCCCAGCTCAAGGAGTGCGAGCAGCTCATCAACGAGAAGGTCATCGACAACACCGGTGTCTTCTACGCCACCGTGCCCCACGCCGAGGTCTCCGGCCGCGCCGACATCCTGCAGTTCTTCGGGGACAAATACGGCAAGGAAGTCCGCGTCGTCCAAATCGGCGGCACCGCGGGGGCGGGCCAGAAGGCCAACCTCGACGGCTACTCCATGGAACTCTGCGGCGGCACCCATGTGACCACCACGGGCGAAATCGGCGTCATCAAGATCGTCGCGGAGATGGCCATCGCCGCCGGCACGCGCCGCATCGAGGCGGTCGCCGGCCAGGCGGCACTCGACTTCATCGCCCATGAGGAAGCCGCACTCAAGGCCGTCAATGCCCGCCTCAACTCCGGCCCGCACGACGTCCAGCAGAAGCTTGAGTCCCTGCTCAACCACCAGAAGGAACTGGAAAAGAAGCTGAAAGCTTTCGAGGCGAAGGCCTCCGCCGGCCTCGCCGGTGAACTCGCCGCCACTGCCGTCGAAAAGGACGGCCTCAAGTGGGTCTCCGCGATCGTCACGGCCGAGAACTCCGACGCCCTGCGCTCGCTCGGCAGCCAGGTGCTGCACAAGGTCGGCGCCGGCGCCGTGGTGCAACTCGGCGCGCTCATGGACGGCAAGGTCAGCCTCGTCGCCTACTGCTCGCCGGAGGCCATCAAGGCCGGGCAGGCCGCGGGCAAGATCATCGGCGGCCTCGCCGGCAAACTGGGCGGCAAGGGCGGCGGCAAGCCGGACTACGCCCAGGGCGGCGGCGGCGTCGCCGGCAAGCTGGCCGACGCGCTGAAACTGTGACCCGGGTGGAACCTGCACTCCGTGCAGGTTCAGCCCGCCCGGGGCGCGGGCTCCACCATGGTTGACGCATTGAAGCATTGTGCTTCCGTGAAGAGCGTGTCCTCACCCGCTTCCGTCGTCCTGCTGGCCTTCAATCCCAGCAACCAGCTCGCCGTCCGCGCGGCGGGTCCCCAGCTGAACCTGGCCTTTGCCGGCACGGACGAAGCCACGGTCGCCGCGCAGCTGACGGCCTGCTTTCCCGATCACACGGAACCGACCGAATATTTCTCCTACACGACCGAAGGCCTCACCCACCGCGTATTTTTCGCCCAGGTGACCGGCCCGGCCGGCGACACCGGGGTGAGCTTTCATTCGCTCGACCAGTTGGCGGAAAACCGCGGCTACCTCTTCCCCGCCCTGGCCGGCGCCCTCGACGGGCTCGACCCGCACCTGATCGAGATCCCCTACCTGCATCTCGGCGAGAACGACTACATCTACAAGTTCCGCGTCGAGCGGGATCGCAATCGCGGCATCTACCAGCAGGACGCCGCGGCGCGCGCGCTTTACCAGAGTGAGCTGTGCGATGCGATCAAGACGCTCTCCCGCACGCACGAGCGCACCGCCGGCAGCCCGGCCGCGCTGGACTTCGGCACCGTGCGCTACGTTATCCCCAGCCACTTTGGCTTCTGTCTCGGCGTGAAGAACGCCATCGAGCGGGCCTATGAGTCGCTCGCGGAGAATCCCGGCAAGCGCGTGTTCATGCTCAGCGAACTGATCCACAATCCCTTCGTGAACGAGGATCTCCTGCAGCGCGGCCTGCGGTACCTGCAGACGGACAAGGGGGTGGCGTTCACCGTCGAGGGCGTGCCGGCCCAGCCGGGCACCCGCGCGCCGCTCCTGTGGGACACGCTGACCAGCGACGACGTGGTGATCATCCCGGCGTTTGGCGCGACCGACGAGGACAAGAAGCGACTTGTGCGCAAGGGCATCCGGGTCGCGCAATACGACGCCACCTGCATGCTGGTGGAAAAAGTCTGGAAGGCGGCGCGCAACTTCGGCCGCGAGGGCTTCACCGTCATCATCCACGGCAAGGCCGAGCACGAGGAGACCAAGGCCACGTTCTCCAACACGCGGCGGCACGCGCCCTCGCTGATCATCCGCAGCCTCGATGAGGCGAAGCTGATCGGGGACTACATCGCCGCCCCGACCGCGGAGAAGTGCGCCGCGCTGCTGCACAAGTTTGCCGGGCTGCACACGCCGGACTTCGACCCCGCCCGGCACCTCGACCGCATCGCCATCGTGAACCAGACCACGCTGCTGATGAACGAGACCGCGGCGATCATCGACTACTTCAAGGGCATCTTCGCCGCGAAGTACGGCGAGGCCGAGGGCCTGCAACACGTGGGCGGCGCCGGCCGCAAGGACACGCTGTGCTATGCGACGCAGGTCAACCAGGACGCCCTGCAGCGCGCGCTGACCGAGCCCATCGACGCCGCCTTCATCGTCGGCGGCAAGAACAGCTCCAACACCTACCAGCTTTACCGCCTGTGTGAGCAGAAGCTCGGCCCGCGCGCCTTTTTCATCCAATCCGAAAAGAGCATTCGCTCACCCGACGAGATCGAGCACTACGTGTTTCCCAGCGCCAGCCACAAAATCCCGGGCCACATAGAGACCCGACCGCTGTGGACCACGTGCACCGCGCCCAAGACGGTGCTGATCACGGGGGGCGCTTCCTGCCCCGACGGGCTGGTCCAGCAGGTCATCACCCGCATCAACTCGTTCTTCCCCGCCGGCGCGCTGCGCACCACCGGGGACGTCCTGAGCGAACTCAGAACTTGATGGAGATGCCGCCGCGGACGCCGACCGTGCTGCCGAGGTCGATCTTGGCGGTGCGCTCGGCCACCATCTGCTCGTAGCTGCTCAACTGCTGGGCCGTGATGCCGCCGTAGAGGCCCGTGGTTTCGTTGGCCGTCCACTGAAAGGTCAGGTCGCCGTAATAGCCGGTCAGGAATTTGGTCGTATTGCTCGCCTCGATGGCTTGGTTCCCGGCCGTCGCGGTATCGGGCAGGTCAGCCACGGTGACCGTCTCGATCGCAGAATACGTGGTGCCCACATAGGCGCCCGCAAAGCCGATGCTGCCGGTCATCTCCCAATGGTCGTTGAACTGGACATGGAAGGAAGGACCGAGCTTCAGCATCATGTACGCGCCCTTCACCTGCCACTGTCCGTTCACCTGGGCCCCACCGGGCGTCGAGGTGTGGGTCGTGAGCGACTCGTCCGGCGTCTGGCTCAGCGGCACAGTCGTCTCGTAGCCAAAATCGTTGATGCTGACGCCGTCGACAATGAGGGGGACAAAACTCGGGGCCGAGGCCGGGGCCGCGGGAATCGTGCCGTTCGCGGCATAATAGTCGGTGCGGGCATTCAGCGTGGAAGTGACCACGCCCGCGGTCTTGTTGCTGATGGAATTGAGCGTGAAGCCCGTCGTGATGCCCCACTCCATCCGGCGGGAAACGCGGCCGAAGGTGCGGGCGAATTCAAGTTCCACGCCCATGACGGGACCGGCCTTGTCACTGAAGTGGCCGCCTTCGCTCGTCGTGCTGTAATTGGTGAATGCCACGTAGCCGGGGCGCGCGTCCAGCTGCGCCTGGGTCAGCTCCTCCCAAGTACGGGTCAACCCCGGGGTGTAGCTCACGTAGTCACCCACCACGCTGACCGTGCCGTCCGTCGCAGTCGACGTGATCTGGTAGCGGCCGCCGGGAGTGGAAGTCTGGTTGCCGTTTGAATCGACCTCATTGGACCGCAAACCGTCGGCGGACACAGTACCGTTGTCGTAAACCCGGTTCACGGCCCCGGCGGAGGCCGGGGCGATGAGCTTGGCCGGAACGGTCCCGAGATTGCCAAAATCAACCTTGCCGCCGGAATCCAGCAGGCGAAACCCGACGCTGACCTTGTTGCGCGGCCCGATCCATTCCTTCTGCGTGCGCGCAGCGAGGGTTTCCAGGCGCTCGTCTTCCCGACCCGAGGTTTCCTGGGCCAGCAGCGTGGCCGGGAGACTGGCAAGGAGCAGGACGGAAGCAAACGACAGCGAACGTGGAATCATGTGAAATTGTGGGGATACGGGCGGAATGACGCTTTGGAAAGGGGATTTTAGCCAAGGTTCCCCTCTCAGGCCTTTTCCATGGGTTGCTTGGGCTCGTCCTTAAGGACGCCGGCCTGGCGGGCGAGTTTCTTGAGATCCTCTTCCTTTTGCTCGAGTTCGGTCTCTTTTTCCTGCTGGGCCTGCATTTTCTCGAAGAGAGAGGCCTCGCTTTGATTGAGAAAGTCCTCGCGCTCCTGCAACTGCTGGCGCTGGTCCTTGATGGTGGCCTCCTGGCGATCGAGCTCTTCCTTCAGCTTGCCCAGGGCCTCCATTTCCGCGGGGTTGACGCCTCCGCCGGACTCGGCGGCCGGTTGCTTGCGCATCGCATCGATGACCTTCTCGCGGGCCTGCAAAAGGGCCTCGGTCTCGGCCAGGACGCGGTCGCGCTCGGCCAGCTTGTTTTCCGCCTCGGCGAGCGCCATTTCGCGTTCGCCCACCTTGGCTTCAAGTGCCCGGAGCGCTTTCTCCAGCTCCTCCACCTGCGAACCACTGAGGGCGGTCTTGCCGCCCCACGGGGCGCGGGAGCTCGACATGATGGCGTCGATCGACTTGCGCGCCGCGGCGGTGGCCTGGGAAGCTTCCTGGGCGCGCTGCAACGGGCTGGCGCGGCGCGGCAGCACCAAGGGCTTGGGGCCGCCCGCCATCTGCTTGATCGGGGACTTCATGCCGCCGGGAGGCGGGAATGACGGACCCGGGGCAGGTCCGGCCGCGGGGACAACCCCGGGGCCGGCAGGCTTGGCGGCAGGTGGAAAATTGGGCGCGGGCGGAAGCGGCGCCCCTGGAGTTGGAGGCTGGTTATCCAAAGGAGAGGATGAACAAGCTTATCGCTTGCCGAAGAACTTCGAGAAAAATCCGCCCTTTTTATCGTCACTCTCCGCCGCGGCGGCGGGACTGGCCTTGACCAAATCCTTCAACAGGCCGCTGGTAAGCTTCACGGCAATGGCCTCGCGGGCCTGATCGTTGGCCACGACAAAATAACGCTCATAGGTGCCGCCGTCGGCCAAGAGCTTGAGCAGCGCCTCCTTGTCGGCCTTGAACCAGTCGAGGGCCGCCGTCGTCGTCACCCGCAGCATGCCCTCCATTTTCTCGACCTGGTCCTTGGTCAGGGTCCGGGCCGCCGCGGAATCGGCCGTGGTCAGGCGGGCCCCGTAGGCCTTGGCGAGACCCAGCTGGTCCGGGCGCGGCAGGCCGGCCGGGATCAGGGCGATGGCCTCGGCGAGATGAAGTCCGGTGGAGCCTTTGCGGTACGGGAGAAACGCGCCGATGCCTTCCTCGTCACCGTGGGTCAGCGCATTGAGCGCATTGCGGAAATCGCCGCCGAGCACGACGCGGGTCGCCATCTGCTGGCCGAGATTGGCGAATTCGCCGATCGTCTTGATGCCCTCGGAGGCGCACACCACGCGGGTGCCCTCGCTGAAATTCGCCAGCGTCAGCGGATAATTCTCGGGAATGTTGAGCCGCCCGAGCGTCTTGATGATCGGGTTTTCCTTCGAGGCTGTCTCCTCCACCTGCGCGACCATGTCGCCAAAGGGATCATCAAAGGCCAGGGTCTCCTTGAGGATGCCGATGAGATGGTCGGCCTTGTCGGTGCTGCCGGCGATCTCGGGCATCATCAACAGCTCGTCGTAGCTGAAATCGATGTACTTGGAGGGCTTCTCCTCCTCGCCGGCGTGCGGCCATTCCTTGGTGTCCAGGTTTTGC
>Ga0164309_10001229_pt1 | contig 12763 bp, 20 predicted proteins | sample Whisoiple_247_MG_FD_109984 | JGI IMG/M metagenome (GOLD analysis project Ga0164309, IMG submission 109984) | Soil microbial communities amended with fresh organic matter from upstate New York, USA - Whitman soil sample_247_MG | ecosystem: Environmental > Terrestrial > Soil > Unclassified >... | reverse complement strand
TTAGGCACACCTTTGATATAGGTGAAGGCCTGTGAAACAGACATTAAATGATTATTTATATGATTTACAGGTAAATCAAGGTTAATAAAGGCATCAGGTGATTTATCGGCCTCTAAGCTTGGTGTATCAACGTTTTCAGTACTTTCTGGATGCGTCACAGGACGTGTCACAGGAGTGGTCATTTCTTCTTGCTGAAGCGTTTGTACACCTGTTGTATCATGGGCAAAAAAGATTTCGTCGCAAATGTGATGAAAGTTCTTATGACTTTTAAGGATAAATACATAGCTATCAGGATGAGTACCTGTTGCATCTTCTTTAATGTATCGTGCCACAAGTATAAAGGGTGTCGCTTTTAGCGAGCGTACAAAACGAGAAACCGTACTTTTGGAAACATTAAATTTTTTCATCAGCGTTTCAGAACGTATCGCTTGAATGCCCGTAGCCATTAGGTTATAGATGACGTGATCAAGCATTTCCATTCTTTTTTTAGGAAATTCTTTATGTATGGCTGATTGATGTTGTTTAAAGTGGGTACGAAGACTTTCTAAAAACTCTTCTTTCTTTTTCCGAAGTGTGGACTTGTGGGTCCATAACCATTTGAACCGCCCATTGAAGGTATCTACATCTTTTAGATAACAGGTTAATATTTTTGTCATTTGTTCATCGTCTCCTTTAAGGAACACAAAAAAGACACTGTTTCCCTGGAAAAAGGAAAACAATGCCTTGATTTTGATGAACTAAGCCCTTGAAATAGATGTCAATTTCATATAAAATAAAAACATAAGTTTTATTTTATAGAAAAACTAACTCTATTAACAAGAGACTTCGACAAGTGTTTTCCCTACTGTGCTTAGGGGGAACGGTTTAAGTGTGTTGGTCGCACTACTTAAACAGTTGAAGTCTTTTTTCTATTCCGGTCATTTTTGTTAGTTTTATTATAGCGTTAATTAATCTCATAATTCAATAAAAATTAGTAATATATCTCAAAAGAATTCTTTTGAACTGTTTTTCCTTAATAATAAATTTGTTTTATTATACAATTCATTTTAAAAAATAAGGAGGGTCAAAAAAATACCCCTCCTCAATATATTAAAAATATGTTATAATTAATAAATTTTATAATCGGATTATAACACTATAATAATAAAAAGCTTCTACTAGGGATGGGACTGACCCCCTAGAGTGAGACAAATAAAAAACACCTTTAAGTTAAAAAACGGGTATGTAGTACCTAACAATAACTTGGAGGTGTTTTTTCTATGGGGACAAGAGTCAGCTATCCGGTAGAAATAAAATTAAAAGCGATTGAAATGAGATTAGCTGGTATACCTGTAAAAGAAGTATTATCACAGCTGAATATTCGTAATCATACCCAATTAAAAACGTGGATGACATGGTATAAAAATGGAGAAATGTATCGATTTGAACAGCCTGTAGGCAAGCAATATTCATATGGGAAAGGTCCTGAATTTAAGAGCGAGACGTCTAAGTTAGAGGCAGAGAACCGGCAGTTAAAGCAACAGATTGAGATCTTAAAAAAGTACAAGGAATTGGAAAGGAAGTGGTACCAGAAATCGTAGTGAACACGGTGGAAGAGCTAAAAGGTCAGGTGCCTATTTATCAAATCTGTTTACATCTTAATATCCCTCGATCCACTTACTATCGTTGGAAGCAACATACAAAACGGGATACATTAAAGGAATGGATGGAACAACAAGTTGGTGAACAATGTCATAAACACAAGTTTCGATATGGCTATCGAAAGATTACAGCATTACTCAATCGAACGATGAAGATTAATCATAAGTTTGTGCAGCGTGCCATGCAGAAGTATGGTTGGCAATGTCGCGTAAAACGGAAGAAACGTCAGCGAACAGGGCAACCTTATCAGGTTGCAGAGAATGTATTAAATCGTGACTTTCGAGCTGATCGTCCTCTTCAAAAACTAGTGACGGATATTACCTACTTGCCTTTTGGGCCTAAACAGTTGTATCTTTCAAGTATTCAGGATTTATTTAACGGAGAAATCATTGCGTATTCCATTGGTGATTGTCAAAACGTAGCGTTTGTTTTAGATACGTTAAGTCAACTTCCTTCTTTGCCTGAAGGATGCACGCTGCATAGCGATCAAGGTTCCGTGTACACATCGTATGCTTATCAACAAAAAATCAAAGAAAGAGGCATTACCATGAGTATGTCCCGCAAAGGGACTCCCGCAGATAATGCCTCTATCGAATCGTTTCATTCCTCGCTAAAGTCTGAAACGTTCTACCTTGACGAGTTGACATACACTACGACCACTATCGTAGAGCAAACCGTCAAAAACTATATTACTTATTATAACAATGCCCGTATTCAAACAAAACTAAACAACCAGTCACCTGTACAATATCGGCAACTGGTCGTTTGAAAGGTGTTTTGATCCCTGTCTCAAAAACAGGGGTCAGTCCCGGATAGTAGAAGCTTTTTATTATTTACCCATTAATTTTTCCCACCATGTTTTTTTCTTTTCTAACTCTGCGCTAGCAGAAGCTTCTTCAATCATTCTTTTACTTTCTGATAATCCTTTTCTTAATTCTCCAATCAACTCAGCATCTTTTCTGTTTATCATTTGCTTTAATTCTTGGTTGGTTTGACTAACTTTCTGTAACTCTTCTACTAACTTTTGATTAAATTGCATTTGCTGTGTCATCTGTTGTTCTTGTTGTTGTAACATTTTTCTTATTTCACTCAGCTCCTCGTTTATAGAGATAGAACCTTTCTCTTCTTGATTTTTGACTGTAATAGTTATAGGAAGCCCATCACTTGCCAAATTATCGTTTACATCTTCTTTTAATAATCCCTCACTATAAAGTTCACGGATTTTCTTTAATAGATCTAGTGATTCAATACTTATTTTATAGCGTCTACCTTCTTTTTTGAAATTTAAAAACTGTTCATGATTAATTAGATATCTTTTTAATGTTTCAGGAGGAATATTGGTATATTCAGATGCTTCTGGTACACCAATGAAATTTGCACTTTCAGAATTATTCATTTAATCCACCACCATTTATTAGTGTTTTATGTACATTCACTCAGTTCACAGTCATTCACATATGAATTTTATGAAGATTCATTCGGTTCACGGTCATTCATTCAAGGTATTTGCTTATGTTCACTCAAATCACTGTTATTTACCTGCTGGGTTTATGAATATTCACCCAATTCACAGTCATCTATTCATTTAATTTTATATGATTTCGACAAAAAATCAACAATTCCTGTTTTGAGTTTGTATATATGGTTTATTTTATGAACTGTTGCGGCTCTAATTTAACTTAAGTTCTACTTGGGTGAATATCGGTGTGTTTCGTGGTGAATGTATGGTGGACTTATGTGTGTTTTAGTTGAACTTGTGTTTTAGGGGTGGGAAGAGCGATCATCAAGTGCGACTAAAGGTTAACTTGAGGTTTTTAGTGACACCAATCGCTGTTTTATAGAAATAGGGAGAATAACACAACAATAAATTAATAGCAGTTCAAGTTTTGTCAGATGGGCATTCGAACAGGTAGGAGTGAATGTTGGTCCGATGTCAGGAGTAACAACCGATACACTCAAAACTCAAGGGCAAGCGATTAATCCAAAAGACATGAAGCCTGGGGATGTGGTGTTTTTCGATATGTATAAAATAGACGGCCACGTAGGCATCTATGTTGGCAATAATCAGTTTTTAGGTTGCCAAGGAAAAACAGGTGTAGCCATCGCAAGTATGGCAAAAGGAACGTATTTTGGTGAACGATTCAATGGAAGAGTAAAACGATTTTAAAAGGAGAAAAGGCGATGAAAAATAAAGCAGCACTACTATTTGGAGCGCTTGCCGTTGTGGTGGCAGGCGTAACCATTTTCAACATTTACCTGAACTACAATATCTCCAACACAACAGCTTCGAAACAAATTTAAGTCACAAATGACAGCTTAAAAGAAGAAAATCAAGAGTTGAAAAAACAATTAAGTGAAGTTCGTCCTTCTGCCCAAGAACAACAAAAACGAGATTACTTGAATACCGTTAAACAGTTTATTGATGTCTGTTATCATCATGAAAAAGATGGATTTGAGGATCGGAAAAGCCATCATGGATAAAGAACTCTATGCGCAGTTTTATCCTTCTGAAAAGTTCGTGTATGGAGATAGTTACACTTCAATTCCAAACGATCTACAGCTTTATGTTCAGCAATATGACGGAGGGCAGGGAGAGGTGGAAGTCATTGCCGAATTTACAAATCATCTTGTCATAAAAGATGAAAATGTGGACGATCAAACGCATGACATTATTAAAGTTTCTTTGCGAAAAGAAGCGAACAAATGGGTGGTTTATAGTATCGAAGATTTGAAAACAGAAATCATGAAATGAGGTGGAACAGGTGGCATTTAAGAAGCAATTGGAAGACTATCGGTTTAATTTAAGTCGCAATCGATCATGGAAGTATACAGCTATTTTAATCTTTTTCTTTATTGGTTTTTTATCCTTACTGACATCAAAATTTTACTTAAAAACAGAAGATCCCTTGCATCATACGAATACCCATGAAGCTGTTTCTTCCAACATAACAGGAACAGTAACGATTGAAAATCGTGCGTATCATCCGGCTTCAAGTTCACTCGATATGGTCATCAAAATGGATCAAACGGATGAAGAAGAAGTAAGCTTTGTGGCACAAGAAAAGCAAATCCAAACATCAAATTACCTGTTCATTTATTGTATGAAGATGATGGCTATTATGTGGTAAGAATCAGCGATTTGTCTCCAAATTGGGAAGCACTTGCCTTTGATCTTTATCAAGAAAATGAAGAAAAAGAAACGGTAAACGTGGATGATGTAACGAGTGATTCAGAAACAGATTCAACAGAGGAAATAGATGCTCATGCGTTAATTACGACGCTCTATTCTGACCAACGAAAAACGAAAAGCGAAGAAGGAAAAGGAGTAAAAACCAAACAAGAATATGCGCTTTTGGTTAATGATTTAGAAAAACAGTTTGTCAAAAAGAAAATGAAAAACTATGAAAAAGCAATCACGGTAGAAGCCAAACATAAACGTCAAACCAAACAAGAAATGAACGAGTTACAACGTGATATGAAGTACTAAGTGGACGAGGAAAAAGCCGATACAGAACCAAAAATTGCGATGAAAAAGGATGCCATTCAGTCGAGTGATGAAAGCATTCAGCTCTATGAAGATGAACAAAAAAGTTTACAAGAAAAGCTCCAAAAATTGAATGAAAAGCAACAAGATTTAGCCATGAAGTGAAAAAACACATGTTAACAGTAGGTTCACATGTGTTTTTTTGAGGTTCACAGCAGGTTCACATGCTCAATTTTCACGTTCACAGTAGGTTCACGTGAAGGAGTTTACGTCAACAGTAGGTTCACATTCAACAGGTTTTCTTGTACCCACGTTTTTGCTAGGCTTTGCCTAGCCCCACACGTCCTGTGGGGGCAAAAACCCCTTATGCTCTTCTCTCTATTTTTTGAGAAGTCATGATGTGAATTCTGTTTTAGAGAAAGATCGAGAAACGCAGCTCAAAACAAGTTATCTTACGTTTTTACAAGCGCATGATAAAGAGAAACCTCAAGGTATTGATAGTATGTTAGCCCGTGTGAACGCAGAAAACGATTATGTGATATTAAAATCAAGTGCTTTAAAGGAAAAGTAGTTCACTCCTGATCCATTGAAAGGAATAGAAGATAAACTTTCTCATCAGTTTCAAGCACGAAAACAGGCACAACAAAAGGATCAATATCAAGAAGGTTACAAACAAGAAGTACTAGAAGTTATGCAGCAACCTAGTGAAGAAACACAGTATAAGCAGCTATTTAAACAAAGCTTGTTAGCCCAATTAGGCATATCAGATGAAAAAGATTCTTCTAAAGAAGCGAAAAAGGAAGCTGAAGCAGAAAAAGTTTCTGTTGAAAAGCAGCTCAAGCAAGAAACACCTCAAGAGAAAGAGCAGCGTGTGGCCAAAATGAAGGAATACGAACAAAAGCATTCCTTTGATAAGGTGTACAAATTGAAAAAAGAAGCGCTGCAGGAATTAAAAGAGATTAATTTGACTGATTCTCAACGTGAGAAGTTAACGAAGCTTGAAAAGGTTTTGGACACAGAGAAAAAGGATCACGACAAGCAGAAAAAAAAAAGAGAAATCAGAAAATGGATTCACAAAATTTTTTGCACGGAATAATGGAGCATTTTCTTCAAAAAAACAGAAAGACCAACAAGAAATAGAACGTTAAAAATGGCGACAGTTTGAAAAAGGTAAGAGGACTAAATATTATATTTAGTCCTCTTTTTTCATAGGTTGAAAGAGAAGGAGGGATTAGGTGGTAGAACGAAAACACGTCAATGAGGGGGAAATCATGAAAGCACGAGATGTTGATTTGTTGTCGTATCTGGAAGCCAAAGGTGAAACCTTTGCAAAAGAAGGAAAGTATTATCGTCATACGGAACATGATAGCTTACTCATTAAAGGAAATATGTACGCTTGGAACAGCCGGAATGAAACAGGATATGGAGCAATCAGTTTCGCTCGAATGTATTATGGGATGTCGTTTCCACAAGCCGTATTAGATATCAGCAAAGGTGATTACAAAGAGCTTTCTCAGTCGAATGAGCAACCATCGGTTTCACCATCAAAAGAGCCTTTTCGCTATCCAAAAGAGTTAGAAGTAAAGGATCAAAGCAAAATAAAAGATTATCTCATAAAAGAACGTAAAATAGATCTCGGTTAGTTGACTGGCTTCTTTAAAAAGATTTAATCGCCCAGGACAAACGGAACAATGTCGTGTTTAAGTGGTGTGAACATGGGGGCAAAGGAAAGATAATTGGGGCAGATCGGCAAGGAACAGCTTCCATGAACAATAAACGAGGTTCCTTTAAGCAAGTCTTACCGAACGACAACCCTCATACAGGCTTTTCAATCGATGCCGGACATCCAAATAAGATTCATTTTTTTGAAAGTCCAATTGATCTTCTTTCCTATTGGAGTATTCAAGAAAACAAGCTACAAAACACACGCCTTATTAGTATGAACGGCTTAAAGCCTAAAACAGTCGCCCAATCTTATATCGAAGCTCGAAGAGAAGGCTTAAACATTAAAGAAATGGTGTTAGCTGTCGATAATGACCAAGGAGAAAAAGAATTTATTGACAAAATGAACCAAATCGTTAATGCTGATTTAATAAGAGCAGATATTCCAAAGGGAGTGAAAGACTGGAACGAAGAATTAAAGAAGAATGGAAAAAGCATTCAACCTGTGGCATCACGTCTCCGGAATAAACAAACTGAACAGGAGCTTTCAATGAATGGATAAAGTGTTTCAAGGTGTATTTTACCTCTTTCTTATCATGATTTTAGTGAAATTTTCTCAATTTGCTTACCGTGTCCTTCGTGAACGGAGGTATATGAAAGAGTTAGCCCAATCGGGTATGCCTTATATTGATAAAATGGATGGTTACCAATTTGAAATTTACTTGCAGGCCCTTTTCCAACAGCTAGGATATAAACCACAAGTGACGAAAAAGTCTGGTGACTTTGGGGCTGATTTAGTGATGAAAGGCAAAGAAAAAATTGTCATTCAAGCTAAACGATATGGAGTTAAAAATCGGGTTAGTATTTCAGCCGTACAAGAAGTGTATGGGGCAAAAGCGTATTATAAAGCGAATCAGGCGTGGGTTGTGACCAATAGTTATTTTACGAAACAAGCAAAAGAGCTTGCAGCTGCATGTGAAGTGACCTTATTGGATCGGGCCGATCTTCAAAAGTTTATTAATGAGGTAAACCCCGTTTTCAAAGCACGGGAAATCTTTGAAAATATCACACCAGAACCTCGTAAATGTCCAAGGTGTGGGCAAGATCTAGTCGTACGAGATGGGAATGGCACACGCTTTTTTGGCTGTTCCTCTTTCCCTTCTTGTCGTCATACGGAAAAAATTAATAAGGAAGTAAGTAAGAGCAGACCTTCAGTATAGTAAGGTCTGTTTTTTCTTGCTCTAAATAGGTACTGAAATTTGTATTGAATGGGGAAGTTATATGCAAATCAAAAGTTAATTACGTCAGAGAGCGTTTCTCTGCATGTTAAAGTCTTTGATTAACTAGTTTTTTATTTATAAATGATTGTGACGAGAAAGCACCTTTTTATTTGCACGAAAGGTACTTTCTCGTTTCTTATGAAAATATAAAAATGGAGGAACGAAAAAAAGCCCAATTTTTCTAGTTTAATACTTAGGAATTAGACCTTTTAATATTAGAGTTCCCTTAACGTTGTAAATCCACATTTCCTGACAATACCCCTTTTAGATAGAGTAGAAACTACCCTTGCATATCCCTTTCATATAAATATAAAACGTAATCAGTCATAACACCAGGATGGCCCAATTGCCGTAGCATAGCTGTGATATTGCCACGATGATATGTTCCATGATTGACAACATGTTGTACTAAGTCAGATAAACGGGTTTCGAGTCGTCCAGCAAATGAAGTTTCAAGCACTAAGGCCGTTTCCATATCTTCTTGACGATCGAGAAACGCTTTGTACCGGTCAGATAAATCGAAAAACATCGTTTCTACTTCCTCGATTCTTTTCGTTTCCATCTGTTCTCTCAATTGATCAGCCGACGCATATACTTCATCAAATTTTTCACCAGAAATAAAATCTAACCATATGTTGTCAGAGACATAAATGTGCGCCATCACCTTTGATATAGAAGGAAAAACGCTCTGAATTTCCTCTTCGTAAATACCCTTAGAAAGTTCTTTTAATCGGTCGAAAATTTTTTGGTTTGCCCATACATGGTAGTCGTACAATTTTAATGAGTAATGTGACATTTGAAATCCCCCCTATTTCCCTATTCATTATTGATATTACACAAGGTATCGGTAGTCAACTTAACTATACTTCTATAAAAGTATCCTCCAGACCTTTTGTTTAAAGGTTTTTTTGTTCACGTAATATGAATTATGTTAAAAATCAAATAGACTTAATTATAAAGTAATAACTATAAGTACTTTATATAAAATAGTGTTACTTATTATGTATTTTGTAGAAAAATTGCAATCTTTTCTATAAAGAAGGTTAAAAGAAGATTATAACTATGGGAAATGCTAGAGTTTCCAACATTTTTTTAAGATTGGAATGAATTTTTTCATTTTCTTTTAGGAAAGGCATATGTTAGTTAATAGAAGATACCTTTACTGTTGAAAGGAAAATTGCGCCTATGATTGCGTCAAAGATTAAATTTGCTGCCTCGTTATATGCACTAATGTCTATTAGTTTTTGGGGGATCTCTTTTGTCTCTACCAAAGCTGTCTTAGATAAGCTTGATCCATATACACTCCTTGTTCTTCGTTTTGGTATTGGGGCACTTTTTTTATTGGTATTATTAGTGCTAAAGCGATATCCATTAAACATTCCACTTAAGTATATTCCTCATCTGATTGTGTTAGGTATCCTTGGGGTGTTCGTTCACCAAGTGATTCAGGCAACAGCACTTCTCACAATAAATGCTTCTGCAGCAGGGTGGATTATTTCGTTTTCTCCTGTATTTACAGTCATTCTCTCAGTATTCTTTTTGCATGAAAAGATGACCGTATTAAAAGCATCAGGGATGATTGTAGCCATCATTGGAGTTCTACTGGTGACTACTTCTAACAATCAGCAGTCCTTTCAGCTCTCAATCAATGTTGGTTACCTATTAATGATTTTAAGTACGTTAAACTGGGCCATCTATTCTGTCCTATTAAAAAGGTTACATATCCAACTTCCCTCTCTTGTTGTTACGTTTTATATGTGTTTAATAGGATTTACTCTAACGACTCCCTTTCTCGTAAGGAATAAAGGATGGGAGATGATGCCTTTTTTAACAAACGTGGAGTGGGCTCATTTATTATTTCTCGGTGTATTCGTTTCAGGTGTTGCCTATTGGTACTGGGCAAAGGCATTAGAAGTTTTAGAAGCGTCCCAAGTATCTGTGTTCCTTTATTTAGAACCAGTAGCAACATTGGTAACAGCTATTCTACTACTACAGGAAAAGATTATCCCCGTAAGCATATTAGGAGGCATAATAATTATAATCGGAGTTATTTTAGTTAATGGAAGACTACTAACCTTTTTAAGGTACTTACCATGGAGAAACAAGAATTTATAACTATGTTGAAACCACCAAATTTGATCTACTCATGGGGAGGTAATGTTTGTATGAGCTTAAGTGAACAAGTAAAGCCTATTTTAGATAAATTAAATTCTCCTACCAAATTGGAATTGAGAGAAGCCCTTTTGGCTTTAGATATAAATCTTGATGAGTTAAAACCACTATTGCAGTCGGCAGAAGATAAGCCATATTACAGAAAGCTTCTCTACCAAAATGACGAAATAGAATTACTTGTTATGAATTGGTCCGGAATAGAGTGTGCTCCTCACAATCACGGTCATTCACATGGATGGATCCAAGTAGTGAATGGCACAGCTATAAATACCGTTTACGAAGTGAAAGAAAACCAAATGCCTAAAGAACTGTTTTCCCAGTATCAGGGGGAAGGAAGAATTTTTTTTGCTCCTAAGAAGGGCGTTCACAAGATGAATAGTGCAGAAGGTACGAGTCTCGTCACTCTTCACCTCTACTCTCCACCGATTAAAGAAATGATGGTTTATGATTTAAAAACATGCGCTGCTTGCATTGTATCGGATGATTGTGGAGCATGGTGGCCAGAACATCTTCGTCAAAAGGTAAGAGAGATTCAATTAAAGAAGAGAGAATGATGTTTGTTGACCCTTTGAATATTTCTAATGCTAAAGAGAAACAGATAGTAACTCCAGCCAAAGGAAGTACATTATGAAATTTTCTCCCTTACAGTTGTTCAACTGCCTTAGTAAGAAAACTATGAATAGAAATTGTTAATTTATCCGGACATCATATGGGGGTTAACACAACTCATTTTGAAGAGTTAGCTAAGAGATTGCATAATATTTTAGATGGTTACGAGAGTAAGATACAGCAAGAAATTTTATAAAAACCCAGCTAATGTGATAACGATATTAACTGGGTTTTTGTCACTAATCATGATAATAAATATTATAATAATTTCAGTATAAATAACATATCTCGTTAAATTGATTAGTTTTACCATCTTCTCTCTAGGACGACAAATATAAACTTATTTAAGTACAATTATAATCAATATGTAAATAAGTTCCTATAAAAACATTATGGTAACTGTTTTTAAAATTTCTTTCTTAGTTAGATTAGATTCTTTGCATGAGAATGAAATAATATATGACATTAAAAACATTAAAGAAAATAAAAACGCGTTACTTTACATTCTTGTGATAAGATTGCATAGTAATTTACTATAAAGTATTCATATTGATAGAATATTCTTATCAGAAGGAGAGTGGGGATTGTGAGAGAAACCTGTGTTCCGACTGGCGTAGAACTAAAAAACACTGGTTTTGGATATACGTTATCCTTAATAGGTGGTAAATATAAAATGATTATTTTGTATTGGCTGTCTGAAAATAAGGTTATGAGGTTCAATGAGCTGAAGCGACGTATTGGGACTATTTCCTTTAAAACACTAAGTGTTATGTTAAAAGAGCTTGAGGAAGATGGTCTTATTATACGCAAAGAATTTCCCCAAATACCTCCAAAAGTTGAATATTCATTATCTGAACGTGGTTGTTCACTTATTCCATTGTTAGATATGATGTGCGAGTGGGGAGAGAAAAATAATTTTCAAGCTCTAGAAGATGTAACAAAATAGGCATAGTGTAAAATGGAAGTACCTTCTTGTTTAGGAGGTACTTCTTATTTTAACTTTTATAAAAGTTACCCATTACATATTATCAATGAAATTTAAATAATCTTGAGTGCTTTTTTCTATTTCACTTACAGATGGCTCAAATTCTGCTCCATAAAACGCAAAGAACGAACGATAATCTGCTTTGCAATAGATGGCTGTCGTCTCAAACGGACTCAACACTTGTTCAAGTGTATAACGGTATCTTCCAGTTTCACTATAATCCACATTTTTGATCCCAGCAGATACCCCTAAAGCAATTTTACGATTCTTTAATTTATCTCTTTTTGAACCATAAGCCCATCCATAAAGGAAAACATCATCCAGCCACTTTTTTAAGAGAGGAGGACAGTTGAACCAATATACAGGAAATTGGAAAACAAGGTTTCCGTGAGTTTCAACCAATTTTTGTTCTTTTTCCACATCTATGTTCTCATCAGGATAAACCTTATACAATTCGTGCACAGTATATTTTTCTGGATATTTTTTTAATTCTTCTACCCATCGCTTATTAACAACAGATGTTTCTAAACTTGGGTGTGTTATGATAACAAGAGTTTTCAATGTTTCTTCCTCCTTAGGCTGATTTCATTTTTATTGTAAAGTCCAAACTAAAAATATGTAAGTACGCACTTTTATTACAGGTACTTACATAAAGGTAAGTACCTTCAAGTTTAAATCCATTATCCTAAAGTTTATTATGCTTTACTTTAACTTTTAAACGTGATAATTATCATCCGTGGAGCAGTAACTCAAGAATTTATGAAATTAATTTAGTCGAGTAATGATGTTCTTTATAATACCGATAACTGGTTTTATGGTGCGACAAGAAGTCGCTTTCTTACAGTGTAGCTAACGCTACTCATCTAGACGCAGAGATGATCTCCATCCGAAACGGCATTCTTGGTAACGAGTCTGTCGGTTGCATGAGGA
>Ga0164309_10001228_pt1 | contig 12767 bp, 14 predicted proteins | sample Whisoiple_247_MG_FD_109984 | JGI IMG/M metagenome (GOLD analysis project Ga0164309, IMG submission 109984) | Soil microbial communities amended with fresh organic matter from upstate New York, USA - Whitman soil sample_247_MG | ecosystem: Environmental > Terrestrial > Soil > Unclassified >... | reverse complement strand
CGCGCCTGCTCCTGGAACCGCGCCTGCTCCTGGAACCGCGCCTGCTCCTGGAACCGCGCCTGCTCCTGGAACCGCGCCTGCTCCTGGAACCGCGCCTGCCCCTGGAACCGCGCCTGCTCCTGGAACCGCGCCTGCTCCTGGAACCGCGCCTGCTGGTGCGCCTGCGGCAGGAGCCGCTGCAGCCGCACCAGCAGCAGCGTCTATTTTGAACTTCACGGCGCCGGCCGTGCAGGTCAGCGTCATCGGCACTACTGTGTCGAGCTTCAGGTTCCCGACAACACCGGCCTTGAGCCTCAACGGAGGAAGTTTTACCTCGGGGTGCTCCCTCGGAGGGACGCACGTGAGCGTCAAATCGCTGGCGGTTGCGTTGCGCACCGTCAGCGTGTCATCGATGCTTGCCGTCACGTCTGCGATGCCAGACTTCAAGTCGATGCTCGCCTGAGCCAAAGCCTCGCGAGTGCGGAACGCAACAAGTGCGAATGATAGAAGCAACTTGAACAAACGATTCATTTTCATGGATCATCCCGCATTCTGATACCCAACTCGGCTAGCCCGAGACCCGGATATTCAAAGGTCCATTGGACGTCGGGCGGTACCCCTAGGGTTTCGACCAAGAGGCCCGCAAGCCGGCGCTGATTGCCACTCATGATGTACAGCGGCGCGCCCGAGTGACCGAACTGTGCAACGAAGCCGCTGTCTTCGTGAAAGTCGAGCAAAGTTGCCGAGCCCGAGCGCGCAGAAACCACTCCACTCAGGAATCGCTCATTCGGCAGATCCACGCAGAATGAGCATGGTTGGTCCTTCAGGCGCGCGGCATGATCGGCCGAAAGCAAGTTCGGGATTTGTGGCGTATTCAGAGCGCTGCGCGCTACCAAGTTCACATCCGTTACGCGCACAGCTGCAAGCTCGATGAAGTTCGACGACTTCTCGTAGACACCGAGCACACGGAGACCACCAGGCGCCGAGTAGCGCACTTCGGCGCCTTTGCTAACGTTCTCGAACAGATGGTTGACGGTCAACGCCCACCAGACTTCCTGCCCGGCGTGCTCCGAAAAGGTGACGATGCCCGTGGTTGCACGCACGTTTTTTCCGTCGTTGCGGGTGACGTGAAGTGACTTGCCGGGGTGGCAGCGGTCATCGGTCATGCTGATTCAGCCGCCCGCCCCGGCAGAATCTACGTCTGCCCCTGCTTGCCCGCCCGCCGGCGCACCGCCGACACCCGCAGTTCCTCCAGTAGAGGCTCCTCCGCTGCCCGCATCCGGGATTTCGGGTAGCGGGGTGCCCGGGTTCGGCCAGATCGCGTCGTCCAAGAAGTCTCCCGAGGCGTCGCATTTATCTGCTCGTGCCACGACGGTGATGCGCACCGTAGAGTCGAACTGACCGCTGGTCGCGAGCAGGTTAACCCGGGCATGCGAGCCGACGTCGATACAGCCCGACACGGCGCTCTTACCCTCGAGCGAGATCGTCTGATTGCTCGAGTAACTGAGTGAGTACTGATCTTCGAATGGACGACTTTCGGCTATGAAGTCTGCCACGACGCCGATCACCGTGGCTTCGTTCTTCAATCCGGAGAGGTAAACGTGCCCCTGCCCTCCACATGCCCCGATCGAAAGGCCGGCCAGCACAATCCAACTCAAGTCTCGCAGCTCATTGCACATTGCCATCGCATGTCACTCCGTTGCTAGGGAACCGCAGTCCTGATGGTTACCGAGCTACGCGAGATTGCGACGAGCGGACTGACGAACGCGAAAGCTCGTCGTCCACCAACGCAACGCCGAGCAAGGTCGGCCCGAGCGGAGCTCCAATCCCTCATCCTATCGCTTGCGCTCATCAACGAATCTTCCCTGAGCGCGAGTTGCCACGCCACGCCTTGATCGGCACATCCATTCGTCGTCTCCTCTAATCTTAAGACGCTCGACGGCCAATTCTGTGAATTAGTCCTGTGCATTACAGTCGCCCGAACGCTGACATCCCGTTCGTGAGAAGTAGCTGGCATCGATAGAAATTCCCAATTGCGGGCCGCGCTGTGACGCGAACTTTACTTCCTAGCTTAGACCAACGTACTTCGGGCAGACGCCGGCTGCGTCCAAGCTGGCTCAAGTCGTCACGCACCAGAATAGAGGTCGTGGGTGAACGCGCGACGATGGCTCGGCCCCCGTAGGTACGACGCGCGCGCGATCTCGCGTGGCCCAATCTCGCAGGTGGGGAGCCAACCCGAGAGCACGAAGGCGCGGCGGATCAACTGGCTGCGTCCCGAAACCGTCAAGATGCGAAAAGCCGACGCCAATTGATTCGCGATCGTACGCACCGAGGTTCGACGGCGCCTAGCGATTTCGGCGTACGATTGGCCTTCGAACAGTCGACTCACGGTGTCGTACTCTGCTGGCGAGAGCAGGCCGCGCAGGCACAGGTCTGGCCTCGGGACTCGAAACGTGAAGGCGCCGTCTAAATCGCACGGCGCGATCATCGCAGGGGCGTTCGCGCCTGGGCAACCCGCTATGCTAGCGATGAGCATTAGCGTCGACGGCACTCGCGAAGGCCGGGTGTCGACGCCTAAGCGCTTGAGCCCTTGTCTCGCATAGGTTGCCACACTAGAACTTGCGATATTCAGGTCGATGGCGATGCAGTTTTGGCAAATGCCCTGAAGCACTGACTCCACGATCAGGCGCTGGCGCCCAAACACACCACCTTCGGCGCCGGCCGAGGAGCGTAGTAGCAAGCCGCAATGCGTGTCGCCAATGACATCGGCGGCCACGCGAGCGCGGCCTGTGGCGAGTCGCTCCCAGACCTCGGTCAGATCGACTGGCGGCGGGGGCAGTGGCGCAGCGGGGCAGCGCGACTGACGCGGGGCCATCACGGCTCCTTGGGATCTTTGGGTGGCGTGGAATCGCTTTGCGGCTTCGAATCACTAGGTGGTTTGGGGTTGGTCGGCGTCTGGTTGTCGATGGCTTTACCGAGGGCGTAGTTGGCGCTGCTGATGCCGAGCAACGTGAGCACCGTCTGGTCGACCACCGGGAAAGCGTTGCCCTTTACGGTCAGGTAGGCGAAGCCTCCGGCGATCACGAAGGCGAACAGAATCAGTTGCAGGCGGCCCGAACTCGCCTTGCCGTCGTCGGCCGCGAGCAGCCAGCTTAGATCGATGCCGCCCGTCTCGCGCGGCACCAGCAACCTATAGATGACAACCGCTTCCAACGAAGCGATGAACGAGATGATGACGTAGGCGAGCAGCGTAGGCGCGAATGACATGATTTCCTCACCAACGGGCTTAAGAGCCCAGCTTCTTGAGACGAACGAATACACCCTGAACGAGAAATAAGGCGTTGCTGGCAGCGCCGAGCGTTAGCAGCGTGTCGTTGAGCGGCGGCAAGCGGCTGGGCGTGGGCGTGCGAGCGATCGTCATCGCGTATTCGAACGCGACAGTGAGCGAGATGATGAACAGCTGCAGTTTGGCTGCGCTTGGGGTGTCGCCGTCGAGGAGCAACCCCCTGATGCGGATGCGTCCCAAGAGTATTGAGAGCAGCAAGACACCACCTAGGGCGGCGACGAACAGCTCTGAGGAGGACTCGAACAGGTCGAGCGTGGACGAGCTGTTCATAGGCAGACTCCCAGCTCGCTCTCCTTCAACCAGCCAGCTTGCGGATCACCGAAGGCGGCGTATACGACGTTCACCCAGCCAGACACTGTCGCCACGACTTGCACGCGCGTACCCGCCCGAAGGTGCCAGATCACGTCTTGCTTTCCGGCTCTCACCTCGTGCACTTGCGAGAGGTTTTCTTTCACGCAGCGGGTCGCGACCATCGCCGCGATTGGGACCGCTGATGCCGACGGTGCGACCGCGGGCGGCGCAGCTGGAGCCATCAGGTGTATTAGCGAAGGCGCGAGCACTAGGCCGAGCGGCGCCAAGCCCGTGAGGCCCAAAGGCAGCGGAGTGGGTCGCGTCGAGTCTCTGTCTGTTATTCCCTCTCGCGTCGACATACTCAGAGGACGCGGCTGACGTGGCATTTGTGAATGACAGGGCTGTCGCTGAAACAGCGTGAAATGGTGGATGTAGGGTACGGGGACTATGGGTGTGGCATGGATGCACAGCGAACCCTCCACTCCTTTTTCATGCAGAGCCGCCCGGTACTGGGGCGCCTGTGTCTGCGCTGGGCGCAAGGCAATCGCCATGATGCGGAGGACCTCCTGAGTGATGCGGTGATGCGTTTGATGGAAGCGCAGCGGGCTTCGTGCACACCCATCGAAAATCCGATGGCTTGGGTCGTGACGGTGATCGCAAATCTCGGTAGAGATAGGCTACGGAAAAACGCGCGTTGGGGCCTCTCCCCCGGCGCGGAGCTCGAGCTGCAGCCGCGACTCGAGTCGGGGCCGGATTCGACCGCGATCGCCCGCTGCGAGCTCCGGGAGTTGGCTCTCAAACTGCGGTGCTTGACGGTGCCGCAGTCGGAGGCGCTATTGGCGCGGGGGCTCGGCAACGACTACGAGGACATTGCCGAGGCCCTCCGCATCACCAGCGCCAGCGCGCGCAAGCTCGTGCAGTTGGCACGTGCCGGCTTGCGCTCCGCGTCCGCCGAGGTTCAGTCCTCGATCTCGACCTGCACCCGCCGCACACCCAGCCGTAACTCGTGGCTCTCGGCGCGCCGCTCGACGACGTTGCCAAAATCAGCAACCCCAGCGACTTGAAACAATCGACGCAGCCGGTGAATGTCCAGGTTCAGTTTTTCGCGCGTGCAAGCGAGCTGCTGCGCTAGGTCTTCCGGGTGGATCCAGCCGGCATTCTCGTGCCCGCCATCGGTCACGACCTCGCGGGCTAGCGCCAGCAACGTATACAAGTAGCTGCGAGTTGGCAGTTCGCGCGTCTCTTGCTTGTAGCGGATGGTCACAGCTACTCGCTCTTCGTGGCGGCTTACGCGAAACTCGAGGCTGATATCGGCCAGCATGAACGGCGCTTGCGCGGTGGCCCGACTCGGCCCTTCTGGTGCAGCTGGGAGCAGCAGCTGCCAGCGCCCCGACGGCAAGCTCAACCAGTCGCCCGTACCGACAGCGCGCAACACGCCGTCCACCTCGGCGTGCCAGTCGTCGCCGGTGAGAAAGATGCTCGCCTCCGGCTCTTTCTCTGTCGGCAAAATCAGCAGCTTGCTCTTGCCCGGAACTGGCGGAGCGCCGTCCCCCCTGGTCGCGCAGGGCTCAGGCTCGCTCGCGTCAACCAGCGTCCAGTCCTGGTCGGGACCGCCGAAACTGAGCCGATCTCCTACTGCTAGGCTGCGGCTCTCGCCGCGCAGCAAGATGCCGTTGACGGTCGTGCCGTTGCGGCTGCCCAGATCTCGCGCGTGCCAGCTGTCGTCGTCCCAATAGAGCACCGCGTGCTCCGAAGACACGAAATCGCTGGCGATCCGCAGCTGAGCCAGCGCGGATCGCCCGACCAGACAACGGTAAGGGAGTGCGACCTGCCCTTGCTGGGAGTTCTCGAGCGCTCCCATCAGCCGCCGTACCTTTCATCGGCTTCGAAGGTGCCCACCTCGTCGAACTCCGATATGTACGCTTTGAGCACGGCTTTGGCTCCTGGAGAAAACACCAGCTTGAAGGTGAGCGAGCGCCCGCTGCCGGCCACGGGGCGCACCGCTTGGGCGGCAATCCACTGAGAGAGCCCGTCCAGCCGCGGCGGTAGCGCCCAACCATTTTCGCCCAGGCGCCTCAGTAGGTCGGGGAAGCTAGTATTCCGTGGCGTCACGCGCCCAACTTCCCAGTACAGACCAATGCGCGGCCCCACGCCGCTCGTGGTCAGATCCAGATCGATGTTGGCCCACGCCGCATCAGCCCAATAGTGGTTTGCAACCGCTTCGAGCTCGGCAACGTCGCCTGGCCAGCCGATGCGCTCGAGGTAGCCGGCGAGCGAGCATCGCGGCATTGCGCACATGATCCGGACCGAGGTGCCGGCGTACGAGTTCGGCCAACCCGGGATGCAGCTGCCGTAGGCGGGCACCGCGCGCGCGCAATCCGCGAGGAGCGTCAGCACTTTTGTGGGCGTGCGTTCGTCGAGCGCGCTCAACATGCGCGCGCCGTGGTCGAGCGCCAGCGAATCGAGCCCCCGCGCCCGGCGGTGTGAAGTTGTTTCTTGGATTGCGCGGTGGCCCTTGAGCAACTCCGGTTCGAACAGCGGGCACACTCGCCAGTCGCCTCCCGCACCGTCCAGATCGAGCTCCAGATCTACGGCCGGAATGAAGCCGAGGCGTTCGGCTGGATCGCTCCAGCGCCGAAAAAAGCGTTCGACCTTGGGCGGGAGTGGACCGCGCTCCAGCAGCCGATCGCGACAAACACGGTGCACGCGCACTACCAGATCAGTGCGCTGCACATCCGCCAGGTGGCACTCCAGGAACACGCCACTCGCAAGCTCAGGCGCTCCTTGCGCGGCGTTGAGCAGATCTCGGTAGGATGCGGCTGGTAGCAGCAGCTCCGGCCACTCTGCGCGACCGCGCTCGACGCGCGCCCGAGGATCGATGAGTTGTTGCACACACACCATGCTCCGCCACGGCCCGTCCGGCTATGGCGTAACCGTCAAGGCATAGCCAAGGACTTGGACGTCGTTGACCGGCACGTTGTTCACGGGATTACCGGTATTGGGGTCTACCACGTTGGGCGGAGGCGCCAGCCACCACACCAGCTGGTAGTTACCTGGGCGCTTGTTGAACGGGCAGATGCGAACCGTGGCACTGCCGTTGTTGATCAACGTAATGTCGTTGCACGGGATAATCCCGCGCTTGTCGAACGGGTTGTCGAGGTTCACGAAGCACGCGCCCATGTCCTGAGCAGGGCTGAAACCCGCGCCGACGACCGTCAACGTGACATCGTGGTCTCTGCTGCTCACAGCCGCCGGATTGACGCTCGTCAGCCCCAAATTAGTAGGATCCCACATATTTACTTCCTTTCTTGCTTAACGTTCAATCACACCGAGCCCTTGGTCGAGGTCGGCAAACACGATGAAGCGCCCGCGGGTAGGCTCAGCGGGTGTAAAGAGCTCAACGAAGCCGACTCCGTAGTGGTCACCAGATAGCGTCTCCGGGCTCGGGTGTTGTAGCGAAGGCACATGCAAGACGGGCCCCGCGCAAGGTTTCTGGAAGTACGGACAGTCGCTGTGCAAGGCGTGCCCGCGTAGGAATGACGCCAGCAGGCCCCGACCGCGTGTAAAGCGTGGCGTCATTGGCATCAGGAACTCGCCGGTCGACTCATCCTCGACTGTTTTCTCCCACTCTTCCGACGACCACACTCGGGTGCCCGCGGAGTCCACGACCTCGATGTGACCGCCGCGGCGGGCCTTGTGCTGCTGGTCGAAAGGGCTCTGGTGAGTGGTGATGGCCAGCGCGAACCAGGCCGCGCGACCTACGCCAGCGCCAGTAGGCGGCTCTGGCGGAAGCACGTCGAAATCCACGACCCCGATGTTGTGGTTCGCGTTCGCCCCGGAGAAAGGCACGAGGAGCGGTTGAGGAATGAGCTCGTGCTCGCCGGGCGGAAGGTCGAACCACTCGCCCCATTGCGCCATGTCGCCGCCGCCGGCGGGTTGAACGCTTTGTAGGGAGACAACTAAATCCTGGCGACCATCGGAGTTTAGGTCGACGAACTGAGTCGCCATCGCGCCGAGACCAGCGCGCGAGCGAACCTTGCGAAAGCAGCCACTTTCTTTGGAATAGGTATAGACCGCTACCTCAGTCGGTATGGTCAGACCGTGCCCGAACGTGCTGACGCCGAGCTCGATCTGACCATCGTCGTCGACGTCCACGAGGCTGACGGAACCGACCACTACGCGCGCCTCGGAAGTGGGCGTCGCGTCGCATTTGGTCGCAGAGGTCGGGCCTTGGGCGGAACCAAGCGCGATGTAGCTCGACGCACGCGGGGATATGTCCGTCCCGGTCAACCACCATTGGATGAGGTTTGCCGTATACGACGAGGCGACGATATCCAGTCTCCCGTCGCCATCGAGATCCGCTGTCGCCACGTCATCGAACATCACGTTCGAGGGGAAGTTCCTACGAGTCCAGGTAGTGGGTGAGCTGTTGTTGCCGGGGTCGAGCGCTACGTCCACCCCTAACGTCGCGATGAGCAGATCGTTCAGACCGTCGGCGTTCATATCGGCAGACCCGACATCGAACACCGGCGGCGGGCTAGGCGCCGGCTGCGCGTGCGCCCGAGAGCAAGCACCGGAACCGACCAAGACGAGAAACGGTACGGCGATTACGCTCGCACGCCGTTGAGTCCGGGAGAGTAGTCGCCGTGCCATGCCCAATATCGACGTGCGAGCCGCGATCTTGTGAATTCGCCGGCGGCTCATTCGTCGATCCGGCGGTAACGCCTCGCCATGCGGTCGAGCAGCATGGGATGGATGAACATGAATCCACTGCCAACACGGTGTAAGAGCCCGCGATCGGCCGCAGCATTTAAGAACTTGGTGCTACAGTACTGCCATCCTTCCAGGCCTATCAGCGCCCGCAGAATACCGTGCTGAACGGCGGCGTACCCGCCGTACCAGAGCCACAAAAAAGCTGCCGTGGTGAGACCAGCCGAGCAGCCGTAGCGGAATCCGTAGATCGAGCCTGTCGCCACCGCCGTAAGCACGAAGCCGACGCCGCCGAGCACGAAAGCCGCGCGAATCGAGCGCCGAATGGCACCATTGGGCAAGGCGTCTTGTGAAACTTCGCGCCCGCGCATGGCTGAGAATAGGCACCACATGATGAAGACGTAGCTGACCACCACCGCCCCGGCGTGCTGTCCTTTTTCCCACGGTGTCAACACGGCCGCGACTAGAGCTGCAGTGCCGGCCCATGGCAGCGCGCGCACCAATCGCCGCCAAGAGAAGCGCAGTTTCTCTACGGGACGCACGTCAGTGGCCGGGTGGGCCGTGCCGGCGTGTGGCCAGAGGAGCGGGGAGGATGCAGCGGCCACCTCGAAGCCAAGGAAGGCGGCCACCGGGTGGCGTCCGAAGCCGACCACGACGGCATTGACGGCGCCGATCACTAGCGCGACCGTTAGGCCGCGAATCCGATGCCGCCTGATCGAGAAGCGCTTCTGGTCGGGTCCGTGGAACCAAGTGGCCGCGAGCAGCGCATGCGCCAAGCCGCATGCCAGTCCAGTCGACGCGCCAAGCACGAGACCCCAATGCAAGTCGGCCTTGAAGCCCAAGTTGTCGAGCGGTGTGAGCCCGAACGAAAGCACGACGCCGGCGCCAGCCACGCTGGCTCCCGCGACCCGCGAAGTGGCGTTGTAAGCGACAAGCGACGTTTTCGAGGTCAAGAACTGCGGCTGTAGGTCGTCGAGCTGAAAGATGGTTTGGTTCACACGCTTCATGGCAAACGCCAGCTGCTCAAGCGTCGTCACGAGGTCCCTACGCTCTAGGGCGAGCTTGCGTTTGCCCGGTCGCGCCATGGCGCGTTCGACATACTGATCCCAAAGCGCGTCCAAATCCGATACCGCGCCCGCCGGCAATACTGGCGGGGCTTCCATCTCGCCCAACAGGCTAAGGACCAGTGGATTGAGCGCCAGCCGACGTAGCTCCGGCAGATTAGCCTGCATCAACCAACCGAGCATGTCGGGTCGCTGCGCCACGAGCTTGGCGAGCTCCGCCTCCGTTAGATCATGGAAACGAAGCGCAACGTTGAGGTGTAGGTGCCGCCGCAAACCCGAATACTCGGCAACGCGCGTGGTTACTGCTATGCCGGCGGGCGCGCGCTTCTCGATGAATTCGTTGATCGATCCGACGCATTGCTCGCGCCATTCGACCGCGACCTCGTCGAGGCCATCGAGCAGCGGCAGCAGGCGCTTGCCCGCGAGCCAACGCTGGGCCAAGGTTCGCGGAACCTGGTACTGCGAATAGAGTTCCGACACCAACCAGTTTTCGAGCGTACGCTGCTCGGGGCTCCACGTGGAGAGCGTGAAGACCATTGGCACGGTGCCACCGTAAGGGTAACGCAGCAAATGCTTGGCGAGCAGAAGCAGCTGGGTCGTCTTACCCGTCCCCGGCGTGCCCAGAATGAGCATGCTGCATTGGTGTCGCTCGAACAAGTCGGCGACCGACTGATGGTGCGGTAGCTCACTCGCAGACGCCGATTCGATTACCGAGCCCAACCCGCCCACTAAGCCGAACTCGACGGTGCGCCGCTGTTGCGCTAGCGAACCAGTGCGGCTGGCCTCGCTAAGCACGCCGTCTACCCAGAATGTCTCCACTTTGGTCCTGATGCGGTCGAGCTGCGCGGCGTCATCGTGCGTCACCGGTCCGGCATCACTAGGCGTGCCTTCGAGCTTGCGTAGTAGGGGCGAGGTGCGCGTCGCGTCGCTGTTGTCGCCACGCAGCTTGCTGAGCTCGCGAGCGAGCACCCCCGCGCTTTCGTAGCGCTCTGATGGCAAGATACTCAGAGTTTTCAGCACAACCCCGTCGAGCGCTGGTGGAATGCCGCCAGCCGGGTTGACGGCGCTCGGTGGGCGAAGTCGATGCGACAAGCCGTCGTTGATGGGCCCCTCGCGCGCCAGCCGCTTGGGTAGCTCGCCGCACAGGAGTTCGTAGAGCGTCACACCGACCGCAAACAAGTCTGTGCGCGCGTCCATGGTTTGCCCGGCGGCTTGTTCCGGCGCCCAGTACGCGGGCGTCCCGATGGCGGTGTTCCCGCCCGTATCGGCCGCAAACAAGCGAGCGATCCCGAAGTCGATAAGCTTGATCCTTGGGAGCTGGGGAAGCTCGCCCGGCACGCGAGATAGGCAGAAGCAATTGCTCGGCTTCACGTCGAGGTGGGTGATGCCGGCGTCGTGCATGGCTTGGAGTGCCCCGAGCATTTGAGCCGCCGCCGTTGCCACCCAGCGCCAGGGGAGCGGGCCGTGCAGCTGCAGCAGGCGCTTCAGTGACGAGCCCTCCAAGTGTTCTAGGACCATGAAAGGGCGCCCATCCTCGGTGCGCGCCACGTCGAAGACGCGCACGATGGCCTCGTGGTCGATCGAAGACAGCAACTGCGCCTCCCGCAGAAGGTCGGCGATAGGGTCGATCGAAGAGCCGGGCCGTTCTTTCATAAGCTTCAGCGCGACCGTGCGCTTCAGTGGCATCTGCTCGGCGGCGAACACCACCCCCATGCCGCCTTCGCCGAGCCGGCGCTCGATCCGATACTTGCCCAGGACGACGCTACCCACGAGATCGTCGTGCTCGTTCGACGCGAACTGGGATGTATCGACCTGCTGCATATCCTGGACTGTTCGGCACTTCGGCCGAGCAAAGCCCGCGGCACGTCGCTATTGCGGCGCGTGGAGCGCAGGCTGCAGGGCTAGCTGTCCAGTTGTTCGTTTAGGCGGTTTCAAGGCACTCGTGAACCCCCTTTTTGGATAGGAAGAGAGAGCAAACTGTAGTCGCGTGGGTTTCGAGAAGCGCAGTTTAGCGCAATCGGGGAACTTCATACGCCTGACACATCGCGGTTACCGGAGACGTGTAGCTGGTCTCCAATACTTCTGACAAATTGACTAGGCGCCCAGGCTACGGTGATGCGCATGCGACGTATCTGGCCGGCGGGGCAAGGCGATGTTCAATGGCCAGGGGACTGGCGAACGAATGACTCAAAGGTCAGGACCCAGGTCAGGGTGAGGCTTGCCTTCGACTCGAGGCCGCTCGTGAACCTCGATGTTGAGCGTTGCCTTTTGCTAAGTTCAGGTGGCGACGGACACAGAGTTCGGGACATCGACGTGAACAACGAGCAGACAAAAAAGAAGTTTGAGGCATTCAGGCCGGACGAACTTGCCGGCCGCGTCGTTTTTCGCGAAGGTGACCGGGAAGGGTGTTTTTTCTGGGAGGAAATGGCTGGCCGCGAAGTCCTCGTTGACCGGGGTTTTTGGCTTGAACCCGAAGCGCGCATCACCTCAGAAGATCTGCGCCGGATTGCGCAGGAATTCGCCCGAGAAATTGGGCGCGAGGTAACACTTGAGCTTTCCAATTTGACGGGAGAAGAGCGGTATTATCCGTGAGCGCGTCTGCCCGCAGAGCGCCCGCGAGCGCGTACCGGTGGAGCTAGGGGATCGGCCGACGTAGATGGAAGAATCGAGAGGTGAGCTTGAGTTTTCAATGGCTGTGCGACGAGCGTTTGCCTTCCTTGACGGTTTTGGCTTCCGAGAAGTCTGCGAGGCCGCGACGATCGTGCGCTATGCAACTGAACGTGTCTTCCTGAACGTCTATCACGGCAGATCATCCTTCGAGCTAGGGATCGAGGTTGGATTGCTCGAGGCTAGGGGTGAGCAACACGGATACTCGTTGGGCGAATTCGTGCGCCTGGTCGATCCCGCGGAGGCAGGGCGGCTCAAGAACGATTGTGCGACAACGGCGAATGAAGTTGCATACGGGGTTGCAAGGCTGGCAACCCGAGTGCAGCAGTACTTGGCGCGCGTGCTAAGAGGCGATGAGGCGATCTTTCCTGAGCTAGCGCGACAGCGTCGGGAGTGGGCGGATGCGTTTGCGGCTGATATTTCCTATCGGCAAGTTGGACCAAAGGCAGCGGCAGCTTTTCGGGAGAAGCGGTACAGCGAGGCGGCTGATCTCTACGAAAGCGTAAAGAGCCAACTGTCACCAGCGGAGTTGATGAAGCTTGAATATGCGAAGCAGCACGGGTGAACGCGTGGTGCGAGCGAGCTTTGCTCCCCTACGTTGTGGAGTGGACCCAGTCCGAGGGCAGCAGAGTGGCCGATCAGCGAAGCCGGGCCGCGGGGTACATCGAATCGTGCTGGCGGCTAGCCGATCGATTTCTTGAATGCGGCTG
>Ga0164309_10001227_pt1 | contig 12772 bp, 14 predicted proteins | sample Whisoiple_247_MG_FD_109984 | JGI IMG/M metagenome (GOLD analysis project Ga0164309, IMG submission 109984) | Soil microbial communities amended with fresh organic matter from upstate New York, USA - Whitman soil sample_247_MG | ecosystem: Environmental > Terrestrial > Soil > Unclassified >... | reverse complement strand
TCATGAAATAGTCCTTCACGATCCGTCGGAACGGCGTCAGCGACAAGAGATGCGCCACCACGGGCGCGCCGTCCTCACGGCGGATGTCGAACATCAGCCGGTTGCCCGTGATGGCGAGGTGCAGCGTGAACGGCCCCTGCACCGCCCCTTCCGGCGCGAACAGGTTCTGCTCGATCAGGTCGTAGATCGCGATCGCGCGCTCATGCTCGATATCGGGACCGGACCGCCCGATCGATTCCTCGTCGAGCGTCACCGCGACGATGCGATTGTTTGAATCGTCTCTCGAAGCTTCCTTCAGATCGTGCTTGGGCGGCGGTTTGGTCATGACGTGTTATTTGGCAAATTAAGGCGCATGGCGACCGAACGGGCATGGGCCTCGAGCCCTTCGGCCTGGCCGAGCCTGATCGCCGCCGGCCCCAATCCACGCAACTGGTCCGGCCCGCATTTGAGGATCGACGTCCGCTTCATGAAATCGAGCACGCTCAGCCCCGACGAGAACCGCGCCGAGCGCGCGGTCGGCAGCACGTGATTGGAGCCGCCGACGTAATCGCCGATCGCCTCGGGCGTATGGGGCCCGAGAAAGATCGCGCCGGCATTGCGGATTTTCGCCGACAGCGCTTCCGGATCCGCGGTCATGATTTCCAGATGCTCGGCGGCGATCGCGTCAACCAGCGGCACCGCATCGTCGAGGTTTTTGACCATGATGACGGCGCCGAACTCGTTCCACGAGGCACGTGCGATCTCGGCGCGGGGCAAGGTCTTCAATTGCGATTCGACCGCGCGCTCGACCTCGTCGGCCAGCGCCGCATCGTCGGTGATCAGGATCGACTGCGCGGCGGCATCATGTTCGGCCTGCGCCAGAAGGTCGGCGGCGATCCAGCCGGCGTTGCCGGTACGATCGGCAATCACGAGCACTTCCGAAGGGCCGGCGATCATGTCGATGCCGACCTTGCCGAACACCAGCCGCTTGGCGGCGGCGACATAGGCGTTGCCGGGGCCGACGATCTTGGCCACCGGCGCAATCGTCGCGGTACCCCAGGCCAGCGCCGCCACCGCCTGCGCGCCGCCGACGCGATAAATCTCGGAGACGCCGGCGAGATCGGCGGCCGCCAGCACCAGCGGATTGAGCTTGCCGTCCGGCGACGGCACCACCATCACCACCCGCGCGACGCCGGCGACTGTCGCCGGCACCGCGTTCATCAATACCGAGGACGGATAAGCTGCCGTGCCGCCCGGAACATAGAGACCGACGGCCTCGATCGCGCTCCAGCGCCAGCCGAGTTCGACGCCCTGCGCGTCGGTGAAACGCTCGTCCTTCGGCATCTGCCGCCTGTGAAAAGTCTCGATGCGGCCGCGCGCGAATTTCAGTGCTTCCAGCGTCGGACCGTCACAGGCCTTCACGGCGGCATCGATCTCGGCCGCGGTCACACGCAGCCCCTTGGCATCGATGTCGAGCCGGTCGAATTTTCGCGTTGCCTCGATCAGCGCGACGTCGCCGCGCGCCGCCACGTCATCGACGATGGCGCGGGTCGCCCGCTCGACATCGGCCGACGCCTCGCGCTTGGCGGCGAGAAATGTGCCGAAGCGCTGGTCGAAATCGGCGCTGCTTTTGTCGAGGCGCACGGGCATGGCAGCCTTCTCGGTGGCTCATTGGACCTGAATCGCAGGCCTATGCTCAATGACGCGACCGCCAATGGCCGTCAACCCTCGAACCGCCGGGAATTCTTCCTCGCCCCGCTCTTGCGGGGAGAGAATTGGGGTGAGAGCACTCCGATTCGCAAATGCCGAAACTGAAGTTAACGCCGTACCGCGCCCCTCACCCGGATCGCACCGGACGATGCTTCGCATCGCCGGGGCCTATCCGGCCTCTTCCCGCAAGGGCGGGGCGAGGTGAAGACATCACGCACCCAGCCCGGATGACTCGGCGCCTTCGTCGAGATCGCTGATCCCGAAATGGTCGGCAGCAAGGTCGGCAAGCTCGCATTCGAGGCATTCCACGTCGAGCCTGAGCGCGCCGCCATGGCTGAACAACAGCACCACGTCGCCGCCGGGAGGATCGGTCGGGTGAAACTCGACTCCGAGCAGCTCAAGAGCCACTTCCGGCGCCGCTTCCAGGTCGATGTTGCGCGACTTGCATGATAAAACGCGGTCGAACCGCAGCGCCGAGATGAGCCGGCGCGGCGAGGCTCCGCCCGTCATCGTCTGTTCCCAGTCCAGCCGGTTCATGCCGACCACCAGTCGCTTTTCGCCCTGCCGCCAGACAATGTCGGCAACCCGAACGTCGGCATCCTGGACATGCGCGGAAATGACCGCAAGATCGTCGGCATCGAGCGCTATCAATTTGAGCTGGGCCGCCACCGCTATCCCGAACCTTCAATCGCTGATGCGCTGGATCGACGCGCCGCAGCCCGACAGCTTCTCTTCCAGCCGCTCGAAACCGCGGTCGAGATGATAGACCCGGTTGACCATGGTCTCGCCCTCGGCGGCCAGCCCGGCGATCACTAGCGACACCGAGGCGCGCAGGTCGGTCGCCATCACGGGCGCACCGCGCAGTTTCGCGATGCCGTCGATCGTGGCGGTCTCGCCGTCCAGGCTGATCCGCGCGCCGAACCGCGCCAGCTCCTGCACATGCATGAACCGATTCTCGAAAATCGTCTCGGTGATCTGCGAACAGCCGCTGGCGCAGGCCATCAACGCCATCAACTGCGCCTGGAGGTCGGTGGGAAAACCCGGGAATGGCGCGGTCGATACACTCACCGGCCCCACACCGGCGCCGTTGCGAGCCACCCGAATGCCTGCATTATTGGGGGTGATGATGGCGCCGGCCTGGGTCAGCACGTCGAGCGCCGATTGCAACAGTTCCGGCCGCGCCCCGGAAAGTTGCACGTCGCCACCGGTCATCGTCACCGCAATCGCGTAGGTGCCGGTTTCGATTCGATCCGGCAGCACGGTATGCCGCGCGCCGTGAAGCTTCGTGACGCCCTCGATCACGATGCGAGGCGTGCCGGCGCCGGAGACACGCGCGCCCATCTTATTCAGGCACGCGGCGACATCGGAGATTTCCGGCTCGCAGGCGGCGTTATTGATAATCGTCGTGCCCTTGGCCAGGGTTGCCGCCATCAACGCAACATGGGTACCGCTGACCGTGACCTTGGGAAAATCGATATCGGCGCCCTTCAGTCCGCCCGGCGCCTTCGCGATCACATAGCCGCCGTCGATGGCGATTTCCGCGCCAAGTCTTTCCAATGCCAGGATCAAGAGATCGACCGGCCGCGTGCCGATGGCGCAGCCGCCCGGTAGCGAGACCCTGGCCTCATGCATCCGCGCCAACAGCGGCGCGATCACCCAGAAGCTCGCGCGCATCCGCGACACCAGCTCATAGGGCGCCGTGGTGTCGATGATGTCGGCCGCGGAAATATGCAGGGTCTGGCCCTGATATTGCTGATCGCCGGGGCGCTTGCCGGCTGACATGATGTCGACGCCATGATTGCCGAGAATGCGCTGCAATTGTGCGACGTCGGCAAGCCGCGGCACGTTGTCCAGGATCAGCGTCTCGTTCGACAACAGGCCGGCGATCATCAGGGGCAGTGCGGCATTTTTCGCACCCGAGATCGGAATGGTGCCGTTCAGCCTGTTGCCGCCCACGATACGAATTCGATCCATGACGAACCTGCCGGTTGCGATGAACAAAGTATAGGGCGAATGAACCCCCGATGGCAAAAGCGTGAAATTTGCGGCTATTTCATGTGGCTGGAAGTAACCAACCACAGGCATTTTCGGGGCTGTTCCGGGTCGCGGATCGCGGAAGTGGTGTCGAGCTAGAACCGATTGATGTCCTCGCTTTCCAGCACCGGCTTCGGATAGCCGTCGCGGGCAACGCCGATCATGGCGCGGCCCATCCGTTCGGTGGTGGTCATCGATTTCGGCGAGGTACGGACCAGGAGCGCCAGCAGCGGGGCCGTCACGGCATAGATCGGCTTCGCCCAGGCAAGGTTCGACTCCACGCCGTGCAGCGGCTGGATGCCGGCGGGTCGAAACATATAGGCCGCCTTGAATGGCAGCTTGAGCAGATCGTTTTCGGTCTTGCCCTTGACGCGCGCCCACATCATGGGACCCCGCTCGATCGAGTCGGTGCCGCGGCCGGTGACATAGGTGAACACCATGCCGGGGTTGAGTCGAGCGAGCGTCGTGGCCGCGGCCATGGTAAGATCGTAGGTCAGGTGCCGGTAGCGCTCGGCGTTCATTCCGACCGAGGAAACGCCGAGACAGAAGAAGCAGGCATCGTAGCCGGCCAGCCGGGATTCGATCGCGGAATAATCGAAAAAATTATCGTGCAGGATTTCCTGCAGCTTGGGATCCTGCCTGCGGCACGGACGCCGCGCGATCGCGAGCACGCTCTCCACGCCGGGATCGACCAGGCACTCGCGCAGCACGCCCTGCCCGACCATTCCCGTGGCGCCGAATATGATGACTTTCATGACTTGAAGAACGCCAGCAGATCCGCATTGATCGTGGCCGCTTCCGTTGTAGGCATGCCGTGCGGAAAGCCCTTGTAGGTCCTGAGTGTCCCGTTTTTCAGCAATTTCGCCGACAACGGCCCCGCATCGGCGTACGGTACGATCTGATCGTCTTCGCTGTGCATCACCAGCACGGGCACGGTGATCTTTTTGAGATCCTCGGTGAAGTCCGTCTGCGAGAAGGCGACGATCCCGTCATAATGCGCTTTGGCGCCGCCCATCATGCCCTGGCGCCACCAGTTCAGGATGACGGGCTCCGAAGCTTTTGCGCCCGGCCGGTTGTAGCCGTAGAACGGACCTGAGGCGACATCGCGATAGAATTGCGAACGATTGGCCGCGAGCTGCTTCTGAAAATCATCGAAGAATTCCTTGGGAAGGCCGCCCGGATTGGCCGGGGTCCTTACCATCAGCGGCGGCACGGCGCACAGGATCGCAGCCTTCACGACCCGGCTCTCCCCGTGCCGTGCCAGATAATGCACCACCTCGCCGCCGCCGGTGGAATGGCCGACGTGAATGGCGTTCTTCAGATCGAGATGCGACGTCACGGCCGCGAGGTCGTCGGCATAGTGATCCATGTCATGGCCCTCACCGGTCTGGGTCGACCGGCCGTGGCCGCGGCGGTCATGAGCGATCACCCGATAGCCGCGATTGAGGAAGAACAGCATCTGCGCGTCCCAATCGTCGGCAGACAACGGCCAGCCGTGAGAGAACACGATCGGCTGACCGCTTCCCCAATCCTTGTAATAGATTTCCGTGCCGTCTTTGGTGGTGACCGTTGGCATCGTAATGCTCCTTTCGAGGTAAGCACAGCCATTCCGGAACACACGCATTCAAGGATTGCTGAATGACAAGACCCCGGTGCAGCCTGATGCAGGAACAATCAGACCGGCCGGAATCGTTTGACGGTGCCGACAATCACCACGATGAAGAACAGCAACACATAGCCTTGCACCACTGCGAACGCCGTACCGGACGGCGGATTGCCAGGCGCCGGCGCCGTCAGCAGCGGCACCTTGAGGAAGCCCTGGATCACCAGCACGAAGACATTGAGGTAAAGCGAGACCAATGTCACCACATAGATCCAGCGCCATGGGCGAGAGAGCTTCATGCCGTACAGCGCGATGCATGCGATCGCCAGCAGCGCCAGCGACAGGATGCCGATCATGTGCGACGGCAGTAATCGGGTGAACGGAAACAGAAAGCCGGTCGCGCTGGTCAGGATGGTGAACAGCAGGAAGATCGCGGTCATGACGGGCATGCTGTGCGAGCCGAACATTGCGAACATGACGATACTGCCGGTGACGATACCGATCAGGCTGATGATCACGTGGACCATCGTGAAAGTAGCCAAACTCATTCCAAAAATCATGACGCGCACCATTCAACCGGCGAATGCTACGCCCTGCAGGGTCAAAAAGCCACATCGGACCGCAATTCAAGGTGGCAGAGATTCTTGCGAAGTCGCTACAAACCCAAATGGCACGGCCGCCTAGCGATTGAGAAATTCAATCAGCTTGGGAATCACCTGATCCGGTGCCTCTTCCATCAGCCAGTGGCCCTGCCCTTGACGAGCACACCTTCGACGTCGGTTGCCACCATCCTGCCCTGCTCGATCAGGAACGGTCCGCCGGCTTTCTCGCCTGAAAGCACCAGCAGCGGCATCGACAGTTTCGTTTTAGCCAATCTCGCAAAATCCTCGGCGTCTTTAGGAAACGCGCGGAAAACCTCCATCCCGGCCTTCATGTGATCGGGCCTCGCATACTCTTTCGCGTAGAATTCGCGATCGGTTTCGGAGAGCGACTTGGCGGGATCGGCTGCGAAATCGTTCCAGAAATGTTCGAGGTAAATCCGTTCGTTGTGCCGTAGAAATGGAAATGCCAGAGATCGCGCAGCAGAAGACGCTATTCCAGTCGCCGATTCCGGGCAGGAACGCCTCCATCAGCACGAGTCGATCGACGTCACCGGCCCATTGCGCCGCATAGGCATAGGCGACCATCAGCCCGATATCTGGCCAACCAGCCGGATGCGATCGTGGTTGAGGCTCTTCATCAGCGCGTGGATATCCCCCGCCATCGCCACTTTGGTATATCCATCCGCGGGTGCCGCGGATTCACCGAAGCCGCGCAGATCGGGCGCTATCACGGTATATTTGTCGGAAAGCTTTGCGATCAGCGGCCGCCACATATGGCTGGTTTCGGCGAAGCCATGCAGCAGAACGATCGGATCGCCTTTGCCCTCCATCAGGTAATGCAGTCTGACGCCATTGACCTCGGCGAATTTGCTCTCCATCGCGTTAGCCCCTTCGTGCTGAAGGCCTCTTCAGTAATACCGCGGGATCGGCCCGTGGTGCGGGGTCTTCCGCCCGGAAAGGTCGAACAAAACTTCGTCGACAAAACACCAGCCCCAGCCTTCGGGCGGATCGTAGCCTTCGATGATCGGATGCCCGGTCGCATGAAAATGCTTCGTCGCGTGCCGGTTGGGTGAATCGTCGCAACAGCCGACATGGCCGCAGTGACGGCAGATCCGCAAATGCAGCCACTTGCTGCCGATCTTCAGGCATTCCTCGCAACCAAGCGCGCTCGGCGTGACCTCGCGGATGCCCGCAATGTGGGCGCATCCCTTTGCCATCGTCTCGCCTCCTCGTTAAAGCGCCGGCCTCGCGGTGTCGCCGAGAAACCCATGCAGCGTCGCCACCACCTGGGCGCCCTCGCCGATCGCGCCACCGACCCGCTTGACCGATCCCGAGCGTACATCGCCGACCGCGAACACGCCGGGCACCGAGGTTTCCAGCGCCGACGCCGGATCGCCGCTCGCCTTCGCTATTTGCGCGCCCGTCACGACGAAACCTCCGCGATCGACCATCACGCCGCAGCCGTCGAGCCAGCCGGTGGCCGGGTCGGCGCCGACGAACAGGAAAAGGTTGCGAATGTCGATGCCGCTTTCCTCGCCAGACAGCCGGCTGCGCCAGCGCACGCGTTCCAGCGAGGCGCCCGCCGTACCTTCGAGCGCGACCACCTCGGTGTTGAATATAAGCTCGATGTTCGGCGTGGCCTCGATGCGCTCGATCAGATAGCGCGACATGCTGGCGCCAAGGCCGCCGCCGCGGATCACCATGTTCACCCGGCGGGCATGGCCGGACAGGAACACCGCGGCCTGCCCCGCCGAATTGCCGCCGCCGACCAGCACGATTTCCTGTTCGGCGCAGAGCCGCGCCTCGATCGGGGAAGCCCAGTACCAGACGCCGCGGCCCTCGAAGTCAGCGAGGTTTGCGACCTCCGGGCGCCGGTAGCGCGCGCCGCTCGCCACCACGACCGATCTTGCCCGCAGCACCTCGCCGCTATCGAGTTTCAGTCCGAAGGTGCCGTCCTCGCGTGAGCAATCGAGCGCCTTGACTTCGACCGGAATCATCATGTCGGCGCCGAATTTCTGTGCCTGGTTGTAGGCGCGCGCGGTCAGCGCCAGTCCGGAAATGCCGGTGGGGAAACCCAGGTAATTCTCGATCCGCGCGCTGGCGCCGGCCTGACCTCCGAACGCACGTGCATCGCAGACCGCGACGCTGAGCCCTTCGGAGGCCGCATACACTGCGGTCGACAATCCGGCCGGGCCGCTGCCGACCACCGCGACATCATAAATCCTGTCCTTGATCAGACCGCGGATCATTCCCATCGCCCGCGCCAGTTCGGATTCGCTCGGGTTACGAAGCACGGTGCCGTCGGGGGCGACCACCAGCGGCCAATCGGTCGGCGAGGGCGAATAGCGCGCGATCACTTCGGCGGCGTCGGGGTCGGTCTTGGGGTCAAGCAGATGATGTGGATTGCCATTGCGGGTGAGGAATCCCCGCAGACGGATAACGTCGCTGGAATCTGCAGGGCCAATCAGCACCGGCCCGCCGACCCCAGCCTGGATCAAATTGACCCGGCGCAGGATCAACGCGCGCATGATGCGTTCGCCAAGATCGGCTTCCGCGACCAGCAGCGCCCGCAATTGCGCCGGCGAGATCAACAGCGTTTCGACGTCGCCTTCGGCCTGGCCATCGACCAGCGCAATACGGCCCGACAACTGACCGATTTCGGCGAGAAACTGCCCTGGCCCCTGATCGATGATCGGCGTGACGTGACCAAGCCCGTCGCGCTGGGTGATGGTGACATGGCCCGACAACACCACGAACATTCCGGGGCCGGGCTTGCCGGTCTCGAACAGCTTTTCGCCGTCCCTGTAATTGCGGGCTTCGGCGAACCGCCGCATCCGCGCGATCTCCTGCGGCGTCAATGCGGGAAAGGTCTGCTCATGGCGCGGGAAGGAAGCCGCCGACGGCGCGCCCGACGCCGTCTTGCTTGCGGTCGTAATCCGCTGGCTCATTCCCGCCTCATCCGTCATGCCGATATCAAGATGACTGCTTGTCCGCCTTCGCTGCGCCGTCGTCATGTGGCGAGACGTTCTGGCTATTGGAAGTCGCCGATGCCAGATCTGCGCGTCCTCTCGCCTGCGATTTCCGGCGCTTGAGATTTTCGCGCAGCGCCAGCTTCAACCGGTCCTGCCGCCGGTCCCGCCCGGCGTCCTTACCCGTATTTCTCGCAAATGCATCGGTTGAGTGCTCGGGTTTGCCGTCATCATCCTGCATCGTGGACCTGTTCGCTTCGCGCTTCGAAAATGTATTGCCGCGAGAATACACCGCCGGGCAAAATGCTTGCCGAAAATAAATACGTTTCGGCCTTTGCAAAAGACCCTGGAGGCTGGCCTGCCTTGTCGCCGGCTCGCGCCGCGCTGAAAGTTGGCGCAATGTCGGTAAGCGGCAGCGCGACGGCACTCGCCTCGTCAATTCGACAAGGCGGCGAAATGACCGAGTTTAAGGTCATGATCCGTCCGCCCGAAGAAATAGGGAACCGGATCGGCCCGCACTGATCCGGCTGATGCGGCCGCGAGCGCGCGCTGAGCAGGCCATTTTGCGTTTACGTCCCCGGTCCCGCGCTTGCGCGAAAGGAGGCCTTGTGGCAAGGATCGGCGCGCCTTGTGGAGGCCTTTGGGCCGATTCTCGTATCCCGGGCATGCTGCCGTAGCTCAGTGGTAGAGCACTCCATTGGTAATGGAGAGGTCGACAGTTCAATCCTGTCTGGCAGCACCAGCTTTTCCCTTGAAAGTTCAACAGCCTATTGAAAGGCTTGAGGTTTTCGCGCCGCTCCTGATACATAGGAGTGTTGCATCAATGGTCTTGAGAATGGCTTGTCCAACCAAAAGAACAGGCTCCGATAATTGGTACTACCGCCGCACAATCCCCGCAGATGTCCAAGCGATCTTGCAGAAGCTAGCGAAGGAGCGGCGTCCTCGCGGCTGGTACAAGACACACATCAACATCTCACTCGGCACTGCTGACCGCGCCGCTGCCAAAGCAAAGTGCGGTGAAGTCACGGCCAGCGTTGAGCGCCAACTCAAAGCATTCCGTGAAGGCCCCCGGCCTCTCGCAGCCAAGCAGATCGCCGCGTTGTCCGGCATCGTCTACCGAGCCTTCGCAGAAGGGCTGGAGAATAACCCCGGCCTGACGGTCGAAGGTTGGCTCGGAGTTGCCGGGGCAAACGAGATTGCCCAGCGAGGCAACCCCCTCCTCATCGCCAAGAATGACACGGAGCGCCGCGAGATCTCCATGGAGTATCGCTTTGGCGGGTTTGCCGATGGCTTGCTCACGCGAGAGGGTATCGTCACCGACGATGACAGCCGATGGAAGCTAATCGAAGCCTTGGCTCGCGATCTGACATCAGCAGCGAAGAAGCTCGCAAGGAACGCCGATGGCGACTACTCGCCCGACACCTACGTCGCCCGCTTCCCCTCACCAGCCGAGACAAAGCCCTCCGCTCAAACTGGCCGATCTCTGACCGAGCTTGCCGATGCCTGGCACACTGCCGCCCTGGCCAGAGGAGTTCGCCCCCGTGACGCGAAGCGGTGGAAGGCCGTTGTCCTCCGGTTCAAGGCGTGGCTAACCCATGAGGACCTGAGCCGGGTCACCCCCGAGAAGGTCCAAGCGTGGGGCGATGAGAAGAGCGCCGCTGGCATCAAGGCCAAGACGATCAACGACACTGATTTTGCTGCGCTAAGAGCCGTGTTCAAGTGGGGCAAGCAAAGAGGTTGGCTGTCCTCCAACCCTGCCGAAGGAGCAAGGATCGAGGGACGTGGGAAGAGACGAACTCGCGAAAAGTGGTTCTTGCCAGAAGAGGTATCCGCAATCCTAAAAGCCTCTCTGGCCGTTAAAGGCACCCAGAGGGAGAACCACAAGACAACCGCAGCCAAGCGATGGGTTCCGTGGCTCTGTGCCTATTCAGGGGCAAGGGTTGCCGAGTTGGTCCAGCTCCGCAAAGAGGACGTGAGGAAAGAAAAAGGGGGCCTTTGGATTATTCGTATCAATCCCGATGCAGGGGACACCAAGACCGACGATTACAGGGATGTCCCTGTTCATGAGCATCTTGTCTCTCTAGGCTTCATAGACTTCCTGAACCAATCCAAGACCGGTCATTTGTTCTGCGATGTAGGCAAGGACGGCACAACGGCTGGAACGGCTAACGGGGTCTACAATCGTATTCGGGCCAGAATACGTGAGGTGGTGCCTGATCCCCGTGTCCAGCCAACTCACGCTTGGCGCTACACCTTCAAGACCCACGGCCATGACGCTCACTTGGATGCGCTGACGATTGACGCCATATGCGGCCACGCACCGCGAACCCAAGGAGAGTATTACAGAGGGATCACTATCAAGAAGCGAGCGGAAGTAATTGCTGCATTCCCTCGCTACCCGTTACGCTAAAGCAACCGTTACGGCAGCGGTTTGTAATCACAAAACTTCTGCTGTAGATGGCTGGTCCCCTGAACTTGAAACATAGGTGGACAACAATGCTTTTGGTGATCCGTTCTTTCCTCGAAATCGATACCCGCCACGAAGGCGCTTTGTACATCCGGCTCGGTAAGCGGGATTGGTGGATCGATTTCACACGCTGACAAAAGGTAAGCCCCAGCTACTATTCGATTAGCCTGGGGCCTTCTTCTTTCGTCACCAGTTAGTTGGGAACATCCTCATCATGTCCCTCGTGCTCGCCTGAACCTCCTGTTGGTCTGGATGATCACACAGAGGATTAAGTCAGTACGCACCAGCTCATGGCGATGAACTGAGGGTCTTCTTGCAACGAGCGACGTTCTGACACGGCGTCAACTAGGTCAGGCCACGGTAAGACCGGGGCTCGCTGTTGTTGACGGAGGGTCATTTGGAAGGAAAGATTGTCGGAGGCCTCTTTGTGGCCTTCGTGGCCATGGCGCTCGGTGCCGGAATTTACCAGGGCGAGATTTCGATTGTCTGGCTCGTCTTAGTTTTTGGATGTCTGCTGGGGTTTATAGCAGGGCGAGCAACCGCTTAGCAGCGGTGCAAAAGGGCTAGATCGCCCCCTGTTCTGCAAGGGCAAGTGGACATTTCCTTGGGGATACATCGGGAACTTTTTGGCCTATTTGCCATTACCGGTTTTGCAGGAACAAGAATAATCGTCTCCTTTCGGGGGAATGGCCATGCGCGATTATCGAGTGTTCGTGATTGCATCGGACGGTCATATCCGACAGCGGATCGAGTTCTACTGCGAGGATGATGAGAAGGCCAAAGAACAAGCCAAGCAGTACGTGGACGGCCATGACGCAGAACTATGGCACCGAGAGCACCGGATCGCAGTCCTCACGCACAAGCACTGAGGCCCCGGGGGCTAGGCAGCGGCCTTACCGGAACATCAAAAAACTGGAACATACTAATAGCGTCGCCATGCTGAGTATGACGGTGACGAGTGCTTGGTCCGCACGTTTTTCAAGTTTGCGCTCCATTCTGGACGAACGCATTGCGCCTTACTTGGTTCATCCAGCGTTCATCAAAATGGCAGCGGGACCGGATTAGGACACTCAGGGAGCACTCCCCGTCCCAGCGCTCGTAGGGGGCTTCCTGGGGGCCGTAGATTTAACAAAAATCTGAGAGGGTAAGGCGGCAGGCCCGAGGGCCACTTTCCCCCATAGGGGTGGGGGAGCCTTTGAAGGCTGAGCCGGCGGGGACTGCATCCGCGCCATCGCGGAGTTGCTATCAGCATATTTTCTTGTTGGAACACCGTCCGGTGGAGATGTCCTCCAAGGAGGATAAGTCATGCGTATTGGATGCGATGGACTGAAGGGTGTCAATCGGCGTTGGATTGGGACCCCTTATCGGCATCCAAAAGGGACCCCTTTGAGCGGCGAGTTCGGCCGGT
>Ga0164309_10001225_pt1 | contig 12778 bp, 14 predicted proteins | sample Whisoiple_247_MG_FD_109984 | JGI IMG/M metagenome (GOLD analysis project Ga0164309, IMG submission 109984) | Soil microbial communities amended with fresh organic matter from upstate New York, USA - Whitman soil sample_247_MG | ecosystem: Environmental > Terrestrial > Soil > Unclassified >... | reverse complement strand
GGTCGGCGGCCTGCGCACCGCCCGCGCGGCCGGGGGCGACCTCCGGATCGCCCGGGTCGGCCAGCAGGTCCGGACCGTGCTGGAGCTCACCACGATGGACCGGGTGCTGCGCCCGTACGCGACCGTCGAGGACGCGGTCGGTGCCGGCCGCTGAGGGGGCCGCGGAGCTCCGCGTCGACGGCCCCGCGGAGACGGCGTGGCTCGACCGGGTCCACGACGCGCTCGCGCGGCTGTGGGACGCGGCGCCGGAGGTGCCCGACCTGGACCGGCTGCGGTTCGAGACCGCGGTGATCGAGATCGCGACGAACGTCGTCCGGCACACCGTCCCGGTGGGCGACGGCCCGGTCCGGGCGAGCGTGCTGCTGCGCGCCGACCACCGCCGGCTCGAGGCGGAGCTCACCGACGACGGCGCGCCCGTCCGGGTGGACCTGGACCCGGACCCGGTGGACGACTTCGCCGAGAGCGGACGGGGGATCGCCCTGGTGCTCCGGGCCGTCGACAGCCTGAGCCTGGCGCGGGAGGACGGCCGGAACACCTGGCGGCTGGCCCGCGACCGGTCGGCGTGACGTACGGTCGTGCCGATGAGCTCTGAGACCCTGCACCTGGAAGACGACCGCGTCGCCGCCCTGCACCGGCTCGGCGTGCTCGACACCCCCGCCGAGGACCGGTTCGACCGCGTCGTCCGGCTCGCCCGGCAGCTGTTCGGCGTGTCGACCGCGATCGTCTCGCTCGTGGACCGGCACGTCGTGGTGCACAAGGCGATGGTGGGCTTCGACGAGCCGGTCGTCCCCCGCGAGGACTCGTTCTGCGGCACGACGGTCCAGCAGGACCGGATGCTCGTCGTGCCCGACGCGGCCCAGGACGAGCGGTTCCGGGACAAGCCGTTCGTCGTGGGCGCGGACGGGCTCCGGTTCTACGCCGGCCAGCCGCTCGTCGCCCCCGGCGGCTACCGCGTCGGCACGCTGTGCATCGCCGACCAGAAGCCCCGGCAGTTCGACGCGGACAGCGCCTCCCTGCTGCGCGACCTCGCCGCGTGGGTCGAGAAGGAGCTCGTCATCGACTCCGAGCTCGAGCGCGCGGCCCAGGTGCAGGCGGGGCTGCTGCCCCGGTCCGCGCCGGTCGTGCCGGGGTACGAGGTCGCGGGCGCGTGCCTGCCCAGCCGGGCCGTCGGCGGCGACTTCTACGACTGGTCGGCGACCGAGGGCGGCGTCGTGCTGAGCCTGGTCGACGTCATGGGCAAGGGCGCCGGCGCCGGGATCATGGCCGCCTCGATCCGCGCGGTGCTGCGCGGCTCCGCCCACGGGGCCGACGTCGCGCAGTCCCTGCTGTACGCCGGGGCGATCCTGCACTCGGACCTGTCCGGCGCCGGTGTGTTCGCGACCGCGTTCCACGCCTCGCTCGACGCCGCGTCCGGGGACGTCTCCTACGCCGACGCGGGCCACGGGCTCACCGTCGTCGTGCGCGCCGACGGGACCGACGAGCGGCTGCCCGCCACCGGGCTCCCGCTCGGGGTGCTGGACGAGGAGGCTCGCGAGCAGCGGACCGCGCACCTCGACCCCGGCGACCTCCTGGTGACGTTCTCCGACGGCGTGCTGGACCTGGTGGACGGCACGCTCGAGGGCCTGCCGCCGGTCGTCGACGCCGTCCGGGGGGCCCGGTCCGCGGACGACGCGGTCGAGGCGGTGCTGCGCCTGGCGGCGGCCGCGGCCGAGCGGCCGGACGACATCACGGTGGTGGCGGTGCGCCGGGCGGGCTGACGCCCCGGCCAGCCAGGGCCGCCGGGCTCAGCCGCGCGGCGGCACCGGGTGCAGCACCACGTCGTGCAGCGCCCCGCCCTCCGCACGGGCCGTCAGGTAGGTCCCCGTCGGCTGCCGGCGCCGGTCGGTCGGCGACCCCGGGTTGAGCAGCCGCAGCCCGCCCGGCGCGACGGCGTCCCAGGGGATGTGGCTGTGGCCGAAGACCAGGACGTCGACGTCCGGGTACGCCGCCGCGCACCGCGCCTCCCGGCCCTGCGCCTGCCCGGTCTCGTGCACCACGGCGCACCGCAGCCCGCCCAGCTCGGCGCGGGCCACCTCCGGGAGGCGGGCGCGCAGGTCGGCCCCGTCGTTGTTGCCCCAGCAGCCGACGAGCCGGCGCGCCCGGGCCTCCAGGGCGTCCAGGAGCGTCACGTCGACCCAGTCGCCCGCGTGCAGCACGACGTCCGCGGCGTCGACCGCGTCCCACACCACCGGGGGCAGGTCGCGGGCGCGGCGCGGGACGTGGGTGTCGGCGAGGAGCAGCAGGTCCACGGGGCCTCCGGCGTCGGGGGTCGGGGGGGTCGTGCGGGGTCAGGCGGCGCGGCGCAGCGCGACGACCGTGAGGTCGTCCTCGGGGTGCCGGGGGTCGACCAGCGACAGCACCGCGTCGGCGGCCTGCTCGGCGGTGCGGGTGCCGCGCACCGCGCGCCCCACCTGGTCCAGGTCGTCGAGCGACCCGCCGAGCGCGTCGAGGACCCCGTCGGAGAACGTGACCAGCAGCTCGCCCGGGGCCAGCCTGGCGCGCGCGCTCACCCGCTCGGGACCCGGGGCGATGCCGAGCGGCAGGCCGGTCGCCGAGAGCCGGCGCGCCGAGCCGTCCTGACCCACGATCAGGGACAGCCCGTGGCCCGCGTCGGTGTAGGACACCTGACCGTCCGCCGCGTCCACGTAGGCGCGGAACATCGTCACGAACGCGCCGGCGTTCGCCAGGTCGGCCGTCATCGCCCGCTCGGTCGCCGCCAGCGTGCCGGCCACGTCCCGCAGCGTGCGCTGCGCGTGCAGCACCGAGCGGGTGGTCGCGGCCAGGATCGCCGCGGCCGGGCCCTTGCCCATCACGTCCGCGAGCGTGAGCACCAGGCCGTCCGCCACCGGCTGCCAGTCGTAGAAGTCGCCGCCGACCGAGCCCGCCGGCACGAACCGCGCGGCGAGGTCCAGCCCGGGCACGTCGAGGGTCAGGGACGGCAGCAGGCTCGCCTGCACCTGGGCCGCCCGGCGCAGCTCCGTGCGCTCGACGGTCACGTCCCGCAGCACCGTCACCGCGCCGCCGCCCGCCGCGTCGGGCAGGGGCGAGGCCGAGAACGTGACGATCCGCGGCTCCGAGGCCCCGGGCACCCGCACGAGCAGGTCGGCGTCGCGCACCTGCTCGCCCGCCAGCGCCCGGCGGAACGGCAGCTCCGCGTCCGGCACCGGGCTGCCGTCCAGGCGCGCGAGGTGCGCCAGGTCGGTGTCGCCCTCGCCACCGGGCGTGGTGCGGCCGGTGAGCAGCAGGGCCGCCGTCGGGTTGCGCACCACCACCCGGCCGGTCGCGTCCACCACCCGGACGCCCTCCGACATGGTGTCCACGACCGTCGCCAGCAGCGTCGCCTGCTCCTGCGCCCGGTCCCGGGCGGTCTGGAGGTCCGCCACCAGGCGCCCGCGCTCGTCCCGGGCGATGGCCAGCGCCAGCCCGATCACCGCGACCAGCCCGACGTACAGCTGGGCGATCGCGACCTGCGCCGTCGGGTCGGGCAGCTCCGCGAACGGCCCCGACCCGGCGAGCGTGAGCTGGATCGCGACGACGCCGCAGACCGTCGTGTGCAGCACCACCGACCGCGTGGGCAGCCGGGACCCGGCCCACACCGTGAGGCCGATGAGCGGGAACACCACCGCGAGCCAGTCGATCTCGACGAACCAGACCACGTAGAGCAGCGGGGCGAGCAGCAGCGCCGCGAGGTAGTCGGCGCCCCGGCCCTCGGTCCACCACTCGATGCGGTCGTGCGCCGTGCGGCGTGCGGCCCGCAGGCGCAGCCACGCGCCGAGCGTGAAGCCGAGCGTGCCGATCCCGACGATCGCGACGGTGTTCCGCGCGCACCACAGCAGCGCCGTGCGCCAGGTCCACGGCTCGCCGCCGAGCACCACCGCGAGGTCCACGAGCGGCGCCGAGACCACGGAGCTCAGCACGGCGCCGAGGACGAACCACCAGAGGTCGGGCACGCGGCGCAGCTGCTGCGTCCCGCGCGCGGCCCACACGTACGGCGCGTACCGGGCGAGCACCGCCGCGCAGACCACCGCCTGCACCGTCGCGGCGAGCGCACCGATCGCGGCGGTCGACGCGGACGCCCCCGTCAGCGCCACCACGGCTCCGGTCGACAGCGCGAGCACCAGCGGGTCCAGCCAGGGCCACGGGCGGCGGGCCCGCGCCACCAGCCACAGCACCGACACCCCCGCGGCCGGCCAGACGAGGCTGACCTCGGCCTCGGGCACCCGAGTCGCGCGGCCGAGCAGGCAGGCCGCGGCGTTGAGCAGCGCGAACAGCGCCACCAGGCGCAGGTCGCGGGCGCCCGGCCGGCGGAGCGCCCGGGGCGGCCGCGGGGTCGCGTCGGTGGTCGCGCCGCCCAGCAGCTCCGTCGTCACGCGCCCTCCCGGCTGTCGACCGTCCCCGACCAGCAGGCTACGGGGCCGCGAGCCGCCGCGCCCGTGCCCCCGGGGGAGCGATGTCGAGGGTCTTCCGTCCCGGTGTGACGGTCCCGACACCGTGCGCGGCCATCACCGACCGGTCGGTCGGTGTTGACTCGGACGGGCCGCGCGCCGCGGTCCACGAGATCTGAGCGAGGAGTGACGCGTGATGGCGCGGTTCGACGGCAAGGTGGCCCTGGTGACGGGTGGCGGCAGCGGGATCGGGGAGGCCGTCGCGCAGCGGCTCGCCGCGGAGGGCGCGTCCGTCGTGCTCACCGACATCCGGCTCGAGGCGGCGCAGCGCGTCGCGGACGAGATCGTCGCGGCCGGCGGCGCCGCGTCCGCGTTCCAGCAGGACACCGCCGACGCCGAGAGCTCGCGCGCCGCGGTCGAGCACGCCGTGGCGACCTACGGCGCGCTGCACCTCGCGGTGAACAACGCCGGCATCGCGGCCCGGAACCAGCTGCCGACCGGCGAGCTCGACCTCGACGCCGACTGGCGCCGCGTCATCGACATCAACCTCAACGGCGTGCTGTACGGCCTGCGGTACGAGCTCCCCGCGATCGAGGCGGCGGGCGGCGGCGCGGTCGTCAACATGGCGTCGATGCACGCGCTCGTCGCCGCCCCCGGCAACTCCGCGTACGTCGCGTCCAAGCACGCGATCAACGGCCTGACCAAGAACGCCGCCGTCGAGTACGGCACCCGCGGCGTCCGGGTCAACGCGGTCGCGCCGGGCAACATCTGGACGCCGCTGATGGCGCAGCTGCCGCAGGACCAGATCGACGCCATCACGGCGAGGCACCCGATCGGCCGGATCGGCCGGCCCGACGAGGTCGCCGCGCTCGTGGCCTTCCTGCTGAGCGACGAGGCGTCGTTCATCACCGGCAGCCTGCACCAGGTCGACGGCGGGTACCCGGCCGTCTGACGCCCGGGGCGGGTGACCGGCCCGCGCGCGCCGGTGCGCCGATCACCCGGCGCCGTCAGGACCTTGGTCCCGGAGATGCCGTAGCGTCGGCGCCGTGGACCCGTCCGTGCAGCGTGCGCTCGTCGTGGGGCGCCTGCTCGGCGTCGCGGCGACCGTGCTCGCGCTCGGGTCCGGCGCGCACGTCCTCGGCGGCGGGCACGCCCCGTCCGGCGGCGCGCTCGCGCTCATCGGGGCGCTCGTCCTCGTCGGCTCCGCCGCCCTCGCGCGGCGCCCGCTGACCGTCCGGGTCCTGCTGCCGGCCGCGGTGGCGGGCCAGCTCGGCGTGCACGCCGCGCTCACCTGGCTCGCGCCGGGCGCCGGCGCCGTGCTCCCGGGCGCGGCGCACGCGGGGCACGGGGTCGTCCCGCCGGGGGCGGCGTCGCCCGCCCTCGCCGGGGTCGGCGGCGCGGCCGGGCTCCCGGTCGACGCCGTGGCCGCCGAGCCGCACGGGGCCGGCGGGCTGATGATCGCCGCCCACGCCGCTGCGATGGCCGCCACCGTGCTGCTGCTGGTCGCGACCGACCGCGCCGTCCTCGCGCTGGCCCGCCGCTGGGCCGCCCTGCTGCCGGCGTTCGCCGGCGCGCTGCCGGCACCCGTCGCCGCGCGGGTCCGGCCCGTCGCGCCGGTCGCCGTCGCACCCCGTCCGCTGCGGGCCCTGCGCGGCGGCGCGGCGCGGCGCGGTCCGCCCGGGGTGCTCCGCCCCCGCGTGGCCTGAGCCCCCGGACGCCGTCCGCGGCGGGGTGCCGGGTCGCGCCGTCCCCGCGCGCCCCGCCGCCGCCCCGTGCGGCGGCCCGTCGGCGCGCGCCACGTCGTCCCCAGGAGAACCCACCGTGTCCGCATCCCCCCGCGCCCTCGCGCGCCTCGTCGCCGGCCCCGCGCTGGCCGCCGCCCTCGTCCTCGGCTCGGCCGCCGCGGCGTCCGCGCACGTCCGCGTCGTCCCGGAGACCACCGCCGCCGGCGGCTGGACCGTCCTCACCTTCCGCGTCCCCAACGAGTCGCCGACGTCCGCGACCACCCGGGTGACGGTCGACCTGCCGACGGACACGCCGCTGACGTCGGTCTCGACGCAGCCCGTGCCCGGGTGGACCGCCACCGTCGAGCACGGCGCCCTGCCCGAGCCGGTCGAGGTCGACGGCGTCACGCTCACCCAGGCGCCGCTGCACGTCACCTGGACCGCCGACGGCGACGGCATCGGCGACGGCGAGTTCCAGCAGTTCGCCCTCTCCGTCGGCCCGCTGCCCGCCGCCGGCACCGAGCTCGTCCTGCCCGCGCACCAGGAGTACGCCGACGGCGAGGTCGTCGACTGGGACCAGGTGGCCGAGGGCGACGAGGAGCCGGACAGCCCGGCGCCGGCCTTCACCACGACCGGGGCGGCGGCCGACGGTCACGGGAGCGGCGCCGCGGACGCGTCGGGCGACGAGGCGGCGCAGACCGGCGCGGGCGACGCCGGGGCCGGCTCCTCGGCCGACGACGCCGGGGCGCTGCCCGTCGTGCTCGGCGGGCTCGGCCTCGCGGCCGGGGTCGGCGCGCTCGTCGTCGCCGTGCTCGCGTGGCGGCGGGCCGGGGCGCGCTGACCCCGCCCCGCACGTGCGACGCCTCCGTGACCGGTCGGTCGCGGGGGTGTCGCGCCGCGCGTGTCGCGCCGCACGTGTCGCGCCGCGCGTGTCGCGCCGTGGGGGAGCGGCGTCAGCCGGCGACCGGGCGCTCCACGAGGTACGACCGGCCGTCCGCGCCGACCACCCGGACGAACTCGGTGCGCAGCACCTGGTCGCGCTCGCGGTCGGCGTCGGCCACCTCGCGGTCCGGGGCCAGCGGGTCGCCGACCTGGGCCGGCCCGAACACGCTGAGCAGCGCCGCCTCCCGCCTGTCGTTCGCCCTGCCGATCCTGCCCATGCCCGCCGCCTCGTCCCGTCCGATGCTGAGTGCCCTCATCATATGCGTACGAACGATCCGAGCTAGCATCGTCGGGTGACCCGCCCCGCCGCCGCCCCTGCGTCCGCGCCCCGGGTCGTGCTGCCCGCCGGGGACGCGCCTGCGGGGGACGTGCCCCTCGCCGACCCGCTCGCCGTCGAGGCGCAGGTGTGCCTCGCGATGTCCGCAGCGGCCCGCGCGCTCGTCGCGTTCTACCGGCCCCTGCTCGAGCCGCTCGGGCTCACGCACCCCCAGTACCTCGCGATGCTGGCGCTGTGGCAGCACGGCGACCTCACGCTCAAGGCGCTCGCGGCGCTGCTGCACCTGGAGCCCGCCACGACGTCGCCGCTGGTCCGCCGGCTCGAGGCGCTCGGGCTCGTCGAGCGCGCGCGTGACGGCGCGGACGAGCGCGCGCTCGCGATCCGGCTCACCGACGACGGGCGCGCGCTGCGCGAGCGGGCCGTGGGCATCCCGGCCGCGATGGTCGACGGGCTGCGGCTCGAGCCCGCGCAGGTGGCGCAGGTGCGCGAGGCGGCGCAGCTCCTGCTCGCCGCGTGCGAGGACGCGGAGGGCCGCCGGGGCTGACGCGCCCCGGGCGCCGGGTGGTCGGTCAGCGACCGAGCGCGTGCTCGACCGTCGTGCACGGGTCGCCGGTCTCGCGGTAGCCGCAGGCCGCGCGGCGCAGGAGCTGTCCGACGGCGGTGCGCTCCGCCGGGTCCAGCGCGCCGAACACCGCGTCCTCCGCGACGGCCATCCGGTGCTCCAGCTCCGCGAGCAGCGCCTCCGCGCCCGCCGTGGGGTGCACGCGGCGCTGCCGGCGGTCGACCTCGGCGACCCGCCGCTCCACCAGGCCGGCGCGCTCCAGGTCGTCGATCAGGTAGGTCATCACCGTCCGGTCGATGCCGAGGCTCGCCGCCAGGGCGGCCTGGCTGGGGTGGGCCCCGCGGACCACCTCGCGCAGCACCAGGAACCCGCGGAACCCGTGCGGGACCGCCTCGACCGCGGACGTCATCGCGTGCTCGTAGGCGCGGAGCAGCACGCCCAGCGACCACCCGAGGTCCGAGGCGGGGTGCGTCGTCTGCTCGTCGGTCGCCGTCATGCCGGGAATCGTACGCCGGGGCCCGTGGTTGAGCCAATCATCTGCACGACATACGATCGTGCTCGCCGACGGATGGCTCGGCGGATCGAGACGAGGCGGACATGACGGACTACGGCCACGACCTGCTCTTCGGGTCGTTCATCACGCCGAGCAACGCGGCGCCCGAGCGCGTCGTCGGGCTCGCGCAGCTCTCCGAGCAGGCGGGCCTGGACCTCGCCACCTTCCAGGACCACCCGTACCAGCCGTCCTTCCTCGACACCTGGACCCTGCTGTCCTACGTCGCGGCGCGCACGGAGCGGATCACCCTGGCGCCGAACGTCGCGAACCTGCCGCTGCGGCCGCCCGCCGTGCTCGCCCGCTCCGTCGCGAGCCTGGACCTGCTGTCCGGCGGGCGCGTCGAGCTCGGGCTCGGCTCGGGCGCCTTCTGGGACGCGATCGAGGCCATGGGCGGGCGCCGGCTCACGCCGGGTCAGGGGGTCGACGCCCTGCGCGAGGCCATCGCGGTCATCCGCGCCCTCTGGGACACGAGCGACCGCGCCCGCGTGGACCTGCCGGGCGACCACTGGCCGCTGGCGGGCGCGAAGCGCGGCCCCGCCCCCGCGCACCCGGTCGGCATCTGGGTCGGCGCGTACAAGCCGCGGATGCTCCGGCTCACCGGGGAGCACGCCGACGGCTGGCTCCCGTCCCTCGGCTACCTCAGCAGCCTCCAGGACCTCGACGAGGCGAACGCGCGCATCGACGACGCCGCGCACGCGGCGGGCCGCGACCCGCGTGCGGTACGCCGGCTGCTCAACGTCGGCGGGCGGCTCACCGACCGCCGCAGCGCCGACCTGCTCTCCGGGCCGCCGGAGCAGTGGGTCGAGCAGCTCGCCCTGCTCGCCCTGGAGCACGGCACGAGCGCCTTCATCGCCACTGGCGACGACCCGACGCTGCTCACCGTCCTCGGCCAGGAGATCGCGCCGGCCGTGCGCGAGCTCGTCGCCGCCGAGCGCGGCGGGTCCGCGGGCGTGACTCCCGCCGCGGTCCGGGCGGGGGAGCAGGCGTGAGCGGCCGGGACCTCGGCCACCCCCTGCAGCTGGGCGTCGAGCTCGTCGGGTCCGCGGCCGACCCCGGCGCCCCGGCCCGGCTCGCGCGGCGCGCGGAGGAGCTGGGACTGGACCTGGTGGTCGTCGGGGACGGCGTGGGTGTCGGGGACGGTGCGGGCGTCGTCGCGGGCGCAGGCGCGGGCGCGGGCGCGGGCGTCGGTGCCGGTACGGGTGTCGGGGACGGCGTGGGTGTCGGGGACGGTGCGGGCACGCGGGAGGGCGCGGGTGCGCCGGACGGCGGCGACGCGCTCGATGCGTGGACCGTGCTCGCGACCGTCGCCGGCGCCACCGAGCGCGTCGAGGTCGCGACCCGCGGCATGCGGCTCGACGACCGGCCCCCGGCCGTGCTCGCGCGCGCCGTGGCGAGCCTCGACCACCTGGCGGGCGGACGCGTCACGCCCGGGCTCGCGCCCGGGGCGGACGGTGCGGACCCCGACGACGCGCTCGACGCGCTCGCGGAGGGCGTCGACGTCCTGCGGGGCATGTGGGCCGCCGCCGAGCCTGGGCCGCTCGTGCACGAGGGGCGGCACCACCGGGTCGCCGGGGCGCAGCGCGGTCCCGCGCCGGCGCACAACCTGGCCCTGTGGCTGGATGCCGGGCCCGCGGAGGTCGCCGACGGGGCGCGGACGCTCGCCGCGCGCGTCGCCGACGGCTGGTGGCTGCCGGTGCCGGCCGGCGCCGGGTCGCACCTCGACACCGTCCTCAGCGAGCAGGCCGCCCTCGACGCGGCGCTCGCGGCCGCGGGCCGGGACCCGCGCGAGGTCCGGCGGGGCCTCGTGCTCGACGCCGGGTCGCTCGGGCTCGGGGCCGGTGCCGACGGGTCCGTGCCGGGCGGGGGTGTGCCGGGCGCGGGCGTCGCGGACGCCCTCGCCGCCCTCGTGCTCGACGCCGGCGTGGGGACGCTCGTCCTCGCCGTCGCCGACGAGCCCGCGCTCGGGGCGTTCGCCGAGGTGGCGGGCACCGTGCGCGACCGCGTCGCCGCCGCTCGCACCGCCGGGGGCACCCGGGTCGGGACCCTCCGGAGCGCCGCCGTGCGCGCCGCCCGGGCGCCGGGCATCGACTACGACGCCGTGCCCGCCGCGCTCGTCGGCACCGCCGTCGAGCCCGGCGACGCCGGGTACGCCGCCGTCCGGTCCACCTACATGCGCGGCGGCCGGCCCGGGCTCGTGCTGCGGCCGGGGACGACCGCCGAGGTGGTCGAGGCCCTGGCCTACGCCCGCGCGCAGGACGTCCCCCTCGCGATCCGCAGCGGCGGGCACGGCATCAGCGGCCGGTCCACGAACGAGGGCGGGATCGTGCTCGACCTGTCCCGGATGCACGCGATCGAGGTCCTCGACGTCGCCGCCCGGCGCGTCCGCGTCCAGCCCGGTGCGCGCTGGGGCGAGGTCGCCGCCGCCCTGCACCCGTACGGCTGGGCCCTCACCTCCGGCGACTACGGCGGCGTCGGCGTCGGCGGCCTCGCCACCGCGGGGGGCATCGGCTTCCTGGTGCGGGAGCACGGCCTGACCCTCGACCACCTGCGCGCCGCCGAGGTCGTCCTCGCCGACGGATCCGTCGTCCGGGCGAGCGACGACGAGAACCCCGACCTGTTCTGGGGCGTCCGCGGCGCCGGGGCGAATCTCGGCGTCGTCACGTCCTTCGAGTTCGAGGTCGACGAGGTCGGGGACGTGGGCTTCGCCCAGCTCGTCTTCGACGCCTCCGACACCGAGCAGTTCCTCGTCGACTACGGCGCCACCCTGGAGGCAGCCCCGCGCGACACCACGGCGTTCCTCATCATGGGGCCGCCGCGCGGCGGGGTCGTCGCCGCGCAGGTCATGGCGATGGTCGACTCCGACGACCCGGACACGATCATCGAGCGGCTCAACCCGTTCGCCCGGATCGCGCCCCTGCTCCAGCAGCAGGTGCAGGTCGTGCCGTACCCGGCCGTCGTCTCCGTCCCGCAGCGGCACACGTCCGACGGCGAGCCGGTCACGCGGTCGGGCATGGCCGAGCACCTCACCCCGGAGCTCGCCGCCGACGCCGCCCGGCTGGTCCGCAGCGGGGCCACGCCGTTCTTCCAGATCCGGGCCGCCGGGGGAGCCGTGCACGACGTGCCCGCCGACGCCACCGCCTACGCCCACCGGTCGGCGAACTTCAGCATCGTCGCGATGGGCAGCAGCCGGCGGCGGATCGACGCGATCTGGGACGCGATGGCGCACCACTTCGACGGCACTTACCTGTCCTTCGAGACCGACCCCCGGCCCGAGCGGCTCGCGGACGTCTACCCCGGAGCCACCCTCGAGCGGCTGCGCGAGCTCAAGCGGCGGTACGACCCCGAGGACGTCTTCCGGCACAACTACTCGGTCGCGGAGCCGCCCGCCGTCGTGCTCTGAGGGCCGCTCGCGACCGCGGCTCTCGGGGTGCGACCCCGAGGGCGACCGGGGTCGGCCTCCGCCGCGAGGAGGAAGCCGTGCGCCCCGAGGGGGACCCCGTACGCCCGACGTCGGACCCGAAGATACGGCCCAGGGCCGATCCGCCGGACGGGGTCGGCTTGCCAGGATGGACCCGTCAGCACGTCGAGGGCCGGAACGAGGAGCAACGTCATGTCGCCGCAGGTGTGGATCGTCGTCGCGGGCCTCGTGGCCGTGATCGTCGTCGTCGGCCTGGGCGACCTCGTCACCCGGGCCCGGGACGGACGCCTGCGCGTGCGCCGCTGACCCGCCGTGGGCGGTCGCCGGGAGGAGGGCCCGGCACCGCCCGCGAGGCCGTGGCTCGCGCCACGCAGGACGACGCCCGCGCCCCCGGGGGGAGGCGCGGGCGTCGTCGCGTGCGGGCTACTTGCCGATCTTGTCGTCGGCCTTCTTCTCGAGGTCGTCGATCGTGTCGGCGTTCCCACCGCCCGACTTCTTCGCGGCGGTGTCCCCGGCCTTCTCGATACCGGCGTCGCTCGCCTTCTCCGTCATGTCGTCCAGGCCCATGGCGCGGTCCTCTCGTCGCTTCGGATGGTGCGGCGGGTCGCCGGGCGGCCCGTCCCCGCCAGTGTCGGACGGGGCTCCGGCGGGCGCGACCGGGCCGGGGCGTGTCAGTGGTCGCCGATAGGGTCTTTCCATGGTTGACCTGCAGGAACACCCGGATGGCGACGTGGTCGCCGACCCGGTGCTGCCGGTCTACGCGCCCGACGGGACGTGCCTGACGGACTTCGGCCCGGACTCCGTCGTGGTGGCCGGTGGTGCGCCGCGCACGGGTGAGCAGCGGCAGGTCGAGGCGATCCGTTCCTGCGAGCCGGGGC
>Ga0164309_10001223_pt1 | contig 12781 bp, 9 predicted proteins | sample Whisoiple_247_MG_FD_109984 | JGI IMG/M metagenome (GOLD analysis project Ga0164309, IMG submission 109984) | Soil microbial communities amended with fresh organic matter from upstate New York, USA - Whitman soil sample_247_MG | ecosystem: Environmental > Terrestrial > Soil > Unclassified >... | reverse complement strand
TCGTTGGCGATGCCCGCCGTGCGCGCGAGGGCACGCTCCAGCACGGGAACCGCCTCGGCATCGCGGCCGGCGTCCATCAGGTTTTCCGCGAGCGCCAAGAGCAGCGTGGCCTCCATGCTCAGCCGCGGCGGAGCACTCCGCTGTCCGGCAGAGAGCTGTCCGGCAGAGAGCTGTCCGGAAGTAGGCTGTCCGGAAATGGGCTGGCTGCTGGAAAGCTGGGCGAGACTCCTCGCGCCAGACGCAGCGGCGTTGGATGTCGTGGAACCAGCGAGCGACGAAGCGCGCTGCCTGGCTGAGGTCTGCCCGGCCGAGGTCTGCCCGGCTGAGGTCTTCGCTGCCACCTTCGACATCGGCTTGGAGTCGTCCACCGCACCGGGCAATAGGAAGCCCAGAGTGAGCAACACTCCGAGCATGGCGAGCGCGTAGGGGGCTCCGGTGCGCAGCCAGCCGCGCGGCGGGCGAGCGGGGAGGGACCACCTCGGGGAAGGCCAATGCCGCGGATCCCAAGACTCGAGGACCCGAGCTTGCTCGAGACGCGTTCGAAGCTGGATCCAGTAGTTCTCGCTCTGACGGCCCGCCTCCTCGAGCGCGTCCCTGAGCCAGCTGATGGCGCCGTCGAGGTACTCGCGCACCACGGACAGCAGCGCGCGGGCGCCGAAGATCCCCGACTTCTCCCGCGGCTCCAGCACGGTGGGCGGCCAGGACGAATAGTCGGTCGGGGGGGCGCCCGGCATGGGAGGGGGCGGGATGGCGGGGACCGAACGGCGGTACGCCTGGATATCGGCCGGTGGGTAGTCGTGCCGCACGGGCGTGATCTCCACCTCGTCCGGCACGAAGTCCTCGAGCTTCGGATTTTTCACCAGCGTTGGCTCTTCACCTGCCGGATCATGATCGGCCGCCAGGGCCATCGGCGCATCTGCCAGACGCTGCAAAGGCGGCGGCGGTCGCGATGAGGAACGGGGATGGGGCGGCGGAATGATCGACATGGGCCGGCCTGCTGACGGACGACAATCTCGCACCCGAGGATACATCAGCCGAACGGGCGGTCGAGTAATGAACCGCTTCCATGAAGATCGTGACAGGCCTTTTCGGGTAAAAGACAACACGAACGGAATTCAACCCCCAAAACGCGCCGTTCAGTATTCACTCACACTGTTACCCGTTCGCTACCAGCCAACCTCGACAGCGACGCTGTTCTCGGCGTATGTGGGCGCCCGTGAAAACTGCACTACCGCTCGTCCTCTCGCTCCTGTTCGTCCTGCCTGGCTGCGCCTCCAAGGGTGGTGAGGCCAAGAGCGCCGAAGCCGCCACGGCCGGCACGTTCACGTTCGCCCCGCGCATCGGCAGCAAATTTCGTCACGTCATGACGCGGGCGCAGGAGCTCGCCATCGTCGGCACGCCCCTGCGGCAGGTCGAGGAGTGGAAGCTCACCTGGGACGTCGAGCTCTCTGCCGAACAGGATGCGGTGCTGATGCGCGCCACGCTCGTCACGCTCGGCCTCTCGGTCAACGGAGCCACGGTGCTCGCTGGCGACGAAGTGACCTCCAAGCAAGCGTTCGTCGAGATCCTCATGGACTCCACGGGTCACGTCATCGACGTTCGTCGGACGCAGACCTTGACCGACGCCATCGTCAGCGTGGCGCGTCCGGAAGCGGCTGAGGTCGTACGAGGCATCTTTCATCCCGAGGCGCTCCGCTACCACTTCGCGGTCTTGGCCGCCGAAAGGACGGCCGACCTCGTGGGTCATCCGGCCGCCGTTGGTTCCAGCTGGGAGATTGACGCAGCCGCCGATGCACCGGGAGCGGCCACGCGCACGCTGCGCGTCACCGCTGAAGAAAAGTGCGCCACGTTCACCTGCGTCAAGGTTGCCCGAGAGACCAGGATCGCGCCGGAAATCGTGTGGGAATCGGCCAAGGCTCAGGTCGCGGACTACGTGTCGAGCCAGGGCGGCGACCCAGCGGCGGTGAAGCTCGAGAAGGCCGACGTGGAGTTGGTGGACGAGATGCTGGTCGAGCCCGCCACCCTTCAGTTCCACAGCGCGTCGTTCGACCAAGCTGCCACCATCACGGTGGGCGCGCCCTCCGGGCAGCTCACGGTGAAGTCGTCACTCAAGCGGACCTCGAGCTACGAGTTCTGAGTCGCGGCGTCGCCCGAGGGCTCACCTAACGAGGGGAGCCCTACCAAGGCGAGCCGGGTGACCCGCGGGGAGGAGGCATGTAGCCCCAGCTGCCGCAGTTCTGGCTCGACGCGCAGAGCGATGCGGCAGTCACCATGACCGCGATCCCCGCGATCGTGCCGAGCGCGATCCAACCGGGTGGCACCTCCTCCTTGTCGTGACGCCTGCGGGCGGTCAGGCAAGCGGCATAGGGGGGCACTTGGTAGTCCGCGCAGGTGAGGCCCGGTGTCACTTCGAAGCCTGGACATTCCTGGAGGCAACCGAGGTAGCTCGTGGGCGAGTCCGCATCCTGGCAGGTCCCATAGCAACGGAAGGCCGCGGACGAGTCGACCGGGTTTTCGCGCAGGGGCAAGAGGTAGCGCACCGCATCGGGGTCGCGCTTCGGAGCGCCGCTGGAACGCTTGGAGCCACCGCAGGCGGCGATACTGCCCGAGACGATACTGCCTGCGAGGAGCAGCGCGAGTGCGCGCGCGAACATCGAATGGCGCTCAGTCGTCGAGGTAGCCACCGTCCGAAGGTAGCCCTTGACCGGACTTCCACCAACTGGCCCAATCGTGCCGCACGAGAGGGCCGGGGAGCATGACGAGCACGGAAGACGACGACCACAGGATCAGCCGCCGCGCCGTCGAGACGTCGATTCGCATCGCGGTCGTGTGGCTGATTGCGTATCTCTGCTACCGCGCGTTCCATCCCTTCTTGGTCCCCGCGCTGTGGGGCACGATGATGGCGGTGGCCATCCGGCCAACGCACCTGAAACTGGCAGCGCTGCTCGGCGGCCGGACGACGCTGGCCGCGGTCCTCTTGGCGACGATCATCCTGGCCCTGCTCATCGTGCCGGGGGTCTTTCTGGTGGAGTCCCTGGCCAGTGGGGTCTACGGCGTCATCGATTCCTTCCGTCACGGCACGCTCGTCATCCCGCCACCTCCCGAGGTGGTGAAGACATGGCCATTCATCGGCGCGCGCACGCACGAAGTGTGGCTACTTGGCTCGCACGACCCGCGAGCCGCCCTCCAGGAGCTCGCTCCCGCGCTCGACGGCCTGGGCAAGTGGCTGCTCGGCGTCGTCCGCAGCACGGGCTCGGCCGTCGTTCAGTTCACCCTGTCGACGGTCATCGCGGCTCTGCTCTTGGCCGGGACGAAGACCGCGGCCAACGTCGCGCTGCGGCTTGCGGCCAAGTTGTCGCCCGTCCACGGAGTGGCCTCCGTGCGCTTGGCGGAGCAAACGGTGCGCAGCGTCGCCGTCGGAGTGCTGGGGGTCGCGCTGTTGCAGACGGTGTTGGCGGGCCTGGGCTTCATCGTGGCGGGTGTGCCCGCGGCGGGCCTTCTGACCTTGGCCGTTCTCGTGCTGTGTGTGGTGCAAGTCGGGCCCGGGCTCCCCATGATCGCCGCCGCCATCTACCTCTTCAACTATTCCGACACGACCACGGCCGTCGTCTTCACGGTCTGGACCGTGCTCGTGGCCCCGACCGACAACATCCTGCGTCCGCTTCTGCTCGGGCGCGGAGCCAGCGTGCCCATGCTCGTCATCTTCGTGGGCGCCATCGGCGGGTTGCTCGAAGTGGGCCTGATCGGCATGTTCCTCGGGGCCGTGATGTTCGCTCTCGGCTACCAGCTGTTCCGCACCTGGCTCGGGCTCGGCTCCGTCGAAGGCGCCGCGCCGGAGGCTCAGGCTGCCGGCGCTCAGCCCGCGTCCTGACGGTCAGAGACTGAACTTTTCCGCCGGAGATCGAAGCCGGGTCGCTGCTTTCGCACAAAGGAGCGGGCAATGAGCGGCAGGCTTGTCAGCTCCTGCCAAGTTCGTGATAGCTCGCGCTGGACCGCCCATTCATGAAACCCAACGTCTCCTCTTCGAGTGCAATCTGGCTCCTCTTCTGCCTCGCGTCCTGCAGCCCCTCGCCTGATCCCAATCCTGGCACTGGCGGAGGCAACCCGGGGACGGGCGGCACCGACAATGGCGGTGGCGGAACCCCAGCGGCGGGTGGCAGCGGGGGCGGCACGAGCGGCGGAGGCGGCGGCGATCACAGCGGAGGGTCGTCGGGCTCGGGCGGCATTCAGGGCGGCACGGGCGGTTCGGGCACCGGGGGCGTGCCCGCGGTGGTGGAGCGCCCAGGAGTCGTCACGACGGGGGCGGATGCGCCGTGGCAGGTGGGGACGCTGACCGAGGCGCCCGGTGCCGTCGCCACGGTCACCGTCGACGAGACGAACCTGCTTCAGGCCTGGATTGGGTTCGGCGGGACGTTCAACGAGCAGGGCTGGGACGCGCTACTCGAGCTGTCGCAAGCGGAGCGCGATCGCGCCATACGCTTGCTCTTCAGCCCGAGCGAAGGGGCGAACTTCGCCTGGGGGCGCATCCCACTCGGCGCCAGCGACTACGCCATGGATCGCTACACGCTCTGTGACGAGTGCACGGCAGACAACGTAGAGACGGCCTTCTCGATCGCGCGCGACCAAGAGCTCTTGATCCCGTACATCCAGGCGGCGCAAGACGTGAAGGGCGACATCAAGTTCTGGGCGAGCCCTTGGACTCCGCCACCGTGGATGAAGGCCCCACAGGAGTACGACGGCACCGACGAAGGACCCGGCGGGACGCCCGCGGCCACGTTCGAAGCGTACATCCAGAACGACGACGGCATTTTGGCCGCCTACGCCATGTACTTCGCTCGGTTCATCGAATCCTACGGAGAGGCAGGCATCCCCATCGATCACATCCAGCCCCAGAACGAGCCTGGGTACGACACGCGGTACCCGTCGTGCTTGTGGGATACGGGGCTGATTTCTACGTTCGTGGGGGACTATCTAGCGCCGACGCTCGAAGCCCGTGGTCTGGATACCGACATCTGGTTCGGCACGCTGTCGAACAACGACACCTATCCGAATGACATCAGCGGCGTCGAGGACATCGCGGACCTCTTGGTTGGCTTTGGCCTGCAGTGGAACACCGCGCCCCGCATCCCCTCGATCAAGAGCCTGAAGTCCGATCTGCTCATCATGCAGACCGAGCACCGCTGCGGGAACTATCCGTTCAGCTCCGGCAATCCGCTCGCCCCCGCTTTCGACCCCGACAAACCGCAGAACGACTACGCGTATGCGCGCGAGAGCTGGGGCTACCTGAAGGATTGGATCGGCGCCGGCGTGAACGCTTACAGCGCCTGGAACATGGTGCTCGACACGGTCGGCAAGAACCTCGACGAGCAACGGCCGTGGCCGCAAAATGCGCTGCTCGTCGTCGATCGCGCGACGGACACGCTGATCGAGACGCCCGCGTACTACGTGTTCCGCCACCTGTCGTACTTCGTGGATCCCGGCGCGACCGTGCTCGGGACCAGCGGTGGCGACGCTCTCGCCTTCAAGAATCCGGATGGCAGCGTGGTGGCCGTCGTCTATTCCGAAGCGGGCGGGCAGGTCACCGTGACCCTGGGTGGCAAGACCGTGCAGGCGCCCGTGCCGGCGCAGGGCTTTGCCACCTTCTACGTCGAGCCAGGCTGAGCGGACGGGCTCAGTCGACCGGGACCAGCTCGCCGGTCGTGTCCTCGACGTGCAGCTTACCGAGGTTCAGGCCGTCCAGCAGGATGACGGCCTGGAGCGACGAGACGTAGCTTGCGTCCTGTTGCCAGGACCACACTCGTGTTCCAGCGGAGTCGAGCTCGACAATCTGGTGGCCCTTGTTCCCGTTGCCCGTGCCGTGATCCTGCCAATTGGCAATGAGATAGTTCCCGCTCGGGAGGATCTGGTAGTCGCTGAAGAAGAAGGGCGTGACTTCGCTCGGTGCCTTGATTCGGCCCAGGAACTGCTCTGCCGCCGAGAAACGCTGCAGACTGGCTTCGTATCCCGTCGATACGATGGTTTCACCGGAGGGTAAGCGCAGTGCCTTCCACGCGTGGGGTTCCGTGCTGTCTTGAACGGTCACCTGCCAGACGATGCTGCCCGCCGGGTCCGTCTCGAAGATCGTCGTATTCGACGTCACGAGGTAGTTGCCAGTTGGTGTAGGCCGAACCAGTCGGACGTAGTCGAACTGGGGAAAAACGATGCGATGTTGTTCTGCCCCTGCCGCATCGATCTCGATGAGCGTGACACCGGTCTCCCCCTGCCAGTCAATCCCGGCAAGCACGGTGTTCCCGCTTCTCAGGCGTCGGGCCGAAACCGTGCCGGCAAAATCGTCCTGCGCAAAAACGAGACTCCCATCCACTGCAGAACGCTCCTCGTAGCCGTTCTCGGTACCAATGAGGATCCGGTTGTCGCCGACGAGCTGGAGCTCCCGGCCTACTGGGATCGGGGCGTGCCAGGTGTTGGTCGGCACTCCGAGATCGACGTAGTGGAGAACGCTGTTGCCCTCGTCGCGGAGCAGGAGGTGTCGTTCGTCGGGAGTTGCCCCGACCGGGACCACGATGTCGGCGTCGCCGGTTGCTCCTCCCGCGGCCGTGCCCCCGCTTCCCGGTCCCCCACCACCGGTGGACGCCCCGCCTGTGGCCGTTTGGCCGCCTGACGAAGTCACCCCGCCGCCAGCGCCTCCGCTTCCAGGCAAAGTACCTCCACTCCCGGGGACACCTCCGGAGTTGGCGCCACCCGTGGACGCCCCGCCGGAGCCGACGGTCGAGCTTCCACCTGACGCCGACCCGTCGCTCGGCGAAGTCGGGCTACATCCGCTCCACACCAACGCGGCGACGAATGCTACCACCGGAAAAGTCGACCATTTCACGCTAACATTCGGCTTCATCGTACTCGTTCTTTCTAACACGCATTCGGCGGCTGAGCGCCCTCTCGGTGGCAGCCCCTGACGCGAGCCGCTGGATCACGCGGCAGCAATTTGTGGACCATGAGCAGCAAATTTGTGGACCAAAGTTGGCGACCAGATGTCCAGGCCTGAGTAGCTGGGGAACGTTTGCACGCCCGTAGCCCCAGGTGTATCGAATGCCCACGCGCCCGTGCTGGTGTGTGGCCGTGAATCCGGAAAGTAGACATGACAGTTTGGCGATCGGTGCTTTCTAGTTCGTTGTTCGTCGGGGCGCTGGCGAGCTGCGCCGGCCAAAACGCCGCCGGCGATGCTCCACCCGCCAGCACCGGTGGAGCTCCCGATTCGGTTGGTACGGGCGGCGCGACTCTGGGGAGTGGTGGCGCCGAACTCGCCGGCACCGGCGGAGCAAGCGGGGGCGCCGCGACGGGTGGCGTCGGCACGGGCGGTGCGGGTACGGGCGGGTCCGGGACTGGTGGTATCGAGAGTACCGGGGGCACTCAAGCGGGGGGCTCAGGCGGAGTCGGAACCGGCGGCGCCGGAACCGGTGGCTCGACCAGTGGCGGGCCCCAGTTCGAATGCAACCAGGTCGTGGGGTTGACGGTCACGAGCGAGTGGTACCTGGCTGGTTTCGAGACCTACGTCGATGACGCCCATTGGCAACTCAAGTGGCAAGCCCACTCGTATGTTGCCGACTGGGCCAACCCTGCTGGCGAGCCCTGGAACGCAGAGATCGTCTCGCCGTGTACACAGGGTTCGACCTCCCCGGACCGAATCGTGTTCACGGTTCTGAGCTGGGACGTGATGCCCCAACAGCAATGGGAAGACCTCATCAACAGCGCCCTCGATACGTTCCAGGCCAAGTACCCCGATGTCGCGCGCTTCGACCTCATGACGATCATACGAGGCCCTGGTAACCAAAAGTGCGGTGATCCGACAGCGAGCGAAACGGTCCAGATCCCAGCGGAGCTCGATGCTGCGATCGCGGCGGTTGCAGCCGACTCGGGGGGACTCGTGTACGCGACTCCCAAGTTCGAGGCCCCGGATTGCGCCACGTTCGACGGCGCTGGGCCGCACATGCTCGCGCCGGGGGTCAACGCAGTCGCGACGACAGTCGGCGAGTACTTCGCCGACCTGCAGTAGTCGCGCTCATAGGCCCATCCGGAAGCGTTGGCGGGAGGCTGGGCCGCCGGAGGGCTGACCGGCGGCCTCTGTTTAGGTGTCTTTCAGGGCGTGAGCGGCCGCAAGAGCTCCGCTGCGATCCACAGGACTGGCGCCTGGCCGTGGCCATCACCGGTGAGCTTGGTGAGGGCCATGTATTCCTGGGGCGTCGCTTTGTACCAGGTGCCGATGCAGATATCGCTCACGTCGCCCTGAGCGTTGATCTTGGTTTGTAGGCCTGCCCAAGCCGCGTCGATGACCGGCACGTACGTGGCCGCGTCGAGAATTCCGCGCCGGACGCCCGCCACCATGGCGTAGGTGAACATGGCTGAGCCCGAGCTTTCTTCCCAGTTCGCGGGGTCGTCGGGCAGGTTGATGACCTGGTACCAGAGCCCGTTGTCCGACTGGAATGGGAGCAGCCCAGCCATCATCTCCTTGTACCCGGCCTCGATCGTCGCGTACTGCGGCGCCGTAGCAGGCAGGTCGCGCATCATTTCGGCCATGCCGGCTGCGAACCAGCCGTTTCCGCGGCCCCAGTGCACCGGTCCTTCCGCGTCGTTGTGGAAGAACAGACCGTTGTCCTTCTGGCGCGAAAGGTAGGTGACCATGATGTCCGCCATGAAGTCGAGGTACTTCGCGTCGCCCGTCGCGCGATAGGCCTGGATCTGCAGGATCGTCATCATGAACATATCATCGATGGCATCTCGTGTTTGATTCGTGACCTGTTGGTCGTCGGCAACGAGCGTCCCCAGGGAGAGGTAGCTTTCGTCGTCGGTTTGCAGGTAGATCTCCAGCGGGACCATGCCGAAAATGTAGCGATCAACGTGCTTGTCGCCGCCGGTCATGTTGGCAACGAAGTTCGTCTTGAGCGGGTCGAACTTGGTAACCAACGAATCGAGCAACGTCTGGTTGTCAGTGAAGTTCGCGACGCCGAGCGACCCGTACCATTCGCAGGCCGTCTTGTAGCCGTCGCCTGGCAGGTTCGCGACGGAGCTGAAGGCCAGCTGCTGCGCAGCAAAACGCTCCGCCAAGAGCGTTCCCACCGACTCGGCCGAACCAACCAAGTGCGCCAGCGGATCGGTTGCGCCGGTCGCTCCAGTGCCGCCAGTTCCAATGCCGCCAGTTCCAACGCCGCCGGTCCCAATGCCGCCTGAGCCAGCCGCTTGGGTACCGCCGCTGCTCTCGGTACCACCAGTCCCGGACCCGCCGGTCCCAGTGCCACCCGTGCCGACGGGTGCGCCCCCGCCCGTTCCGCTCACCTCGCCGCCCACCCCCGAGGTGCCACCCGTGCCGGGAGTCGTCGGTGGAGTGGTGCCGCATGCCACGGCAGCGCAGGCAGCGAGCCACAGGCTCAAGAAAGTCGTTTTGCTCGTGGGGTAGAAGCTCATTTTGCCTCACTCCAAATCCAAGCGTCAGGGCAGACGCACGTCGATCGCAGCATGTTGGTCATGGTTCAATGCCCCAAACGGGCACGCCGATCACGATGCTCGATGGAGCACCGCTCGGAATGCCGGTGAGGCCGCCCCGCAGAAGGCGTAGTTTCTTGTTACCTCATCGGGAACCTGCGCGCGAGGACATCCCGGCGCGCCGTTCTAGTCCAATCAACATATTCCTCTCCCAGATGGATTCCGGGGAAGTGCGGGAACGGAAGCCCGTCGGTCGGCATTTTGGCGTCGCACCTTCGCGTGCAAAAGTGGCGCATGGCGTCGCGAAAAGGAGTGACCTTCGGGTCGCTGGTCGGGGTCTTTCTTTCGGCGCTGCTGACGGTGGCGTGTGGATCGCCCGGCATCGATGGACCTCCCGGCAGCGGCGGTGCGGACAGCGCCGCATCCGGCGGGACGGCGACGGGCAGCGGTGGCGGAGACGCGGCGAGCGGTGGCTCCGGCGCTAGCCCCGGTTCCGGAGGCATCAGCAGCACGGGCGGGGCGCCGAGTACGGGTGGCGTGCTCGGCTCGGAAGAGGAATACCCCCTGCCAACCAACCTCCAGCCCGAGACCGGGGCTGACCTGTGGCTTCGCTTTCCCGTCCTGCCGATCCCGGGGCGCTTGGCCGAATACCAAGCGGCGCTGACTCATGTGGTGGGCGAGGGCAGCTCGGCCACAGACGACATCGTTCGTCAGGAATTGGTCGCTGGGCTGAGTGGGCTCACCGGCGTGTCCCTCGCAGCCGCGGACGCGCCGACGGGCCCAGGTGCCGTGGTGTTCGGCACGCCGGAATCATCCCCACTCGTCGCCGCGTCCTCCTTGGCAGCGGATTTGCCCGCGCTTGGACCCGAAGGGTACCTGGTCCGTGCAGCCGACGTCGGCGGTCAGCCGGCCATCGTCGTGGCTGGGAATACGGACGTCGGTGTGCTCTACGGCGCCTTCGCGCTGCTTCGTCATCTGCAGAGCCATAGCTCGCTCGCGGCGCTCTCCCTCAGCGGTGCACCCAAGGTCGCGCGCCGCCTGCTCAACCACTGGGACAACCTCGACCGCACGGTCGAGCGCGGCTACGCGGGCCAGTCGCTCTGGGACTGGAACGCGCTACCCGGCACGCTGTCGGATCGTTACACGGCCTATGCGCGAGCCTGCGCGTCGATCGGCCTCAACGGCACCGTGCTCACCAACGTCAACGCGGACGCCGACGTGCTCACGGCGACCTACTTGGACAAGGTGAGTGCGCTCGCCGATGTGTTTCGGCCCTACGGCATCCGCGTCTACCTCACGGCCCGCTTCAGCGCGCCGCAGGAGATTGGTGGCCTCGGCGGCTACGACCCCTCCGACCCCGCGGTCGTCCAGTGGTGGGCCGACAAAGCCGACGAGATCTACGCGCTCATTCCGGACTTCGGCGGCTTTTTGGTCAAGGCCAACTCCGAGGGCCAGCCCGGCCCGCAGGATCACGTCGACGGCGCCAACATGCTGGCCGCGGCGCTCGAGCCGCACGATGGCATCGTCATGTGGCGGGCGTTCGTCTACTCGGAGAACAGCCCCGAGGATCGCATCCGTCAGGCCTACGACGAGTTTCAGCCGCTCGATGGCGAGTTTTCCGACAATGCGATGGTGCAGGTCAAGAACGGCCCGCTCGATTTTCAGCCACGGGAACCGGTTCATCCCTTGCTCGGCGCGATGCCGAGTACCGCGCTCTCGCTCGAGCTCCAGATCACCAAGGAGTACCTCGGTGAGGACACGCACCTCGCTTACCTCGGCAGCATGTGGGAGGAGATCCTGAAGACCGACACATTCTCCCTGGGTTCTGGCTCGACGGTGGCGCGCGTGGTCGATGGCACGTTGCAGGGCCAAACCCTGACGGCCATCGCCGGCGTGGCCAATATCGGCGACGACGCGAACTGGACGGGGTCGCACTTCAATCAGGCGAACTGGTACGCATTCGGGCGCATGGCGTGGGATCCGGACCTTTCCGCCGCGCAGGTGGCGGAAGAGTGGGTGCGTCAGACGTTGTCGAACGATCCGGCCGTGGTCGCTCCGGTCCTCGAGATCATGCTGGCGTCGCGCCAGGCGCTCGTCGACTACATGACCCCGCTCGGCCTGGTGCACATCATGGGCACCGATCACCACTACGGCCCCGCGCCCTGGGTGAGCGACCAGAGTCGAGCGGAGTGGAACCCGGTCTACTATCACCAGGCAGACGCGGCGGGCATCGGCTTCGATCGCACGACGAGCGGCTCGGCCGCAGTCGAGCAGTATGCCTCCGAGCTCGCGACCCTGTACGGGGATCGCGCCAGCGTGCCCGACGACTTCCTGCTCTTCTTCCACCGCGTCGCCTGGGACGAGACCTTGGACACGGGCAGGAGCGTCTGGGAGGAGCTCGTCCATCGCTACAGCCAGGGCGTCGATGACGTCGCCACCATGCGGGACGCGTGGGCGACTGTCGAAGGTCGCATCGATGCGGCACGCTTCGGTGAGGTCACCGACTTTCTCGAGATTCAGCACTTCGAGGCGCGCTGGTGGCGCGACGCGTGCCTCACCTACTTCGCGGATGCTGGTGGGCAGACGATGCCAGCCGGCTACGCCGCGCCCGACAACCCACTCAGCTACTACCAGGGCCTGACATGCCCGCCGGATGCGAAGAAGCCCCGCTGCACGCCCATCTACGCGGGCGCGCCGTCCCCCGCGGTCGACCCTTGAGCCCGCTCGACCCTCGAGCCGGGCGTCGGGCCGTTAGCCACAAATGAGCGCATTTTCCGCCAGGGATGCGACGACCCACGCGCACCAAGTGGCAGATTGACGTGCTGGTCCTGCGGGCACCCCAAGGCTCTTACATGAGGTCGGGGCTCCGCTTGGCTAGGCATTCTTTGCCGCTGCGGGAATATTCCGCCTCGGCAGAAGCAGGTCGGAAAATGTGTGTGGGGCCGCTGGTTCGGATTTGAACCCGGCGGAGCGGGTTCTAGGCTTCAACGTCTAGGACTTGCGGGCCGGTCGTGACCCCCGCGCTTGGAGAGCGAGAAAGATTTCAATGAAGAAGCTGAATCGGGCAGCGGCGTCGACCCTTGGGTTGGGCCTCTTGAGTGGACTGATCTTTTCCTTCGGCTGTTCGAGCACGCCGAGCCCTGACGGCAACGGTGCGGGAGGTGTCCCGGGCTCTGGTGGCGGCACGGGCACTGGCTCGACGCCGGGCGTGGGCGGCAGTGCTGTCGGCACCGGCGGCGGTAACACCGGCACCGGCGGCGGTAACACCGGCACCGGCGGCGGTAACACCGGCACCGGCGGCGGTAACACC
>Ga0164309_10001222_pt1 | contig 12781 bp, 7 predicted proteins | sample Whisoiple_247_MG_FD_109984 | JGI IMG/M metagenome (GOLD analysis project Ga0164309, IMG submission 109984) | Soil microbial communities amended with fresh organic matter from upstate New York, USA - Whitman soil sample_247_MG | ecosystem: Environmental > Terrestrial > Soil > Unclassified >... | reverse complement strand
TACCAGCTTTCCGACCTCGGCGACGAGCGCGGCGTCAAGGTCTGGTCGGGTGAACTTGCCACCGCGACGACGCTCAATCAGGACGTCACGACGGCGTTTCCGGTCGATCAGGCGCTCGGCGATCTGCAGCCGGGCGTCTATGTGATGACCGCTGCCCCGAAAGGGCCGGCGGCGAGCGACGATGATGGCCAGCTCGCCACCCAATGGTTCATCGTTTCGGACATGGGTCTAACGGCGTTTTCCGGCAATGACGGCATCCACGTGTTCGTCAATTCGCTGGCATCGACGGAGGCGGTGGCCAACGCCGAAGTCCGCCTGATCGCGCGCAACAACGAGATCCTCGCCACCCGCAAGACCGATGCGTCGGGTCATTTGCTGTTTGAGGCAGGATTGGCGCGGGGCGAGGGGGGTCTTGCGCCGGCGATGCTGACGGTGACCAGCGAGAAGGCCGACTACGCCTTCCTGAGCCTGAAGACCGATGCGTTCGACCTGTCGGATCGCGGCGTTTCGGGCAGGGCGGTCCCGATCGGCGCCGACGCCTTTGTCTATGCCGAGCGCGGGGTGTACCGCTCCAACGAAACGGTCTATCTCACCGCGCTGTTGCGCGACGGCCTGGGCAATGCCGTGACCGGCGGGCCGCTTTCCCTTGTGATCGAGCGTCCGGACGGTGTCGAATTCCGCCGCGCCGTGCTGACCGATCAGGGTGCCGGCGGCCGCAGCCTGGCTGTCGCACTCAATTCGGCCGTTCCGGCCGGCACCTGGCGGGTCCGGGCGTTCACGGACCCGAAAGCGGCGCCGGTCGGCGAAACCACCTTCATGGTCGAGGATTACATCCCCGAGCGGATCGAATTCGACTTATCCAGCAGGGACAAAGCGATCAAGGTTGATGCTCCTGCAGAACTTAAGGTGGACGGCCATTTCCTCTACGGCGCGCCGGCCTCCGGCCTGCAGCTTGAGGGCGACATGCTGGTGGCGCCGGCGGAGGCCCGGCCGGGCTATGCCGGCTATCAGTTCGGCGTCGACGACGAGGAGACCGCCAGCAACGAGCGGACCCCGATCGAGAACCTGCCGGAATCTGACGACAAAGGGGCTGCGACCTTCCCGGTCAGCCTGGCCAAGGCACCGACCTCGACCCGGCCGCAGGAGGCCCAGATCTTCATCCGCATGGCGGAGGCCGGCGGCCGCGCTGTCGAGCGCAAGCTGGTACTGCCGATCGCGCCGACCAGCGCGATGATCGGCGTCAAGCCGCTATTCGCTGACAAGAACGTTGCGGAAGGCGACAAGGCTAATTTCGACGTGGTGTTTGTCTCGCCCGACGGCAAATCGCTGGCGCGCGACGGGCTCCGCTACGAGCTTCTGAAGCTGGAATCGCATTATCAATGGTACCGGCAGAATTCGTCGTGGGACTTCGAGCCGGTCAAGACCACGAAGCGCGTCGCCGACGGCGATCTCGCCGTCGCCGCCGACAGGCCGGCGCATTTGACGCTGGCGCCGCTGCCGGGCCGCTACCGGCTCGACGTGAAATCGAATGAGGCCGATGGCCCGATCACCTTGGTGCAGTTCGACGTCGGCTGGTATTCCGACGGCTCGGCCGACACGCCGGATCTGCTGGAAACCTCAATCGACAGGCAGGATTACCAGTCCGGCGACACCATGACGGTGACCGTCAACGCCCGTACCGCGGGCAAACTGACTGTCAATGTGCTCGGCAACCGGCTGCTGATGACGCAGACCGCGGACGTCAAGGAAGGCACCGCACAGGTGCAAATACCGGTCGGCAAGGATTGGGGCACCGGCGCCTATGTGGTGGCGACCCTGCGCCGGCGGATGGATACGGCGGCGCTGCGTATGCCAGGCCGGGCAATCGGCCTGAAATGGTTCGGCATCGACAAGACGGCGCGCACGCTGCAGGTCAATCTGTCGCCGGCGACCACCCTAGTGCGTCCGAACTCCACGCTGAAGATTCCGATCAAGGTTGGCGGCTTGAGCCCCGGCGAAGACGCCAAGGTCGTCGTTGCCGCGGTCGATGTCGGCATTCTCAATCTGACCAATTACAAGCCGCCGGCGCCCGATGACTATTATCTTGGCCAGCGCCGCCTGACGGCGGAAATCCGCGACATCTACGGCCAGTTGATCGATGGCATGCAGGGCACGCGTGGCCAGCTCAAGACCGGTGGGGATGCTGCCGGCGCCGAGCTGCAGGGCAGCCCGCCGACGCAAAAGCCGCTGGCGCTGTATTCCGGCATCGTCACGGTTGGGGCCAACGGCACCGCCGAGATCAGCTTCGACGTTCCCGAATTCGCCGGTACGGTGCGGGTGATGGCGGTGGCGTGGACGGCCACGAAACTCGGTCGCGCCACCACCGATGTCACCGTGCGCGATCCCGTGGTGTTGACCGCGACCCTGCCGCGCTTCCTGCTCAATAGCGATCACGGCACCATGAGCATGGATATCGACAACGTTGAAGGCACACCTGGCGATTACAGCGTCAACGTCAAGGCCTCAGGCCCGGTCAAGGCCGGCGGCAATGCGCTCACCAATGTCAAGCTCGCGGCCAAGCAGCGCAGCTCGATGATGCTGGCGCTGGATGCGTCCGGCACCGGTACCGCGCAGTTCGACGTCGACATCAAGGGACCGAACGGGCTGACCCTGGCGCGGCACTATGCGCTCGACGTCAAGGCAGCGACGCAGATCCTGGCGCGCCGCACGGTGCGGACGTTGGCAAAGGGTGAGAGCCTGACGCTGTCGCCGGACATGTTCGCCGATCTGGTGTCGGGCACCGGCAGCGTCTCGGTTTCCGTCAGCCTCTCCACGGCGCTGGATGCGGCGACGATCCTGCAGGCGCTCGACCGCTATCCGTTCGGCTGTTCCGAGCAGATCACCAGCCGCGCGATGCCGCTGTTGTACGTCAACGACCTCGCGGCCAGCGCGCATCTGGCGATGGACACCGCCGTCGACCAGCGCATCAAGGATGCGATCGACCGGCTGCTGGCGCGGCAAGGCTCCAACGGCTCGTTCGGCCTGTGGTCGGCCGGCGGCGACGATGCCTGGCTGGACGCTTATGTCACGGACTTCCTGACCCGCGCCAGAGAGAAGGGTTTTGCCGTACCGGACGTGTTGTTCAAGAACGCGCTCGACCGTGTCAGGAATTCGGTCGTCAATGCCGACGAGCCGGAAAAGGACGGCGGCGCCAACCTTGCTTACGGCCTCTACGTGCTGGCGCGTAACGGCGCCGCGCCGATCGGCGATTTGCGCTATCTCGCCGACACCAAGCTGAACAACCTTTCGACCTCGATCGCGAAATCGCAGCTCGCTGCGGCGCTCGCGCTGGTCGGCGACAAGACCCGGGCAGAGCGGGTCTATGCCGCTGCGCTCGACAGCCTGATGCCGAAGCCTGTGCTGGAATTCGGCCGCGTCGATTACGGCTCGCAGTTGCGCGATGCGGCGGCGCTGGTGTCACTTGCCAGCGAAGGCAATGCGCCGAGGGCGACGCTGAACCAGGCGGTGCTGCGGGTTGAAAATGCGCGCGGGTTGACGCCTTACACCTCGACCCAGGAAAACGCCTGGTTAGTGCTGGCATCGCGTGCGTTGTCGCAGGAAACCATGGCGCTCGATATCGATGGCGCGCCGGTCAAGACGGCGCTCTATCGCAGCTACAAGGCCACCGAGTTAACAGGCAAGCCGATCAAGATTACCAACACCGCCGATGCGTCGGTGCAGGCGGTGGTATCCGTGAGCGGTGCGCCGGTTACGCCGGAGCCCGCGGCGTCGAGCGGCTTCAAGATCGAGCGCAATTATTTCACGCTCGACGGCAAGCCGGCCGATGTCTCCAAGGCGAAACAGAACGATCGCTTCGCAGTGGTGTTGAAGATCACCGAGCCCAAGCCGGAATTCGGTCACATCATGGTGGCGGACTATCTACCGGCGGGGCTCGAGATCGACAATCCGCATCTGGTCTCGTCCGGCGATACCGGCACGCTGGACTGGATCGAGGACGGTCAGGAGCCGCAGAACACCGAGTTCCGCGACGACCGCTTCACGGCGGCAATTAACCGCGCCGCCAGCGACAAGGCGGTGTTTAGGGTGGCCTATGTGGTGCGGGCGGTGTCGCCCGGCAAATACGTGCTGCCGCAGGCCTATGTCGAAGACATGTATAACCCGTCGCGCTATGGCCGCACCGGCACCGGAAACATCGAGGTGCGTCCGGCGAAATGAGCAATCCGGCCCCACATAGTACTTCGTCATGCCCGGGTTTATCCCGGGCATCCACGTCTGTTGCGGGCGCTGGTGAAGTCGTGGATGGCCGGGACAAGCCCGGCCATGACGGTGGAAATCGGTGGCGGACCGTTCGGATTGTCGCGGCGATCTTGGCCGCAGTCTGTTTTATCGCGATCGGCGTATTGGCCGCCTGGGTGGTTTCGCTCGGGCCGCTGCCGCTGCAGCAGGCACGGCAGATTTCGCAGACAGTTGTCGACCGCAACGGTAAGCTACTGCGCGCCTATGCGATGGCCGACGGCCGCTGGCGGCTGCCGGTCGACGCCAGGATCAATGTCGATCCGACCTATCTGAAGCTGCTGTTTGCCTACGAGGACAAACGCTTCTACTCGCATGGCGGCGTCGATCCGCTGGCGCTGGCCCGCGCGGCAACTCAGCTGGTTACACGCGGCCACATCGTCTCCGGGGGCTCGACCATCACTATGCAATTGGCACGGCTGATGGAGCCGCGGCACGAGCGCTCGCTGTCGGCCAAGCTGCACCAGATGGTGCGCGCCGTCGAGATCGAGCGGCAGCTGACCAAGGACCAGATCCTCAACCTTTACCTGGCGCTGGCACCCTATGGCGGCAATCTTGAAGGAATCCGCTCAGCCTCGATTGCTTATTTCGGCAAGGAGCCGAAGCGGCTGTCGCTGGCGGAGTCCGCCCTGCTGGTCGCGCTGCCGCAATCCCCTGAGAACCGCAGGCTCGACCGCCACCCCGAGGAGGCGCGGATCGCGCGCGACCGGGTGCTCGACCGAATGATCGAGGACGGCACGATCTCGAACGAGGATGCCGCCTCAGCCAAGGCCGTGCCGGTGCCGCGAATGCGCAAGTCGATCCCGATCCTGGCGCCGCATTCCGCCGACCGCGCCGTGTCGACGTTCAAGGATGTGCCAGTCATTTCGCTGACGCTCGATTCCAATCTACAGAAGAACCTCGAAGCGCTGGCGCATGACCGCGCCGTGTCGCTCGGTCCAAACATATCCGTAGGCATCGTTGCGGTCGACAATGAAAGCGGCGACGTGCTGGCGCGGGTCGGCTCGCCGGATTATTTCGACGAAAAGCGGGCAGGACAGGTTGACATGACCCGCGCGGTGCGTTCGCCCGGATCGACCTTAAAGCCGTTCATCTACGGTCTCGCCTTCGAGGACGGCTTTGTGCATCCGGAAAGCCTGATCGACGACCGGCCGATCCGGTTCGGCGACTACGCGCCGCAGGATTTCGACATGACCTTTCAGGGCACGGTGCCGGTGCGCAAGGCGCTGCAGCTGTCGCTGAATGTGCCCGCCGTGGCGTTGCTCGATCGGGTTGGCGCCAGCCGGCTGTCGTCGCGCCTGAAGCAGGCCGGCGGCAATCTGGTATTGCCGAAAGAGGAGGTGCCCGGGCTGGCGATGGGTCTCGGCGGCGTTGGCGTGACCCTGCAGGACCTGGTGCAGCTCTATGCCGGCATTGCCCGGCTCGGCACCACAAGACCGCTGCGCGAATTCATCGAGGCTTCCGATGCGTCGCGCGAGCCGCTGCGATTGATGGACCAGGTCGCAGCCTGGCAGGTCGGCAATGTCCTGATGGGAACGCCACCGCCGGAAAATGCTCCGCAACACCGGATCGCCTTCAAGACCGGTACCAGCTACGGATACCGCGACGCTTGGTCGGTCGGCTTCGACGGCCGCATGACCATCGGAGTATGGGTCGGGCGTCCCGACGGTGCGCCGGTTCCTGGACTGGTAGGCCGTACCGCGGCGGCGCCGATACTGTTCGATTCCTTTTCCCGCACCGGAAAACTCCCCGAGCCGCTGCCAAGGCCGCCCAAGGGCGTGCTGATTGCCAGCAATGCCAGGCTGCCGCTGCCGCTACGGCGGTATCGGCCGTTCGGGGAACTGGTGCGCACTGGCAGCGAGCAGGCACCCCACATCCGGTTTCCGCTGAACGGCTCGCGCATCGACGCCTCGGGTTCCGGCGCTGCCCAGCTTTCAGCCATGCCGGTCAAGGTCTCTGGCGGTGTGCTGCCGATGACCATGATGGTCAATGGGGCAGCGGCTGGCGAGATCGGTAGCCAGCGTCAACGCCTGATCGACCCGCCCGGACTAGGTTTTGTCCGCCTCACCGTCATCGACGCGACTGGCGCGGCGGACACAGTTGTCGTCCGATTTCAATAGAAAGGCCCTAAGCGGTTGTCCCGATAGCGGTTTCGGCGTATGCGGAACCGATGGCCGAGACCTATGCCCGCCCCCGGTTTGGTGAACCGCGCGAACCGAAAAACCGGGTGAATCCCGGCAGCCGGCTCACGGCTGTGATTGATTTTGTCACCGCAAGCCATGTCAGGTCGATCGCTTTCCTGCTGCTGTGCGGCCTGCTGTTGTTCCTGCCGGGATTCTTCAACATTCCGCCGATCGATCGCGACGAAGCGAGGTTCGCGCAAGCGACCAAGCAGATGGTCGAAAGCGGCGATTTCGTTGATATCCGGTTCCAGGACGACGTTCGCTACAAGAAGCCGGTTGGCATCTACTGGCTGCAATCGGTCGCGATCGAAACCGCCTCCGCGCTCGGCCTGCCGCGCGCGCAACTGCGGATCTGGCTCTACCGGATGCCGTCGCTTTTTGGCGCCATCGGCGCGGTGCTGTTGACTTATTGGGCGGCGCTTGCCTTCGTGACGCGGCGCGGCGCCGTGCTCGCCGCGCTGATCATGGCAAGCTCGGTGCTGCTCGGCGTCGAAGCCCGGCTTGCCAAGACCGATGCGATGCTGCTGTTCGCGGTGGTCGCGGCGATGGGCGCGATGGCGCGGGTTTATCTGTCCTGGAAACGCGGTGAGAATCCCGCGCATCCACCGTGGTCCTGGCCAGCGGTCTTTTGGACGGCGCTGGCGGCCGGCATCCTGCTCAAGGGGCCGCTGATCCTGATGTTCGTGGGCCTAGCCATCGTGACGCTCGCGATCCCTGATCGGTCAGCGGCGTGGATCTGGCGTCTGCGTCCGGCGTGGGGCCTGATCTGGATGCTGGTTCTGGTGCTCCCCTGGTTTGTCGCGATCTTCTGGCGCGCTGGCGATGCCTTCTTCGCGGATTCGATCGGCGGCGACATGCTGAGCAAGCTGGCGGCGCAGGAATCCCATGGGGCGCCGCCTGGCGTCTATCTGTTACTGTTCTGGCTGACATTTTGGCCTGGTGCGCCACTCGCGGGCATGGCGGCGCCGGCGGTCTGGCGGACGCGGCGCGAATCCGGGGTGCAGTTCCTGCTGGCGTGGCTGGTGCCATCCTGGATCGTGTTTGAACTGGTATTGACCAAACTGCCACATTACGTGCTGCCGCTTTACCCAGCGATCGCAATCCTGACCGTCGGCGCGCTGGAACGGCGGACATTATCGCGATCATGGCTGCGGCGAGGGGCGGCGTGGTGGTTCGTAATCCCCGCGCTGATTTCGGTGATCGCGGTCGTCGGCGCCGTGATTCTGACAAGGCAGCCGGTGTTCCTGGCGTGGCCGTTCGTGGCGGCAGCCCTGATCTTCGGACTGTTTGCGTGGTGGCTCTACGACGACAATCGCGCCGAGTGCTCATTGCTGAATGCCGTAGTTGCCGCGATCTTTCTGTCCGCGGCGCTTTATGGTGCGGTGATTCCGGCGCTGACTCCGTTGTTTCCGAGCGCCGAAATCGCTCGCGCCTTGCGCAATGTCGTTTGCGTCGGGCCGAAAGCCGCAGCCGCCGGCTTCCAGGAGCCGAGCTTGGTGTTCATGACGGACACATCGACCTTGCTGACCGACGGCTCGGGTGCCGCTGATTTTCTCAACCAGGGTAGTTGCAGGTTCGCGCTGGTCGACGCGCGCTCGGAGCGTTCCTTTGCTCAGCGAGCCGAGGCGATTGGCCTGCGCTACAACATGGCGAAGCGGATCGAGGGCTATAATCTCTCGCAAGGAAGGGCGGTCTCGATCGCCATCTTCCGCTCCGAAGGCACGGAGTAAAATGCCAACGCCTGCCATTGGGGACGAAGCAGCGAGTTATTTCGCGCGGCTCACTTCCTTGCTGCTGCCGATTACCCAATTGCTGCGCTCGCCATCCGCGCCGCAAACGGGCGACGCAGCGCGAAAATTGCGGCGTCAGGTATCGATATTGATTGCGCTCGGTGCGCTCGCCATCGTCGTACTGATGTTCGGATTCGATGTTCGCGAGATCGGTCTGATGCCGCCGCGCGGCACCCCCAGCCTGTGGCCCGTTAGCGTCCTGACCGAATTTGGCAAGGCGGCTTTTGTGCTGTGGTCCATCGCGGCACTCCTGATTGTGATCGCGCTTGTCGCGCCAATAGTGCGGGGCGGATTGCGATCCCGCCTGCTTCGCCTGACGACGGAATTGCAATATCTGTTGCTGGCCGTGCTTGTGCCGAACGCAGCCGGCGAGTTCATCAAATGGATCGTCGGGCGCGGCCGGCCGTTTGTCGGTGGGCATGCCAATGCCTTTTACTTCTCGCATTTTGCAGGAACTTCGGCCTATGCGAGCTTCCCATCGGCCCATGCGATCACCAGCGCCGCGCTGGCCTTCGCGGTCTCGGCGCTGTGGCCGCGGCTGCGCATCCCAATGATTATCTATGCCTTGTTGATTATAGCGAGCAGACTGGTGTTACTGGCCCATCATCCCAGTGATGTGGTCGCGGGTGCCTTGTTCGGAGTGATCGGCGCGATGGCCGTGCGCTACTGGTTTGCGGCCCACCGTCTCGGCTTCGCGATCGGCCACGATGGCGCCATATTGCCATCACGCGGCCCTGTCTAGGAACCGCAAAGGGGTTGCCCGTGAGGCGGCCGCCTCATAAGAAGCGGGCGCAGCAAAACTACTCAAACGAGCGCTGAATTTGTCCTCTCCCAATTCCAAGACCGTGTCCGTCTCCATTGTTGTGCCCGTGCGCAACGAAGCCGGCAACGTGGCGCCGTTGATTGCGGAAATTGCCGCAGCCCTCGATGGTCGATGGGTTTACGAGATCATCTACGTCAATGATGGTTCGACCGACGCGACGGCGGGCAATCTCGCTGCCGCCATGAAACAGCGCGGCAATCTGCGTCAGATCAACCATGCCGTTTCGTCCGGCCAGTCCGCGGCAGTACGCAGCGGTGTCTTGGCTGCGCGCGGCGCCATTGTGGCGACGCTCGACGGCGATGGCCAAAACAATCCGGCGTTTCTGCCGGATTTGATCGCAGCGATCGAGCAGGGCGGCGATCGCGTCGGCCTTGCCGCCGGCCAGCGGGTCGGGCGCAAGGACACCGGGTTCAAGAAAATCCAGTCGCGCATCGCCAACGGTGTTCGCGCCGCCATTCTGCGCGATGGCACTCGCGATACGGGCTGCGGCCTCAAGGCGTTCCGCCGTGAGGTGTTTCTCGCCATGCCTTACTTCGATGGGCTGCATCGTTTCCTGCCGGCGTTGGTGCGTCGCGAGGGATACGAGATCGCCTATGTTGACGTCGCCGATCGGCCACGCCGATCTGGCGTCTCGAATTACGGCTTCTTCGACCGGCTCTGGATCGGAATCATGGATCTTGTAGGCGTGTGGTGGCTGATCCGCCGCAAGAAACCGACACCTGTTGCGACCGAGGTCACCTCATGACGGAATTATTCAATTCTCTGATCGCCTATCTGCATGATGTATTCGTCGTCAAATTCGACGGCTGGGTCGTCCTGGGATTCGTGGCGCAAGCGTTTTTCACCATGCGCTTCCTGGTGCAATGGATCGCATCCGAGCGAGCGCGCAAGAGCGTGATACCGGTGGCGTTTTGGTTTTTCTCGCTCGGCGGCGGTACGTTGCTGCTGATCTATGCGCTGTACCGCCGCGATCCCGTTTTCATCGCCGGCCAAGCGCTGGGTCTGCTGGTCTATATCCGCAATCTCTATTTCATCGTCCTCACCGGCCGACAGAGCTCTGCGAAGGTCTAAGCGGTATCATCGTTTCTTGGTGAACGCCCAGACACCAGAAAACTGGAGAATGAGAATTTATTTTTTAAGCAAAACAATGGATAGCTCTGCAGACGAGCACGGATTTCCGCCGGATGGCACTGGCCGAAAGATTGGAAGTATGCGGCGCTGCGCCTGAGTTTGCTGCATTTCGCAGTCTTTTCGAGCAATGCGGCGCTTGTCGGTAAATACAATTCAACAGGAACGGATCAATTCCTAGCCATTCTGCTAGTCAGACTCCAACAATTGCTCGCTACACCTTTCTGGAATGCCGCAAGGGCATTTTGGAATGAGGCGAAGGGGTCGACATGCTGGCCAACCGACGTAAAAGCGAACGCCGTTTATGCAACAGCCTCGCAAAGATTCAATTCGGGACCGGCACGCTGCCTCGGGACTGCAAGGTAACCGATATCTCGGACGGCGGCGTGAAGGTGATCGCCGAATATGTCCAGATTCCCCCTGAGTTCACGATCATTCTTTCGACGGGCCGACCCAGGCAGTGCCGCCTTGCATGGCGGATCGGCTGCGAACTGGGCGCTGAATTCATCGATTAGATCGAAAAGCGATATCAACCCGGCGGCGTTCGCTGCTCCTGCCTGTAGCGAGCGAAGGGCGAAGCAAGCTTTGGCCGCCGTGGTCCCATACAATCTTACCGGGATGCGGTCCGGTTTAACCAGAATTTAGGGTTAAGTTGGGAGGGTGTGGACAGCCAGCCGCTGATCACAGGCCAAAGTACATGCTCGCGCAGCTGCGCCGATCCCGCCGTTTCATGAAATTTGGCATATCGATCGCATCATCCGCAATCTTGATGCTGGGTCTTTGCGGTTGCCAGACCGCTGGCGATCTCGATGTCACGGGATCGCTCGGCGACAAGGTCGAGGCAAATCGTGCCGCCGACCCGCGGCGCGAGGTCGATACCTATCGCGAACGCTTTCGCGCCAATCCCAAGGATCCCGATCTGGCCTTGCACTACGCCATAGCGCTGCGAGCTACCGGGCAAAAGGCCCAAGCGGTCGCGGTGCTCGAGCAGGCCACGATCGATCACCCCGGCAATAAGGTCCTGCTCGCCGGTTATGGTCGCGCACTGGCGGATAACGGTAATTTCCAGCGGGCTTTCGACGTTCTCAGCCGCGCCCATACTCCGGAAGATCCGGATTGGCGAATCCTTTCGGCCCAGGGCTCGGCACTCGATCAACTCGGCCGCCACGATGAAGCGCGGCAGTACTATTCAAGCGCACTGAAAATCGCCCCGGAAGATCCTTCGGTACTGTCCAATCTCGGTCTTTCCTACATGCTGTCCAGGGACCTGCCCAAAGCGGAGGAGACCCTGCGCCACGCGAACAGCCACAAGGATGCCGATCCTCGTGTTCGGGAGAATTTGGCGCTGGTCGTGGGTTTGCAGGGGCGCCTGACCGAGGCCGAGAGCATCGTGAAGGCGGACCGGTCGCCAGAAGAAGCGGAGGCCAATGTTGCTTATCTTCGGCGATTGCTTTCCGGAAAAGAGAATTCCCATGCGGAGATGGTCAAAAAGCCGGCGGTAACCACCGCACATGCCGACTGATCTCGCACGAGGGATCCGGCGCCAACGATCGCTGTAAACACAAGTTGGCGGCGGCTCTGATTCTAATCAGAAACGATAAGAGCTAAACCTTCCGGATTTCCGAGGGCTTCGCGCGCGAACGTCGGCTGACGCGGAGCTTTTCGATGATGGGTGACAGAAATGAGCGCCGCGGCCTGGTCTCGGCGTGGCCCGTCATGCGCTGTGCGATCTGGAGAAACGTTTGGGTGATGCGGTGGCTGGCCGAGATTTCCGCGATCATCTGGCCGTTGTTGGCCGCGGTGCCGAAGATTCGCGGATCGAATGGAATGGAGGCGATCGGCTGGGTATCGACGGTTTTGGCGAAGGCGCGCGCGCCGATTTCCGGACGTTTCGGCATGCCGACCTGATTGAGGCAATATAGCGGTGTCCGATCGTTCGGCCGCGATGTCTTCAGCATCTGCAGTATGTTCTTGATGTTGCGCATATTGGCAAGATCGGGCTCTGCGACGATCAGGATATCATCGGCTCCGAGCAGCGCGCGGCGTGTCCATCCCGACCATTGATGGGGAATGTCGAGTACGATGCAGGGTGTCGTCATGCGCAGCGTATCGAAGATCGTATCGAAAGCCTCCGCGCCGAAATCGTAGACCCGATCGAGCGTGGCGGGCGCGGCCAGCAGGCTCAGATGGTCGGTACATTTCGCCAGCAGGCGCTCGATGAATGCGGTATCGGGCTGGTCCGGCGAGAACACTGCATTGGCCACGCCCTGCAGCGGATCCTTGTTGTAGTCGAGGCCGGCGGTGCCGAACGCGAGGTCGAGATCGATCACCACGGAATCCAGCGCGAGGTCGCGGGCGATCGCCCAGGCCACGTTGTGCGCAACAGTGGACGCGCCGACGCCGCCCTTGGCGCCGACCACCGCGATAATCCGGCCGACGGCGACCGCCTCGGATGCCGAGAACAGGCTGCAAATCGAGCGCACCACGTCAAGGGGTGTAACCGGGCCGACGACGTAGTCGTTGACACCACGGCGCACCAGTTCGCGATACGGAGCGGTATCGCT
>Ga0164309_10001221_pt1 | contig 12789 bp, 8 predicted proteins | sample Whisoiple_247_MG_FD_109984 | JGI IMG/M metagenome (GOLD analysis project Ga0164309, IMG submission 109984) | Soil microbial communities amended with fresh organic matter from upstate New York, USA - Whitman soil sample_247_MG | ecosystem: Environmental > Terrestrial > Soil > Unclassified >... | reverse complement strand
CGCGGTCGCGCTTCGCTGAGAAAATGACCATTTCGTCCTGCCAGACTCTCTGCCCATTCTGAAGCTACCGGATAGACTAGCGACCAAACGATCGATGACGCGGGCTCGCGTCTAGGAATGTAGCTTTGCAAGCGCGCGAGGTGCTCGACATTGTGACGGCGGCCAAAGTTCGAAGGCTGACCGGTGATGTCCCCTGGGTTCTCGTGGGAACCGCCGTCGTTGCAAGTCAGTTCTCGACGGTGCTCGAGTTGCCAACGATAGAAGCGCCTTTCCGACTAGGTGCCGCCCTGCTCGCCGGCTTCGGCCTGTGTGGCGCAATCTTGCGCATCGCAGGCCATGTCACCGGTTTCAATATGACTTCCGCAGTTCTGGGAGGCGCCTTTTTCGGTTCTATTTCCGGAGCCATCGGAGGCAGCGCGGGGTTTGTTCGGGATGCGTCGCCGAACGAGCAATTGTATGCCTTCGCCATTACTTGTGGAATGTCGGCAATCGTAGGCGCGACGTGGGCGCCAATTCTCGACCTTTTCCCGTTGCGTCAGGACTGGCGCCCGTATTTGTCTGCGGCGCTGGGCGTTACCGTCGGCGTCTTCGTATCCCTCGGCGGCGCCATCTCGTATCTGACCTGGCAATACGTGGACCGCTTCGACCAGCCGATCACTCCTTTTCAAGTTGCGTTGATCTGCGCTAGCTTCGTTCAGCTCCGCGCGTTCTTCGGGCTCACGTCGAGAACCGGTCGCCGAAGCGTAATTCGTCGAGCATTCTTAATAGCTGCCTTGCTCTCGGCGATGCTTTGGATTGCAAGCCGTTTCGAGTTCATGAACGAGGGTGTCTACGATGACACCCCTCACCCGCTTGTTGCCTTCGGGATCTGCGTGTTCGCACCACTCGCGTGGGCGTCAGTCACCGCTTGGTTGGCGGCCGCACTCGCAGGTGTCTTTTCGGAGGCGGGCAGCACACGAGCCAAACAGCATGCTCGGAGTACGCCACCTGAAACACCGGCCGAAGCGCAATCCAATACGAAAGCGGAACGTTCACAACGGCGCGAGCGGGGCCAGCAAGAGGAGGACATGGCAATGACTAAAAACGTCCGGCTTCCGGTTTTTCTTTCCTATGCGCACGAAGACACGGAATTTCTCGGTCGTCTCCTGACACACCTTGCAGTCTTCAAAATGCAGGACCAGGTGTGCGCGTGGTCCGATACCGAGATCGAGCCGGGAGCCGACTGGGCTAGCGAGATCGAATTCTCGATCGGCAACGCCCGCGCCGCCGTGTTATTCATCAGTCAGCATTTTCTGGCTTCGAAGTTCATTCGAGAAAGTGAGCTTCCGCGATTGCTGGAGCGCAGGCGCGGGGGCTTGCTCATTCTTCCGCTCATCGTTCGTCCGTGCGCGTACGATCTGGCCGAGTTTCCATTCTCGGCAATATCTGGGGAAAGCGGTGTATTCCGATTGAGTAGTATCCAGAGCGTGAATCCGAACAACGTGCCCCTGACCAAGCTTCAAGAAGCCGCTCAGGACGAGGTGTTCGAACTTCTCGCCAGGAAGCTTCACGCTGCTCAGGTGGGAACACTCGCGAAGTAGCTCCGGCCGCTCGAGGCAACACTCGTGCTCAGATCGGTTGCTCCCGTCGCTCTCACTACCCCGAAGCCCTCCCCCGCTCCTTCCGACTCCCCTCTTCGGACGTCTCCCCCGCAAGCTCCATTTTGATGGCTGAGAGCTCGTCGAATAGCGCGTCATAAGAGGCGGGGCGATCGCGGGGATCGGGCTTTTGCATTGAGCGTAAGAGTCGGGACAGGCGCGGTGGCAGCGGTGATTCGCTGGCGGGTTTGTGGGTGCGAAGTTGGGCTGAGGCGGCTTCTTGCAAGGTGACGCCGAGCGCGTAGACGTCGGCGCGGAAGTCGACGCGCGACGAGTCGATGGCTTGTTCGGGTGCCATGTAGCCGCGCGTGCCCACGACCGCGGGCGGCGCGCCGTCTTCGAGCCAGTTTTCGGGCTGTGCGGCGTGGGCCATTCCGTAGTCGACGATGGTCGCCATGCCACTTCGGGAGAGCAAGATGTTGGCGGGTTTGATGTCGCGATGGATGAGCCCTTGTTCCAACCCAGCGCGCAACCCGGCGACCACGTGCAGGCCGATTTGAACCACCGCGCTGGGTGCCAAGCGGCCGCGAACCGACAGTTGCTTGGAAAGTGTGCTGCCATCAATGTACTCCATCACGATGTAGGTGAGCTCTGCGAAGTGGGTGATGTCGTAGATGCGCACGACGTTGGGATGACTAATGCGTGCCGCGAAGCGCGCCTCGATGATCAGTTGCGCCTCGATGCCGGGCCGAGCGGAAAGCACCTCGGGCCGCAGCAGCTTGATCGCCACTGGAGTTTGCAAGAGTAGGTGTGTCGCGCGGTACACCACCGCGAAGCCGCCCATTCCGAGCACATCGACGATTCGATATTTGTCGATCAGCGCGCCCCTGCGAAGCAGCTGGGTCGTGCGCCCGCGTGCGCTCCGCGCCACACGACGCGCCGGCCCAGTATCAGTGGCTCGGAGTCGAGTCACCGGTGATGCAATGCGTGCGCTGGCAAACACGCCGCTGGGTAAGATGGGGTCGATGCGCCGCTGGAGCCAGGCCGGTGCTCGGCCTGACTGATCGGCGAGAAAACAGCCCCGAAGGTCGGGGTCGATGGGTTTCACGCCACGGCCCCGCGCCCGAGCGGCTGGAGCTGGCTGTTGCTCGACACCCAGACGCCAATCGCGGCAATCAACAGGCTTCGCAGATCCGAGCTCGGATCGCTCAGCCCACCACGCACACAGCTCACACGCCGCGAGTCCGTGGTCGTGATGCCAATCCGCGACAGACCGTCTTGCAGCGTGGGTTGCCCGATCCCGACCACCACGCGAGCGCAGAGCTCGTCCAGCAGACCGTGAAGCGCGACGCGCGCCTGAGTGCCGAGGGCCATCAGATCTCCCTTCGGCGGCGCAACGATGACCACTGAGGGAACTCGGAGCAAGCTATTCTGCAGCGCGGCGGGATCGCGGGCATCGATCAGGACTAAATCAACCAAGCGTTCGTCGCGCAGCCAGAGCGCTAGGCCGAGGGCCTTTTTTCCGGGCGAAAGACTATCCAGCACCCAGCGTTCGGTGGCGGCACCGGCCAGCGGCAGCACCGCGGAAACGGCCTCGTCAAGCGCCGCGATCAGCAGCACGTGGAAGCGATCACGACCGGGCTCGGCGGCCGTCCATTTCGCCAGATCCGCCTCGCCGAACATTTTGAGATCCCCGAGCGCGAAGCTCTCACGCAGGGCCAGCTCGTAGTGCCGTGCGACGATCGCGTCGGGTGCCGGCGCGGGCGCTCGATATCCCTCCGGCTTGACCGAAGCTCGGCGCGGCTGGGCGCCAAGCGCCGTCTTGGGTTTGATCTCTGAAGCGCTATCGCCGTTCTGGGCGGTGTCGAGGCGGCACGCGCCCTCCATGATTAGGCCAGTTGCCGACTGCGAAATGGTGCGCTCTTCCTGAGAGAGCGTGCAGGGGCCAGTTGCGAACTCGAACTGCCCCTCCCGATCCCAGACGAAGCGGTAGAATGCCTCGGCGCCGTCCAGGTTGCCATACACGGCATGGACGACCCGCCCTTCGTCGAAGAAGACTTGCCCAGACGCCTCTCGATTGAGCATGGCCAGGATCCCCGAGCGATGACCCATCTCGATGATCGCGACGAGATCCGAAAACTCGATGGCGGAGAAATCGCCGGCGAGCGTGTAGCTGCGATTGGACGCCTCGTTGCGACGTCGCCGATGGCGACCGATGATCGCGCTCAAGCGAGCCGCAAACTCCGCCGGATCGCTCGGTTTGCACAGGTAGTCTTCGACGCCAGCTCGCAACGCGAGCACCTTGGTGCGAGCCTGTGTGTCCGAAGACAGAAATACGAAAGGGACGTGGCGCAGGCGGCTTTCCTGCTGTAGACGTCGATAGAACTTGAGGCCGTTCATGTCGGGCAACATCGTTTCCGACACGATTAGATCCACGACCTGCGTGCCGAGCACCTCGAGCGCGGCGCTGGCGTCGTTGACCGCCTCGATCACGAAGCCCTCGTTGGCCAACGCGAGCTCGACGAAGCGGCGAGAGACGCGGTCGCCATCCACGACCAGCACGGTCGGCGCGCGCCGGTCGACGTCCGTTTGCTCGACGGGTGCTTCTGATTGCTCAGCCATGGGTGGTCTGCTTGTGTGCCCGCGCCGCGAGCAGCGCGGCCGCGTCGAGCTCCGCGCGTGTCCAAAGCTGGGTCACGTCCAGCATCAATCCGTACAGCGCCCCTCCGCTGAAGCCACGCGAGGCATCGGCCACGAACGCGCCCAGCATGGCCTCACCCCGGGCCCGGAACAGGCCGGGGGGCAGCGGCGCTTCGACGCGCACCTCGCGGACCACCAGGCATGCCCCGGTGCGCAGCGCGAGCGGAACGCGACTGAACGCGTGCGGCACTCGCAGCAGCACCCATGCCTCGTTGAGTGGTGGCAAATCCAGGAGCGCGCCTAGGTTCGACGCGACGAACTGCTCACCACCCGATTGCACGAGCTCGGGACCGCTGGTGGGGACTTTCGTCACGTCCTCGTTGAGCACCAATCGGGTGACGAAGCGCACGGGGATCGCCACCACGAAAGTATGGCAAGCGACGACGAGGCAAAGCTCGGATTGCGCCTCGACCCGCCGCAGCCGGGAGCTGCTGGCGTGACTCACGGTTCGGCTCCTTGGCTGTCGCTATTGCTTGCGAGCGCGGTCTCGGAGCGTTGCCACTTCTTCAACGCCGCCTGCAGGACCTGCACCGTGAACGGCTTGGTGATGTACTCGTTGGCCCCGAGCTGCCGCGCCTGGTCCTGATGTTTCTGGCCGGAGCGACTGGTGACGACGATGATCGGCAAGTCCTTGTACGCGGGCAGGAACCTGAGTTCTCGAATCAGCTCGTAGCCGTGCATGCGCGGCATTTCCAAGTCGGTGAACAGCAGATCGATCTGATTTTCTCGCAATTTACTCATGGCGTCCATGCCGTCGACGGCCACGACGACCTCCGCCCCGAGCGTCCTCAGCTGCATCTCGGCCACTTTGCGCACCGACACGGAGTCGTCGACGAACAGCACACGCACCGGCCTCGATGACGACGACGGGGCCGCGGGCTTCTTGGCCTCGTCGATCACCGGTTCGACGAGGGTGCGCTTCTCTCCGCCGCGCACTAGGGCCGGACGCTTGATGAGCGCGCTGCCCTTGGCCTCGACCAGGCTCGGCACGTCGATGATCAAAACCAATTGACCCGTCCCACGAATGGTGACGCCAGCGAACGAGGGATGCCCGGTGAGTAACGTGCCGAGCCCCTTCACCACGATTTCCTCGTAGGCCACGATCTGATCGACCTGCAGGGCCATCCGCGCATCGCCGACGCGTAGCACCAGCACGGGGCCTGCACTGACCCGACCGTCCGCGCCCAAGAAGTCGCCCCAGGCACGGATAGGCATGAACGTGTCGTCCAGCTTGATGCGGCGGAGATCTCCTTGCGTGACGATTTCCTGCTCGTGCGCGTCGATGATGCGCTCGGTGAAGTGCAAGGGAATGGCGAAGAATTGCTCGCCACCACGCACGACCAGCGCGCGCGTGATGGCGAGCGTCAGGGGTAGCCGAATCAAGAAGGCGGTCCCCTGCTCCGGGCGAGATTCCAGGCGGATGGAGCCGTTCAGGCGCTCCACCGCGCGCTTGACCACTTCACCTCCCACGCCCCTGCCGGCGACGTCATCGACCGAGTGATGGGTGCTGAGCCCCTGAGCGAACACCAGTTCGCGCACGCTCGGGTCGTCCACGTTCACGTCACTCGATAGTAGGCCCATCTCGATGCCGCGCGCGCGCAGCGCCGGCAAGTTGAGACCGGCACCGTCGTCCTTCACCTCGATCACGATTTGGCCGGACTCTTGCCGAGCCAAGAGCTCGATCGTGCCCACGCGCGGCTTGCCGGCTCGGGCGCGGACTTCGGCGCCTTCGATGCCATGCACCACCGCGTTGCGCACCAAGTGAAGCAGGGGCTGGAACAGCGCATCGGCGATGGTCTTGTCGACCGGAACGTCCTCGCCGCGCACCACGACGCGGATCTCTTTCTTCTCGCGCATCGCAGCGTCGCGCAGCGGCAGTCGGAGGCGCTGAAACAGCACATCCAACGGCACCATGCGCGCCTGAGTCACCTCCGTTTGAATGCCGCTGACGATCGCTCCCACGACGTCCGAGTCATCGGTGAGCGCGGTGAGGCCACGCGACAGTTGCCCGTACATGTCCGAGAAGTCGCTGGTCAGCTCGACCAAGCTGCGCGTCAGCACGTGGATCCCCTCGTAGCGATCCAGCTCGAGCTCGCTGAAGCCACTCCAAGCCGCGCGCGGAGAGCCGTCGACATCAGGGGGCGGAAGCGCGAGGGCCGCATTGCCGTCGCTGGCGAAGCTCAGGTTGTCCCGCCTGCGACCGTCCAGATTCGCGAATTCGTGCTCCTCGCGAAAAGCATCCACGGTTTGTAGCAATCGTCGGCTGCCGCGCACGAGATCGGTTTGCAAGTGACGCAAGCGCTCGACGCGGTTGTTGAGTCGCGAACGGCTGACCACGAGTTCGCCTGCCAGATTCATCAGCGAGTCGAGGCGCTGGGTCGAGACACGAATGACACGTCGGTCCGGTCCGTCCAGCGAGCCTTCGCTGCGCCGACTGCTGCGCGCGCTTTCGATCTCCTCACTGCGAGCGGTGCGAGAGGAGGCCTGGCTCAGCTCGTTGCGGGCCGCGAGCAACGCGGCGATGCGCTGCTCGAGCCGATCCAGAGAGGTCTCCACCCAGCCCGAGGGCGCCTCTTTCAGATTCCGGCGCACCTCAGCCTGCGCCTCGAGCAAGAGCGACGCGATGCGGCGGGCGGGCGGCAAGATCGCCGCGTCCAGCAGTGTCTCGAGCAAATCTTCGATCCGATGCAGGATCCGCCCCGTCGGAACGAGGCCGATGGTGTTGATCACGCCTTTCAGCGTGTGAAACGTGCGCATCAAGCTGCGCAGGTGCTCCTTCGGCGCGGCGCTGTCCTCCAAGGACAAGCAGCCGCGCTCGATGGCCTCCATCAGCTCGGCGCACTCCGCAGTGAACGTTTGCCAGAGCGGCTCGGCCGCACTGAGATCCACGGTTTCGCGCACGCTGCGAGCGCGCGGCTGGCTCGAGAGCGCAGCGGAGCCGCCAGAATCGGAACCGAAGCGGGCGCGCAGCGCCGCCAGGCGCTCGTTGATCGCGTTCAGCGTGGGCGGCTCGATGCCGCCCTCGCCGAGTAGCAAGCCTTCGAGCTCATACGCCTCGTTGGCGATCGAGTCTTCCCGGACGATGCCTGCGGAGCCTCGCAAATGGTGGAACACGCGCGCAAGCTCCTGCTGCGCACTCGCGACCAGCGAATCATTCGTGCCGCTCAGGTCCCCGCTGATACGCAACGCCCCTTCCAGCAGCTCCCGGGCCTCGGCTTGGAATGAAGCCCGGACCGCGGCGGCAGCGGCCGGATCGGCCGGAGTAGCCGCGGGGCTCGACTTCTGGTGGGACAAGCCGAGCTTCACCGCGATCTTGGCCAACCCGAGCGACAGCTCGGCCGTGCTGGGGGCTGGCACGTTCTCGCACCCCAGCTCGAGTCGTTCGGCGAGCGCGGCGATCTGCGTTTCGGAAGCCACCAGCGCGGAACCCTTGAGGCGATGAAACAGCGGACCGAGCGTCGCGATGATCGACTGTTCGAATTTTGCGCCCGAAGGGGACGACAACTCCGCCAACAAGCGCGAGGCCTGCTCGTGGATTTCCTTGGCTTCGTTGATGAAGTCGCGGCGAATGGCGCTCACCGCGTGGGTATCATGGCCGCGCACGGGCGCCGTTGGGACGCGCGACGTAATGGCGATCGCGTCCAAACCGGCGAGAGCAAAGAGCCGGTTGGTGTCTTCGATCAGCGCGCCCAGCGTGCGCGCCTCGATTGGTCCCGTCGCGACGATCAGCGCCTCGGCTCGATGTTGCAGCGCTTCGGCCCGACCGCTCACTTCGCTCAGACCAACGGTCGCGGCGGCGCCTTTTAGCGTGTGATACACGCGCTCGAGCGGAGCCGCAGGCGCGGGGTTGCTCGGGTCGTTGCTCAGCGCGTCGAAGTAACCCTGCAGACTGACGACGGCCTCGCGCGCCTCTTGCTGGAAGATCTCCAAGAGCTCGCGCTGCACTTCGGCGTGCGTCGGACTCGCGTGCGAGGACTCGCCGCCCGTTTCGGCGAACGAGAACTCTTCCTCTTCAAGTTCGTTCGGGAGCGAGACCGAGGCGGCTGGCTCGAAATCCTCGAACGAAAACTCGAGCGGCGGCAACGCTCCATTCGCAGCAGGGGACGCTTCGGCGAGCTTTTTTACGCCGAAAGCGGGCGGCGACGGAATCGAAGCGACTGCCACTTCCTCGTCCAAGAATTCAATCTCGTCCTCGGCCAGCAGCTCCGCCACCTCGTCCGCGCGGTTCACACCGTTCGCGGATGCAGCGCCATTCGGGCCGTCTTCGGCCAGCGCCGGGCAGCCGAGCAGGCCGTAGGCCCCTCCAATTTCAGGAGCGCGGCTCGGGTGCAGCGAGCCCTTTGCCGGGTCCTGAGCGAGCTCGTTCAGTAGTGCCTCTGCCGCGCCTTGCCATTCGGTCGCGACCCATTCAGCCTCATCGCTTTCGTACTTCAGCTCGAGCGCGAGGATGGTGCGCATGTGCTGCACGCCCGTCGGGATCAGCTCCACCATGCGCCGCGCGCGGGCCGCGCGGCGGTCGGCCTCTGCGAGCTCCGCGTAACCGTGCTCCGCCAGGCGTTCCACCAAGTCCGCGCAAGCAGCGAGCGTCTTGACCGAAACGAGCGCGCTCGTTCCGTAGATCGCGTGGCCATCGCGGCGGATGGTTTGGAGCAGCGAGCCAGTGCTGTCTTCAGGGACAGGCTGCGCCGGCCTAGGCTCGTCCAGAAAGCGGCGCGACGACAATTCGATGCGCGCCAGAAATTCCGTGACTTCCCTGGGCATCGTGTCCCGGACGTCGTCGATACTGAAGCTCATCGTCATTGGGTCCCTCTTTCGCCTGGTGGCGGACTCTCAAGCCACACGGAAGCGAGTGATGGCACCGCGAAGTTTGTTCGACAGCTCGGTCAAGTGCGTGATCGTCACCACGGTGGCTTCGGCGCCCTCTTGCGTGGAGCGCGCGATGGCCGAAATCTCCTCCATCGTGCGCACGACGGACGAGGTTTCTTGCGCTTGCGCCAAGGCGACCTTGCTGATGTCGACGACCTCGGATGCCGACTCCGCGGACACCTTCCGGATGCGCACCAGTGAATCACCGGCTTGACCGACCAAGGCCGACTCGTGTTCCACGACTTGCGTCTGCTGTTCGATGGCGGAGACCGTCTCGTTGGTCTCGGTGTGGATGGTCTGCACCAAGCGCCCGATCTCTTGCGTTGCCGCCGCGGTGCGCTCTGCGAGCTTGCGCACCTCTTCTGCGACGACGCTGAAGCCGCGTCCATGCTCGCCAGCGCGCGCGGCTTCGATTGCGGCGTTCAGCGCGAGCATGTTGGTCCGTTCACTGATGCTGTTGATGGTGCCGACGATGCCGGAAATCTCCATGCTGCGATCGCCCAAGTTCTTCATCTTTTTGGCGCCCGCTTGCACGTTGGCGCGCAGGGTGCCCATGCCGGAGATGACGTTTTGGACCACGCCCGTGCCCTCCAAGGCGGACTCTTCGGTGCGTTTCGCGGCGGCCACGGCGCGCGCCGCGCCTTCGCTCACGCGGCCGATTTCCTGGCTCATCTTCTGCACCAAGCCTTGTGCGACCTGCACGCCGCTCGCCTGATTGGTCGCGCCGGTTGCCATCTCGCGCGAAGATTTTTCGATCGCGCGCACCGCCTCGTTGGTCTGATCCACCTGTCGGTACACGTCACTCAGAATCTGTTGCTGGGCTTCCATCAAGGAGTTGAATGCGTCTGCCACGTTTCCGAGGGCGCCCGAGGTAATCGGCGCGCGCGCCGTGAGGTTGCCGTCCGAGGCGTCGGAAACGACCGTGAGCATGTCCATGATGTTGCTCTGGAGCTCTTGGTTGCTTTGCTCGATCTTGTCTTTCAGCTCGCCGGTTTCGACCAGCGCCTTGCGCGTGTCGCTCAGCGTGCGCGCGACGATGCGACTGATCACGACGCCAACACCGAGCGCCAGCACCGTCGCAATCAGCACGATCACTTTCGCCAGTCTGGCCTGCGAGTTCAACCGTTGCGGCACCAGGCTCATGTCCTTTTCGTGCGAGACAGCCAGTTCCTCGGCGTCGTTCTCCAAGTCGCGAATACCGTTTTTGAACGGGCCGATCGCCGCATTGGCCGCCTCGGGATGCGTGATATCGCCCTTCGAGATACTCGCCAGGATCTGGTGAAAGCCACTGTCGTAGGCCGCCACCTGGTCGACCATGTTTTTCACGCTGGTCGCGTCTTTCTCGGACTCGACCAAGCTCGTCAATGCCGTGAGGGAAGTGCCGATCTCCACGCGAGCGGCCTGCCACTTCTTTTCGTAGTCCGTCACCTTGGCGGCGTCGCTGAGGTTCAAGAACGCGTCCTTTTCGAAGCGGCGCAAGTTGCTCACGTTGCCAGCGACCCTCAGTGCCTCCTCGGCGACTTTAGCGTTGACCGCGAGCGCGTGCTGCGCGTCGGACGAGATCCGGGACATCGAGGCGTAACCGACCGCGCTGATCGCGACGGTGAGCGCCAAAAGCATACCGAGTGACAGGATCATACGCTGGCCAGTACTCAGTTTGGCCAGCAGGGACTTCGGGGTGATCATAACGAGCTCCGATACAAAAGACGTGGTTTGTTTGAGTGAGACTGATGTCGAAAATTTCGAGCAGCAAACGCCCCGCGCTCGCGCTCGCCAGTGCTGCAAACTCGAATACTGATCGAGCAAAGCTCGACCGAGATCCAGAGTCGCAATCGTTAGCGTCAGTTGTCGACGTGACTTAAGTAGCGAAGTTCGCTCACCCGGGCGAGCACGAAGGCCGGATCGAGGACGCTGACTACGATTGAAAGCTTGCCATCGTCCGGCTCCAAGAATCCGAGGATCGCGCGATCGTCTTCGCTGCCCGCGGGCGGCGTCAATCGCCCGCGTCCCTCGGGGATCACGGCTTCCATGCGATCAGCGATCAAGCCCACGACCAATTCGCCCGAGCGCAGCACGATCGCGGTGGTTTCCTTGCCCGCTCGGCGCTCGTGCTCGCCGATGCCGAGCAGCTCGGCGAACGAGACCAATGGGACGGGCTCGCCGCGTAGATTGAAGATGCCGCGCACGGCCGGTGGCGCGAGCGGGACCGGGATTTTATCCTCGATCGTCACGACCTCTCCGACCAAACGTGTGTCGAGCGCGAAGCACCGCTCGCCGAGCCAGAAGGTGCACAGGCTGAATTTATTGCCTCGCGCAGGGCCCGCAGAATCCCCCGAGCGGGCACTCTCGCCCGTTTGAGCTTCAGAACCGAGGCGTGACCGCCCGAAGGACTCGCTTGCCATGTGCTGCTCCGTTTCCTTCAGCGCGCGTAGCGGCGAAGCACCGACAGGACCGTGTCCGCGTTCCAGGGTTTGGTGATGTGGTCGTCCGCGCCCTGCTTCTTGGCCCAGAACTTGTCGCTGTCTGTCCCTTTGGAAGTGACCAGCACGACCGGGATTTTGCTCAGGTCGGCGTCCTGCTTGATGCTGCGGCAGGTCTTGAAGCCGTCCGCGCCTTGCATCACGACGTCCATCAGGATCAGGTTGGGCTTTGCTTCGCGGGCCTTCGCGATGGCTTCGTTGCCGTCGGCTGCGTAGATGGCCTTGTGACCGGCACTGGTCACTACTTTGCCGAGCAGTTCACGATCGGACTGCACGTCGTCGACGATGAGAATGGTATCCATTGATTTTTTCCTTTTTGCTGATGCGAGACGCGTTTGGTAGAAGCGCGTCGATTGAGTTACGATACGAGACGTTCGATTTCGGAATACGGGATGGGTTTGACTAGCGCTCTGTCGAAACCAGCCGCGATTAGCTCGGCCGCTTGATTGGCCATCTGCGGCTCGAGCACGGCAACCAAGACCAGGCCGGCAAGGGCGCTTTCGGAGCGCAGTTGACGCGCGGTTTCGGCGGCGCCGCCCGATGCCGCGTTCAAGATCACCGCGCGCGGGCGTTCGCGCCGGACCGCGGCGATCACGTCCGTTTCGACGGCCAAATCGAGCAACGCGACAGGCTCGGCGCGATTCTGCAATAGCGACGAAAGCGGCCCCTGAAAGCCGTCCACATCGGGTTCGAGGATCATCAGGGGGCGCGCCTTGGAGCGCGAGCTGTGACTCGAACTCTGGTGCGCGACGCGCAAGAGTCCGACGTCCGTCAGTCGAGCGAGTACTGGCATCACTTCGACGACGCTGCTTCCTGCACGCGACCCGAGTTCCTTCCCGGTCGTCTGCCCATCCACCAGCGCGAGCACACGGCGCTCGAGGCCCGTCAGTTCGAAGTGCTGAACTTGGCTGCTGAACCCAGGCGCGCGACTGAAGATCGAATCGACGGCGGGCAAGGACTGCGGCGGTTCCTGGCGCAAGCGCTCGAGGGCCATCTGCTTCAGCGACAGCGAGGGCGGTGGGGCCTCGTCATCGGCTCCGAATACCAGCGTGTTACGAGCGGTCGACACGTGCCGACCGTGTGCCTCCACGTGCGCGGGCAGGGCGGAGATGTCGCGCCAGGAGAAGGTCGCTGCGCTCGCTTCGATCGCATCCAACAGCAACTTT
>Ga0164309_10001220_pt1 | contig 12790 bp, 10 predicted proteins | sample Whisoiple_247_MG_FD_109984 | JGI IMG/M metagenome (GOLD analysis project Ga0164309, IMG submission 109984) | Soil microbial communities amended with fresh organic matter from upstate New York, USA - Whitman soil sample_247_MG | ecosystem: Environmental > Terrestrial > Soil > Unclassified >... | reverse complement strand
GTCGAGGCAGGACATCGCCACGGGGTCGCCGCCCGCGAGGGCGGTGACGCGCGCCGCCGCCTCCGACAGCCGGGCCTCCGGCAGCGTCCCGTCCTGCACGGCGGCGACGAGCCCGTCCCGCATACGGGCCGCGTGGTGGCCGTCGGTCGCCAGCACGGCGTCGGCGCCGGCGGCGACCGCCTGGACCGCCGCGTCGGGGAAGTCCCAGCGGAGGTTGACCGCGCCCATGCCCACCGAGTCCGTCATGGCGACGCCCCGGAAGCCCATGTCGCGCAGGAGGGCGTACGCGCGCGGGCTCAGGGACGCGGGCAGGTCCGGGTCGAGCGCGGCGTACTGCAGGTGGTTGAGCATGACGACGGGCGCACCCGCGTCGACGGCGCGCTGGAAGGGGAGGAGGTCGGTCGTCGCCAGCTCCTCCAGGTCGGCCTCGACGAGGGACGACTCCCGGTGCGAGTCGACGGCCGAGCGGCCGTGGCCGGGGAAGTGCTTGACCGCCGCGGTGACGCCCGCGTCGGCGAGGCCGCGCGCGTACGCGAGCCCGTACGCCGCGGCCTCCTCCGGGTCGGCGCTGAAGGACCGGTCGCCGATCACCCCGCCGGCGGGCCCGTCGTCGAGGTCCAGCACGGGCGCCAGGTCCAGGCCGACGCCGGCGGCGGACAGCGCCTGACCGGTCTCCGCGGCCCGCGCGCGGACGTCGTCGGGCGACTCCTGCGCGGCCATCCGGCGCGGCGACGGGCCGGGCCCGACGACGTCGCGCATGTGGGCGACCCGCCCCGACTCCTCGTCGGTGGCCACGAGCAGCGGTCGCCCGGCCGCGGCGCGCAGCCCCGTCGTGAGCGCCGACACCTGGTCGCCGCTCCTCGCGTTTCCGCCCGCGAGGAACACGCCGCCGACGCCGAGCGCGACGACCTCCTGAGCGAGCGGGTCTCCCACGCGGGTGACGCCGGGCAGCCCGACGACGAGCACGGCCGCCGCGCGCTGCTCCAGCGGCGCGGGCGTGCACGCGGGGGTGGGTGCGGGCGTCGCGGAGGGCGCGGCATCCGGGGCTGCCGCGCGCGCGGCCGGCTCCGCGGTCGCCGAGGTCGCCGGCGCGGGGGAGCCGTCCGCGACCAGCCACGCGAGCGGCGCGGCGGTGAGCACCACCGCGGCGAGCGCGGCCGCCGCGGTGCCGCGCAGCCGCGACCGCCGGGTCGCGCCGCGGGCGTGCCGGGGCGGCGTCCCGGACGGGTCGCCGGTCGCGCGGGGGCTCACGACGGCAGGCTACGTCCCGCGCGCTCGGGGCTCCTGTCGGGTGGGCGACGCGGACGAGTCCCGCCGGGCCGCCGGTCGAGCCAGGGGCGCGGGAGGTCCCCGACCGTGTCGCCGAGGTGCGCGATCTGGTGGATCGCCACGACCGGACCGGGTCGCGAAGACGGCGAGCGCCACGACGAGCAGGATCCCCAGCCCGGTCCACGCCGCGGCCGGGAGCGCCGGCGGACGCGGGCCCGGTCCGCCGGCCGGCCGGGACACCGGGTGACGCGCCGGGCCCCGGACGTCCTATCATCGCCACATGGCGATGACATCCCCAGTGGTCGATAATGAGAACGACGCCCGTTCCGCCGACGACGCAGCGCTCACCGCGCCGACGGCCGCGCTGTTCCGCGCCCTGGGGGAGCCCGCCCGGCTGACGATGCTGCGGCACCTGTTCACGGGGGAGCACTCGGTGCGCGAGCTCACGGACCACCTCGGCCTCGCCCAGTCCACGGTGAGCGCGCACCTGGCCTGCCTGCGCGACTGCGGGCTGGTCACGGTGCGGCAGCGGGGGCGGTCCTCGATCTACGCGATCGCCGACCCCGGTCGGCTCGCGACCCTGGTCGGCGCGGCGGAGGACCTGCTGGACGGCGGGTCGAGCCCGGAGGCGTGCGCGCACCTGACGGAGGCCGGGCGGTGAGCCACGGGCACGACCACGGGCACGGTCCCGCGGGCACCGGCGCCCCGGCCGACCACCGCCGCCGGCTCGCGATCGCGTTCGGCCTCACGGCGACCGTCCTGGTCGCCCAGGCGGTCGGCGCCGCGCTCACCGGCAGCCTCGCGCTGCTCGTCGACACCGCCCACATGCTCACCGACGCGGCGGGCCTGGCGATGGCGCTGGTCGCCGCGCACCTGTCGCTCAAGCCGGCGACGTCGCGGCGGACCTGGGGCTACCGCCGGGCGGAGGTGCTGGGCGCGCTGGCGCAGTCCGCGGTGCTGCTCGCCGTCGGCGGGTACGTGCTGGTCGAGGGCGTGCGCCGCCTGGTCGAGCCGCCCGACGTGCCCTCGACCGAGCTGATCGTGTTCGGCGTGATCGGCCTGGTCGCGAACCTCGTCGCCATCGCGGTGCTCGCGGGCGGGCGGAAGGCGAACTTCAACCTGCGCGCGGCGTTCCTGGAGGTGCTCAACGACGCGCTGGGGTCGGTCGGCGTCATCGTGGCGGCGGTCGTCATCGCCACCACCGGCTGGCAGCAGGCCGACGCCGTCGCCGGTCTGCTCATCGGCGCGCTGATCGTGCCGCGCGCGATCCGGCTGCTCCGCGAGACGAGCGCCGTGCTGCTGGAGTCCACCCCGCCCGGGCTCGACCTCGACGCGGTGCGCGAGCACCTGCTCGGCGTGGAGCACGTGCGCGCCGTGCACGACCTGCACGCCTCGCTCGTCGCCACCGGGCTGCCGGTGGTCACCGCGCACCTCACCGTCGACGACGAGTGCTTCTCCGACGGGCACACCGCCCGCATCCTCGACCAGCTCCAGGACTGCCTGGCCACGCACTTCCCGATCTCGGTCGAGCACTCGACGTTCCAGATCGAGCCCGCGTCGCACCGGTCGCACGAGCACCTCGGGCACGCCTGAGCCGTGCGAGGCTCGTGCCATGCCTGACGCACCCCGCCTGCCGGCCGACGACCGCCCCGCGATCATCCGGATCGTCGCGACCCTCGTGCTCGGGGGTGCGCTGACCCTGGGCGGAGTCGTCACGAGCACCCCGGCGGTCACGATCGCCGGGGTGCTCGTGCTGTTCGCCTGCTCGCTCGCGACGCGGGTCTGGTACTTCCGCCGCCGGCGCTGACCCGCCCGGCGGTGCCGGCCCGCCCTGCGACGCCGGCCTGCCCCGCGCCGCCCCTCAGCGGTCGACGTCCTCCGGCTCCGGCCCGGGGCTCGTCGGCCGCGCGGTCCCCGGCGCCCCGGACGGCACCCCCGGGACCCCCTCGGTCCCGGCCCCGACGGCGCCCGACGCGCGCGCGGCGCGGTGCTCGAGGTGCTGCGGGTCGTCCTGGTTGATGTCGTCCGGGTCGGGCCCGGGGCTCGACGGGCGGGTCGGCGGCTCGGCGGGCGTGCGGACCGGCTCGTCCCGGGGGTCCGGCGTGGTGGTCATGGCGGTCTCCTTCGCGCGGGGGCAGGCCGCGTGCGGAGCGCCGCGGCCCTGCGTGCTCCCGACGCTACGCGCGTCCCACGTGCGCGCACCCCGAGCGCGGGACCCCTGTCGCAGTGTCCGGTATGTCCGATATCGTCGCCACGTCCCCCCGGACGGGCGTCGCCGCACGCGGTCGCCCCCGTACGGGTGAGGAGACGCGTGGTGCCCTCTGTCGACCAGCTCGCCGCCGCCGCGGCCGCCGTCAGCGCGGTCGACCCCGTGCCGTGGGCCCGCTCGCAGATGGCCTTCACGCTCGGGTTCCACATCATCCTGGTGCCGCTCGGCGTCTCATGGGCGGCGATGGCGCTGATCGCGAACTACCGCGGGGTCAAGCACGGCGACCGCGACGCCCTCGAGCTCGCGCAGCGGTGGTCGAAGTACATGGCGGTGACGTTCGCGGTCGGCGCGGTGACCGGCACGGTGCTCAGCTTCGAGTTCGGCCTGCTGTGGCCGCGGTTCATGGCGCAGTGGGGCGACGCGTTCGGGGTGCCGTTCGCGTTCGAGGGGATCTTCTTCTTCCTCGAGGCGATCTTCGTCGCGATCTACATCTTCGGCTGGCGCCGGCTGCGGCCGTGGCCGCACTTCTGGACGGGCGTGCCGATCGTGCTGGCGGGCGTGCTGGGCTCGGTGTCGGTGGTCGCGGCGAACGCGTGGATGAACGCGCCGACGGGGTACACGCTCGACGACTCGGGCGCGATCGTCGCCGTCGACCCGGTGCGCGTGATCTTCAACGACTCGATGCCGTGGCAGGCCGCGCACATGGTGGTCGCGGCGTACCTGGTCGGCGGCTGCCTGGTCGCGTCGGTGTACGCGTTCGCGATGCTCCGCGGACGCCGCGACCGGTACCACCGGCTCGGGTTCACGATCGCGTTCACGGTGGCGGCGGTCGCGGCGCCGGTGCAGATGGCGGTCGGCGACGGGCTGGCGCGCTGGGTCTACGAGAACCAGCCGGTGAAGTTCGCCGCGATCGAGCTGGTGCCGGAGACGAGCTCCGACGTGCCGGAGACGCTGCTGGGCCGGCTCGGCCCCGACGGCCAGGTCGAGGGCGGCCTGCCGATCCCGGGTCTGGCGTCCTGGCTGTCCGACCCGAGCACCGGGCGGGACACGGTGGTGCAGGGCCTCGACGCGGTGCCCGCGGACGAGCGGCCGACCACCCGCGAGGTCAACACGGTGCACCTGGCCTGGGACGTGATGGTCGGGATCGGCACGCTGCTCCTGCTGCTCGCGGTCTGGTACGGGGTGGTGTGGCTCGTGCGACGCCGGGCACCGCGGGGCCGGCTGTTCCTCGCGGCGGTGTCCGCCTCCGGCGTGCTCGCGGTGCTGGCGATGGAGGCCGGCTGGATCGTCACCGAGGTCGGCCGGCAGCCGTGGATCGTCTACGAGGTGATGCGGGTCGAGGACGCCGCCACCGGCAACGAGGGCGTGTGGGCGACCTTCCTCGGCGTCGTGCTGCTGTACCTGGTGCTCGGCACCACGACGGTGCTGGTGCTGCGGGCGATGAGCCGGCGGTTCCGGCGGCAGGCGGCGTTCCGGGACGACGACACGCCCTACGGCCCGACGCCGGACGGGGTGGGCCGGGTGCCCGACGACGCCCGCGCCCCGGAGCCCGCGGCGGGCGGCACGGCGCCCGACCACGACGCCCGGGGGCCCCGGTGAGCACCGCCGTCGCCGTCGTGCTGCTGCTGGCCCTCGCCGCCTACGCGGCGTTCGGGGGTGCGGACTTCGGCGCGGGCTTCTGGGACCTGACCGCCGGCGGCGCCGAGCGGGGCGCCGCGCCCCGGGCGGTGGTCGAGCGGTCGATCGGGCCGGTGTGGGAGGCCAACCACGTGTGGCTGATCTTCGTCCTGGTGGTGACGTGGACCGCGTTCCCGGAGGCGTACGCGGCGATCTGGCTCACCATGTTCGTGCCGCTGACGATCGCGGCGGTGGGCATCGTGCTGCGCGGCGCGAGCTTCGCGTTCCGCAAGGCCGTCGTCGGGCCGCGGGTGCGCCGGGTGTTCGGCGGCGGGTTCGCGCTGTCCTCGGTGCTGGTGCCGTTCTGCCTCGGCGCGGTCGCCGGCGGCATCGCGGCGGGGGAGGTGCCGGCGGGCGGCCGGGCGGGCGACCCGGTCACCAGCTGGCTGAACCCGGTGTCGGTCGCGGTCGGCGTGCTGGCGGTGGCGCTCGCGGCCTACCTGGCGGCGGTCTACCTGGTGCGCGACGCCCGGCACGGCGACGACCCCGCGATGGTGGGCTACTTCCGGCGCCGGGCGGTCGGCGCCGCCGTGGTGGCGGGCGTCGTGGCCGCGGTCGGGCTGGTCGTGGTGGACCGCGACGCCCACCCGGTGTTCGAGGGCCTCGTCACGACGGCGCTCCCGCTCGTGGTCGCCGGGACGCTCGGCGCGGTCGGCGCCCTGGTGCTGCTGGTGCGGGACGCGCCGCGCGGCGCCCGGGTCCTGGCCGTGCTCGCCGTGACGAGCGTGATCGCCGCCTGGGGCGTCGCGCAGTGGCCCGACCTGCTGCCCGGCGCGCTGTCGGTCGCGGACGCCGCGGCCCCCGACGGGACCCTCGTGGCCCTGGTCGCGGCGGTGGGCCTGGGCGTGCTGCTCGTCGCCCCCGGCTTCGTCCTGCTGTACGTGCTGGCGCAGCGCCGGCTGCTCCCCGAGGAAGGTGTCGAACCATGAGCGTGTCCCCGTTCCCGCCGATCGCCGACTACGCGTTCCTGTCCGACTGCCACACCGGCGCGCTGATCGCGCCGGACGGCTCCGTCGACTGGCTCTGCCTGCCGTCGTTCGACTCGCCGGCCGTGTTCGGCAACCTGCTGGACCGGGGGGCGGGGTCGTTCCGGTTCGGGCCGTACGGCATCAACGTCCCGACGTCCCGCGCGTACGTCCCGGGCACGAACGTCATGACGACGACCTGGCACACGCCCGGCGGCTGGCTGCTGGTGCACGACGCGCTGACGATGGGCCCGAGCACCGGCCACGACGCCGTCACCCCGCACACCCGGCCGCCGGCCGACGACGACGCCGAGCACCTGCTGGTCCGGACCGTGAAGTGCCTGAGCGGCAGCATCGAGGTCGAGCTGGTCTGCGAGCCGGCGTTCGACTACGGGCGCACGCCGGCCACCTGGACCCCGGTGGGCGAGGACGGCCACGCGGCCGACGCGACGGGCGCGGGGCAGACGTTCCGGCTCGCGACCGACATGCGGATCGGGATCGAGGGCGGGTCCGCGCGCGCCCGGCACGTGCTCGCCGAGGGGGAGACGGCGTACTGCGTCGTGTCCTGGGCGGACGGCCTCGCGGTGCCCGCCGACGACGCCGACGCGGAGGGCCGGGTGCGGGCCACGGTGGACTTCTGGCGGAACTGGCTCGCCCGGGCCCGGGTGCCCGACCACCACCTGCGCCCCGCGATCGAGCGCTCCGCGCTGACCATCAAGGGCCTGACGTACATGCCGACGGGTGCCACGGTCGCCGCGCTCACCACCTCGCTGCCCGAGACCCCCGGCGGCGAGCGGAACTGGGACTACCGCTACACCTGGATCCGGGACACCACGTTCACGCTGCAGGCGCTGCACTACCTCAACCTGGACTGGGAGGCGGACGAGTTCATGCAGTTCGTCGCCGACCTGGAGCCGGCCGAGGACGGCGGGCTGCAGATCATGTACGGCGTCGACGGGCGGCGGGACCTCACCGAGTCCACCCGGGACGAGCTGACCGGCTACGAGCACGCCCGCCCGGTGCGGATCGGCAACGCGGCCTTCGACCAGCGGCAGAACGACGTCTACGGCGCGGTGCTCGACTCGATCCTGCTGCACACCGTCCGCAGCCGGCACGTGCCCCGGCGCCTGTGGCCGCTGGTCGAGTCGCAGGCCGCGGCGGCGATGGCCACGTGGAAGGAGCCGGACCAGGGCATCTGGGAGGCGCGCGGCAAGCCGCAGCACTACGTGTCCTCCAAGCTCATGGGCTGGGTCGCGATGGACCGGGCGGCGCAGCTCGCGGGCATCCGGGACGACCGGGAGCACGCGGAGCAGTGGCGCGCGACCGCCGACGAGATCCGGGCCGACATCCTGGAGCACGGGCTGCGGGACGACGGCGCCCTGCGGCAGCACTACGACACCGACGCGCTGGACGCGTCCACGCTGCTCGCGCCGCTGTTCGGGTTCCTGCCGCCGGAGGACCCGCGGATCCGGGCCACGGTCGAGGCGGTCGGCAGCGAGCTGACCGAGAACGGGTACGTGCTGCGCTACCGCACCGACGAGACCGACGACGGGATGTCGGGCAAGGAGGGCACGTTCCTCATCTGCTCGTTCTGGCTGGTGTCGGCGCTCGCGGCGATCGGCGAGTCCGAGCGGGCGAACGACCTGATGGAGCGGCTGCTGCGGATCGCCTCCCCGCTCGGCCTGTACGCCGAGGAGTACGAGGTCGAGCGGTCCCGGCACCTCGGCAACGTGCCGCAGGCGTTCTCCCACCTGGCGCTGATGCAGGCCGCGGGCCGGATCATCCTCACCGACTTCCGCAAGGAGATGTCGCTGTGACCGCCGGCGGCGCGGTGGGCCTGCCGCAGGAGCCGGTCGTCGTCCTGGGCGGCGGCCTCGCGGGCGTCGCGTGCGCCCACGTGCTCGGGGACGCCGGGGAGCCGGTCGTGCTGGTCGACCGGAACGACTACCACCAGTTCCAGCCGCTGCTCTACCAGGTGGCGACCTCCCAGCTGCCGGCCGAGGACGTCGCCCGGCCGCACCGGGTCATCTTCCACCAGCACCCGACGGTGCGGGTGCTGACCGCCGAGGCGGTCGCGGTGGACGCGGCGGCGCACCGGGTGACGCTGGGCGACGGCACCGACGTCGCGGGGGCCCAGCTGGTGCTCGCCGCGGGGGCGCAGCCGGAGTTCTTCGGGGTGCCCGGTGCCGCCGAGCACGCGTTCCCGCTGTACTCGGTGGTGGACGCCGAGCGGCTGCGGCGGCACCTGGGCGGGCTGGTGCGCGAGCACGCGCGCGGGCCGGGCTCCCCGGACCCCGGCCCCGGCGCGCTGGACGTGGTCGTGGTCGGCGGCGGCCCGACGGGCGTCGAGACGGCGGGCGCGGTGGCGGAGCTGATGGCGGCGCTGACCCGCACCGGCCGGCTGGCCGCGCCCGCCCGGGTCACGCTGGTCGACCGCGGGGCCGCGCTGCTCGCGCCGTTCACCGAGGCGGCGCACCACTACGCGCACGGCCACCTCACCAGCGTCGGCGTCGACGTGCGGCTCGGCACCGGGGTCGCGGCCGTGCACGCGGACCGGGTGGAGCTCGACGACGGGACGACGCTGCCCACCCGGACCGTCGTCTGGGGCGGCGGGGAGTCGGCCGCGCCGATCGTGCTCGGTGCCGGCGTGCCGACCGGTCGCGGCGGGCGGGTGGACGTGGCGGCGGACCTGGGCGTGCCCGGGCTGCCCGGGGTCTACGCGGTCGGCGACGCCGCCAACGTCCCCGGCGCGGACGGCCGGACGCTGCCGCAGCTCGGCTCGGTGGCGCAGCAGTCCGGCCGGGCGGCGGGGGCGAACGTGCTGCGCGAGCGGCGCGGCGCACCGACCGAGCCGTTCCGGTACAAGGACAAGGGCATCATGGCGATGATCGGGCGCAACGCCGCGGTCGCCGAGGTCGGCCACCGGCACCACACGGTCGAGGGCCCGGTCGCGTTCGCCGCGTGGCTCGGGGTGCACGCGATGCTGCTCAGCGGCGCGCACTCGAAGACCGACGCGTTCCTCTCCTGGGCGTGGGACTACTTCGACCGGGACCACGCGGCGCTCGTCGAGATGACGGACGCCCCGCACCGGATCGCGTGGGAGGACGCGACGGCGGACGTCCCGCACATCGACCCGGGGGCGTGACGCCCCGGGCCGATGTGCGCCGCCTCAGACCCAGGGCCCGCGCCAGCCGCCCGACCGCTCGGTGAGCGCGTCCGCGGCGGCGGGCCCCCAGGTGCCGGGCTCGTAGGCGTGCACCGGCGGCGGGTCGTCCAGCAGCGGCTGCATGATCCGCCAGGTCTCCTCGACGGCGTCCTGGCGGGCGAACCGGGTGCTCACGCCGTCGAGCGCGGCCTGGAGCAGCACCTCGTACGGCGTCGGACCCTCGCCGCCCTCGTCGGCGAACTGCATGTCGAGCTCGATCGGGGCGGCCAGGCGGGCGACGTCCGCCCGGTGCGCGTCGACGACGATCCGGATCCCGGTCGACGGGTCCAGGCGCACGATCAGCTGGTTCGGCTCGACCACGCCGCCGCGCGGCCCGAACCCGAGCCGCGGCGGCCGCTGGAAGACGAGCCGCAGCTCGGTCTGGGTCGCGCGCAGCCGCTTCCCGGTGCGCAGGTAGAACGGCACGCCGGCCCAGCGCCAGTTCTCGATCTCGAGCCGCAGCGCGGCGTAGGTCTCGGTGGTGGACCCCGGCGCGACGCCCGCGACGTCGCGGTACCCCGCGTACTGCCCCCGGACGTAGTGCCGCGGGTCGGCCTCGACCACCGCGCGGAACAGCGCGGCCTCGGAGTCCTTCAGCGTCGCCGGGTCGCCGCGCGACGGCGGCTCCATCGCCGAGGCCGCCACCACCTGCATGAGGTGGTTGACCACGACGTCCCGCAGCGCGCCCACCGGGTCGTAGAAGTGCCCGCGGTCGTCGACGCCGAAGTCCTCGGCCATGGTGATCTGCACGCACTCCAGGTAGCTGCGGCTCCACAGCGGCTCCAGGATCGCGTTGGCGAACCGCAGGTGCAGGATCTCCTCGAGCCCCATCTTCCCGAGGTAGTGGTCGATCCGGAACAGCTGCGACTCGTCCAGGTGCTCGTGCAGCTGGTCGGCGAGCGCCCGCGCGGACGCCAGGTCGTGCCCGAACGGCTTCTCGACGACGACCCGCGCGTGCGCGGTGAGCTCCGCGGCGGCGAGCCCGTCGACGACCCGGCCGAACAGCGACGGCGGGATCTCCAGGTAGAACACGGGGGTCGCCGCGCCGTCGACCGCCTTCGCGACCCGCTCGTAGGTCTCCGGGTCGGTGAAGTCGCCGCTGACGTAGGACAGCCGCCCGGCGAACCGGGCGAACACCTCCTCGTCGATCGGCTGCCCGGTCGCCTCGATCGACGTCCGCGCGCGCTCGACCAGCCGCTCCAGCGGCCAGTCGTCGACCGCGACCCCGACGACCGGCAGGTCCAGCAGGCCGCGGCTCTCCAACCGGTACAGCGACCGGAAGGTCATGACGCGGGCCAGGTCGCCGGTGATGCCGAACACGACCAGGACGTCGGCGGGTCGCGGCTCCGTGGCCGCGCGGGATCCACTCATCGCTGCCTCCTCGGCTGGCGGGCCGGGTGGCGCCCGTCGCGTCACCGGGTCCGGTCCGAGCCAACTCCGGGCGCAAGGCGGCGTCCTCATCCGCCGCGGGCGATGCGCGGCCGGGCCGCGCGGGCCGCGACGCCCCCGGGCCGCGAGGCCCCCGGGGTCGGCCCCCCGGTTCAGACGAGCGCGCGCCGGTCCGGCGCCGGTCCGACGTCCGTCGCCCCGACGAGGCCGCCGCGCGGCACGGCACGCCCCGCGGCGAGCGAGGCCGGCACGTCCAGCACCCGCTGGTTCCGGCTGCCGCGGAACGCCAGCGTGAGGTCGCGCTGGGCGAGCTCGAACCGGCCGTCGACCAGCACGTCCAGCTCGCCGAGCAGCTCGGCCTTGTCGGCCTGCCCCGCCCGCGCCTCGGCGAGCAGCTCCTCGAACGTGTAGCCCGACCAGCACCACACGTCCTTCGCCCGCCCGTGCTCGGCGCGCAGCCGCCGCACCACCCGGAGGCACGCGCCGGTGTTGAGGAACGGCTCGCCGCCGAGCAGCGAGAGCCCCTGCACCGCCTCGTGGGCGAGGTCGGCGGCGATCCGGTCGGCGAGCGCGTCGTCGAACGGCGTCCCGTACCGGAACGACCAGGCGGCCTCGTTGAAGCAGCCGGCGCAGGCGAACGGGCAGCCGCTCACGTACAGGCTGCACCGCACGCCCTCGCCGTCGACCATGACGAACGGCTTGTAGTCCGCGACCCGGTCCTGGCTGAGCGCCGCCGCGCGCCACTGGCCGACGGCGGGGGTACGGGCCACGTCAGGCGTCCCGGGCGTCGCCCGCCGCCCCGGCGCCGCCGCCGTCCCCGACGGCCGCCGCGAGCGAGGTCGCCCCGGGCAGGTGCTTGACCCGGGACGAGATCTCGACGTGCCGCCCGTGCACCATCGGCCGCTGCTGGGGGTTGCCCAGGTAGCCGCAGGTCCGCTTGACCACGTCGCAGCTGCGCGGGTCGCTGTTGCCGCAGCCCGGGCACGCGAAGCCGCGCTCGGTCGGGGTGAAGTCGCCGGAGAAGCCGCACTCCAGGCAGCGGTCGATCGGGGTGTTCGTGCCGAGGTAGCCGACCCGGTCGTAGGCGTAGTCCCACACCGCCTCGAGCGCCTTCGGGTTCTGCTGCAGCACCGGGTACTCGCAGTAGTGGATGAACCCGCCGGACGCGTACTGCGGGTACTCGGCCTCGAAGTCGAGCTTCTCGAACGGGGTCGGCGCCTTGCGGACGTCGTAGTGGAACGAGTTCGTGTAGTAGTCCTTGTCGGTGATGTCCGGCACCAGCCCGAACTTCTTGGTGTCGAGCCGGCAGAACCGGTCGGTCAGCGACTCGGACGGCGTGGAGTACACCGAGAACTGGTAGCCGTGCCGGGCGGTCCACTCCTTCGCACGGGCGGCGAGGGTGCGCAGCACCCGCAGCGTGAACTCCTTGGCCTCCGGGTCGCCCTCCCAGTCGCCGCCGTAGAACGCGGCCGCGGCCTCGTACAGCCCGATGTACCCGAGCGAGACGGTCGCGCGGCCGCCCCGGAACAGCGCGTCGACGTCGTCGTCCGGCGCCAGCCGCTGCCCGAACGCGCCGTGCACGTACAGGATCGGGGCGTTCGCGGGCACGGCCTCCTTGCACCGCTCGACGCGGTACAGCAGCGCGTCGTGCACGGTCTCCAGCCGCTGGTCGAGCAGGGCCCAGAACGCGTCGAGGTCGCCGCGGGTCTCCAGGGCGATGCGGGGGACGTTGAGGGTGACCACGCCGAGGTTCATCCGGCCCTCGACGACGTCGTTCCCGTCGGCGTCCTCCCAGCCCTGCAGGAACGACCGGCAGCCCATCGGCACCTTGAACGAGCCGGTGATCTCGACGATCTTGTCGTAGCTGAGGACGTCCGGGTACATCCGCTTGGTGGCGCACTCGACGGCCAGCTGCTTGATGTCGTGGTTCGGGTCCTCGGCCGCCAGGTTGACCCCGCGGCGCAGCGTGAAGATGAGCTTGGGGAAGATCGCGGTGCGGCGCTCCTTGCCCAGGCCGAGGATGCGGATCTGCAGGATGGCGCGCTGGATCTCGCGCTCGAACCAGCCCGTGCCGAG
>Ga0164309_10001219_pt1 | contig 12800 bp, 14 predicted proteins | sample Whisoiple_247_MG_FD_109984 | JGI IMG/M metagenome (GOLD analysis project Ga0164309, IMG submission 109984) | Soil microbial communities amended with fresh organic matter from upstate New York, USA - Whitman soil sample_247_MG | ecosystem: Environmental > Terrestrial > Soil > Unclassified >... | reverse complement strand
CGGTCCTCGACCGCGGCTTCCTGTTTGCCGACGGCATCTACGAAGTGGCCGCCGTGCTGGACGGCAAACTGATCGACAACGCCTCGCATCTGGCGCGGCTGGAGCGTTCGGTCGGCGAGATCGCGCTCGCGCTGCCGGAAACCACCGCGCGGATTGAGGAAATCCAGAAGGAATTGGTCAAGCGCAATGATCTCATCAACGGCATGGTCTATCTCGAGGTGACGCGTGGCGCCGACAAAAGCCGCGACTTCGCTTTTCCCAACGGCGTCAAGCCGACGCTGATCATGTTCACCTCGGTCAAAAATATCGTGGATGCGGCATCGGCGAAAACCGGCATTGATGTGATTACGGTGCCTGACATCCGTTGGGTTCGCCGCGACATCAAGAGCGTGGCGCTGCTGGCGCAGGTCCTGGCAAAACAGGCCGCGGCCGAAGCCGGCGCCGCCGAGGCCTGGATGATCGAAGACGGCAAGGTGACCGAAGGCGCTTCGTCGTCCGCCTTCATCCTGACCCAGGACAACGTGATCGTGACCCGGCAGAACGGCAGCGAAATCCTGCCGGGCTGCACCCGCAAGGCGGTTGTCAAGCTAGCCGGGGAGCATCAGCTCCGGGTCGAGGAACGCGCCTTTTCGATCGATGAGGCGCTGGCAGCCAAGGAAGCCTTCATCACCAGCGCCACCGTATTCGTGCAGGCGGTCGTCCGCATCGACGGCAAGAAGGTCGCCGACGGCAAACCGGGGCCGATGACCAACCGGTTGCGCGAAATCTATGTGGATTTTGCCAAAGCCACCGCGACCTGATCTTGCATCGTCGCGGCAATCCTACGCCGCGTTGGCTTTAGCCGTTTTTACCTCGGGCACCGCGCGGAAACTGATCGCGATCCGGTTCCAGGCGTTGATGGTTGCGATCAGCATCGTCAGGTTGACCGTCTCGGCTTCCGAGAAATGGGCGCGCAGTTCCGCGTAGACATCGTCGGGCGCGTGGGTTTTCGAAATCAGAGTTACCACTTCGGTCCACGCCAGCGCGGCGCGCTCACGGTCCGAGTACACCGGCGCCTCGCGCCAAGCATCGAGCAAATATAGCCGCGCCTCGGTCTCGCCATGCTTGCGGGCGTCGGTCGTATGCATGTTGATGCAATAGGCGCAGCCGTTGATCTGCGAAGCCCGGGTCTTGACCAGTTCGATCAGCGACCGCTCCAAACCGCTGGTCTGCACCTGGTTTTCCAGCGCGAGCAGGGCTTTCATCGTGTCGGGCGCAGCCTGCATCGGGTTCAATCTGGCTTTCATCGCGGTTCTCCTTCTCTGGTTTGGTTGACGGGATATTTTAGTGGACGCCACCGACGTCAAGATGGCCGGGTTTCTTCAGGAGCAGAGCTGCCATGAGCGCAACGATCAGTGCGGCGCCGATCAGATAGAACGTGTCGCTGAAAGCGAGAATAAATGCCTGCTTCTGCACGATATGGCCGATGGCGACGACCGCCTCATGGGAGGCCTCCGTGCGGTCGGCGATGCCGTGGTCGAGGAAGTATTGCGTGAGCTGATCGATCCGGGTGCGGGTGGCCTGTTCGAGCAGCGAGACCGACTGGTTCAACACGTTGGAATGAAACTGTTCCCGCTTGGTCAGGAAGGTCTGCAGCATCGCGATGCCGACCGCACCGCCGAGGTTTCGCATCATGTTGAACAGGCCTGAGGCGGAGCCGGCATTCTCGGCCTCGATACCCGCCGTAGCGACAGCGGAGAGCGGCGCGAAGGCCAGGGCCTGGCCGATGGCGCGCACCACATTGGGCCAGAACAGTTGATCCGAGCCGTAATCCGGGGTCATGAAGACGTTCATGAAGTTGGAAGCCGCGAACAGCGCAAAACCTGCACCGATCACCAGCCGGGCGTCGAAGCGCTTCATCAGCCGCGGCACCAGCGGGATCAGCACCAGCTGTGGCAGTCCGGTCCACGCCAGCACCATGCCGATCTGTTCGGAGTTGTAACCCTGAATGCGCGCCAGATATTGCGGCAGGATGAACACCGAACCGTACAGCGCGATGCCCATCAGGAAATTGGCGAGAATGCCGAGGCCGAAATTGCGCCGGCCCAGCAGCCGCAGGTTTAACAGCGGCTTGGTGCTGCTGAGTTCGATCCACAGGAACGCTGCCAGTGCGACAACCGCGATCACCGACAACCGCACGATGAAAGGCGATCCGAACCAGTCGTCCTTGTTGCCTTCCTCGAGCATGGTCTGCAGCGCGCTCAATCCGATCGCCATAGTGATGACGCCGGGCCAGTCGCCCTGGCACAGCAGCGACAGCTGCATGGGTTTCGCTTCGAGCGAAAACCACAGCATGCCGATCATCACGATGCCCGGCACCAGATTGACGTAGAAGATGTATTGCCAGCCCCAGTTCTCGGTGAGGTAACCGCCGATGGTCGGCCCGATCGCGGGTGCGAACGTGGCGGACACAGCGAACAGCGCAAGCCCGACCGGTTGCCTGGCCTTGGGCAGCAGCGTGATGATCAGCGTAAAAGCCATTGGGATCAGCACGCCACCGGTAAAGCCCTGCAAGGCGCGCACCGCGATCATCTGCGGCAGGTTCTGTGCCAGCGCGCAGGCGGCCGAAAACACCAGGAACAGCGTCGCGTTGGTAAGGAGATAGATCCGGATCGAGAAAACCCGAACGAGCCAGCCGCTTAAGGGAATCACGATGATCTCGGCAATCAAATAGGAGGTCGAAATCCATCCGCCGTCATCGATCCCGGCGCCGATCGCGCCCTGAATGTCGGCGAGTGATGCATTGACGATCTGGATGTTTAGTACCGCCATGAAGGCGCCGAGCGTCGCACCGCAGACTGCCAGCCAGGTTTTGGCGGATACCGCGGTGGCGGCCGGATTGGTCCGGGGTTGCCGAGCGATGGGAGCAACGGATCCGACGTTGATGGTGCTGAGGCTGCTCTGGAGCGCGGTCATGGAACTATTCTCCCGTTGACACACACAGATTGCACTGAGCGCTGCAGCCCGATAATCCGTTTAGAGGTGGAAGGATTATCCATCCGGGCTTGATGATGATTTCTACTGGATGGAGGCGCTCAGTTGCCGCTCGGCCGTGCCGAGGCGAGATGCGACCCGGCTCGGTGGATTGCGCTCAGCAACCGTCGTCGCCTTGGTGTCGACGGTCGGCTCGGCGGACATGCCCGGACGCAGCAGGCCGGTCAGGCTGTGGTCATCAAGCGCGATCTTCACGGGAACGCGTTGCACGATCTTGGTGAAATTGCCGGTCGCGTTATCCGGGGGCAGCAGCGCAAACTCGAGGCCGCTGGCCGGCGAGAGGCTGTCGACATGTCCCTTGAGCTTCGTGCCATGGAAGCCGTCGATCCGCACTTCGACCGGTTGGCCGTTGCGCACGTAAGTAAGCTGGGTCTCCTTGAAGTTCGCGACCACATAGACCGCGTCCAGCGGCACCACCGCCATCAATTGCGTACCGGCCTGTACGAATTGTCCGAGCCGCAGCGTGCGCGCGCCGACGGTGCCGTCGACCGGCGCAGTGATCCGCGTGTAAGACAGGTTCAACGCCGCTTGCTGTTCGACCGCGCGGGCGTGATCGAGCGCCGCCATCGCCTTGGCCCGTTCAGTGGTGAGAACGTCGACCCTCTTCTGCGCGGCCAATAGACCGGACTTGCCGTGCTGCAACAGCGCGGTCTTTTCGCGCAACGCCGCATCACTCTGCTGGGCGCGTTGCACCGTGCCGGAGCCCGACTTCATCAAGCCTTCGTAGCGGGCCTGCTCCTCTTGCGCGAACTGCAAATTGGCTTCGGCGGCAGCGACGTCGGCGGTGCCTTGCTCGATCAGCGGCGGTTGCAGCGCGATCTGGGCATCGAGGTTGCGTACCGCCGCTTGCGATCCCGCCACGTCGGCGTTGGCCTGATTCAGCGCGGTTTGGAAATCGCGGTCGTCAATCCGTGCCAACAACTGGCCGGCTTTGACCTGCTGGTTGTCGGCGACCAACACCTTGGCGATATAGCCGGAGACTTTCGGCGCGATAATCGTGGAATCGGCTTTGACGTAGGCATCATTGGTCGTTTCGAGATATTGCCCAGTGGTCAGGTAGCCGTAGCCGAAGTCGCCGGTAGCGCCGATTCCGAGCGCCACGGCGAACGCCAAAGCCGCCCGCTTGATCGTCTGGCGGGACGGACGAAGGCCAGTTTTCGTATGCAAATCAGCGATATAGGAAACCTCCACCATGACATCCTCCTGTGTCCGACTTGGGCACCGCGATGTCCGCAAACATGCAATGTCGCTTGCGATGTGATAATCCGGAAAAAACTGAAAGGATTATCCAGTACAGGTAGATAATCGGAGACGGCCGATGGACCGGTTGACCAGCCTGATGGCGTTCGTGCGGGTCGTGGATGCAGGCGGGTTTTCGGCCGCGGGTCGCAAGCTCAACATGTCGACCACAATGGTCAGCAATCACGTTCAATCGCTCGAAGACAGGCTCGGCGCGCGGCTGCTCCATCGCACCACGCGCAAGGTCAGCCTCACCGAGGTCGGCAAAACCTATTATGATCGCTGCACGCAAATTCTCGCAGATCTCGAACAGGCCGACGAAATCGCTGGCGCCTCGCAGTCGGTGCCGCGCGGCACATTGCGCATCTATACCGCCACCCACATCGTGCCGTTTGTCGCGCCGGTGATTGCCGAGTTCCTTGCCGGGTATCCCGAGGTCAAGGTTGACCTGACCATGGGTGAACGCACGGTCGACATGATCGACGAAGTTTACGATGTGGCTTTGCGCCTGACCCCGTTGCCGGACTCTAGCCTGATCGTCCGCAGCCTTGCGACCTGGCGCCACGTGCTGTGCTGCTCGCATGACTATCTCGAAGCGCATCCGAAGCCTCAGCAATTGTCGGATCTAACGCAGCATAATTGTATACGCCACGTACTCTATCCCTATCAGGATGAATGGCATTTCACCGATCGCAAGGGTACGCCTGCCGCGGTGCGAATAGCTGGCAATCTGATCACCAACAGCGGCGAGACGCTGCGCGTGGCCGCGCTGCGGGGTGCGGGCATCTCGCTGGCGGCGGGCTTTTTGGTGCATGATGATCTCGAAGCCGGCCGGCTGGTTCGGCTGCTGCCGGAATTCCGGCCGGTGGAATTTGCCATGAACGCAGTCTATCCCCACCGCCACCATCTGTCGGCAAAGGTGCGGATCTTTATCGATCTCTTGGTGCAGCACAGCGCCGAACAACAGAAACTGATCAATCCCTATTCCTGACGGTCAGGCGCTTAGTATCTCGGGCAGAAATTCATGCTCAACGATGATACCTGTGCCGCGTTCTACCGCAATCTGGTCAGCGAAAACCTCGGCAACGGTTACGCCGTACTGACGGCGCTGACGGCCGGCGACGACGTCGCGACACTGCTCGGGGTCCGCCACGGTTCGCACTATGTGATGGTGCGGATCAGCAATGCCGGAGACAAATGGTCGAACTGTTCGCCCGGCCGCTTGATCACCGAACGCACTATGGCGGCACTTCATCGTGATGGCGTGCGGCATTTCGATTTCAGTATCGGCAACTACGCCTGCAAGCGCCGCTTCGGCGTGAAGCCGGTGGCGCTGGCCGAGACGCGTTAGTCTGGCGTGGATGGCCCTTTGCGCTACGCGATCACGCCGCCCGCGTGTTGCACCGTTACCCAAAGCTTGCCACGTGGGTGACCCGCGCGCTGGGACCGTCGCCATCGCGCGAAGAGAATTAGATCTGCCGCACCACACGTGGCTGGCCAGATGGGCATTCCAGCGCCTCGCGGTCCCATTTCGCGGTATTGGCCGCAGCCTCGTATGTGCTTTGCAGGAATTCCAGCAAGGCGCCGTCGGGATCGGCGGCGGTGCGCACTGCGTCATAGGGCAGAATGAATTCGCCAAGCGCTTCGCTGAAGAAGGCGGCATCGGGTCTGGCCTTGACCGCGCGATAACCGGCCGGCTCGGGATAGGCATAGGAATAGAACGCGGGATAATCGATCGCGCCGCTGCCCGGCCAGAAGCCGGCGCTGCATTCCTCGTGGGAATAGGCTTCACAGGCCACCGCGTCCGGCAGGTTCGGCACGCCGCCGGGATGGCGCGGCGCCCGCCGGCCGGAGAAGCGCGTCACCGCCAGATCGAAACTGCCCCAGAAAAAATGCACCGGGCTCGCCTTGCCAAGGAAGCCGGTGCGGAATTGCTTGAACACGCGGTCTGCATTGACAAGGATCTGGAAGAAGCGCCGTACCGCATCCGGATCGTAGGATGCATGTTTGCGATCCAGCGAAAACCTGATCGGCTCCGGCAATTCGTTCGGCATCTCGTCGATGGCGATCTGAATGCCGAGCTCGGCGACTGCCGCCATCACGGCCGCATAGAAACTCGCGACCGATTGGCCGGCGAGTGTCAACTGCCGCTGCGCGCCGTTGCTTGAGAAAATGCGCAAAACATGATCGATAAAGTCGAAATCGATCTGGAATGTCCTGGCGCCGTCCGGAATCGGCGAAGTGGTCAGGCCGCGCGCCGTGACGTAGAGCGCCACATGCCAGGAGTGGTTCAGCCAGGGCGAGCGTGCGTAACGGATCTTGCCGACGATCTGGGTCCAGAGATGAAGGGTGTCATAGGTCTCGCGCCATCCGGCGGTCGGCAGTTCGGGCCATGGGGCGGGCAGGGCGTTGCTCATGGGTTCACCGTGACATGTTTTGATCCGCGACCTTCGTCCTACGACGCCTCGCGCGAAGCCTATACACGATTTAAGGCTTGGTCCATTCAACGCAGCGGTGTTGTCCGCGCGAGGCGCGGTACAGGTTTTTGCACCACCAGAAGCGCGTGATCGCGTGCAGTGGCTTCCAGACCCATTGATACATAAAAACAATCTCGAGCATGACGAAATCCGTCGTTGTCCGTACGGACAAGTGGGAACGGCATCGGCAGGAAAGGATGCCGTCCCACACGTATCAGCCATGCAGTTTTTTCGCCGTCTCCGCGATCACGCGGCCTTGATAACGCGCGCCGGCCAGCTCGTTTTCGCTCGGCTGGCGTCTGCCATCGCCGCCGGTGATCGTGCTGCTGCCGTAGGGCGAGCCCCCGGTGACATCATTGAGCTCCGTCTGGCCGGCAAAGCCGTAGTCGAGGCCGACAATGATCATGCCGAAATGCAACAGGTTGGTGATAATGGAAAAGAGTGTGGTTTCCTGACCGCCGTGCTGGGTCGCGCTCGAGGTGAACGCGCCGCCGACCTTGCCGTGCAGGGCGCCCTTGGCCCAGAGGCCGCCGGCCTTATCAAGGAAGTTGGCCACATCCGGCCAAACCGCGTACCGGTGCCGACGATCACGGCGTGATAGTTGGCGAGCTCCTCGATCGTGGAGACGGGAGCTGACTGATCAAGCTTGTAGTGCGATGCCTTGGCGACTTCAGCCGGCACCAGTTCGGGCACGCGCCTGATATCGACGGAAGCACCGGCTTCGCGGGCACCTTCAGCGACGGCGTTGGCCATCGCCTCGATGTGGCCGTAAGCGGAATAATACAGGACGAGAACTTTTGTCATGATGGAATCGTTCAGTTTTGACCGTCATTGCCGGACGTGATCCGGCAATCCATCATCTTCCAAGAGTCTCTCGAAGCGGGATGGATACGCGGGTCAAGCCCGCTTATGACGTTCTTGTTTGTTGCTAAGCTCAGCGCCTCACGCCGCGTCGACCAGCACCAGCTCAGAGTCTTCCAGCGCAGTGATCTTGAGTTGGTTCTCATTGCTGATCGCCGCACCGTCCCGGGCATTGACCCGTACGCCGTTGACTTCGACCGCTCCAGCCGCCGGCACCAGATAGAGGTGACGCGCCTTTCCGGACGCATATTCCGCGCTCTCGCCGGCCCTCAGCGTGGTGGCGAGCACACGCGCATTGGCGCGGATCGGTAGTGCGTCGTTGTCGGCCTCGAAGCCGCTCGCGATGGTCACGAGCTTGCCCGACCGGTTCGACTTCGGAAACGGTCTGGCGCCCCAGGTCGGCTGGCCGCCTCGCGTCGTGGGCTCGATCCAGATCTGGAAGATTCTGGTTTTCATCGGCTCCAGATTGTATTCCGAATGGCGGATGCCGCTTCCCGCGCTCATCACCTGGACGTCACCCGCCTCGGTGCGGCCCTTGTTGCCTAAACTGTCTTGGTGCGTGATCGCGCCTTCGCGAACATAGGTGATGATTTCCATGTTGGTATGAGGATGGGCGGGAAAGCCGGTGTTCGGCGCGATCTCGTCATCGTTCCATACCCGCAAGCTACCGTGACCCATATTGCTCGGGTCGTAATGGCTGCCGAACGAGAAATGGTGCTTTGCCTTCAGCCAGCCGTGGTCAGAGGCCCCCAGCTTTGCAAATGGCCTGAGTTCGATCATGGGATGTTCCTTGCTGAATGGTTCAATCTGTTTTGGACTAAGCGCCGAAGCCATCGGCGAGCGCGCGGGTGCTGGCCGCGCCGATGCCGCGCGAACCGCCGGTGACGAGGGCAACCTTGCCAGTAAGCTTCTTGGTCATGGGATTTCTCCGTTGTCTGCAAATTCGATGGCTTTTGGATAGGCCTGGAGTGGAGATATATAAATAGAAACAATCGAAACTAATTGTTTCCTAAAGTTAGATAAGGGCCCGGGACTGATGTCAAAACTCCCCGATTTCGCGGCACTGGCGATTTTCGCCAAGGTCGTGGAGCTGCGGTCGTTTGCAGCGGCCGCTAGCGAACTGGCGCTGTCCAAGCCCACTGTGTCGAAGGCGGTTGGCCGCCTTGAGGAACGGCTCGGCGCCCGGCTGTTCAACCGCACCTCGCGGCGGCTCGCCTTGACCGATGCCGGACAAAAACTGGCGGAACGCGCCGCGCGCCTTCTCGCGGATGGCGAGGCTGCGGAAAACGAGGCGTTGTCGCAATCGGTCGCGCCGCGTGGACTGGTGCGGCTCGCGGCGCCGATGACCTTCGGCGTGAAGGTGGTGGCGCCGATCCTGCCGGAGTTTCTTGGGCAATACCCTGATGTCTCGATCGACCTGCATCTCAGTGACGCCATGGTGGATCTGATCGGCGAGGGTTTTGACGCCGGCTTGCGGATCGCGACCCTGCCGGACTCTTCGCTGATCGCGCGGCGGCTCTGCGCGATGCCGCGCTATACGGTGGCGGCGCCCGCTTACCTGAAGAAATACGGCCGGCCGACCCATCCGATGCATCTCGCGGAGCATCGCTGCTTTGCCTATTCCTATCTCTCGACACCGAACGTCTGGCATTACACCAACGCGAGCGGCGAGCAGGCCAGCGTGCGGCCGGCCGGGCAGTTGCGCGTCAACAATGGCGAGGCGGTACTGCCCGCGCTGCTCGCGGGCCTCGGCATCGCCGATCTGCCGCATTTCATCGTCGGCGATGCCATTGCCTCGGGCGAGGTCGAGGTGATCCTGAAAGGCTGGAAGCAGACCGAAGGCGCGGTGCATCTGGTGATGCCGCCCGGCGGCCCGCGCCCGGCGCGTGTCGAGGTGCTGGCGGAATTTCTGGCGAGGCGTTTTGCCAAAGGAAGGAAGCGGAAATAGTTCCGGGCATAAGGCCCATGCAGGCGCGCGGCTGCGACGCAAGTCGAACCTGGGCTTCACATTTTGTTGTGCGGCAAGAACCTTCGTCGGCCTCATTCATTTGCGATCTCGAGCGGGCGGGTGCATGGATGGAACCGTGCGCGCGGAATCAGCGATTTTTTCTTTGAAGAAAGGACCGCATATGACAGCGCACCGGACAATGCTGAACATTGCGATCGCCGTCGGCGCATTCGCGACGCAAGGCGTCGCGGTCGCGGAGGAATATCGCGGCACCATGGAACAGCAGATGGCCTGCACGCCTGATGTGTTCCGGTTGTGCGGCGCGCAGATCCCCGACGTCAACCGGATTGTCGGTTGCCTCCGGCACAACACCGCGCATCTCAGCGGCCCCTGTCGCGCGGTGTTCGAATCGAACGATAGTATGCAACGACCAGCAGTGCCGGGACGTCGCGAAGTTCAGCCGCGCAGCGACGACGACGATCAATAGCGCCGTCGATTTCGCGCCACCGGCGCTTCCCGGACGGGCATCGATCCATTCCGCCCCAGTCAATTCCGCCATCCGCTGCGGCGTGATGCGCACCGCACTGTGGACCATATCGAACGCCTTCAGCAACAGGTCGCAATAGACCGGCAGCGGCGTTTTCAGGCCGAACGGGCAGACGCCACCGACTTCATGGCCGGTGATGTCGGCGACTTCACCGAGCCCGAGCATCTTCGGCTTGATGCCGAACAGCGCCTTTACTTTCTTGTTGTCCATCCGCGCGGTGCCGCTCGCCACGATCAGCACGACATGATCGCCGATCCGCAGGCTCAATGTTTTCGCGATCCGCGCTGGTTCGACACTATAAGCCTCGGCCGCCAGCACGACGGTCGCCGAACTCATCGTCGATTCGATCACCGAAATGTCGGGGGCTTTTTCCGCGAAAAACGCGCGAACCGATTCAAGACTCATGAGCGGCAACAACCCCGGGCAATTCCGACAGCGTATGAATGCGATAATCCGGCTCGACGCCAAGCTCGTCCATCTGCATCCGGATCGCCTTGAACATGGTCAGGGGCGCGATCATCTCGCTTTTCACGCAGGCCCGCGCCATCGCCTCCGGCGTCACCCGCTCGATCCAGGCGACGTTGAGGCCAAAGGATTTGGCGCCGCAGGCATCCCATGGGTTGGACGAAACGAACAAGACGTCCGAAGGCCGTACGCCAAGCCTTTCCTCGATCAGCACATAGGCGTCCGGTGCCGGCTTGAAGACGCGCTTTGCGTCGATACTGATAGTCGCATCCAGCACGCGGTCGAGCCGGCTGTTGTGCACCAGCGCATCCAGCATGTCGCTGCTGCCGTTGGAAAGAATCGCAAGCTTGCGGCCTTTCAGCGCCGCGAGCGCCGCATTGGCCTCCGGATACAGATCGAGGTACAGATATTTCTCTATCAAGCGCGCGAACGCGCCATCGTCGTATTTCAGCCCAAGAATGCGCAGCGTGTAGACGAGCGACTCCCGCGTCAGCACGGAAAAATCCTCGTAGCGCCGCATCAGCGAACGCAGCCAGGAATATTCCAGCTGCTTGATTCGCCAGATCTGTGTGATGATCTCGCCGTAGCCCGGAAAGGCTTCTTCGGTAACAGCCGCCACCGACTGTACGTCAAACAGGGTGCCATAGGCATCGAACACAACGGCCTTGATGGTCATGGATGCACCCTTGCTAATGGTTCCAGTTTCGGCATTTGCCTTTCCCGGCGGCGGCTCGAATTATGAACGCGCTGCAAATTGAATATACATAACGAATTTGGCAAGCTGGACAGATGCCCGGCGATTGCGCGCGAACGCGACTTCGCGATCCCGCGACGCGATGGTCCGGGTTTAAAAAAATACGCCCAGCGGAAGAGGGCGCGCGGCTGTCTAAACCATTGACCCGCCACGAATTGTCGCCGCCATTTGATTCCACAGATCATCGCGACACTTCTGCGACACACACATCTGGCACGCAAGGTTCGGCATAGCGCGTTGGAGAGCCGCAGCGCACAGTTAAAAATGCCGGTTCGCAGGAGGCCTTATAGCGGCCCTGCATCGCGCTGGAGTTCCAGAACCGTCAGGATCACGTCCATATCTTTCGGTCCACGTCGGCGGCCGTCCCTTTGACCTAGGTCAACCCGGCGCCGACCGTCGCATGACGTTCTGCGCGGGGGCATACGGACCGAGACCAAGGGAGTGCGCGATGATGAAGAGAACAGCCGTTACAGCGATTCTGCTCTTGATGACAGCTACGTCTCTCGCCTATGCAGCGGAGACGTCTTCCACCGTCGGAATGCGGCAGCCCAGCGCCGCCGACATGAACAGCTTGACTGACATGCGTGTCGGTATAGTCAAGGCCGCCTTGCAATTGACGCCCGACCAAGAAAAATATTGGCCGGCCGTCGAGGAAGCCCTTCGCACCAGGGCGAAGAACCAGCAGGCCCGGTTGGAGCGGTTAGCGGAATTGCACGCGAACGGCGCGGTGGACGCCCTCCATGACCGCAATCCAATCGAGCACATGCAAAGCAGAGCGGACCGGCTCATTCAGCGCGGGACGGATCTCAAGAAACTCGCCGATGCTTGGGAGCCACTCTACAAAACGTTGAGCGAGGGTCAGAAGAAAAGGATGGCCTTCGTATCCGAAGTCGCCATGCGCGGGATGCGAGATATGATCGAACATCATAGCGAAACGCAAGATGATGACGACTAGGAACCAGACTTGTATGAGGTACATCATGCTTCGATACATTCTCGCTGCTGTGGCAGCACTCGTTTTGGTCACCGCCAGTCTCGTTCCCGATGATGCGTTCGCCCGCCGAGGCGGTGGCGGCGGTGGCTTCCGTGGTGGTGGTGGCGGCGGCATGCGTGCCGGCGGCTTCCATGGTGGCGGCATGCGCGCGGGCGGTTTTCACGGCGGTGGCATGCGCGCCGGTTACGCTGGTCGCGGCTATCGCGTGGCGGGAGGACCTCGACCTTCGCATCCCATTGCTGGACGTCCGGGGCGGCCCGGCTATCCAGGTCGTCCTATAGCAGGTCGCCCCGGCTATCCCGGTCGTCCAATCGCAGGGTATCCGGGTTATGGTGGCGGTTACTATCGCCCGGGTTGGGGCTATGGCGCCGCCGCTGTGGGAGCCGCCGCTGCGGCAGGAGCCTACGGCTATTACAATAACAACTACTACAACGGCGGCTGCTCCTACAATGCATACGGGCAGTACGTCTGCCCGAACCAAT
>Ga0164309_10001218_pt1 | contig 12810 bp, 11 predicted proteins | sample Whisoiple_247_MG_FD_109984 | JGI IMG/M metagenome (GOLD analysis project Ga0164309, IMG submission 109984) | Soil microbial communities amended with fresh organic matter from upstate New York, USA - Whitman soil sample_247_MG | ecosystem: Environmental > Terrestrial > Soil > Unclassified >... | reverse complement strand
GGAATAGATGCGTTCTTTGGCGCGCGAGCGCTCCTCGTCGCGGCGAGCGCCCCCGAACGCGGCGTCGTAGTTGCCCTTGCTCAACGCTTGCAACAGGGCATGCGTCTTCATGATCGTGGTGTACTTGGAGCTGCCGTGGTCGAAGGGATTGATGCCCTCTTCCAACCCCTCTTTGTTCGTGTGCACGATCAGCTTCAGATCGTTGTCTTTCACGAACTTGTCCCGGAACTGAATCATTTCCTTGAACTTCCACGTCGTGTCGATGTGGAGCAAGGGGAACGGCATCTTGCCGGGGTGGAAGGCTTTGCGTGCGAGCTGCACCATCACCGACGAGTCTTTGCCGATGGAGTACATCATCACCGGGTTATCGAACTCGGCGGCGACCTCACGGATGATGTGAATGCTTTCGGCCTCGAGTTGGCGAAGGTGGCTCAGCCGGAACTCGAGCGCGCGGTCGGGAGAAGTGTCGACGGCGGTCATCGGGACGGCCGATCTAGCACTATTTCGGTCGGAATTCGCGTATTAGTCTAACTATGCGTTATTGCAGGGATTTGTTCACTTGACGATGGTCTCACAGCCCAACGCGATGCCCACCGAGGCGCCGTTGGGGGCGGCTTCGAAGGCGCTGCACGTCGTGGGGCAAGCGATGATCTTGGTCGGCGTGCCCGCGCTCGGTTCCACGTCGTAATACCAGCCGCCCGTGGTGGGGTCGCACGCAGCCTGATTCTTCACGTAGTAGACGACGCTCTTTTGGGTGCCGTTGGTGAGCGCGACGTTGACCTGACCATAGTCGAGCGTGCCGCCACTCGTGGGCTCAGGGATTTGATACTGACAGGCCAAGCGCGCGCCGCGGATGGCGTCGAGCGCGTCTTGGAATTGCGTGGTCACGTCCTTTTGCGTGTTGACGATGAAGGCCTTGTTCGTGCCACCTTGCCGAGCGATCTGATCGAGGTTGGTCTGCGCGCCGTTGGCGACGTCATCTTGATTGAACACGCCGATCACGAAGGTACTGATGCTCGGATTGGCGTTCACGCCCGCTTTGGCGAGCGCGGCCACGCCGTCGATCGTGTCTGGCGTGCAATTGGTCGGCAATCCGTCAGTGGCGAGCACGGCGACCACGCGGTGATCTGGGTGCGCTTTGGCCCAAGCGCTCGCCTGTTGGAGCGCGCCGCTCAACGCGGGTCCAGTCGGTGTGTCGCCGCTCGGCGATTGGGCTTCGATTGACGAGACCAGCCCAGCTGCGGCGCCTGGCAATGCCGCGATGGCGCTGGCAGGTGCGGCGTAATTCGCGACCTCGCACACGGTCGAGTTCAAGCACACGCTGTCGGGGATGGGCTGACAGGTGCCGAGATCGTCGTTGCTGCCTGCGGGCGGTTGGCAGGCGTCGCCCGCGTTCGGGCAAACGTACGTGTCGTCCTTGGAGCAGAACGCGATCGGCAAGCAGCGCCGCAGCCCCACGTTCGGGCAATCGGTGTCGGTTTGGCAGGGCACGAGGCCGTCTTGATAGTCGAAGCAAAACTTGAGAAAGCACGGGCCGCTGTCGCCACACTGCGCGTTGCTCGTGCACGTGTCCGGAGTGCCTGGTTTCTGCAAAGGGAAGTACTGCAGTCCGACTCCGAGTCCTGCAGACGCGCTATCGTTGAGGAACGACTCGAGCGCAGTCTTCACCGAGTCCCACTTGGTCGCCTGCGTCGCGGTCGTGTCGAGCATCGAGCCCGAGACATCGAGCATGATGTACATGTCGAGTGGGATGGCTTGTGCCGTCGAGATTTTCGCCGCGCACGCGTCGCTCAAATCCGGGCCGGTTCCACCGCCGGTTCCGGTGCCATTTCCGTTGCCATTGCCGCCGAGGTCGAGCCCGATGCCTCCTCCGCTCCCGACCGTCGCCGCGCCGGCGGAGCTCAAGACCGGACCTGGATGCGAATCCGAACTGCTGCCACAGGCAACGCAAATCCAGCCAGCGAGGAACAATGATCCGATCCCTACTGCAACTCCGACGGTGGGCGGCATGCGCACAAATAGAGCACTGAAAGCAGGCCGAGAGAAGCCGAGCGGCCTCGCTGCAACATACCGAGAATATTAACGTTGTGTCGGACGTGAGGGCTCGATGCGTTCTCCTGCGTTAACCAATAGTTAGCTGCTCGAGGCGATCGGGTCAGAAAATTTCGGGGTGCGCGCAGACTCGGGTCGCTCGAGAGCGCCGCCGGGCGCGAGCCACGCAAACGTCACCCGCTGCTTCCCGCTTCGCCATCGAGGGGGACCAAGCTCACGAGCGTCGTGACGAATGATTGGTACGCCGTCGTGCTGCTGTTTGCGACCTACGCCGTCGCGTGGTTGGCCTCTTTTGCAGCGCCGCCCGCGCGCCGCCCGCGCCCGCAGTTCGACCCGATTTTGCCCAAGCCTAAGCGCGCACGCCTGCGCCTCCTGCGCGGCGCGCTCGCGAGCCATTCGTAACCCATTTGGGTGATTGGGTGTGGGCGCTCGCGTGCCTGCATCGCAGCTCGCGGGGCGTGCATGTGCCCGCCGATGTTCGCCAGCGCGTCGAGCGGGCGAATCACGGCGAATGCTCAGCGCTTGGCGACGGCTCGGGCGACCAGCTCCAAGTAGCGAGCGCGCGGGATCTCGTACGCACCGAGCGACTGCAAGTGCGGCGTCAAGAATTGCACGTCGAACAACTCGATTCCCGAGGCGAACAAGGACTCGACCGCGGTGATGAGCGCGACCTTCGAAGCGTCGCGCTCGCGGTGGAACATGCTCTCGGCGGCGAACAGCGCGCCGCGTTGAACGCCGTACAGGCCGCCGACCAGACGCTCGGCTTGCCACACTTCCACGCTGTGCGCGTGCCCCAGCTGGTGCAGGTGGCAATACGCCTCGACCATCTCCGGCAAGATCCAGGTGCCTTGTTCGCGTTCACGCCCGCACTCGAGCATCACCTCGCGAAACGCGCGATCGAAGCTGACGTGGAAGCGCCCGCTGCGGAGCACGCGCTTCATGCTGCGTGAGACGTGGAGATGCTCGGGGTCCAGCACCGTGCGCGGATTGGGCGACCACCACATGGGCGGCAATCCGTCGTCGTACCAGGGGAAGATGCCGTGCTCGTAGGCGAACAAAAGCCGCTCAGGCGAGAGATCTCCGCCGATAGCCAACATGCCCTCGTCGTCGGCCTGGTTCGGATCGGGGAAGGAGAGCGGCGCGCCCGGCAGTAGGAATTGCGGTTTCTTGCGCGCGCGCATCGTCTGACACTATCGCCGGTTCCGAGCGCCGTAAACGCTCTCCGAGTGTCGGATGCCGCGGCCCGTGCTAAGGGCTCCAGCGTCGGGTAGGGTAGGGCAGCTGCTTTTTTTGGCACTCAGTGTTCGAGTAGGTGAGTCTTGAAATCGAGTCCGGGTCTTCGCATCGCCATCGTGGCCACGCTGTGTGTGCAGCCGTTCACGGCTTGCACGAACGACCAGGTCGATTTCACGACCGCCGGCTCGGCCGGCATTGCGGCGAGCGCAGGCAGGGGCCTGGGCGGCAACGGTGCCGGCAGCGCCGGGATCGCGCACGCGGGTTCGGCTGCGGAGCCCGCTGATGCCGGCGCCAGCGGCAGCCCGGGTGAAGGGGGTGACGCGGGTGCAGCGGGCAGCGGCGATGCGGGCAGCGGCAATGCGGGCGGCGAAGGTGGAGTGAGCAACGCGGGGCAAGGCGGCAGCGCGGGCCGCAGCGGCGCAGCGGGTGCCAGTGGCGGCAGTGCAGGTCACGCGGGCGGAGGTGGAGGTGCCAGCGGCGGCGTCGCTGGTGTCGGCGGTGTCGGAGGTGCGGGCGCAGGCACAGGCGGACTGAGCGCCGGCACGGGTGGAGCAAGCGCGGGCATGGGCGGTACTGCGGGTGCGCCTCCCGTGTGTGGCAACCAGGTGCTCGAAAAGGGCGAGCAGTGCGATGACGGCAACACCAAGAGCTTGGATGCCTGCAGTGCCTCGTGCGCCTTCGAACAAAGTCAGCGCGCCAATTCCATCGAGCAAAAGTTCAAGACGAGCAGTCTCTGCCCCAAGAACGCCTTTGGCACCGCCTTCGAGGGCGTCGGACAAACGGCGTTGCAGGCAGTCCTGGATCAACGCGTCGCGAACGGTTCCTTGAGTCTGTTGTTTGCTTTCCGTGGGCTGCGCGATCTGAGCGGCATGAGCGCGGAAACGATCACCCTCGGTATGGCCTACGGTGTTCCCAGTGTCGCGCCGAACTACGACGGCAAGAGCGATCTGGATTGGTGGTATTCGCCAGCTGACGGCCAAGTCGACAGCGGCGGACTGTACTCGAATTCGCTCGGCCACCTCGCCGAGGGAGTGCTGGATGCCGAGCCAGACAGCCTTCGTATCCCGTTGCTGAGTGAAGTGCCGATCTACGTGTCGAACGTCCGAGTGCGCTTGACGTTGGGTGACACTTCCGCGCCGCTCCCATCGAGCGGCGTCGCGCCCGGTCACTTGGCGAGCGAGAACGTGCGCCCCGGCCTGGTGAGCTTCGCCAGCGGCGGTCCGCCGCCGGTTGGGAACGGCGATCCGGGTCAACTGTGCGGCAGCCTCAGCTCGGCATCACTGTCGGCGGTGGCCATTCCCGCAGCCTATGCCGTTGGTGGCGCTAGCCCTTGCAGTGAAGGTTACGCGTCGACTCGCAGCTTCTTGGACCTGCTGGTGGGCGGCTGCACCGTCGATGGTGATGAGCTGGTCGCGCCCACTCAGCCGGATGAGGCTGACCCCGGCGCGCCTGCGGCTGGCGCGGGTGCACCGTATCGGCTGTTTGCGGGACCGACGACTCACGCGGTCACCGTCTGCCGCGACAAGCTCGGTTCGCTGGTCACTTTGTCGACTTGTCTGAACGCGGCCGCTTATTCCAGCGCCTACCGGCTCAAGACTGGCCGCGTGATCATCAAGTGACGGCCGCGATCGTTCGAGCTGATCGGCTAGCGCTCACTCGCGTGTGTCAGCGGTGCAGCTCGAACAGCGCGCGGACTGCGATCAGGAGCACCGCGCCGCCCGGATAATCGTTCTGCACGCCGTTGACGTTGGAGTGGGATGAGCCGAGCACGCTGAGGTTCGCGCTGAAATCGAGCCCGAACTTGGGGACGAGCATCAGACTCGTGCCGCCTGCGAGACCGAAAGCAAACGAGGTACTTTGGTAGCCTGCCCCACCGAAACCGAGCGCGCCCCATACGCGATTGCGCGGCGTGAGCATGCGACCGAGCCGCCCGCGGAGCAGCAACGCGGTGTACGTGCCGCGATCGGAGCTGGCTGCCAGCTCCAGATCACCGTTGAGCTCGATGGCCAGGCCGGTTGCGCGAGCGACCGGAATCTCGAGGCCGACCGCGCCAGTCAGCGCTGGGTTCGTGCGTTCGAAATCTTGACCTCCACTCAGACCAATCAGGACTCCAGGTCCCGCGGCGAGATAAGGAAAGACCCGTTGCGTGTTGCCGCCAGCCGGTGCATCGCCCCCGCCCGCGCTCGTTCCGCTGCCGGAATGCTTGGTTTGATGAGGCGTTTGGCTCTGACTCGAATTGCGACCCGAACTTTGAGCAGGGCGCGAGGATTCAGCGGGTGCGCTCGGGCCGGGTTGCGGCAGCGCGGGCCGATCGACAGCAGGCTTCTCGACGGGCGCGTCGTCAGCGAACGCCCGCGGAGCGGCTAGCAACAGGGTTGCCGTGAGCAGCGAGCGAACGACCACCGGTTTGAAAGCCATGTTACGGTCGGTACATGATGCGTACGGCGTACGTCAAGGGCGTCGCCCACGCGCAGCGCGTGGCGCGCGAAGCCGTGCTGTGCGTGGCTGAAAATGTCAGGCCCGGCGATAGCGAACGCCAAGTGTGTGCGCGCCTCGAGCGCGAGTTCGCCAAAGCGCGAGTGAAGCACTGGTTGCACACACCGTACGCTTGGTGGGGCGAACGCACACGCTTCGACTGGCGTGGGACGTGGGAGACCAACGCGCTGCCCACCGATCGAAGGCTCGCGGAAGGCGAGGCGTTCGTGCTCGACGCAGCGCCGATCGTGCTCGGTTTCCCTGCGGATTTTGCGTTTTCCGGGTGCGCGACCGGCAAGCCCGAAGCGAGCGCAACGCACCGCGATTTGCTCGAGCAACTCGTGCAAATCAAGCGTGACATCTTGGCTTGGGCAACGAGCGAGTCGGGCAGCGCTGGCCTGTGTCGAGAAGTCGCACAGAGCATCGAGTCAGCGGGCTCGGACGTGATTCACACGCGTTACCCCGCACGAGTCCTCGGTCATACGCTCGAGGGCTTTCCGAATTGGTGCGCCTCCGCTCCGCGTATCGGTACGGGTTTTCAGCTGCCGCTGCTGCTGACCTACGCCACCGGCCTCGTGCTTCATCACTTGGCTGGCGCGCCATACCCCTTCCTGAACGCCGCTGCTCCGGGGCGACCGCAAGGCTTGTACGCGGTCGAGCCACATCTCGGCAAAGGTACCCTGGGCGCCAAGTTCGAGTCCGTACTCTTGGTCGACGAAGGCGAAACGCGCTGGCTCGACCCCGCGTTGTTCGGCGAGGTCACTGGCTAAAATGGCGCAGAACACGCGCGGGCTGCGCGCATCCCTACTCGGGGACCTGCGCATCATCGTGCTCGGCACTTGGGCGTTCTTTCTTCAACTCTTACGCTCGTGGCGCCTGACGCCCAAGCTCATGGATCGACATGACGACGAACAGCAGCCCTGACTTGCCGCGCGGCGGTCGCTTCATTCTGGGAGTGATCATCTTCGGTGTGCTCGCAACACTCGCGTATTGGCTCGTCTGGTTCGGTGTCGATCGCGAGATCTTGGCGTCCGCTCACAGCGAGAGTTACTACGCCTTCGAAAATTCATTCCCCTTGGCGGACTCGTGGATGGTCGCGTGCGGAATGGCTGCCGTCCTTGGGCTCGTCCGCCGGCGCGCGCACTCGTTTTTGTGGATCATCGCCGCGGGCGCCACCAGCATCTACCTCGGCTTGCTGGACGTGCTGTTCGATCTCCAAAACGGCATCTATCGTTCACCCGACACCGGCGGAGTCTGCGTCGAGGTGGCGATCAACGTGCTCACTTTGGCGTTTGGGGCAGTGATCGTGCGCTGGGCTTGGCAGAACCGACGTGAATTGAGCAAGCTCGGCGGTTGGTGACTGCGTATCCAGCGAAACGCTGACGTTGACGTCGCGCGGACGGCGCGAGCTATTCACTCGGAGCGAGTTCGAGCGATGCGGCGAGCAGACGCTTGAGTTCGTCCAAGGGCAGCCGCGCCACTTCACCAATCGAATGTCCGTAGTCCGTGAGGATCTTGAGCGTCTTGAGTCGATCGATCTGGGCAGTGTCGTACAAGCGGCTGCCCCCCGGAGTCCGCAACGGCTCGACCGTGCCGTAGCGGCGCTCCCACGCGCGCAGCGCGTGCGTCGAAACACCGACGTGGCGGGCAACATCGCCGATGCGATGGAGGCGAAGCGTGTTCGAAGGCTCGTGGTCAGTGGAGGGTTCGATCGACGTCATGACTCGACTCCAAGCGCGGCGAGGGTGTGCTCGCGCGCCTCTCGCAGGCCGCAATGGACGGCAAGAAGGCCAAGGTGGCTTGCCGCTGTCTAGCTTGTGACAAGATCCTGACGAATGTATCTGACCGATTTTGCGACTGTCAATTGGCGTGTCTAATAATTGTCCAGTTATTGATGACTGGCTCGAGTACTCGTCATCCGTCTAGTATCGGCGTTCAAGGAGCGAAGTGATCGATTTGCCGACGCCGTTCATTACGGGCGCATGAGATCGCATCGAGCGCTGTTTGCTGCCGTGGGATTGGTGTTGTTTGGTCAAGGTTGTGGCCAGTCCTCTGATGGCGGAGCGGACAGCGACGGTGGCAGTGGCGGCTCCGTCAACCATGCACAAGCCGGCGCGAGCGCGCGCGCGGGTTCGAACGCGTCGGGAGGCGCAGCCGGAGCTCACGAGACAACGAACGCAGGTGTCGGCGGCACGAGCTCGGGCGCCGGGACAGGCGCCACTGCAGGCGCGGCCGGGCGAGGAACTGCCGGAAGCGCGTCGGGTGGCGGCACGGCCGTGGGCGGCGCGACTTCGAGCGGTGGCGCGGCGGGTCGCGGCGGAGCGGCGGGCGGTACCACTGCGGGTGGGACGGCCGGCATCAGCGGCGCTGCAGCCGGTGGCTCGTCACCGGGCGGCGCGGGCGGCGGGGGTGGTGCACTGAACAACGACGGGCCGTGCCCAGTTCCGAGCTACATCGCCAGCGACGCGAAACCGATTGGCTGGGCGAGCCAGGGTTCGTCGACGACTGGGGGCGGCACCGCGACCCCGATCTTGGTGACGACGCTCGCGCAATTCAAGACCGAGGTCGCGGGGACCGCCGCGAAGGTCATCTACGTCAAAGGCGAATTTTCAGCGGATAGCATCAGTTTCGGTTCGAACAAGACCGTCATTGGCTGCTCATCGGGCGCCAAACTCCAAGGGCACCTCGGCCTCGGTTCGAGTAGCTCGAACGTGATCTTACGCAATCTGAAGATCTCGGGTTACGGCGTCGGTGATTGCACGAAGGATCCGTCGTTCGACGCCAGTACGGGCTGTTCGTCGGGCGCGGATGCGATCAGCGTCAACGGGTCGGCGCACCACGTGTGGATCGACCACTGTTTGATCATGGACGGCACCGACGGCAATCTCGACATTACCAACAATGCAGATTTCGTCACCGTGTCGTGGACCAAGTTTGCTTACACGCCGCGCACGGACAAAGTCGGTGATGATTCGACCGGTGATGCCGGGCACCGCTTCAGTAACCTCGTCGGCGGATCGGACAGCGAGCCGTCGGGCTGGCCAGGAACGCGACCGCTGAACGTGACCTGGCACCACAACTGGTGGGCGGACAACGTGGTCGAACGTCAGCCGCGCGTGCGCTACGGACGCAACCACCTGTTCAACAACTACTACAACTCGAGCACGTCGAACTACTGCGTGCGCGCGGGAATCGAAGCGTCGATTCTGCTCGAGGGCAACGCGTTCGAGGGCGTCAAATCACCGCATCAGTTCAACAGCACCGACAACGAAGAAACGGCCTACATAGAGCTCGGCGGCGGCGATCGCGTCAATAGTTACACTTCGACCACGGGTGATCAGGCAAAAGATGGCGGCGGCAGTCCGTTCACTCCGCCTTACACCTACCAAGTCACCAGCGCGAGCGCCGTGGCCGCCGCGGTAAAAGCTGGCGCTGGACCGCACTGAGCGTTCACTCGGCTCGCCGATGAGCGAGGATGCGTCCACGTGCTAAGACGCTGGATGCTCCGTCGCGCTTGGCACGCATCGCTCGCTCTCTCATCGTTCGTTCTCGCGGCTGCTTGTGACGTCGGGAGCACTTCGAACGTTACCGGTGCGGGCAGCCCGGGAGTCAGCGCTATTGCCGGCAGTGCCGGCAATACGCCCCTTGGTGTGGGCGGGGCCAGTTCGGCGAGTGGCGGTGATTCTGGCATCCAACTCGACCCTCCGAACCCGGGCGAGGCCGGCGCGTCGAGCGCGGGCGCAGCGGGTGCGTCTGCGCGCACGCCGATCGCCGCGAAGACGGCGGTGGCAGGGATGGGCAAAGGGTTCAACCTGGGACAAATGTTCGAGAGCACCCAGCACCCGCCCACGCTCGCGGCGGCGAGCGCCAAGATCGACGCCTACTACGACAAAGGCTTTCGACTCGTCCGCATTCCGGTGACCTGGACCGAGGTCACCAACGGCGACACCCTGGTTGGAGATCCGGCGGTCGGTGACGTCAATCGCGCGCATCCGCGGCTGTTGGTCATCGAACAAGTCGTCGATTACGCACTTTCCAAGCCCGGCATGTACGTGGTGCTCAACGCGCACCACGAGGTTGCTCTCAAGACGCAGAGCCGCGCTGCCGTGCTCGAACGCTTGTGGTCCGACATCGCCGGTATCTTCGCGGACCGCCCGTACCGTTTGATTTTCGAGTTCTTGAACGAACCTCATCGCGAAGACAGCACTGCCATGCCGGCGGTGGATCTGCGCAACATGACCGCAAAGGCGTATGCCAAAATCCGAGCCGTGGACGCCACGCGCATCGTCGTGATCGGTGGCAATCAGTGGTTCGGAGCCGCGGAGGTGCCCGCGGTGTGGACTGACTTGAGCGGCGTCGGCAATGGTGACGACCCATACGTGATGGCCACTTTCCACCACTACAATCCGTGGGCTTTCTGCGGAGACAACCAAGGCACGTACGATGACGCTTGGACCGACGCAGATATCTCCGGTCCGATGGCGACGATGAGCGCTTGGGCGAGCTCAGTCGGCAAGGGCATGCCCGTGTTCATCGGTGAATGGGGCGTGGGCTGGGGCAGCCGCTATGACCAGTTTTCGTGCAACAACATTCGGCAGTGGTACCAAAAACTTCCGGCTGATTTCGCGGCCGCGCGCAGCATGCCGACCGCCGTGTGGGACGACGGAGGCTGGTTCAAAATCTTCGATCACACCAGCAACGCATTCGCCAACAACTTGGTCGACTGCATTTCCGGCAGCTGCGCTTGGGACGGCACCGAGCGCTTCAACGCCGGCTGTCAGTGAGGGCGTTCAGCGCGACGCGCGAACGTCGTCCGCGTTGTTCGGCTTGCCATCAGGCCCAGCCGAGCTCACCGAGATCTCGCTGCCTTCGCAGCTGATCCGAAAGCGATTGCCCCAAGCGTCGTCGTCGCGCGCATTGCGGCTCAGTAACTCTTCGTGTTTCAAACTGCTCAACGTGGGGCAGCCGTCCGCGTGCTGCGCGCGGAACGCTTTGGCAGCGGTCTGAATCTGCGCTGCATCCGCGCGCGACGACGTTTCAGCGCTGCTCGTGGCACCCAAGCTCCCCAGCCACCACACGCAGGAAGCGCCCGCGCCCACGGTCAGTACGGCCACCGCAGCTGCAAAAGGGGTAACGCCTCGGGAACGCGATCGCGAATGAGCTCGGGTCATGACTAGGCAACTCACGAATTAGCAAGCGATGTGCCAGCTCGTGATACGCGCAATTCCGCTGAAAATGCCCAATCCACGCGCAGATCGCCGCGCGCTTTCGCGGTCAATTTGACGCGCAACAAGGGGGCCTACATCGGCGGGCTGTCAAATTGACAAAGCGTCGTTCGCGGCTTGCCGCCGCCGAAAACGATGATCCGAAAACGTGCTTCGCGGCCGCGGCGCGTTCAGCAGGCGCGGTGACTGCCCGCCGGGAAGATCTTGCCTGGATTCAGCAAATTCTGAGGGTCGAACACGCGCTTCAAATCGCGCTGCAGGGTGATCAACTCCGGCGCTTGCTCCAGCGGCAAATACGGTGCTTTGAGCACGCCAATGCCATGCTCGCCGCTGAGCGTGCCACGCAGTTCGATGACATCGCGAAAGAGCTGTTCGATCGAGCGCTCCACGGCGGGCAGCTCGTCATCCTCGTTCCACAGGTAATTGCAGTGCAAATTGCCGTCGCCCGCGTGCCCGTAGGTGAGCGAGCGGATGCCCGTCTGCTCGCTCGTGCGCGCCACGCGATCCAAGAGCTCACCGATGAGCATGCGCGGCACGACGACGTCTTCACTCAGCTTCTTCTTCGTCAACTTGCGCACCGCACGGCTCATTTCGCGGCGCGCGGCCCACAGCTTTTCGCGCTGTGCCGCATCCTGAGCGACCAGCACCTCGAGTGCCTGGGCCGTGTCACAAGCATCGGAGATACGCTCTGCCTGCCGTTCACAAGCGGCTTCGTCGCCGTCGACCTCCATGATCAACATCGCGCCAGCGCGCGCGTCGATGGCGTTGCCCGCGCTGCGCATTGCCTCCAACGTGGTCGCGTCGAGCAACTCGATACAGCGCGGCATCAGCCCGCGCTGAATGATTTCTTCCACGGCCGAGCTTGCCTGCTTCACGTTCGAAAACAGCGTCATCAACGTCATCACGCTCTCGGGCTTCGGAATCAACTGCAGCGTGATATCGCCGAAGACCGCGAGCGTGCCCTCGCTGCCCACGAGCAAGCTGGTCACGTCGTAGCCCGTCACGCCCTTCATCGTGCGACGCCCCGCGCGAATCCTCTGCCCGCCGATCAAGAACGCATCCAAGCCGAGCACGTAATCGCGCGTCACGCCGTACTTGAACGCGCGCGGTCCGCCCGCGTTTTCCGCCACGTTCCCACCGAGCGCGCACGAAGCCTGCGAATTCGGATCCGGCGGATAGAACCACCCCTCTGCTTCGACCGCCGCTTGCAAGTCCTGCAAGATGACCCCAGGCTGCACCACCGCGAGCCCCTCGCGCCGATCGAGCTCGACGATCGAGTTCATGCCCAGCGTCGATAGTACGATGCCGCCCGCAATCGGCACCGAACCACCCGTGCGCCCCGTCCCTCCCGACCGCGGCGTGATTGGCACCTCGGCTTCGCGCGCCACGCGCAGCGCCGCCAAAATATCGTCCACGTTCTCGGCGAGCACCACCGCGTCGGGCACGACCCCGACCGCCTCGGATTCGTCACGCACGAACCGCTCACAAGCGTCGTATTCGGTCAGCACCTTCGAAGGCCCGAGCGCACGATCGAGCAGCGAACGCGCCTTATCACGGGCGGCAACAGACGGGCGCGGAACATCCGGACGGCTCAGCAACATCCCCCCGAGCGTAGCGCCTCCGGGCCCCTGAGCCTCCCGCGATCCCCAAACGCCCCAAAACTCCCCGGAAAACCCCGCAGAAAGTCACGAAATTCACGCCCCCACCGATCCCGCTTGACCCCAAACCGCTTGCGGCTACGTTCTCGCCCTCCCTGGCTTCCGAATCTTCTGGAGAGATGACCGAGTGGCCGAAGGTACCCGCTTGCTAAGCGGGCGTAGGT
>Ga0164309_10001217_pt1 | contig 12817 bp, 13 predicted proteins | sample Whisoiple_247_MG_FD_109984 | JGI IMG/M metagenome (GOLD analysis project Ga0164309, IMG submission 109984) | Soil microbial communities amended with fresh organic matter from upstate New York, USA - Whitman soil sample_247_MG | ecosystem: Environmental > Terrestrial > Soil > Unclassified >... | reverse complement strand
GCCCTCTCCCGTCCGTCGCGCGGCCGCCGTCAGAGGCGGACGACCATCTTGCCGACGTTCTCCCCGCGCAGGACGCCGAGGAAGGCGTCGACCGCGTGGTCGATCCCGTCGCCGAACGTCTCGCGCGAGGTCAGGGTGCCGTCCGCGATCCAGCCGGCCGCGCGCTGGGCGTACTCGCCCGCGAGGTCCCAGTGGTCGCCGACGAGGAAGCCCGTGATGGTGCCGCGGGTCTGGATGAGGCGCGCGAGGTTGCGCGGGCCCGGGGCCGCCTCGGTGTTGTTGTAGACCGAGATCGCGCCGCAGATCGCGATGCGGCCGCCGAGCCGCAGCGAACCGACGGCGGCCTCGAGGTGGTCGCCGCCGACGTTGTCGAAGTAGACGTCGATGCCGTCGGGCGCGGCCTCGCGGAGCAGGTCGGAGACCCGTCCGTCCTTGTAGTTGAACGCGGCGTCGAAGCCGAGGTCGCCCAGCAGGTGGTCGACCTTCTCCTGCGATCCGGCGCTGCCGATGACGCGGCTGGCGCCCAGCGCCTTGGCGACCTGTCCGACGACGCTGCCGACGGCCCCGGCGGCGCCGGACACGAAGACGACGTCCCCCTCCTTGATCTGCGCGACACGGGTCAGGCCGGCGTATGCCGTGAGGCCGGTCATGCCGAGCACGCCGAGGTAGGCGGACGCCGGGGCCACGGACGTGTCGACGACACGGACGGCGGAGCCGTCGACGACGGCCTCCTCGCGCCAGCCGAGGCCGTGGAGCACGTGGTCGCCGACGGTGACGCCGTCGGCGCGCGACTCGGTGACGACACCGACCGCGCCGCCGTGCATGGCCTCGCCCAGCGCATACGGCTCGGCGTAGGACTTGGCGTCGCTCATGCGACCGCGCATGTACGGGTCGACCGACATGACCTCGTTGCGGACGCGGACCTGGCCGTCGGCGAGGTCGACGGGCGCGCTCTCGACGAGGGCGAAGTCGTCAGGGGTGGGCCAGCCGACGGGGCGGCTGACGAGCTGGACCTCACGGGGGTTGGTCATCGGGTCTCCTTCTGGGACAGCTGTTCTGGACGTGCGGGTGCGAAGCGGCCGTGGCCGGATGACGTCAGTCGACGACGATCTCGACGGGGATGTTGCCGCGCGTCGCGTTGGAGTAGGGGCACACCTGGTGCGCCGTGTCGACGAGCTCACGGCCCAGCTGGGGGTCGAGGCCCTCGGGCAGCTCGACGTGGAGCACGACCCCGAGGCCGAAGCCGGTGCCCGACGACCCCGCGAGGCTGACGTCGGCCGTGACGGCGACGTCGAAGTCCTCGACGCGGCGCTTGTGCGCGACGAGGCCGAGAGCGCTCGCGAAGCATGCGGCATACCCGGCGGCGAAGAGCTGCTCGGGGTTCGTGCCCTCCCCACTTCCGCCGAGCTCGCGGGGTGCGGCCAGCGTGACGTCGAGGCGACCGTCGGACGTGACGGCGCGACCCTCACGCCCGGAGGCGGTGGCCGAGGCGACGTACTGGGCGGTCTGGGTGGCGGTGCTCATCGGGGCTCCTTGTGTTGCCAACAATTAGATTGTGCGCAATTTGATAGTACGCTTGGGTCATGAGCCCGTCCAATCCGACCTCCGCCGCCGCGAGCACGCTGAGCCTCGAGCAGCAGATCTGCTACGCCATGCACACGACAGTGCGGGCGTTCGACGCCGTCTACCGCGAGCTGCTGTCGGAGCACGGACTCTCCTACCCGCAGTACATCGCCCTCATGGCCGTCGCCGAGCACGGGCCGCTCACGGTGAGCCGGCTGGGCGAGCACCTGCGACTCGACTCGGGCACGCTCTCCCCGCTCCTCAAGCGGATGGAGTCGGCCGGCCTCGTGGAGCGGGTCCGCGACCCCGAGGACGAGCGCCGGGTCCTCGTGTCGGCGACGGACGGAGGGCACGACCGCCTCGCGGCGCTCGGCGACCTGCCGCACCAGATCGCGCTCCGCAGCGGTCTCTCGCGACAGGAGCTGGTCGACCTGCACCGCACGCTGCGCCAGGTGACCGAACGGCTCGACACCGGGGTCTGAGGGCGTCCGGGTCGAGGCGCCGCGTGCGTGTCAGGAGGGCAGCACGATCGAGACGGCATGGATGAGCATGCCGATGAGCCCACCGACGAGGGTGCCGTTGATCCGGATGAACTGCAGGTCACGGCCCACCTGGAGCTCGACCCGCTCGGCCGTCTCCTTGCCGTCCCACCGGTCGACGGTGTCGCTGATGATCCTCGTCAGCTCGGTGCCGTAGCGGTCGATCGCGTAGATCGTCGCGTCGCAGATGCGCGTGTCGATCCGGTCGCGCAGCGCGGCGTCGGCGAGGAGCCGCTCGGCGAGAGCCGAAACCTCCGTGACGGCGCGGGCCCGCACCGGCCCGCCCTCGTCCTCGAGGGCGGCGACGACGACGGCACGGAACGAGGCCCACAGCGACATCGCCGTGTCCGCCACCTGCGGGTGTGACAGCACGCGCTCCTTGAGGCGCTCCGCCTTGGCCTGCGTCACGGGGTCGTGCTGGAGGTCGTCGGCGAGGTCGATGAGCAGCTTGTCGAGCGCGAGACGCACGTCGTGCCGCGGGTCGTTGCGGATGTCGGCCAGCCACTTGAGCGCCTCGACGTGGACCTTTCGGGCCACGATGTCGTTGATCGCGTCGGGCACCCACGCCGGGGCGCGCTGCGTGATGAGCGACTCGAAGACGTCCTCGTTGTCGACGAGCCAGACGCGCACCTCGTCGAGGGCGAGGTCGACGAGGCCGACGTGCGCCTCGTCGCGCACCACCTGGTCGAGCAGTCCCCCGGCCAGCGAGCTGATCGGCTCCTGCGCGAGGCGCGGGAGCAGTGCCTGCTCGATGACGGCGCGGACGTCCTCGTCGGGGATCCGGTGCAGGGCGTGGACCGTGACCGTGGCGACCTCGTCGACGAGGCGCTTCGCGTGACCCGGCGCCAGGGCCCACTCGGCCGCGCGGCGGGTGGGCTCGGCGTCGAGCACCCGCTCGCGGATGATGTCCTCGCGCATGAAGTTCTCGCTGACGAACTCCTCGAGGCTGCGACCGATCATCTCCTTCTTGCGCGGGATGAGGGCGGTGTGCGGGATCGGGAGCCCGAGCGGGTGCCGGAAGATGGCCGTGACGGCGAACCAGTCGGCGCACGCACCGACCATCGAGGCCTCGGCGCCGGCGTTGACGAAGCCGAGCAGGCCGTCGTCGTGCCCCCGCGTGAGGACGTAGACGACCGCGGCGAACACGAGGAGCCCGGTGGCGACGAGCCGCATCCTCCGGAGGTCACGGCGGCGCTGCGCGTCGAGGGCCGGGTCGACGATGAAGCCGAGAGGACCGCTCGAGGGGCCCGCCCCTCGGCCGGCGTCTGCGCCCGACCGTCCCCCGGAGCGCGCGGGTCCGGTCGGGACGTCGCCGGTCGTCCCGGCGCCGGTCGTCGCCGGAGGCACCTCGGGGTCACGCTCCCGAGTCGTCTGGGGTGTGGTGTCCACGTCCGGCACCTCCACGGGTGATGTGCTCAGCGCGCCGGTTCGAGCGCGAAGGTCAGAGCATCGATCCTCGCACGGGTCTCGCCGTCGGTCGCGATCCGCTCCCCGATCCGTGTCGCGACGGCCCCGACGAGCTCGGCGTCGAGGCCGGGCTCCAGGTAGAGCACGACCCGCAGCACGCCGGCGCCGGCGGGCTCTCCCGCCTCGAGGCGGTGGGCCACGACCTGGGGCTCGGTCTCGACCGCCGCTCGCACGGCCGCCGCGACGTGGGCGTCGCGGTGGCTGGGCTGCCACGCGCGCTCCTGGGCGAGCGCCCACAGCATGCTCGGACGCAGCACCGTCGCGTGCGGCGAGGCGACGTCGACGAGGAGCACGTAGCACTCCTCACTGATCGCGGCCTGCGCCGCGGCGGCGGCGCGGACCGGCACCGGCCGGGCGCCGGGGTCCCACGCGGCGAGGCTCTCGAGGGAGGTGAACATCGGCAGCGCCCGCGACCCGTCGGGGGACGTCAGGGTGACCGCGGCCATGTCGCTGCGGGTGTCGACGGCGTGGGGGCCGGACTCGTCGACCTCAGCCGCCACGGCGACCACGGGGACGAGCCAGCGGGCCTGCGCGACGTGTTCCATCAGGGCCGTCTCCACGTCGTCACCCGGCGTGCCGTGCGCCGCGGCCAACGCCGCGACGAGGGCCGCGTCGGCCGCTCCCGTGTCGCCGGCGAAGCCATGGGAGGGGATCGACTTGCCCTCCCACGCCTGGCCGGCGGAGTCGGCGGGACGGCCCTGCTCCTCGTGGTGGCCCGAGGCCGGTGTCGGTGAGCTCATGCGCCCGGGCGGCCGGCGACGTCGAGCGCCTCGGGCAGCGTGAAGGCGCCGCGGTAGAGGGCCGAGCCGACGATGGCCCCCTCGACCCCGTCGCCGACGAGCTCGCGGATCGCCTCGATGTCCTCGAGGGTCGAGACGCCGCCGCTGGCGACGACCGGACGGTCGGTGCGGGCGCACACGTCGCGGAGCAGCTCGACGTTGGGGCCCTGGAGCATGCCGTCCTTGTTGACGTCGGTGACGACGTAGCGCGCACAACCCTCGGCGTCGAGGCGCGAGAGCGTCTCCCAGAGGTCACCGCCCTCGCGGGTCCATCCCCGGGCCGCGAGCGTCGTGCCCCGGACGTCGAGGCCGATGGCCACGCGGTCGCCGTGCGCGGCGATGATCGACGCCGTCCACTCGGGGTCCTCGAGCGCGGCGGTGCCGATGTTGACGCGGCGGCAACCCGTGGCGAGCGCCGCGTCGAGCGACTCCGTGTCGCGGATGCCGCCAGAGAGCTCGACCTGCAGGTCGAGCCGACCGACGATCGAGGCGATGAGGTCACGGTTGCTGCCACGACCGAACGCCGCGTCGAGGTCGACGAGGTGGATCCACTCCGCCCCCTGCTCCTGCCAGCGCAGCGCGGCCTCCCACGGGTCGCCGAACTCGCCGCCGGTGCCGGCGATGCCCTGGACCAGCTGGACGGCACGGCCACCGGCGATGTCGACGGCGGGTAGCAGCTCGAGGTGTGGCTGGGCGGCGTGGTGCTGGCCGGTCATCGGGTCGGCTCCTCGGGTCGGTCACGACCGTCGCGGTCGTGGTCGGTGTCGTGGTCGGTGTCAGGTGCGCCCGGAAATCGGGACGCCGGACGTGCGACCACCGAGTATGCCGTGTGCCCGTGGCGCCGCTCCCGACGTGTCGGTCCGTGGATCGAGCGCCCACCACGGTGCGGTCGCCTCCCCACGTTCCGCACCGGCCAGCTGGTGGCGTCTGGTAGACCGGGGGGACCCGAACCTCGCGACGCACGGGAGCCGCCATGGATCACCTGCCACAGCTGGCCGGTCGGCCGATGGTGACGGACGGTGGCCTCGAGACCGACCTCATCTTCAACCACGGGGTCGAGCTCGAGGAGTTCGCCGCCTACCCGTTGCTCGGCGACACGGCCGGCCTCGAGCTGCTCACGGGCTACTACGACGCCTACGCCTCCATCGCTGCCCGGGCCGGCGCAGGGCTGCTCCTCGAGTCACCGACGTGGCGTGCCAACCCGGACTGGGGCGCGCGGCTCGGCCACACGAGGGCCGACCTGGACCGTGCCAACGCGGACGCCGTCGACCTGCTCCGGTCGCTGCGTCGCCGGTATGCCGTCGAGCTCGGGTTGCAGGACGTCGTCGTCGTGGGGGTGGTCGGCCCACGGGGCGACGGCTACCGCAGTGCCGGCGCGCCGAACCCGGCCGAGGCCGCGGACTACCACCACGCCCAGGTGGCGGCCTTCGCCGAGGCGGGCGTGGACGTCGTCACGGCGTACACCCTCACCACTGCCGGTGAGGCGATCGGGATCGCGCAGACGTGCCGGGAGCACGGGCTGCCCGTGGCGATCTCGTTCACCGTGGAGGTCGACGGGCGGCTCCCCGACGGGACGACGCTGGCCGAGACGATCTCCGAGGTCGACGACCGGGAGGCCCCGGACTACTACCTCGTCAACTGCGCCCACCCGGAGCACGTGCTTGCGGGGCTGGACGCTGACGACGGGAGCGCTTGGCGCAGCAGGCTGCTCGGGCTGCGCTACAACGCGTCGACGCGCAGCCATGCGGAGCTCGACGACGCCGACGACCTGGACGCGGGCGACCTCGACACGATTTCCGCGGGACACGACCGGGTGGTCGGACGTCTCCCGGGTGTCACGGTCGTCGGAGGGTGCTGTGGCACCGACGCCTCTCACGTCGCACGGCTCTGGGGCGTCGACCAGCATCGCGGCGGCGACGTCCCGGTCTGAACGGGCCTACGACGCCGGCGTGGCAGGCGGGGCGGTCGCAGCCGGCGGCTCGCCCCCGCCCGGAGGCGGAGCCACCTCCGGAGCGGACGGGCCGTCCGGCGTGACGTCGACACCTCCCCCGGCGGCGAGCTCGGCGCGGTGACGCCACAGGACGTATCCCAGCCCGGCGACGACGACCACGACGACGAGGACGATGCGCACCGGCCAGGACAGGTCGAGCAGGGTCGTCACGACGAGCGTCCCGAGTGCCGTGCCCAGCGTCGTCGGTAGTCCGGGGCGGCTGCTCCGGCGCCGCGGGTAGAGCGCACCGGACGAGGACCGCCGCGTCGACGACGCGGTACGTCTGGTCGTGCTCCTCGTCGCGCTCTTGGTCGCCCTGGTCGTGCGCTTCCTGCTCGCACCGCCGGAGCTGCTCGCCGTCTTCCTCGTCGCCACGATCCACTCCTCGTCGAGGCCCCCGCCCACCGGTCAGTCGGCGGACGTCGGCACGGTCACAGGTTGCGGACCCAGTTCTCGAGCAGGTGCAGCCCGGCGTCGCCGGACTTCTCGGGGTGGAACTGGGTCGCGCTCAGGGGCCCATTCTCGACCGCGGCGACGAACTTCGCACCGTGGCGCGCCCACGTGACCGCGGGCGCGACGCGGGCGAAGGCGCCGGTGGCCTCCAGCGTCCACTGCTGCACGGCATACGAGTGGACGAAGTAGAAGCGCTCGTGCTCGACGCCGGCGAAGAGCCGAGAGCCCTCGGCGACCTCGACCTCGGACCAGCCCATGTGCGGCACGACGTCGGCCGGAAGGCGTTCGACCGTGCCGGGCCACTCCGCGAGCCCCTCGAGGGGGTGGTCGGAGGGCTCGGTCGAGCCGTCGAAGAGCGCCTGCATGCCGACGCAGACGCCGAGGACCGCCCGGCCCCCGCTGATCCGTCGACCGATGATGCGGGGGCCGTGCGCGGCCGCGAGTCCCGCGATGCAGGCGTGGAAGTTGCCGACACCGGGCACGAAGAGTCCGTCCGCCTCGAGGGCGCGGACGGGGTCGGACGTCAGGGTGACCGTGGCACCGACGCGCTCCAGGGCACGCACGGCCGACCGGACGTTGCCACTGCCGTAGTCGAGGACGACGACGCCGGCGCTCATCGACGAGCCACCATCGTCAGAGCGCTCCCTTGGCGCTCGGGATCCCGACGACGCGCGGGTCGGGTGCGATGGCCGCCCGGAGCGCTCGCGCCACGGCCTTGAACTGCGCCTCGACGATGTGGTGAGGGTCGCGGCCCGCCAGGACGCGCACGTGCAGGCACAGGCCGGCGTTGTAGGCGAAGGACTCGAGGACGTGCCGCGTCATCGAGCCGGTGAAGTGGCCACCGATGAGGGCGTACTGCTGGCCCTCCGGCTCGCCCTCGTGCACGACGTACGGACGACCGGCGACGTCGACGACGGCGTGGCACAGGGCCTCGTCGAGCGGGACCGTGGCGTCACCGAAGCGGGAGATGCCGGCCTTGTCGCCGAGCGCCTCGCGCAGGGCCTGGCCGAGGACGATCGCCGTGTCCTCGACCGTGTGGTGCACGTCGACGTCGACGTCTCCCGTGGCCTTGACCGTGAGGTCGATGAGCGAGTGCTTGCTCAGCGAGTGGAGCATGTGGTCGTAGAACGGGACGCCGGTCGAGATGTCGGACGTGCCGGTGCCGTCGAGGTCGAGCCAGAGCTCGACGGACGACTCGGACGTCGCACGGCTGATCTTCGCGGTGCGGCTGGTGGGGCTCATGCGGGTGGCTCCTGCCGGTCGGCGCTGCTGGGGAGGACGTGGGCGGGGGCGAGGCGCGTCATGGCCTCGAGGAACGCGGTCGTCTCGTGGGGGTCGCCCGCCGTGACGCGCAGGTGGTGGGCGATCCCCATGTCGCGGACGAGGACGCCCTCGTCGAGCAGGGCCTCCCACGTGGCCTTCTCGTCTCGGAGGCCGCCGAAGAGGACGAAGTTGCTGTCGCTGGCCACGGGGCGCGCACCGAGCGCGGCGAGACGGTCGACGATCCGGTCGCGCTGGTGCTTGATGACCTCGACCGTGCCGAGCATGACGTCGGCGTGCTCGAGGGCGATCCGGGCGATCGTCTGCGTCGGGCTGCTCAGGTGGTAGGGCAGGCGGACGAGGCGCAGCGCGTCGACGAGCTCGGGGGCCGCCACGAGGTAGCCGAGGCGACCTCCGGCGAAGGCGAACGCCTTGCTCATGGTGCGCGTCACGACGAGCCTGGGATGCTCGGCGAGCAGCGTCAGTGCTGACCGCGTGCCCGGCCGGGCGAACTCGGCGTAGGCCTCGTCCACGACGACGACAGCGTTCGGGGCCGCCTCGAGCACGGCCCCGATGACCTCGAACGGCAGCGCCGTGCCGGTCGGGTTGTTGGGCGAGCAGAGGAACACGATCGACGGGTCGTGCGCCCGGGCCTGCTGCGCAGCCGACTCTGCGGTCAGGTCGAAGGCATCGGGATCTGTTGCGGCAGAGCGGAGCCCGTCGACCCATGTGGTGCCGTGCGTCTCGCTGATGATCGGGTGCATCGAGTAGCTCGGCGTGAAGCCGAGCGCGACCCGGCCGTGACCGCCGAAGGCCTGCACGATGTGCGACAGCACCTCGTTGGAGCCGTTGCCGGCCCACACCTGCTCGGGCGTCACCGACACCCCCGACTGCTTCTCGAGGTATGCCGTCAGCGCCTTGCGCAGGTCGGTGAACTCGCGGTCGGGGTAGCGGTTGAGCGAGGCGACGTCGTCGGCGAGCGCCGCGACGACCGCGTCGACGACGACCTGGGGAACCGGGTAGGAGTTCTCGTTGGTGTTGAGCCGGACCGGCACGTCGAGCTGCGGAGCGCCGTACGGCGTGCGACCGCGCAGGTCGGGCCGGAGCAGACGCTGGACCTCGTCGGCGGCGCTCGGCCGGTCGGTCACCGGGGCACCTCGTCGCCGAACCGCGCCGTCACGGCTTCGCCGTGTGCCGGGAGGTCCTCGGCCTGGGCGAGTGTGACGACGTGGCGGGCGACATCACGCAGGGCGGGCTCGTCGTAGTCGACGACGTGGATGCCGCGCAGGAAGGACTGCACCGACAAGCCGCTCGAGTGGCACGCGCAGCCGGCGGTGGGCAGGACGTGGTTGGAGCCGGCGGCGTAGTCACCGAGGCTCACCGGGCTGTGCGGACCGACGAAGACGGCGCCGGCGTTGCGCACGCGGGCCGCGACGCCCGCGGCGTCGCGGGTCTGGATCTCGAGGTGCTCGGCGGCATACGCGTTGACGACGGCGAGACCGGCGTCGACGTCGTCGACGAGGACGATCCGCGACTGCGTGCCCTCGAGCGCCTCGGTGACGCGCTCGGCGTGCTTCGTGGCCGGCACCCGACGGGCCAGGGCGCGCCGGGTCTCCTCGGCGAGCTCCTCGCTGTCGGTGACGAGCACCGAGGCCGCGAGCGGGTCGTGCTCGGCCTGGCTCACGAGGTCGGCGGCCACGTGGTCCGCGTCGGCCGAGTCGTCGGCGAGGATCGCGATCTCGGTGGGACCGGCCTCCGCGTCGATGCCGATGAGGCCCTTGAGCAGGCGCTTGGCGGCGACGACCCAGATGTTGCCAGGGCCGGTGACGAGCGAGACGGGGTCGCACACGACCGGCTCGCCGTCGACCTCGCCCCACTGGGGGTCGTCGTCGACGAAGCCGTGCGCGAACATCGCGACCGCCTGGGCGCCGCCGACGGCATACACCTCGTCGACGCCGAGGAGCGCGCACGCCGCGAGGATCGTCGGGTTCGGGTAGCCGGCGAACTCGCCGACGTTCTCGCGCTGCGGGGGTGACGCGACGGCCAGCGAACCAACCTCGGCGAGCTGGGCCGGGACGACGTTCATGATGACGCTGCTCGGGTAGACCGCGAGTCCACCGGGCACGTAGAGACCGACGCGGTCGACGGGCACCCACCGCTCGGTGACGGTGCCGCCGGGGACGACCTCGGTCGTCGTGTCGGTGCGGCGCTGGTCGGCGTGGACGATGCGGGCGCGACGGATGGACTCCTCGAGCGCGGCGCGCAGGTCGGGGTCGAGCCGATCGAGGGCGGACCGCAGCACGGCCCGCGGCACCCGCAGGTGGGTCGGCCGCACGCCATCGAACCGCTCTCCGAGGTCGCGCAGTGCCACGGCCCCGCGATGCTCGACGTCCTCGCAGATCGGCCGCACCTGCTCGAGGGCTGCCGTGACGTCGAACTCGGCTCGTGGCAGGGCCTTGCGCAGGAAGCGCACGTCGAGCGTGCGCCCGCGCAGGTCGAGGGAGGACATCATGGGTCACCAGTCTAGAAGGCGCGGCCGGGGGCCCGGACCACGGTCTCACCGTGCGGAGCGAGGGGCGCGGCGTCGGTCCTCGCGCCTGCCGAATCTTGGACCGGCCCTGACGAAGGTCAGACCAACGACTGACCCGGCGTTCACGGCCGTTCCGACACGCTCGTGGGGCCACCGCCCGACCCGGGCCGTGGGTTGCGTCATCCACCCGACTCCCCCGCCCGACAGGAGAACCCGTGCCCGTCGTCATCCCCCGGCGTCGCATCGCTGCCGTCGTCACCGGCCTCGCCATCGCCCTCGTCCCGCCGAGTCTCGCGCTCACCAGCGCTGCGGGCTCCCCGGCGAATACCCTGCCACTCCCGCGCGTGGCCGCAGCGCCCGCTCTGGCCGCGGCCGCCCCGCTCACGGTGTCGCAAGCCATCGGGTCGCAGGCCGGTCAGAGCGCAACCGTCCGCGGCTACGTCGTGGGACAGCCGACCGCGACGAGCACCGTCGTGCGCTCGAACTTCCCCAACGACTACGCGCTCGCCATCGCCGACTCCGCGTCGGAGACGTCGACGAGCCGGATGCTCTACGTCCAGATCCCGTCGGCGTTCCGGTCCTCGTGGGGTCTGCAGAGCAACCTCTCCCTCATGGGGCGCCAGCTCGACGTGACCGGTGCGCTGGCGGCGTACTTCTCGCACCCGGGCATGACGTCGACGAGCGCCTTCGCGTTCAGCGGCACGTCGACGACGACCACGACGACCAGCCCCACGAGCACGACGACGAGCCCGAGCCCCACCGGCACGACGGGCCCCTACGACTCGACGTACTACGCGTCGGCCGTCGGCAAGACCGGCTCGGCGCTGCACACCGAGCTGCACCGCATCATCTCCAGCAGCGTCACGACCCTGACCTACGACCAGGTCTGGACCGCCCTGAAGGACACCGACCAGGACCCGAGCAACACCAACAACGTCGTCGAGATCTACTCGGGGCGCTCGATCGCCAAGTCCGACAACGGTGGCGGCGTCGACCAGTGGAACCGCGAGCACGTCTGGGCCAAGAGCCACGGCGACTTCGGCACGGTCAACGGCCCGGGCACCGACGTGCACCACCTGCGGCCCGAGGACGTCACCGTCAACTCCACCCGCGGCAACCTCGACTTCGACCTCGGCGGGTCGGCGGTGTCCCAGTGCACCGGCTGCCTCAGCGATGCCGACTCCTTCGAGCCGCGCAACGCGGTCAAGGGCGACGTCGCCCGGATGATCTTCTACATGGCGGTCCGCTGGGACGGCGGCGACGGCTTCGCTGACCTCGAGCCCAACAACATCGTCGGCAACGGCACCGCGCCCTACATCGGCAAGCTCTCGGTGCTCAAGCAGTGGAACCTGCAGGACCCGCCCGACGCGTTCGAGAAGCGCCGCAACCAGGTCATCTTCGACACCTGGCAGCACAACCGGAACCCGTTCATCGACCACCCGGAGTGGGTGACCGCGATCTACGGCTCGTGACCCCGCAGAGGGGTGGGCCCCGGGGACGGCCGGCTCACGACGTCTGGTCGATGAGCACGGCCGTCTCCCAAGCCCATTCGCGCCACAGGTCATAGCGTCCGGACCGGCCACCGTGGCCCGCGGCCATCTCGGTGCGGAAGAGGATCTGCGCGGGGTCGTCGACCTCGAGGTCGGCGTGCCGCAGGGCCGCGACCCACTTGGCCGGCTCGGTGACGTAGACGCGGGTGTCGTCCAGGCCGGCCGTGACGAGCAGGCTCGGGTGGCGCGTCGGCCGGACGTTGTCGTAGGGGCTGTACGACTTCATGAGCGCGTATGCCGTCGGGTCCTCGAGCGGGTTGCCCCACTCCTCCCACTCGACGACCGTGAGCGGCAGGCTCGGGTCGAGCACCGTCGTCAGCGCGTCGACGAACGGCACCTGCGCGTGGACGAAGCGGAAACGCTCAGGAGCGAGGTTGACGACGGCGCCCATGAGCAGGCCGCCCGCCGAGCCACCCTCTGCTGCAAGACGATCCGGGGCGACGATGCCGCTGTCGACGAGGTGGTCCGCACACGCGACGAGGTCGGTGAACGTGTTGGGCTTCGCCTCGAGCTTGCCGTCGTCGTACCACGACCGCCCCATCTCGGAGCCACCGCGCACGTGTGCGATGGCGAAGACCCAGCCGCGGTCGAGGAGCGAGAGTCGCAGGACGGAGAACCACGGGTCGCTCGAGATGCCGTAGGCGCCGTACGCGTTGAGCAGCCCGGGAGCCGTGCCGTCGGCCGTG
>Ga0164309_10001216_pt1 | contig 12820 bp, 8 predicted proteins | sample Whisoiple_247_MG_FD_109984 | JGI IMG/M metagenome (GOLD analysis project Ga0164309, IMG submission 109984) | Soil microbial communities amended with fresh organic matter from upstate New York, USA - Whitman soil sample_247_MG | ecosystem: Environmental > Terrestrial > Soil > Unclassified >... | reverse complement strand
GCTGGGCACCGTGGTGAAGATCCAGGTGCACATTATAGGCCGGGACTTCCTAGTTTTTCGCCCCGACAGCATCGCGACCGAAGTCGAGCTTTTGCTTGAAAGTCTTAGGGGCGCGGACCTCGTCATCAGGGACGACATCAAGGACGACGAAGAACACGACCCCCCGCGCTTCATTGTCGACATGAAGGGCAAGAGCCACCTTATTCGCGCCAGGACGCCCGAACTTTTCGAGAAGGTGAAGGCGGCGATTAAGGAAGGCACTCGGCCGCCAACAAGCGAGGTTGAGCCCGTAGACATCACGGGGACCGTCTACATGGCCAGGACCAACTACGATCCCAATGCGATCGGAAGGTGCGTGGCCAAGATGGCCTTCAACCTTGCGACCGAGATGTTCCGCCCCGAAACAATGTTAAATTACCGGTTCGACGACGTTCGAGAGTACATCCGCGGCAACAACGTCGTGGAGTGTGTTGTAACGAACTCGCCAGACGGGAATGTCGTCGTCAAACCCGATGACCGGTACGTGGGTCGATGGTTGAATGAGCCGCGCTCGGAGCAGGTGGCACCGTCGAATTGGCACTCCATTGAGCTTCACCGGATCAAGGGGAAGTTGCTGGCTCGCGTGTATCTGGTCGGTGGCATCTGGAGATTTACTGTGCGACTAGGCCCCTTCCCCGAGCTGCAAATGAAGCTGCCAGTGGGTATTAGTCGACAAGACGATGACGATTATTGGTGCGTGGGGAGCGAGCAGAAGAGCCACACCCAAGTGCAGGCCGAGATCGCCAAGCTTGAACACAAAGATCACCAAGCGATCTCGAGAGGGTGAAATCGGTGAACGCGCTCAAACACTCATTCGCGACCCTGCATAATTTCCTGAATCACATCGTCCTCAACAACTGCGTCGAATACTTCCATTCCCAGGAGGCGAACCCGGGCGACCGCACCCGTCGTGATGAGCACCGACACTTGTTCAACGCGGTGGTGGCCTTGGACAGTGTTGTTGACCACCTATACTTCGCCAAATCCAGGACCGAAACGTTCCAGGTATTCTTTGACCAGGTGGCGACCGAGGCCCCGGTCATCCTGAAGGTGCGCGAGCTGGCAAATGCCTTGAAGCATTGTGTCACCCGAGATAGGCCGAACAAGCCGAAGCCGAACGCAGCGGACTTGGCCGAGCTGAAGCTTCACGTGAAGGTCGACTTCTCTGGTGAAGTGCCGTCTGTCACCTCGGTTGATGTCTCGGCAGAGTTCTTGTTAGACGCCCCGAAAACCGTCGAGGAAGCGTGGAACTACTGGATTCAGTACGCCCACAAGTTGGACGTCGAGGGGCCATCATGATCTGGTAAGAAGGGCGCCGACCAAACCGATGACCGACCTTCCTCTTTCGCCGGACGGCTCGCTGGTTTCCTGAAGCGCCGCTGGTACGTGCCGATCTTCCTCCCGTTCTTGTTGTACTTGGGCTCGGGAGCGAGCACGTTCCAGCAGGTGAAGGGGATTGATCATTGTCTACACTGGCATTCGACGGCCTTGCAGTTGCTTGGTCTGTGGCTGGTTCACCAAGGGCTAATGGAGACGGCCAAGCAATTCAAGGTTCCCACCCCTTGGGAAAGTGCCTTCAAGTGGATCGAGAACATCAACAGGGAGCAGAAGGCGGCCAAGAACATCGCGATGGGCTTGTCGGCAGAAGTGAACCAGTCAGCCGAAGTCGCGCTGGCCGTTCACCGCGCGCCACCCCCGGCTGAAGTCGATCCGATCGAGCAACTTCAGGTCGGGCTGAAGCAACTCCGCGAAGAGTGGCTCAGGGCTCGTGAGCATCACGCCGAGAAGCTCAGGACGCTGGAGCAGGCATCGGAAAGACGAACCGGGGAATTACAGAGATCAAAGCCCAGATGTACCGGCAGTCCGCGGGTAGCCTCACCGAGGGTTTTATGGGGCTGGCCTGGGTGGCGGTTGGGACCCTTCTGGGAGGCGTCTCGGAAGACATTGCCGGTTGGATTATCAGCGGGAGGGAGTTCCTGCATTGGGTTGGCCAGCACCACTGATGCTGGCCTTTGGGCGCCCGTAGGTCACACTTCAGGCTAGAGGGTTCCCTGTGACGCCGCCAAAACCGATCGCGGTCATCGACACCAACGTGATTGTCGACCTGTACTCGTGGCACGACTTCAACGACCACTTCGACAGCCGGGTGTCGTACGCCAGCTCGGACGACGTTTCCCTCGACGATCCCGTGAGCAAGATGCGCTTCAGCCGGGCGAGGCGAGCGTTGCTGCTCGCCATCCACCTGCACAACACGAAGGCGATCACATACAGCCTCTCGGAGTCCGTGACGCTTCTGAAACGGCTGACCCAATTTGATGCTCAAGGGAAGCCCCTCGACCCAGACGAACGCATCCGACGAGAAGCCTTCACCAAGACGTTCCTGTGGTTCGTCAAACGGCGTCTTCTCACCGACTGGAAGGACGGAATGCGCGTGGCCGACCTCTCGTCTAACGAGGCAGATCGCGCGTTGGTTGCCTTCGCCAATGAACATTCGCTACCCCTGATCACGAACGAAGGGTTCACGGCCACCGGGGTAAATCCTAGGAAGTTGATGCAACGGCTCGCCAGAGAAAGTGGCGTCCGGATCGTCCAGGCCGCCGACTTCTACGGAACCGAAATGGATGAGGCCGAGGAGGCCAAGGTCTTCTTTCGCCGCTTCAGGAAAGTGCTTCCCGTGTACAAGAAGTGGTACGTGGAGAAACACCCTTCAGGGAAGCACGCGATCGACCAGATCCTCCGGCACCTCGACCGCTACTACTACTTCCTTCTGCGGGGCGATTGGGACGAGTCTCCGCTCAAACCGATCAAGCTCATGACCTACAGCGGTGTCAAACCGATCGGCCGGTGAAGGGACCAATGAGCCGATCGCAGTCATCGCTACAAACGTGATCACCAATCCTTGGCGGGGTTCGAAACCACGAGCAGCAGCTTATTGCTTCCGGCAGCCGCCACTTCGGCGGTACCGCCACGGTCTATTCTAGTCGCCTCCTGGGTTCCGCCTGTTGGCCGGGGGGCGCTCGTGTCGCGCGGTCGGTGCTCGAGTCGCTCTCTGGCCGGGCTGCGTGTTCCAAAAAGCGCGGCTTCGTTCGATTTCACGCAACCGGGCAACGCGTGCGACCGATCAGTTCGTGCCGGACAATCCGAGGCCCAAGGCGCACTGGAGCGACAAATGAACATCGCGTCCGTCTGCACGGCGTTTGCGATGATTGCTTCGGTCTGCTCTTGGTCTGCGCGTCTGCGCCTGTGACCCCCTTCTCCAAGCTCGCTCCGATGAAGCGTCGCTGAGGCGAGCGGGCCGGTCTTTTGCTTCACCTCTGGCGTTACACCGCAATGCCCATCTTGGCGGGGGCGAACATCGCTATGCGGGGCTTGGTCGGCGCGCCACTTTCTTGAGAGCCGTGTTCGGAAGCAGCGCGATGAAAATTGACCTTCGCGGTTCGATTTCACGCAACTGATGCGACGAGATGACCGACTAGTTCAAAACGGGCAGAAGCGCGGGCCGCGGCCCCGAGCGCGTCTCCTGCAGTCCGCGGTGTCGGCGGGGACGCAAGGTCGCGTGCCCCCTGCGGCGGAGTAAAGAGAGGAAGATTGAAATGTCAGGCATCATCGGCGGAATTGCTGCAGGAGCAATCTTGCTCGCATTGCGATCGGCGGCTCGAAACACGACGGCGAGCATCGGCGCCGCCAGCGGCACGCGCGTCGCGCGTTACCCGAAAGCGGCACGTGCGCTCGCTCTGTTTCTAGCGCTGATCCCGTTCGGGCTTGGGTTCATCCTCCTGCAGCTACGGCCGGATCAGTTGAGGACAGGAATCATCGCGTGCTCGGCAATGACCGTCGGGATTTTGCTCTTGGTGCTCGAATTCACGTGTGCGCGCGCGTGCTGGTCTGAGTCGGGCCTGACGTACCGTTCTCCTTGGCAGAAGTCGCGAACCATCGACTGGGATGACATTGTCGAAGTTGGATTTTCCACCTGGCTAAGTTGGGTTGTAATCCGCAGCCGTTCGGGCGCGGTGGTTAGGCTTCCGACGTTGCTAGGAGGCCTATCGGAGCTGCTCGAGACCCTCAAACAGCGAGCCGCTCCAGCACTTCAGCCATCGATCACCGACGCGCTCGTGTTCGTGCGAATCCGTTAGGACATTGAACCACGTCGGTGATGGACGCGCGCTGGTATGGGCGCCGCCTCGCAGGGCGCAAGCAGCTCAAAAGCGCATGCTGCCGAGCTTTGCTTTGCCCGAGCGCACCGGGACACGCAAACATATTTCGAGGCTTCGATGAGCCCTATCTCAAGAAAAGCTACCATTTTAGCGCTGCGTTTCGGCGTTCTTCTCGCAACGCTATTCAGCAGCGCCGTTGCGCTCGGTCAAGGGGTCTCCCGGTCGCTGCAACTCAGCTTTGGAGCGAACGCGCTCGCCTACGAGCGCACGAAGACGTCGATAGACGGCGACAGTGCCACCGCGACGAGTACGGAGCTAGGTCCCGAAGCTTCGGGTTTTATGATCGGCTTGGGCATACGACCCGCCGAATCCTGGCTCATCGGGCTGACGTTGCACGGCAGCCGATCGCGCGTCACCGACGGTCGGGATGGTACTCCCGCGCTGACCCGCAACGCCTACGCGGTGATGCCGCGGCTCGAATATTGGTTCACGCCCGGCGAGTCCGTCTCACCGTACGCTGGCGCGACCCTTGGTTTGCGAGGGAGCTCTGCGTCCGCCGGGCCCGACGCAAAAATGTCGACGTCGGATTTCGTGATCGGTGGCTTGGCCGGTGTTCGAGTGTTTCCCGCGCCGGGCTTCTCGGTCGATCCAAACCTGGCCCTGCTGGCAGTTACCGGAAGTGGAGAAGCCAACGGAGCAAAGCTCGATCGGGGAGGATTTGCTTTTCTGCTCAGCGTTTCGCTTTCTGGTTGGTTTGGTTCGGACCCTCCAGCAGCCGCGCCCGTGGTGCCGAAGCCGGGATCCGCCACAGCATTGGCGGTAGCGCCGGCGCCCCAAGAGACCGCCGTGCTTGAGCCGCCGCCACCGGTGGAGGAGCCCCCGCCGCTGATCGTTACTCACGACGCCGACGGAACGTTGCGTGCTGAGGTGTGGCTCACGGGCGGACAGCGGCTCCGCGTGATGGGTCGACCCAGCCACGAGCCAAACTCCGTGCTGGTCACGCTGTTGAACGGAGCCACTGCAACGAGTCAAACAAAGTGCACTGAGCTTAATCTCGTCATCGACGGGCGGCCGCACGCGATGGTGCCTGGCCCGCGACCCGTTGCTGGTAGCGCGGCCGTGCAGCTCCTGATGTCCCCAGCAGCTCTGCGCGCTGTCGGAGAGGCAAAGCAGTCCGCGCATCTCGAGCGGTGCGGTGCCAGTGCCGAAATCGTCGGTTCGGGGCGCAACTTGCTCGGGAAGTTCTATCTCGAGTTTCGAACGACCGCCGAACGCTATGGGCGAAGCGTCCCCGAGACCCTGGCGGACTGAGCAGCGTAGCTGGCGATCATTTTCAAAGCGAAGAGGCCGCAATGTCACGATTCACGATCACCCGTTCTTTCACAGCGATTACTTGCGCGCTGGGGATCTTAGCCGCGCCGTTGACCGTTCAGGCAAGCGGAGTTGCACCCACGAAGATCAGCCTGCCCACCGGCCCCGCCTCGATCGAAGGATTGGGGAGAAACTTCTCCGCGTCGCTCGCCTCGGGCACAGCCTCGTATGGGGTAGACATCGCAGTCCCCCCTGCGGCCGGCGGCTTCGCGCCCCACCTCAGCTTGGACTACGACGGTGGCGGTGGGGTGAGTGAGCTCGGTCTCGGCTGGAAGCTCGGTGGATTGTTGAGCGTTCGGCGCCGCGTCGATCAGGGCCTGCCGCGTTTCGACGAAACTGATGCCTTCGAGCTGAGCGGCGCGGGCGTTCCGAGTGATCTCCTCGAGATGCCCGACGGTTTCTTTCGGGCCCAATATGAGAGCGGCGGCTTCTTTCGGCTCCAGCGGAGCTCTGACCGTGAGCAGTGGGAAGCTCGGGCAAAATCGGGCGTTACGTACCGCTTTGGCGGCAAAGGCTTCACGGAAGAAGAAGGCGGACACGTGGTCACGTACTTGCTCCGTGAGCAGGTGGATCTTCACGGACATACCATCAGCTACGAGTGGGACACCAACGAGGGGCACGCGCTGCTCACCTCCGTAACGTGGAACGACTACAGCGATTCGACGCGCCAACAAATCATCTTCACGTACGAACAGCGTCCCGACCAACATGTGCTGTTTTCGTTGGGAATTCGCCAGTCGATCACCCGTCGCCTGAAGGCCGTCGAGGTGAAGCTCGGCGGCGGGCTCGTGCGTCGATACACGCTCACATACCAGAAGGGCGCGCACTCGCTGCTCGCTGCTGTGGACGCGGTGGGCACGGACGGTGTGACCGCCATGCCGAAACTATCGCTTCGTTACACCACGCCGAGCTTCGCGACGGACGGTCAGATCGTGACCATGAAGGCTCCCCCAGGCCGGACGCCCGGTGACAAGGACGTGAGCCTGGCTGATTTGGATGGAGACGGACTGCCTGATTTATTGGTCACTCACGCAGATCAATACCGCAGTTATCTGAACGCCAACGGTTCGAGATGGGACGAGGGGAAGAACTGGGCCACCGCGGACAGCCCGTCCCTTGCGCTTTCGGACATCGGCGTGCAACTGGCGGATGTCGACGGTGACGGCGCAATCGACCTGCTGAGCAAGAGCGGCTCGAAGGATTTTCGCTATCTGCCCGGAAAGGATGCGACTCACTTCGGCACCGCCGTAGCCATTCACACTGTCCCGAACTTCACGTTCGAAGACCCCGAGGTTCGACTTGCTGACCTCGACGGCGATCGTCGCACGGACGTAGCGATCACGTCCTCGGCTGGTCTCGCCATCGCCTACAACCTCGGCGGCAAGGATTGGTCGGTTCCGAAACTCGTCGGCAAGATCGACGACAAGCAACCGCTGCTCTTTTCAGACGGAAAGACGCAGCTTTGCGACGTGAATGGCGATCGCGTCTTGGATTTTTGCTACCTCCGCTCCGGCTCGCTTGCGTATTGGCTCGGTCGCGGCCGCGGCGTTTTCGAGAGCGCCGCCGAAGCAGCTGGTGTTCCCGAATTTGACGTGAGCGATCCGTGGCAACTCGTCGATTTGAACGGCGATGGCTGGGTCGATCTCGTTCACGTGGGCGTCGACGAAGTGGACTACGCGCTCGCGACCAGCGCGGGGTCGTTTGGCGAGACCGCCGCGATCAAGGACACGCCGAAGAAGCTCGCCACGACCGCCGTCGAATTCGCCGACATGAACGCCTCCGGCACGATCGACGTGGTGTGGGTCGATGTTTCCGGGGATCCGGGCAAGGCCTGGCGTTATCTCGAAATCTTTCCGGATGGGCGAGGCGGCCTGCTCAAGTCGATCGACAACGGCTTGGGGAAGGTGACCACGATCACCTATGCCCCAGCCGCGCAGAGTGCGGCGGCAGCCCGCGACGCCGGGCACCCGTGGACCACCCGCATGAACGTGGCGATGCCCGTCGTTCAGGAAATCACCGTCGATTCGTCGCTGGGCGATCCGCTTCTCATCACGAAACATTCCTACCGGGATGGCACCTGGGACCCCAAGGATCGAACTTTTGCGGGCTTTGGCAGCGGAATTCAGACCGAGGTCGGGGATCAGTACACGCCGACCTTGCTCAGTGAAAATACGTTCGACACAGGCCTGATGACGCGAAGCCTCCGAGGTTCGGTGGTGACCTCTGAGCAGCGAGACGAGCACGGCTACGTCTTTTCTCGTTCGACGAACACCTACACCCCCGTGACCGTCGCCCGCGCGAGCGACGGCGATGCGATCGAATACGCGTACAAGTCCGCCGAGCTCGTCGAGCACATCGAAGGAACAGATCCGGACCAAGCGCGCACAACGTTCTCGGAGTGGGTTCAAGATGACTTCGGAGATACAGTCGAGGAGCGGCGCTGGGGCGAAATCTCCGGCGAAGACTTCTTGGTCGGCAATGACGAAGCAATCACGGTTCGCACGTTCGCCAACAATGAATCCGACTGGATCTTGGGTTACCCGACAACCGAGGAATTGCGTGATGCTGCCGGCAACCGGGTCGGCATGCGTCGGAACTACTACGACGGTCCCGCATTCAAGGGCTTGGCACTCGGCAAAATTGCGCGCGGAGATCTGACTCGGCAGGAGGAATGGATTGGCCCCGATCTGAAGCGCTTTCGACTCGACACCGCGACAAAATTCAACGCCGACGGTCAAACGCTCGAAACGAGTGATGCGCGCGGTGGCGGGCGCTTTTTCGAGTGGAACCCAGACGACCATACGACGCTCAAAAGCGAGCGGGTCAAGCTCGAGACTGACGTCTCGCTCGTAGAAATTGCCGAGATCGATCCTCGCTTCGGAAACCTCACTTCGGTCATCGAATACAACGGACAGGCGATTCTGTTTCAGTACGACGCGCTCGGTCGGCTCACCGGCATCGTCAAGCCCGGGGACGCCAGCGAACAACCAAGTATCCGTTACAGTTACAAGCATGGCGCTCCGCTCTCGCGTGTGGTCACCGAGTCGCGTGTCTCCAGCGGTCCCGAACAGGTCGAGCGGACCGAGGCGGTGTTCGACGGTTTCGGACGCAAACGCGCGTCACTCACGCGCGATGAAACGGACCGCTGGGTCCTGGCCGGTGTCGGGTTGCTCGACGCTCGCGGACAGGTCTACCGCGCGCTCCGCCCTCGCTTCGTCGGGGCGGCCGATGTCTCGACACCTCCAATTGCCGATGACGCCCTCGGAACCTCGTCGTGGCGTGACGCGAGCGGACGCATGTTGAAGACGCGCACCCAAGCCGGTATCGAGACCAAAACGGAATACAAGCCGTTGCTCAAGCTGAGCTGGGACGGCGGACAAGTCGACACTTCGAGCCCGTACGAGCACTTGCCCACCGAGCACAAGACTGACGGCCTGGGCCGAATGGTTCGCGCCACACAGTACCTCGACGGCAAGCCCATTTCCTCGATTTTCACGTACGATCCCGCGGGAAAGCTCCTCTCTCGCGTTGATCCGGAAGGGAATGTCGCGCGCTACACATACGACGGTGCAGGGCAACGAACGCTGATTGACGACCCCGACCTCGGCAAACGAACGCTGGTCTACGACGATACCGGCAACCTGATCGAGCGCGACAATCCGGGCGGCAACACGTTGAAGTACACGTTCGATCTCGCCGGTCGCTCCCTGACCGAAGATTGGGACGGCGACGGAACGCCCGAGGTCGCGCGTCACTGGGATGCGTTGCCTTCTGACCCAAGCAACGTACTCTATCGCGGCAAGCTCGCCGCGACCGACGAACCCACTGGGTCGACGACGCAGGAGTACGACGCGCGAGGCCGTATCACCAACACCACGGTCACAATCGACGGCAAGAGCTACGCGAGTGGCAGTCGCTTCGACAACCTGGATCGCGAGGCGTTGCACATCTACCCAGACGGCTCCTCGATTGCCATCCACCGCAACCCCCGCGGACAGCTCTCTGGCTACGGCGACAATGCCGTGCGGCTTGATTTCGACGGGGACGGGCTGCAAACGCGGATGCAATTCAATACGGGCGTCACGCAGATCTACGCCTACGACGACGATCGCCGACTCACTGAGCTGACGGTCACTGGCGCCGACAGCGCGACCATCGAGCACCTGAAGTGGGATTTCGATTCCGCGGGCAACATCGGCTCGCTCAGCGACTTGCGCGACGATGTTGCCCGCGCCGAAGACCGCTCGGCATCCTACACGTACGACAACCTCTACCGCTTACGCTCAGCCAAAGGCACCTGGGGCAAGACTGCTTGGACGTACTCAGCCAGCGGCAATCTGACCGGTCGGACCAGCAGTGTCGCCTCCCAGAACACCAAGACGATTGCGTACGGCAAAGGCGCCGGGCCGCATGCAATGACTGCACTCGACGCGCGCAGGATCAAATACGACCCGCTCGGTCGCATGCTCTCCGACGGGGATCGGACCTACGCCTGGAACAGCGCCGACCAACTCACCGAGGTGACGGCCGCGAGCGGCGCCTCAGTGAAAAACCGCTTCGACGCCGACGGGATCCGACGCGTTCGCGTCGAGAAAGGTGCCGACGGAGCAACCGACACGGTCCACTTCATCAGCCCTTGGAGCGAGGTCCGCAACGGCAAACTCGTTCGCTACATCGCCCACACCGATCGCAGAATTGCGCGCCTTTCTGATACAAACGGCGGAGACACAGCCAAATCGCTCGCGCCTGCTGCGGGAGATGGTGATGCAGAGCCTCCAGCATGGCTAAGGTGGCTTGCGCAACTTGGCCAACTCGCACTGACACTGACGCTGATCACGTCGCTCGTGTGGACCCAGCGGCGGCGGATTGCCCGGGCGTTCGCGATCGCGGCGCCAGCGGTGTTTCTCGTCATGCTCGTCGGCTGCGGAAGCGCCGGCGACACTGCTCAGGCGACGCCGATAGAAGGCGGCAGTGTCAAGTCATTGTCCGCCGGCGACGCGTTGCTCATCAACGATCAGCTTGGCTCGTTGCTCGCGGAGACCGACGGAACGGGCGCGAACCCCGCTCGTTTCGCGGCGTATCCCTATGGCGTCGCGCGGTTCGATAGTTCAAAGGAGACCAGGCAGTTTGCGAACGCTCCGCGTGACCGCGGGGTCGGCCTCGATCTCATGGGCGCGCGGTTCTATGCGCCCGACTTGGGCGTCTGGACCGTCGCCGACCCGGTACTGATCAACGGTCCAGAAAAGGCGGCCGGTGCACAGTTCGCGACGGCAAATCCGTACGCGTATTCGAACCTCAACCCCGTCATCGCCGTCGACAACGACGGCAATTTTTGGCAAATCATTGCCGGCGCTGTGATCGGCGCCGCGGTCGGCGGTGGGGTAGAAGCCGTGCGGCAGTACATCGCGCACGGCAAGGTCGAAGACTGGGGTCGCGTCGGCGCCGCCGCCGCAGGCGGTGCCATTTCGGGAATTATTCAGACCGCCCTACCCGGCGTGGGCACGGCCGCGGTGATGAGTGCCGGCGCGCTCTCGGGTGCCGCCAGCGGTGTCACCGAGCGGCTCGCTGCAAGCGGCGGCAAGAGCGCGGGGACAATCGGGGACGCTGTGGTTGACGCGGGCGTTGGCGCTTTGTCTGCCGGTCTAATGAAGGGAGGCGGGGCGGTCGTGAGGCGGGTCTTGGCGCGTGCACCGGCGGCAGCAGCTCCGGTCGCGAAAGCAATCACTTCATCGGCGAAAGAGGCAACCGTTGACCTCTATCGCGCAGTTGGCGTAAGAGAATTCAACACGGTTACTCAGTCAGGCAAGTTTCTTCCAGGGGCGAACAGCCTCGAGGGCCGGCAGTTCGCCTTCACTATGAAGGAGGCACTTAACTATGCCGATACTGATGTGTCCAAAGTTGCAATCCTCAAAGCGACGATCAAAGAGAGCGCTCTACCCGCGTTCGACTTCTCGAAGTCAATTGATCCGCACATCTTCACCAACGGCGTCGTGACTGTTCAGCCCGGCGGGCAGAGTGAGCTATTTCACGAAGCGTTGATCAGCGTAACCCATGCCTTCTGAGGCCATCGATGACCACCAAGACAATCAACGCAACGGTCAGATTTCTAACGACGGACGAAGGGGGCCGAACGACGCCCGCAGAACCTGGCGTTCATCCGCAACTCAAGTTGGGCGAAATCTTCACCTCGTGCACCGTCCAACCTGTCACGCCTGTACCGGCATTCCAACCAGGAACGGCGTACGACGTGAAAATCGAAATCCCATTTTGGAACGAATACGGCGAACTATTTCGCCAGAGCGATCCTGTCGAACTTTTTGAGGGCAGTCGTCTAATCGCGCGCGGCACTTGGAGCCATGGCTAGAAGAGGCACGTGGGATCGCTAGCCAGGAGCGAGACGGCGGGCGTATCGGGAGTCGAAAATGACTCGCGGGACTCCGTGACGTGAGCACGCGCAATGATCGTCTAGGCCAGTTCTTCGGTGGCTACTTTCATCAGGACTGGGATGTTGAAGGCGCTACTTCCTGGCGTGACGTGATTTCACGGTACGCACTCGAGGTGCCAGGACCGCAGGTTAGGAGCATCTGTGAAGACCTTCGAGACTGGCTAAACGAGGCGGCCGATGACAAGAACGAGAACCTGCCGCCCTGCTTTGGTTGTGACTATGACCCTCGTTCGGAAGGTCTGACGGAACGGCAATGGGTCGAACAAATTGTTGACGAGTTCACTCACCACCTTCGCGGCTAGCGGAGGTTATTTCCTGATTCAGAAAGCCCGGATGTGGAGCTGATCGGATTCCCAGATCGCGCCAGTAAGCTGCCATCGCGCGGCTGACGGGCGCCCGCTGCCCAACCAACAACGATTAGTAGAGGGACCATGATTTGCAGGTTCGATGGACTCGCTTGAGCAGCTCCGACAGATACTGGGGCAATACCCGCGCATGCACGGGTACTACTTGGTGAATGTTGTGCCACTTCCGTTCGGTTGGCGTGATGACGAGGAAGGCTCGCTCGCGATCGCCTTTGAGGCACTGGACGATCAAAAGTGGAAGCCCGTCGAGTTGCGGCCGAAGGATCAGCTTTGGGCGGACTACGAAGTGGAGGAACCCAAGGCTCGTGTCCACGCGCTCGAGGCGCTTATCGGTGGCGGCGCGGTCGGACACAGTAGCGAAACCGTTCCCAATGGCGACGCACTCGCTATCTGGCAAAGATTTCGAGAGCTCTTCTCGTCCGAGGCTCGATTCTTCGTGGGCCTCG
>Ga0164309_10001210_pt1 | contig 12863 bp, 8 predicted proteins | sample Whisoiple_247_MG_FD_109984 | JGI IMG/M metagenome (GOLD analysis project Ga0164309, IMG submission 109984) | Soil microbial communities amended with fresh organic matter from upstate New York, USA - Whitman soil sample_247_MG | ecosystem: Environmental > Terrestrial > Soil > Unclassified >... | reverse complement strand
CGATTGCGGTGGAGCCACCGTGACTCGCGCTGCCTGCGTTCGAGCCACCGTTGCTGTTGCTCGGCGCGCCGCCCGCGTTGCGGTCGGCGTGCCCTGCGCTCGACGAGTCGCTCGTGCCCGCGGAGCCAACACTGCCGCCCGTGCCCCCTGCGCCAGCGCCAACGCTCGGGGCCTGACCCGCGAGTGAGGAGTGCGCGCCCGCGCTCGCGCTCGAACCGCCGTTGCCTGCCGTGGTTGGAGATTGCATCGGCGCATCGCTCGCGCTCGAGCAGCCGGCCACGCTGGCGGCCCAGGCCGTTGCGCACGCGAGCGCCAGCGTGCCTTGGTAAATGCGCCTTCGAATGATTGAGTTGGGCTCCACCACGCCCGGATAAGGGAGGGATCGGCCTGCGCCTTGTCCGGGAGGCGATCCGGGCAAAGTATTTCTAGGCTCGCACCCTATTCACGCTCATGAGAAACGTTCTCGGCGCCCAGGTCATCCGTCGTTGCTTGCTCGCCGCAGTTGGCGTCGGTTGGGTCGCTGCCTGTGGCACCGCCTCGAATAGCAGCCCGAAGCCGAGCGGCGACGCGGGGAGTAGCCCTGCAAGTGCCGGAACCGTCAATCACGCAGGGGACACCGGGTCAACGGTCGCCGGCGCGCCCGGAAGTGCCGGTGCGACCAGTGTTGGTGGGAGCGGCGCGGGCTCGGCGACTGACGCGGGCGGCTCGCCGGGCAGCGCGGGAATGGTGAGCACGAGCAGTGCGGGCACGACCACGAGTGGCGGCTCGACCGGAACGGCGAGCGGTGGTTCCACGAGCGGCGGCGGAAACACGGGTGGCACCGGGTTCTATCGCATGGAGCGCTTGAGTCGCGGGCTCGTGGCAGTGAGCGTGAGCGGCGGCGTGTACGTCGGCTGGCGCATGTTCGGCTTCGAGTACGACGCGACCACGCCGGCCAACGTTTCGTACAACGTGTATCGCGACGGCACGAAGATCGCGAACGTGATGGACAGCACCAACTACCAAGACAAAGACGGCAAGAGCGCGTCGACGTACACGGTGCGGCCCGTGATCGGCGGTGTCGAAGGTGCGGTCTCCGAAACTGCCAAGGTGCTAGCTCAGCAGTACATCAACGTGCCGCTACAAGTGCCGATGGGCGGAACCACGCCCGCCTCATGTCCCACCGCGAGCGAGGCCTACACGTACAGCGCGAACGACGCGAGCCCCGGTGATGCCGACGGTGACGGCGTGTACGAGATTTTTCTCAAATGGGATCCTTCGAACGCCAAGGACAACTCACAGGCGGGCTGCACCGGCAACGTGTTCATGGATGCATACAAGGTCGACGGCACGCGCTTGTGGCGGATCGACCTGGGACCGAACATCCGCGCGGGCGCCCACTACACGCAGTTCATCGTGTACGACTTCGACGGCGACGGGAAGGCGGAAATGGCGGTAAAAACCGCGCCGGGAACCAAAGACGGCACAGGCCAATTCCTGCACCTGGGCCCTGCCGCCAATGATACCGACAGCATGATTTACCGCAATGCGGACGGCTACGTCTTGAGCGGGCCCGAATACCTCACGGTATTCAACGGGCAGACGGGCGCAGAGATGGCCACCGTCGATTTCGATCAAGCGCGCGGCACCGTGAGCTCGTGGGGTGACAACTACGGCAATCGCGTCGATCGCTTCTTGTCTAGCGCGGCGTATCTCGATTCGACCGGGCTGCCGAGTTTCATCATGGCGCGCGGTTATTACACGCGCGCCACGCTCGGCGCTTGGAACTGGCGTGATGGCAAGCTAACGCAGCTCTGGAAATTCGATAGCGACAAGACACCGAAGGACGCAGCGGGCCATCCGTACACCGGCCAAGGTTCGCACAGCATGACCGTCGCGAACGTGGACGACGATCCGGGCCAAGAGGTCATGTACGGCGCAGCGGCGATCGACAACACGGGTGCTGGGCTGTGTTCGACCGGTTACGGCCACGGCGACGCGGAGCACGTCGGAGACTTGGTGCCGTCGCGGCCTGGGCTCGAGTTCTTCATGTGCAATGAAGACGGCGACCACCCCGCGTATCACGTCCGCGACGCCAAGACCTGCGCCATCATTCAGGAAGGCCCGATCAACGGCGCGGACACCGGGCGCTGCGTCGCGGATGACGTGGACGCAGCCAATCCAGGCGCGGAAATGTGGGCATCCAGCACGACCGGGGCGTTTTCAGCCACCACGAACATGAACTTGGGCGCGGCGCCGGGCTCGCAGAACTTCTTGGTGTATTGGGATGAAGACGAAACTCGCGAACTCGAGGACTCGAATCACATCGACAAATACGCGGGCGGCAAGACGACTCGTCTCTTGACTGCTTCTGGAGTCACCTCCAACAACGGCACGAAGTCGACACCCGCGCTGACTGCCGATCTGTACGGTGACTGGCGCGAGGAAGTGGTGTGGCGTACTTCGGACAGCAGCGCGCTGCGCATCTACACCACGACCGCAGTGACCGCGCGCCGCATCTACACCCTGATGCACGACCCGCAATACCGAATGCAGGTCACCTCCGAGCAAACTGCGTACAATCAACCGCCGCACACCGGGTTTCACATCGGCAGCGGTATGGTCGCGCCGCCCGCGCCCAAGATCATCGTCAAGTAGTGCGCCGGGTGCCGAACTGCTTACGGCGACTCCTGGGGGGTCTGAGCGTCACGCTCGGGCTCTTGGTTCCTGCGCCCGCGAGCGCGCACGATCCGTTCGAGATCACCACGGACGCCCACCTCGAGCAATACGGACTCGGCCTTCACACGACGCTGTCGCTCGACAGCGCCGCGCGCATTTGCCTCACCAGCGCCGCCCCTGCGCGTCGCTTTGCGGTCGGGGAATTTCCTCAATTCCGCGCTCAATTCGAGCGTTGTGCGCGCGAGTTTTTCGCGCTCAGCGTCGCTGACGAACGGCTGCCCGTGCGCTCGCTGTCGTTGCAGCTGAGCCCCGAGGACGACCTCGAGATGCGCGTCATCTACGATCGGCCCAGCAAGAGCCCGCTGGCGTTCGAGACATCGACGCTGAACGGTCTGCCGTCGGGCGCCGGGATCGTGCTGACCGTGACGGGAAGGCGCAGCTTCTTGGGTCAGAAGGTGCTGCGCCCGGACGATGCGCGTTTCGAGTGTTCAATCACAACTGAGGGTGAATCCGTGGGCGGGGCACCGCAGGCGTCGTCCGAACCGGTCGCGCCGAGCGGCGAGCACACGAGCGGCATTCGCTTCCTCGACGTCGTGCTGGCTGTCGCGGTCCTAACCATGGGCGCGATCCTCGCGTTGCGTAGCCGCCGTTAGCGCGTCACGAGTTTCAGTCCCGAGCCGGAGCGTCCTGGGGGCCGCAGCGAGATCGACGGTGGTTTCGAGACGCGCACCGCCTGCAGCGGGAATTCGAAGCGAAAACAGCTGCCCTTGCCAGGTTCGGTTTGCACCGAAACCACGCCTCCCGCGGCGCGACACGCGGCTGATGCCGCGCCCAGCCCGATGCCGCGGCCCGAGATCTCGGTCACTTCGCTGCGTGTGCTCACGCCGTCTCGGAACATCAACGCGATCAGCTCGTCACGAGTGGTGGCAGAGAGGGTGATGGCTTCGGCCGTACGTTTCAGCTTCTCGAAGTCGACGCCGCGGCCGTCGTCCGCGAGCTCGATGGCAAAGCCGCCGCGGTCGAGCAGCACGCTGCGCAGCGTGACGCAGCCGGTGGCCGGCTTGCCGCAGGCTTCTCGCTCGTCGGCATCTTCGATGCCGTGATCGACGGCGTTCCGCGCAACGTGGATCAGCGCGCTCCAAAAGTCGTCGAGCGGCCCAGGAGTGATGCGCAAGTAGTGATGGTCGACGCGCACGTCCACGTGCTTGCCAAGCCCCTCCGCGACGCGATGGGCCTGCGATGCGAGGCGCTGCAGCAAGACCGAGGTCTTGGTCCACTTCCACGATTCCACGATCTCGAGCAGCTCGTTGTAGTCGCGCCGATCGCGCAGGCCGCCGCTCAATTCGCTGAGTTCGCGCTCGTTGACCTCGACCTGGCCGTCGGTCGTGAGCAGCTCTTCGATACGCGCGAGCCGCGAACGCCACAGCTCCGTGAGCGACTTACTCGCAGCGGCCGAGAGCGATTCTTGCGAATCCGCGAGCGCCTCTTCCAGCGCGTGGCAACGCCGAGCCACGCTCACCATCCCGCACACTCCGGCGTTTCCTTTCAGAGTGTGCAACGCGCGCTGCGCGACCTCGCGCGTGGGCTGATTGCGCAGCTCGAGCAGGAGCTTCTCGCCGTCGCGCACGAACACGCGGAAGCCTTGCTTGTCGCGCAACAGTTGGCCGAGCAGTTGGTGCTGTTCGCTCGCGTCTTGTTCGCGCGCTTCGATCGCCACTTGCTCGGTCACGTCGTGAATGACCAGGAGCACGCGCGCAAAGCGATCTTGCTCGAAGACCTGGCGCAGTGACATCGAGAACGTTTGCTCGCCGCGCTCGAAATGCCGAGGCAAGCACGCTGCACTCACCTCGAAAGGCATGATGTCTTCCGCGACCTGCTGAAAGCCGGCTTGGTAGGCGGCTTGGCGCTTCGCGTCGTTCGGGAACAGGTGCGCCCAGAGTGAGCGACCGCTCTCGGGGCGGCCAAACCAAGCGAGCGCCATTTTCGAGCTTTCACCCAGGATTTGCCCCGTCAAATCGACGGTGATCAGCGCTTCACTCATCGAATCGAGGACCAAGCGCATCGAGCGTTCGCGCTCGGCGAGCTCGGCCGAGCGCTGCACAACCAAGCCCTCCAAGCCCTCGTTCATCTGCTTCAGGTCGCGGCTGAGCGATTCGAGCTCCTGATTCTGTGCTCGGAGCCCGCCCACGCTTTCCCGCAAGCGGCGGGCCTGACGGGCTCCGACGAGCGCGGCCGCAAGAAACGCCAAGAGCGACAAGCCGCGCACGGTCCACAAGGTGCGCCGCGCGGAGCGCGTGGCACTCTGCGTCTCGTTGGCCACGATGGCCTCGGCTCGAGCGAGCTCTTGCGACAGCGCGAGCGCCGCTTGTTGGGTTCGCTCGCGCATAGCACTCGCGCGCTGCGCCTCTTCCAGACTGGCGCGCCGCAGTCGCACCAAGCTGTAGGGGTCGTCAGCAGCGCTGATCTGCACGGAGAGTGTGTCGAATTGGCTGCGCATGTCGCCGACTCGCTTGGCCGTCGGCGCGCTGGGGGATAGCGACGTCGCGAGCAGGCTCAGGTAGCTCTTGGCGCGACTGACGTTCTGTGTGAGCTCGTTGGCGACGACCGAGTTGAGTTCGTCTTCGTTCCTGCTCAGCGCAACCTTGCCGACGAGCTGACCGAGCTGCAGGACGGCCGTCATCACCTGCACGGCGGCGTCCTGCTGAGCGCGGGCATTTCCGTGCACGACTTGCTCGGGAGAGCCGCCCGCCTCGACTCGGCGCAGTTCGAGCACGAAATCCAAATGAGCGTTGCCCGCTACCGCGCGCGCGTCCTGGTTCAGTTTGTCGAGGCCAGTCTTTACTTGCGAGGCACGCTCGTCGAAATGCGTCTCGTTCGCGCGGCGCGCCTTGATGCTGTCGAACAGTTGCGCATCGTTCGCGAGCATTTCTCGAGCGCGGTCCGCGAGCTTTTTCGAATGCTGCTCGGCGTCGCGCGCGGACAGGAGCTCCGGGAGCACGTTCGCGAGGTCGCGCTGCGAATCGGCAAGCTTGCGTTCGATGCGGATGCGATCGGCCAGCGCGGTGAGCTCTTGCTCGCTGCTGGTCGAGCGCATCTTGGACTGGCGCTCGAACAAATCGGACATCGCGTGTTCGAGGCCAGTGATCGATTGCTGCGCCGGTACGCTGGAGCTGCCGAGCCGCTCGACCTTGCTGCCCAAGGCGCGCTCCACGATGAACAGCGTGAGCAACAGCACGGCCAGCAGAGAGCCTGCCGCGATGCCGAGCGAAATCAGATTGGCTTCGAGAGAGCGTCGCTTGCTCATCTGACCTGCAATTCCCGCCAATTCTGGAAGGCGCGAAACGAGCCCTTCTCGATCACCGTGGGCCACACGCTGGAGCTGAAGCCGTGGCGCGCCTTGCTCAGTGTTTGCGTGCCGCCGAGCCCGAGATCGAACGGCGCGCCGGATTCGGCTGCCTCGACGAAGTGCGCTGGAGTGAAGTCGCTGCCCATCTGTCGCAACACTTCGCTGAAGGCGCGCCCGACCAAGAAGCCCTCGAGGCTGACGAAGTTCGGCTCGAGTCCGGATTCGCGGTACTGCTCGAGTACGGGCAAATCCCCGGACCAGTGGGGCACGACTTGCGTCACCACCACGCCCTCGGCGTCGCCACCGAGTTCCTTGAGCAACTCGGCGCTACCGACGAACGAGACGTTGGCGAAGATCGCGTGTAGGCCGCTCTTGCGCGCCAGGCTGATGAACTTGGCGCACGGTTTCGCCGTACCCACCATGATCACCGCCTTGGGGTGTACACGCGGATCGAGGATGCGAGCGAGCCCGTCTTCCACGTCCAAGGTGTTGCGCGTGTAGCGACCGAGCGGCAATTGAGCCGTTTCGGTGAAGCCATGCGCGGCAAGCGCTTTGAGCGCACCGTTGTAACCCGCGTCGCCGTAGGCATCGTCCTGCGCGAAGAAAGCGATGTCGTGCGGGGCGAGCTTGCGGTCGTCGAGCAATCCGCGAACCATCTCGGCCGTTTCGTTCGCGTAGCTTGCGCGCACGTTGAACACGTAGCGATCGGGCGGGTCCTTGCGCAGCACACCGGCGCCGGTGAACGCCCCGAACAGCGGCACGTGCTTTTCGTTCACGATCGGCACGGTGACCACCGCCGTCGGGGTGCCTACATTGCCGACGATCGCCAAGACGTGCTCGCCGTCGATCAGGTGTCGCACGTTCGGACCGGTTTGCGCCGGTTCGTATTGATCATCGAGCGCGATCAGCTCCAGCTTGCGTCCCGATATCCCACCTTCGCGGTTGACCCGCGCGAAGTACGCCTCGACGCCCGCGCGCATGCCGAGCCCCAACCCTTGCGCGGGGCCGCTCAGGGCGGTCGACATTCCGACCTTCAAGGGCGGTGATTCGGCGCCCGCCTGAGTGGCAAATAGCAGCAGGCACAGCGCGGAAACCCCTGGTGAAATCTGACGCATCGCTGCTCTGCCTACGGTAGCGCCGAGTGGCGCCATAAGTCTGTTGCGCTTTTGTGTGAAAATACCGAATCTCTCGCACTAAACATCGAATTTGGGGCGACCGTATGTTGCCAGAGAAGGGCGTGTGCAGCGGCGGATTCGGTAGGAAAACCGCGCGCTATTCGCGTTCTGGGCAAAGCGACACTTAGTTTGCCTGCTGCGTGCCGTTTTTGATCGAGAGGAGTTCAGAGACCGTGCCCATCGTGCTGCTCAGCGAAAAGAAAACCGAACGGGAGGCGCTAGCGCGCGCGCTCGAACCGTTTCGCGTCGAGCCAGTGCAGGACGAAGCCACGGCTCTCAAGGTGATCGCGAGCCAATCCCCCCGGGTGATCGTGTTCGCGGTGCCGCCCAAAGACGGCCCAGACCTCGCGCGGCGATTGCGCGCTGCCGATGCCTCGGGACAAGCATTCGTGATCGCGATCCTCGACGCCACCTCGTCAGGCAAAGAGGTGTCGCACTTGGTTGCAGCCGGGGTACACGACTTCATTCGGCGACCGGTGATCGATAGCGATCTGCTCGAGCGAATCAAGGCGCCCGCGCGCTTGATTCGCTGGGTGAAATCGCTGAAGCAGCCAGCAGCATTCGACTTTTCCGGCAAACTCGACCTCACGCAACTGCGCGCTTGGGCGAACCTGGGCGCGACCGTTGGCGAAGAGCTCTCGCAAATGGCCGGACAGACGCTGGTGGTGAGCGAGGGTTGGCCGGGTCAGCTCGAAGGCAAGCTGAGCAGCGCGACGCTGCCCATGTCCCTAGCGGGCGATCAGCTCGAGGTGCGTATTTCGATCGTCGCGGACGAGCGCGCGCTGGGCTGGATCCGCGAGACGTTGCTGGGTGATCCGAGCGCCGACCAGTCGGCGGCCGACGACGCACTGCGTGAACTCACCAATACCGCGTCCGGTGCCTTCAAGCGCTCGGCCGCGACCGAGAACATCGTACTCACGACGGGGTTGCCGGTCAGCGGTGGCAACGAGCAGTTTCCGGGTGACTGTACTTGCTGGTCCCTCTCCCTCGGGGGTGACGCCGGCTGCTTGGTGTTCACTGCCGAGATCAAAGAGCGTGAGAACCAGCGTGTGCCTGCCTCGAAGTTGACCGAGGGCATGGTCCTCGCGCACGACCTTCGCAACGATGGCGGCATCTTGCTGGTGCCCGCGGGCTCCCGCTTGTCAGGCACGAGCGCGGCGAGGCTCGCGAAGATGCTGGGCGACAGCATCTATCTCGAAGTCGCGCCCGCCGCCTGAGAGCCTATCCCAATAGGCTCTTAGCTCCGCTACTTCAAATACGCGGCGAGGCCGAGCTTCTGATCACGCACCGCTTGTGCGACGAGGCCCGCAATCTGCACGGCACCAGACGTGTCGAAGTGGGTGTGATCGTCGCAAAAGAACGTGCCCACGGCGCCGGTGGTCGACGCGCTGACATCGCTGCCTCCGGGGATGGGGCAGAAGCCGAGCGATTGATAGAGCGTGGTGCTCAGCAGATTCAGGTCGATCACGGGCACTCCGAATTGCGTTCCGGCCTCTTTGGTCGCGGTCACGTACGGTTCACGTGTGCCCTTGCTGACCGTGCTCCCGGAGCAGGCAATTTGGCTCACTGGGGTGATGAATACCGGCTGAGCTCCGTGATCTTTGGCGGCTTGCGCGAGCATGCCGTAGCTGGTCTTGAAGGCGTTCGCACCGACGTGGCGCGGGCAGGCCGAATCGCCGTCGTTGATGCCGAATTGAATGAACAAGTAATCCCCGCTCTTCATGCCGTTCAGCATCGCCGTCCAGCGCGCTTGCACGGTAGGATTGCCCTGTGCGTCCTTGGCGAGGTTGCACTCGCCGGCGCTGTCTTTGGTGTCCTGCACGTCGTACAGCCAGGTGCGCACACTGCGACCGCCAACCGCGCTGTTTGTGACTGCGACTTTAGCGTTGAAGAGCGCTTTGAATTGCCCGCCCCAACCGATGGGGCAGGGCCCGCCGTTGGCGACCGTCGAGTCGCCTGCGATCCAGATGGTGATGTTTGGCTGCGTGCCGCTCGAACCGCCGCCACTCGCGCTACCCGCACTGCCCGGCGCTCCACCGGAGTTCGCACCGCCAGTGGCCGAGCGACCACCGCTACCGCTCGCGCCGCTGCTGCTCGAACTGTGACCTGCGCTGCCCGCCTGCGCGCTCACTCCTCCGGTTGCGCTCTGTCCCCCACCGCTTGCGCTCGTCGAGCCGCCCGCGTTCGTGCCGGCCTGGGGCGAGACCACGCCGCTGCCCCCACTATTGGCCGCGCCGCCTCCACCGTTCGTCGGGGTACCGGCCATTGTCCCGCCTACGCCACTGCCCGCCGCTTGCGTGTCCGTTCCCGAGGATTGGTTCGAGCTACAGCCGACCAAGGCAAGGGAACTGGCCAATCCCAGCAGCAGCGCGCGTCTTAGTGACAACCGAGGGCTCATCGATCAGCTAAGGGGACAGCCGACGTCGGCCTTTTCACTTCGTTGCGGGGGCTGCTGCGTAGGCCTCGCCGAGGGCGGTCAGTGCGCCAGAGTCCTCGTTCAATTCGCAGTTCGTGGTCCACGGGTACCAAGCGTAGCGCTCCAAGCGCGGATGCTTGGCGAACACGGCGAGAGCCCCTTTGTAGAACGCGAGTACGCCTTCCTTGGTCGGGGCGCTGTCGTGCAAACAGGACCACTCCGTGATCCAAATCGGCCGATTGCCGGCGAAGCCTTCGGCGTACTTGATGTAGCTCTCGAGCTGCGACGCGCTCGCGTCGCACGAGCCGGCATTCCAGCCGTACCAGTGAATGGCGATGAAGTCGTCGCGCAGCGTGGTGTCGGCGGCGAGCTTGGCCATGTAGTCCTTGAACCAAGTTTGTCCGGTTGTATTGGCTTGCGTGGCCGGCGTGCCCACTTGCAACGTTGCCACGTCGAACCCCGGCAAGAGCGAGATCGCGGTCGTCGTCGATAGGTTCGATTGACCGCTATTGTCGGGCTCGTTGAAGCCGAGCACGTAACGATAGCCCTTGCTCACCATGCTCGCGATCGCGCTCTGGATGCCCGAAGCTGATTGCTCGGCTCCCGTGTGGCCCCAAATCATCGGCACGAACTCGCCGCCCTTGCCGTCTTTGCAGGGCTCCTTCTCGTTCTGCTCCCAGTTGTAATACCAGGAGACATTGAGCGCGGTTCGCGCTGCACACGGTGAATTGGCGACGCCTTTGAATGGCTTACCGCCCGAGGTCGCGGCTGAGCCCGCGGAGCCTCCGCTGCCGTTCGCGCCCGCGCGACCTCCCGAACCGCCATGCGCACTATTCGTATTGCCGCCGACAGCGGCGCTCATGCCTCCGTGCCCATTCGAGCCGCCGTTCGCGCTGCCGGCGACGCTCACGCTCGCCCCGGCAGTGCCGCTATCCGTGCCACCAAGAGCAACTGCTGAGCCGCCACTTGCCGAAGCCGCCCCGCCGCTGCTCGCTCCTGCGTTCGTGTGCTCGTCGGCTCCGCCGCTGCCCGGCGAACCCGTGCTCTGAGTGGCCGCACTTCCACCACATGCGGATATGGCGAGTGTCAGCGCACACGCACCAAGCAAGCAACTCCTGAGCATTGCGCATAGGGTAACACGCGCCGCCTTTACCCGTCTTGGAAGCTAGACATCGGCAAGGGGCGCCGGCCACTGCGACGGCGCCACGCTTTGACGCAGGTTCGTGCGTGACGAGCGAACGTCGATGCTGACACAATCCGACATTCCGCGCCATCGTTGCCAAGCCCCCACGTACTCGCGCGGCCCAGCAGGAAAACATACGTGAAAGCTGGGCTAAGTAGCTGTCACGCGCGGCCGAGCGCGCACTTCGGGCGAAAAAATCCGGGCGACGCGCCCATCGTCCGCGATCGTGTTAGCTTTGAGACAGTGGACTCGTCTGGTTCCGGCTCATCGAAGAACGGCCCTCCGCGCAACAACCGCCTACTGCGGCTGAAGATGGGGTTTCGCACGTTGCTCCTCAGCGCTGGCTCGATCACCATTGGCCGCAAATCCACCTGCGATCTCGTACTCGACGATCCGCAGATCTCGCGCGAACACGCGCGCGTGATCGTCAGCGATGCGAGCGCGGCGATTCAAGACTTGAGCAGCGGTAACGGCGTCCAGGTCAATGGCCGCCGCATCACGGGCCTACAGCGCCTGGTGATTGGCGATCGCATTCAGATCGGCACGCATACCATCGAGGTGATTGGCCCGAGTGACACCGGGCCGAGTGTGCACGACGAAAGCGAAATCACGCGCATTGGCAAGGTCCCTGGCGAATTCTCGGATGAGCGCCCCACCGGCGTGAAGCCGAACCCGCGCAAGCCGTGAACTGAACGCGCGCGTACCCGCATCGGGCGCGACCAGGCAGGAAATATGGCGTGTTTGTGCCGCACGCAGCGTGCGCGGACAAACGCGGGCAGGTCGATTTTTATTGATCTCAAAGCGAGAGAAAAACGCGTACTGGATTTTTCCAGCGGCAAATCTTGTTCGCCTCGACCGCCCTCAAATGATACCGGATCCAGATGCTGGTCCCCAAGCCGCGTTATTTCTTCAGCCTTTCCGTTGCCGGCTCGCTCTTCGCGTTGGCGCTCAGCTCTTGCGATAGCGGCAGCATCACGAATGACGCTGCTGGTGGTTCGATGAGCTCCGTTGCAGGAACGCGCGCGATCGCGGGTTCCGCTGGCACGCCGGGCGTCGTCGGTTCGGGCGGTCAGAGTGTCGTCGCGTCCGGCGGTTCCGGAACCGACCCGACTAGCGCTGGCGGTGGCTTCTCCGTGGGTGGCGTTGGCCCTGTCAGCGGCAGTGGCGGAAGCGGCGGCATGACACCGCCATGTACTGATATTCAGAACCCCGATCACGCGGGCGAACCGTGTTCGATTTGGCCGGAATACGATGCCGCGAACCCGCCCTCGATGGCGAAAAATTGCGGTGCTTCGTGGTTGACTGGCGCGGGCTACTGCTTGAAGAGCTGCGGCATCTGCAAAGACTCTTCGAGCTCCGGCTCCGGTGGCGGGAGCAACGGCTCTGGTGGCAACGGTAGTGGCGGCATGTACAGCACGGGCCTCGGCCCCGGACCGACACTGCCGGATGTTCCGACGTCGAACAAGGTGATGTGGGCGAGCCGCTATTGGGATTGCTGCAAGCCGCACTGCTCGACCAACGGCAACATCAAGTCCTGCGGTGCTGACGGCGTCTCGCAGAACGGTGGTGGTAGCGCATGCAGCGGTGGCTCCGCGTACACCTGTTACAGCCAGGCGCCGCGCGCCGTCGGCGACAACGTTGCGTACGGCTACGTCGCAGTGCCGAACCCGCAATGCGGCACTTGCTACAACCTCCAGTTCACGGGCACCGGGCAATTCAACGCCAAAGACCCGGGTTCCGTCTGGCTCACCAACAAGCACATGATCGTCAAGGTCAGCAACACCGGCGGTGACGTAGCAGGCAATCAATTCGATATGATGATTCCCGGCGGAGGCGTGGGCCAAAACGCCAACACCTGCACGGGTCAGTGGAAGTTGAGCTCCTCGGATCTCGGCCCTGTCCAAGGCGGTTTCCTCACCGCTTGCACCGGCTCATACGCCGAAAAGAAAGAGTGCGTGCGCGCAAAGTGCATGAAGCTCCCGGACGGCGATCTGCGCAAAGGCTGCATCTGGTTCGTCGACTGGTACGGCGCCGCCGACAACCCCAACTTCCGCTACGAATCCATCCAATGCCCCAGCGACATCT
>Ga0164309_10001207_pt1 | contig 12876 bp, 14 predicted proteins | sample Whisoiple_247_MG_FD_109984 | JGI IMG/M metagenome (GOLD analysis project Ga0164309, IMG submission 109984) | Soil microbial communities amended with fresh organic matter from upstate New York, USA - Whitman soil sample_247_MG | ecosystem: Environmental > Terrestrial > Soil > Unclassified >... | reverse complement strand
AGGAAATGTAAGTTCATTAGCTCCAATTATTCTTCCTGGAATATGACAGGCATCAACTTGTTTTCCATTTGTAAGTAAGAAGACACCTTCAAGAGCATAAACCTCATCTCTCAAATAGCTTCTTAAATTGGTAGCATTTGCTTCATCACTATAGTTCTCATCTGGTGGTATTCTATAAGATTCCCATTGAAGATGAACTTTTGACCATATTCCCTGATAATTTATTCTATCAATAGAGCTTAATTGATCCCATACCAAAACATCCTGTACAGCTGTGAGATCTTGTGCCACATCATAATAAGGCATCTTCTCAAATATATCCTGAATACTCAATCTTATATTAGCTACATTCTGTCCTGTATATGTAATTTGTTGACTTTCTCCATCTATAAAGAATGTACCTACTAATTCTACTGATTCAATATTATTAATTGTTTTAATCACTGCCAGATTAAAATACTGGAAGTGTCCTGAAGTATCCAGATCATTAATATCTAAAACAATAGATTTGCCTACAGGAAAATTAAAATTAACTGATACAAAATCTGGATCAGCAATAGGAGTTGGATTAGTAACACTATAATAGGATGTAAATGGATTACCTACTGGATCTGAATATTGTACAGCAAACTGTACTGTTCCAGCAATGTTATTTCCTCCTGATACAGCTCCAAGTACATCAATTTTTGGAATAGAAAAGTTAGATTGCACTTTAATAGCATTACAATCCAATTCATCTGAATATACAGCATCACACAAAGCACTTCCTTCCTTTAGTTTCATAGGAGGTTTGTTCCAATCCATAAATCTTCTTGGATTAAATCCATCTGTCCAATATATCTCTAATACACAATTACTTATTCTATGAACCACTTTATGTATAGGATAATGTACATCAAAATTTAAACAAACTGCATTAGTCTTAACTTTATAAATTCCATCATTATTCTCCATATATCCTATCTGTGATTCATGTGTAATAGGATTAGCTAAGAAGAATATGTGTAAATTCTGCTCATTTACAAAATAATTACCAATATTAATAAAACCATCAGGAAATGTTAGGGTAAATTGATTACCTGATTCATTCTGATAGTTAATAGAGTTTGCATCAAAGTTTTCTACATTAGCATTAAGAGCATAAGTCAGTTTACCTTTTGGTATCTGATTAGCTGTCTGGTCCATGTTCATCCCTGTAGAAGCAACATTATACTCTGTATTAATATTGCCTTTGGGTGTTTTTTCTTCTTCAGCCATGATTATTGTCCATTGCGTCTTCTTCCATAAGGGTTAGTTCTACCATTAGGGATTTCATACATATTAAACCTATTCAAACTCATTTTTATTCTTTGCATCTTAGTATGAGCAGTTTGTTTCTTTATCTCTGATTCAGCCATAATATAGGCTTCATCTGCTTGTTGCTTATAATAGATTAGTTTTTGTTGTAATTGATTGAAAGTTTCATCATTAGTTTGATTTGTAAGGGTTTCAAACACTTTATATTTAATGAAAGCCTCTACAAACTCTTTGATTCTATAATTGTCAGGCATCATTTGATTTCCTTCACAATCATATTCATCTGAATAAAATATCAAATGAACAACTCCTGTTCTGAAATTGGTAACAAATTTATTATCTCTAATATCAAATGTATCAATTGATGAACTTCCTGGATTCTGATAACAATCACTCAATGTTGTATATCCTACATCACATTGCTGTTTGGCTGATATATTACCTGGTTTCAACAAATACATCTGTCTATAACATCTAGGAATATTATAGTTTGTTTTGTAAACAGCATAAGTTGGATCTGGACAATCTGGTTCTGGACATCCTGGACAATTGAAGGTAGTACATGTTGGGTTACCACAAAGGTCACCACTTACAGTAACTGGTACTATATTAATAGAACAATCAAATGTTTGAGAATAAAATGAATTAGCTGTTGTATATGGTCTTAATGGTAGTTCTCCACACATCCAAGCTTCTCTAACAGCATGAAAGTTATCAGGAAGTCTTGCCTCAAAATTTTCTATATATAAAACTGTTTCTTTTATTACATATGATGATTTACCTAACTTATTCAGACACTTATTAAGATACAATGGGAAAAGCAAAGAGTCAACTGCCCCAGTATCGAAATATGACTTAAGTTCCTCAATTATAGTTGCATATACCCCTTCTGGACTTATGAATGAGTATTTATAGTAGTAAGACATGATTAGTGAATTATATTGTTAATCTTTGTGTTCTTTGTATATATGCTGATACTTATCATCTACTCTTAGATAATGAGCTATCAGTCTTGATGATAACCTACTAGGTTTAAAATACCATAGAGTAGGATACTTTAGTCTGGTAGTCTTCTTGAACCAATGCCAACCAAAGAAAAACCCTTCTGTATGATAATTCATTTGATATATGACTTTACCTTTCTCTTTTGTTTTTTTCCAATCTATAGGCAAATTAATGAAGTCCCTACCTGTTTTTGGATCAGTTTTTATTTTTACCCTCTTCTTTTTTACAATACTAAATTCTCCAAATCCAAAAGGAAGTTTTTCCTTTTCTCCTGTTTCAAGAATATATTCAGCAAAAGTTTGATTATACTCATAAATGATTTCTTTCCACGTGTCAAAGTCCACTTTTATAGTTGGATTCTTTTTACAAAAGTCTTTGTAATTAACCCTACTAACACTCCTCCATTCAACAGCTACTCTCATAATTTTCAATATTAATTAGTTGGATCTGAGTTTACAGCTTGTCCATCAATACCATCAGCAGATTGATCTGTTTTAATCCTGAAATACGTCTGTAAAAGCTTTTGACTGGTTAAATCTAATACTTGCTTATACAAATATCCTGGAAGAGGAAATTCTTTGTCCAGAGGGTTCATACAGTATTCTTCATTAGTAAATGAATTAGCTATACAATTACAATCTGAATATAGAATATCATTTGGGACATCTTCTTCAAAAAACGCAGAGATTCTAATTAACCTTACAGAAGAATTAGAAACATATAAGTAGCCATCATTAATCCAATAATAAGCTTCAGGTTTGGTAACAGGTAACTTTTGAGTATTGATATATCTATTTACTGTACTCTCTTTTATTTTTGTTGCTCTACCACTTAGAGCATTAATAGAATAAACTCCCTGAATAACATATTGGTAATTACCTTCTGCTATTTTTGGAAGTCTTTCTTTAGTTCTTGCTATTGTACAAGGATCTGCATAGTCACAACATTCACTAATAGGAACCTCACACATTTCCATACAAGGAATTGTAATGAATAAAGTGTCTGTTGCCCATAGCTTTCTGAGATTGGTTTCTCTCTTTACTAACAGCAATGTATTATTCTTTAATTCACTAAAAATCACTCTATCTGTTATAAGGGAATCACTAGATAAAATCTTGTGCATACCCCTAACATCACTTATCAATTTTCTTCCTGTTCCCATGGCTCAATTTCATTACGAAAAATATTGTAAATATAAAAAAAGTTCCCCAGTAAATTAACTGAGGAACTATCAAACTAATGGAGAAACCAATTAAAACTCATTAGTTTATGGTGCTGGTGGTATAGAAGGTACTACAGGTGTAGAAGTATCATTATTATTGATCACTGCTATAAAAGTATTTAAATTGTAACTCAGTGTAGCAACTCTCTGTCCAGCAGTATCTTGATTTGATGTATTTAATGTTATTAGCTTTGGAACAGAATCTATTGTTCCTGTTAATGTAGCAGTTGGATTAGTCCAACAAAAAGGAGTAACACCACTAACACATCCATTATGTACAGGTGTTCCTCCTTTCCATAAAGTTACAGCAGCCACTACAGGATTAACTCCTACAGTACTATACCAGAAAGCTCTTAGGTCTAAAAAGAACTCTGTAGCTAAAGGAACATCAGTTTTAAATTTATTAATATTAACAAGAACAGATTCAAATCCTGTTCCAGTATTATCCCCTCCCCACATTATAACATAATTGTTAGGATTACGATTTGGATCAGCACTATATGGTTCAGATGGTAAGAAAGACCCTAAACAAGACCAACCAAGATATTCTGGTTGTGTATCTTGTCCCACATTAGGAAGAGCTATTCTTGTTCTTGTATCAAGATCATTTCCATCATCAAACTCATATGTTACCATAATCCAATCTGCTTCAAACACTGTAGCTGATTGTCCAAGAGTAATTGTAGCCTGTGCAGAACATTCATTAGAATCTGTAACTATCACTTTGTATTCTACACTAGAAGACAATCCTGTTATTACTAATGGAGAAACAGCAACTCCTTGATCTATATCATTAAGTGAATAAGAAAAAGGACTATTAGAACTTGAAAAGGTTATGGTGATTGTTCCATCTGATCCTCCAATAGTGGTAGGATCTGTAGAGGTTATATTCTCAAATACAAGATCACATGCAGGAGGACAAGCACTAATAACTACTATCTCTCCTGTTCCACCACTAATTTCATAACAATTAAATGAATTAGAATAAAACTGGTCAGGTACAGGAATAGTTTTCTCAGGATCTGAATACAAATGACATCCTACAGCTAGGGTTGAACATTCACTAAAAAATACTGCCATAATATTACATGTATACGGTTGGACTTATTCTACAAGCAGTGCTACAATCAACATCACTATATCCCAGATTGAAATAGTAAACTAATGGTTTACATAACACATCTATATAGTTGGAGCATCTATCTTTACATTGAATTCTTATTGTAGAAGCATAATCTGGTACTAATGAAGAACTATATCCTGCTACTAAAGAAGTTTTAGAAACATTTGTTTCAAAAGGAATAGTGAATCCATCTATGTTGGAATATAGATCAAATAGTGTAGTATCTGATTCTGCTAATGTAAGTGTTATTAAGACTGTCATGATTTAAGCTGGTGGGTTTACAGTAGTATCTACATGTGTTCTACAAACATTTCCTATAGCCAAAACTCTAACTGTTGTTGTTCCTTCAGGAGCATTAGAAATAGCTACCCCTGTTAATAAACTTGCTACTGGTACATTTACAGCCATTGCATTCACAAATGAATCAACATTAGAATAAATATTGAACAATGTTAATGCTGGAGCTGGAAGTATTATTTGAACAAAGAGTGTCATGGTATCAAACTATTGGTTAAACAAATATTATTTTGTGAAGCTCCTGTGATTAGTAAATCAGTATTTACCATTTCTGTCAAAGTGTATGGAGCTGTAGCTCCTACCAATATTACTTTTCCTGGTCCTGTAATGATATAAATATTACCACCAGATTCAAATATTCCATAAGGATATAACACTGTATCTCCTAAATCAAGAGCAATTTCTTCTGTTCCATCAGGATAACTATATTGATATAAGAAACAATTTCCTCCACCATCAGTTGTAAGAATAACTTTATTCTGAGCTGTCAATATAATATCTCCAGAAATAAACTTACCTACTGGTAAATTAAAACTATTAATTTCAAAAGCTGTACCTCCAGAAACATCTAATGTTACAATCCTGTTAGGAGTTGCAGATGTATCAGATGTTATAAGAGTAGTATCATTAATGGCATGCAATCCAACATACAAGTTATTAATTGGAATTGGGGCATTAATTGTTCTATTGAATACAGCATAGAAAGGATTAAGTTGAATATTATATTCATAGAATAACGTACCATTATAAAACCATAGTTTATTATTAGTATTAGCTATATCTCCACCACCAGGACTAAAATCCCCAATATGAATATTTTTATTATTAAGTGGATTATAAACAAATAGTTGTTCTCCATAATTTAGAAAAACAACACATTGTGTTAATGGAACAGCTTGGGTAGTACTAGTTGTAGTGGAAGTTGTTAGAGGAGGATTCTGATTAGGATCATCCCATCTTGTATTCCCACAACAAGGAGCACTGCTATTGTTAGCATTAGCAAAAATCTTTGATATATCTATACTTTTCATAATAATTACGGAATAAACATAATATAATATGCAGGTAATACAGGTGGTATATTACTATGAGAACCTCCTCCTCCACTATTACTAATAGTTGTTGCAACTGTGATTCCTGTAGTTGATGTACTTACATTTACAGGTTGGGTTACACCTCTCCAAACCTTTTCATTAGTATCAAAATCAGCTTTCTGTTCAAATACTTTGTCATTATAACTATGTGTATGTCCAGGATCTGTAACTGTTGATGTAGCTGTATGAGTGTGAGAAGGAACTTGCAAAGCTGTAAGAGTTACAACATTAGCTCCAAAAGGGTTAGTGAGAGTATAATTAGGATTGTCAGGGTTACCTGGATCCACAGCTGGATTAAATGCACCACCACCAGGAACTGTTGTAACACCAACTCCTATTCTACCTCTCTTATCAGGAGTTCCATGAGCTCCATTACACAGATATATCTTTCTCCAATCTAATCCACCACTTCCTGTTAGGTCTAATCCTACACCAGCAGCATCAAAATTAGTAAGTGGTCCATAGTATTCAATGGCTGTAAAAGGAACCATTTTGTTACTTACAACATTTAGAGAAGGTATAGGACCAACAGCAGCTGTAATTGCATCATTTACAAATGTTTTGGTAGCATAATTGGTTTGTACATCAAGTTTAAAAGCATCATAATTTGTTATATGTGTACAAAAATTACTAATTACAGCTTGTAACACTTTGTGTGTATCACTCAAATCTGTACCAGTAACACCTGTAATACATCCAATAGTATAAGCACTATTTAAGGCTGTTTCAAAATCTTGAAGATCTTCAATTTTAGTTACATTCTGACATACCACTTGTATAATTGCATAGAGGTATTCATTTAAAGTAGCTACTTGAATATCAGGAATAAGATTTTTTATTTCATCACAAGAATTTGTAGGAGATAATGTAGGAACTATGCCATATCCTGCCATAATTTCTAAAATCTTTATGATGATTTTCTCTTCCATACTAGAATATGATTCTCCATTAGTAATCTGTAATTCATCTACATCAATACCTGTATATTTGACACATTGGTCTGAAGTGATTGTGACACAACCATTAAAACAATTTGAACAGTTCATGGTTATTTATATTTTAAAAGTTTAATTCTACTAGCTATCTGATTCACTTTGTATCTACTTGCATAGTCAGAATTGAAATACTTATATGTCAATATTCTCTTGTATTGGAGTAGCACTAACATATTATGCTCATAGATAGGTATATTTAGCATAAGAGTGATGTTATTATACATGTTCTTAGCCATATTGAACAAGATGCAATCTATTTCCTTAATTAAAGGGAGAATATCTGCACATTGTTTACATTCTGTTATTCTAGGGGAAATCATCATAACACATTAGATTTACATTTTAGGTCTACAATTTACACAAAGACCATTTAACAGGTTACAGGAACAGCCCACATTAGCTCCACAGTTACTACAATTTGCTTTCATGATTTCTATTTTTAACATGAACATTTACTCATTCCTCCACACCCATTAGCTAAGAACTTATTCAGCATCTTATCTGCTTGGGTATATAATTTTACTGCTTGATCAGGAGCACAGTTGTTAGCAGCTGCTATAGCCCCCTGCATAAGCAAATATACGGTGTTTAATTGAACAGTTGCCTGTTTCTTTATACTACTGTCACATTCCATAAAATCTAATCCCATAAAGGCATTATCAAACTTTTCCTGTAGATTATCAACTCTTACAATAGTTTTTTCTACAAAATTAGTAGATGCTGGTTCTATAGAATATCTGAAATAATATATTCCATCAGGAAGAGGTAATTCTCCACCTAGTTCTGTTATTTCAAGATCTGTAGAATCTAACAAATTTAATTCCTGAATTACAAATGGAATTGATACAGGAGGAAATCCTGGAGGTGTTATAGTTAATAAAGGATTAGCCACTATAGGATCAGGATCTGGATACACACTTGCATCCATAACACCTAAAGTCATGACTGTATATGTTGGGACAAATAACAAGTCTAATTTTAAATCAGCCATTTCAATTGATTATTAATAATTAAAAATAATTGAAAATAAAAAGGGGAAGGAAGTTTTAAGCCTCCCTCCCCCTCTTCAGATTCACCTTGGATTGATTAAGGAATCAATGTAGTTGTGGTAGTAGTAGTTGTACTAGAAGTAGATGTAGTTGTGGTTGTAGTAATACAAGCACCAGATTCATCTACTACAGTTCCAAGAGCAGCAGCTAAAGCAGCTTGAATAGCTGTACTAATTGCACTTCCTGATACAGCAGCAATAATTACTTGTTCATCTTCAGGAACATAATCACCAAAGGTCATTTTGTCTCTGTCATATTCCAAGAATTTAATGTAATAAGTGTCATACACCTGATTAGCAGCTACATAACTCTCATAGTTTTGGTTATACCCCATCATTCTGTATAAATGTTTAAGGTATCCAGCTTGATAGCTATAGAAGTTTTTCTCTAGTTGAGCAATTTCTTCTGCTGTTCCTTTAGGATAGTTGGCTCTTTGTACAATTAAAGGAATTGCAACAATATTACATCTGTCAGCCACAATATAATCAACAGTTGTTGCAGGTCCTTCATAAATGAAAGCTCTGAACCACATTCTGTCATATTCATGTGGGAATGCTGCAATATCACAAGGAACACCATATTTAGTCAATGGTTTACCTGTAATTCTCAATTTAGCTGTAGCACCTGTTCCAACTTTTTCAAATGTAAAGAAAGTGTTGAAACTGATATTATCTGCATTAGTTCCAGGAGCTTGTTGTTGCAATTTAAAAATCAAGTTATTGATTAATGCATCAACATCAGTGTCCACACAAGGATCAGCTCCACAAGCACAACAAGGAGCTTGAACTGTTACTGATCTTGTAAATCCGTTAAAATACAATGTATCAATGTAACTAGAGTGTGCTCTCAAAGTCAAGGTTACAATTTCCCCACATTGTACATGGAAGTTACCAATTTCTGTGATTTGGTTTGTAGCTGTGGCACAACCAACAACTTTATACCATTCAACAATATTTGGTCTTGGATTAACTGCTTGTAAAGGTCCAGCAATCTTATCAGATCTTTTACTTCCTTGCAAATAGTTATTTTGTCTTCCCTGAGCAATGTAGAAATAAGGTCCTGTTTGAGGAGTGGCTGTAGCTACATAAGCATTGGTAAATAATCCTACTTGTCCAGGAGTTAAGTCCTGAGTAGAACCAGTCGTAGGTAGAGCTGCCTGTGTACTAGGCACTACGAAGAGCGTGGTGATTGAAAAATCCATTTTATTTATGTATTAAATTAATTATTCATTTGTTTGTATTCTCATTTGTGAGCTTTGTATAGCTGATTGATTTTCTGTATACATTGCTAGATTTTGAACTGTCAAGTCCAAGAGTTCATCTTCCAAATATCCTTCTAATTCACAATCCTGATTTACAGAATTAGTTTCATCAAACTTAACATAACCCTCTTTGTCTATATACACTGGGTAACGCATGTACATAATGTATATATGTTTGGGTTCAAAAGTTCCATCAGTGAAGATGGATATAGAGTTTGAACTTAACCAATTGAATGTTTCCTGATATTCAAATGATGGTCTGTAATGCTCATTGTTTACTAAGAACTGATGATCTCCATGTTTAGCTAACTCTTTATTAATCCAAATTACACGATCTTTACATCTGCCTTTATCTGCTAATATGTAGGCATCTTCATAGAACATATATTCTGGTTTTAAATTCTCTAAGTTAGCTTCCCATCTATTAAGGGTGGAATCAACTAATTTTAATTCTAATTTTCCTTGATCATAAGGAACAACAAGACTTTGTAAATCCTCATATCTTTTCTTAAAAGCATCTTGTCCTAATCCAGAAACTACACTAATACCATCAATCTTCTGTTTGATGAGTTTGATTTGAGCTTCATTAAGAGCTAAAATCTTATCCTCTAACTGAATTTGTTGATGACTATTGTCAGAGAGTTTATTTAATCTCTGGTCAATTTTGTATAGAAGACTGTCTACTGGTATCACGACTTAGCTATTTTCTTTGTTTTCAATTTTTGTTCTAATACTATGAGTTCATCTTGATGATCATCATCAGCTAAATGTTTAACTAATTCATCTTCATCTACAGCAATTTCTAATTCTCCTTCATAAACCTTTCCAGTTGGTTTAACTCTATAAACAGAATGTTGAATAGCTTGTTTTACAAGGTCTTTAATCTGTAATAGATTTTCTTTCATGTCAGCAAATCTGTTGAACACTTCCACTGGATTAAGTCCTTTGAAAGCTCCTGTTTTAAACTCAGCTTGCTTCATAATAGTATCTACCTGATTATATACAAATTCTGGTTTAGTATCATCTGTAACAGGAAGTCCTAACATTCTGGCAATTTTTTTCTGTTTATCAGGAGTCATACTATCAAACTTGCTAATAGCTTTGTTGATGGTTTGTTTTTTCTTGAATGTAACAGTTGATTCGATATCCTCATCTACTACATAAAATTGTGTATCTGCTGGAAATTCTCCTCTTTCCCAAGCCTGATATGAGCTTGCTATTGTAGGATGAACTCTTAACCAAGAAAAAGCTAACTCTCTAAAAGGAACACTCAAATCAAAGAAATTATCTCCATCTATCAATTTAACTGGTTGGATGTGAGTTTGATCATCAGATGATAAAGACAATCCATAATTCCAAAATCTTGATCTTGGTCCTAAATCAATATCCCCCAAAGCTGCTTCTAGTCTATTTCTGAGTTTTGTAACTCTTTCCATTTCAATTTCCCTTTCAGTAGGATCTGCAATCCTCTTAATGTAAGCAGCATCAGGATCTAACCCTGTTCTATATCTTCCATCAATTTCCTTGTAAGGATATTTAAACACTCCAGTACCAGGAACTCTTGTCATTCCCTTCTGTGCTAAGTTGCTATCCATTGTTTGAATAGCAGAATTACTATTGTAATCTCTCTTAATAGTAGAGATCTTGCCTGTTGAACCCATAATGTAGTTATTTTAATTGGTTTAGAGGATGCTGCCCATCGAAGGGCTATATCCAAGGTCTTTAGTCTTGATATCATCCTGTAGTCTTCCTGTAGGAGAGTGTGGTGTGGTTAGGAAGACCATTATTGTTTCCTTAGAATTGTGGTATTTCTTCAATAAGAACAGTTCTAGACAAATCTTCAATGAAGATGTCACATCTGTCCTCCATCCACAATGTATAACCAGGGAACTTATTAGCAGAACTCATACCTTGAGATTTTGCAAATCCTAAGTGGTGTTGTCTACCATCAATATAACCCCAAGTCATAGAAGGAGCATTTTTCAATCTCACCTCTCTAATGTTATTTACCATACTTCCATCAGACATTGGAGACACATCAAACACGAAGAATACTGGTGTTGATTTTTTGTTTTGTCCAAAGTCTAAGTTAGTTTGTGGTAAATCAAGTTCTTTCAAGTGGATTAGTTCAACACGACCAGTTTCTCTTGTGACCATTGCATCAAATGCAAAGTTATAAGTAATGTGTTGTCCTTCTCCTTGTAAATATCTGTTTCCAGAATCTGCAACTAAAGTCAAACCAGAGTTTAATACATCTTGTTTTAAAGCTGTTTGAAATACATCAAAACCTGCCTCATTAGTGTACATTTTAACTCGTCTGTCTTTAACATCTACTCTTCTGTAGAATAAGTCACCAAATACTGATCTGATTAAGTTAGCAGAGAATTCACCCCTGTTATACTGAACCAAGTTACCATTGTTTCTCATTCTGTGATAAACACCTGCTGAAGTTCTTTTAACTTCTTGTCTTGAACCATTAGTTTTAACTGTTCCAGGTTTACCCCAAATCATACGTTTAACTTTAAGTTCAATCATTTGTTTTCTCATCCAGAACTCAACAAATGGTTCCCATTTAACATCATTTCTGGTTAAAGGTAACTGATTTCTTCTTTGTGGCATATGTACCAAAAGATCTAGTGGTTTTCCATCAGCATCTTTCAACATTCTATCATCAGCCCATTTTGTAATGGTATGTTCAAAACCGTAAGCAGAACCAAGAGATTCAAACATACTGATTTCTTCACCCATTCTTGGAAGTCCTAACAAGTCTTGGTCAAACTCCCCAATAGCACCATCAATCAATTCCATCTCAATACCCACTTGCATGAATAAAGCATTAACGAAATCAACCTGAGGATTTTCAGAAATAAGTGTGAAAGTGTAGAGATAACCATTATTCCAGTTTACAGGATCTTTGGTTACATAGAATCGAGGACCATATTGACGTGATCCAACTGATACAATGGCATTTTTAGAGAACTCATTAGTGTCAAGCACTAATTGGAATTCTTGTCCATCAATACCTGGTTTCACTAAGTTAGTAGTGATTGTAGGAACATCAATAATCTTTGGAAATTTGTAGGGTACAGCAATTTTCCATTTCCAAGCATCACTGTTGTTATCAATGTAAAACGGTGTGCTCTTGTTAATCATGTCTAGGAAGTCATTGCTATACAATGAACTCTGGGTATATAGACTGATAATCTTCTTGTCATAGTCAGCAGGCTCTGTTGAGTGAAATGACTCCAAGTGATTTGTGTCTGTAAATTTTCCTACTGCTCTTTTATCCATAGAAGATACCCTTGCGTAGGTAAACCCAGTTAATCCTGGAATAGTTTGAATACTCATTTTGTAAAAAATTTGTTGTTATTAAAAGGGTTTATTTAAACCATCTATTAGGAGCATCAACTTTTGGTTGAGATGTTCCTGTTGTTGATTTCACTTGTTTAGCAACCTCACTAAATAATTGATCTGTTTTCTTTGTCACTCCTGTTTTCTGAACAGTGGAAAGAGTTGGATCCTTTTCAAGAATCT
>Ga0164309_10001206_pt1 | contig 12877 bp, 14 predicted proteins | sample Whisoiple_247_MG_FD_109984 | JGI IMG/M metagenome (GOLD analysis project Ga0164309, IMG submission 109984) | Soil microbial communities amended with fresh organic matter from upstate New York, USA - Whitman soil sample_247_MG | ecosystem: Environmental > Terrestrial > Soil > Unclassified >... | reverse complement strand
CGGGCGATACCGCCGCCTTTGCCCGAGGATGCTGCGGACGGTTCGCTCACCGGCGGATTGCCTCCGGAACCGCCGGCTGCCCCCGAAGAAGAGGAGAGCGAGCCGTGACGGACTTTTCGTTCAATCAGGTGCAGAAGGGTGATTGGCAGAACGAGCACGGCACCTTCCTGCGCAAGAACATCCGGCGCTTCATGCCGATCGCCTCACCAGCGGGCGGCCTCGAGCGTTGGCGCGCGATCGGCAGTGCACTGAAGGAGTCGATCGGGCACGCGTTCTCGAGCGATCAACCGCTGCGCGTGGATGGTGGTCGCTGGTCGCTGTCGAAGATCGGCCTTCCCCAGAAGCTGGCGCTCTCTCTGGCTGCCCACGATGTGCTCGAGCGGGTGCCAGCGTCCTGGCTCGGCACCGCCTATTCGGCCAGGCTGGCTGCCGAAGAGCTCACACCGATGCTGGTGTCTTCGTCGATGAAGATCGAGCGCATCAACCGCTTGCTCACCATGGCGAACCTCGCGCTCCGCACTTCTGGGGCCAGCAACGGTCAGACGTTTGCGGGCGCGACGTCGACTGGAACCCACGGTGCTGCGATCGGTTTCGGCGCCATGCACGACATGATCGTCGCCGTGCACGTGATGGTCGCGCCGAACCGGGCCGTGCTCGTGCAGCCAGCGAATAGGCCGCTCAAGGCGCAGGCGCGCGCCTCGCTCGAGCACTGGCTCGGTGTGCCGACCGAGCTCGTCAGCGACGATGCCGTGTTCGAGGCCGTGCGCGTGGGACTGGGCTCGATGGGCGTCATCGTCGGCTACGTGATCGAGGTCGAGCCGCTCTATTTTCTCACCCAAACCGTGACCAGTCATACGGCCGATGCAGAGTGGAAGAACGTGCTGGCCACCCGCTCGGCCGCCTCGCTCGGCAACCATTCGCAGAGCCCGTTCAACCTCGCCGTCTTGCTGTCGGTCTACAAGCAACACCCCGCGGCGCGGCCGCGGGCCTGGGTCTCGACCTGCACCAAGACGCGCTTTTCCGGCCAACCGGGGGTCGAGATCGATCCGAGCCATCCGCTGCGGCCGAACCCCGACACGATCGGTCTTTTGGCCAACCTGGGTTCCTTGCTGGGCAGCACGGTCGCCAATCCCTTGTTTCGCGCGGCGATGACGGGGGAGCTCGTCAAGCAGCAGGGCGAAGGCGTCGTCGTGCGGCGCGCCTTGCCGGGTGTGCTGTTCGGGCCGACCGCGCTGCCGCGCGGACAAGGGCACTCGGTCGAGCTCGTCGTCGACGCAGCTCAGGCGCTGGTTGCCGTCGAGACGCTGCTCGCCAAGATCAAGGCGGAGTTCGATCAGGGGCGCCAGCTCTTGGGCGCTATGTCGGTTCGCTTCGTCGGCGGGAGCTCGGCAACGCTGGCACCCAACACCAAGTCCCCGACCGCATTCATCGAGATTCCGAGCATCCGTACGACGGAGACCACGCTGGTGTACGACGCCTGCTCGGCGGCGCTCTCGGCAGCGAACATTCCCTTCGGCTGCCACTGGGGCCAGTACCTGACGCGGGTCGAGGAGAGCTTGAGCGACTACTGGCCGGCCGGAAATCGCGCTGCTTGGCTTGCCGCGCGCCGCACGCTCTTGCCGTCGGCGAAGGCCCGGCGCGTCTTTGCGAGCCCCGTTCTTGCCGAGGTGGGGCTGGACGCGTAAGGCCCGCTCCAGCCGTTACTCGAGCTCTTCGACCGTAGCTTTTGCCAGCACCTCGAGGTCGCCTTCCAAGTGCAGCTCACCGGTCCAGCCGCTCGAACCGTCCGTGTCGAGCCAGAACGCGACGTCAGCTTGGTCGTGGTCCGAGAAGTCGACGCCAAACTCTCCGAATGCCGTCGCCACGTCCTCGGCGTCGAACGGTTGGCCGAGATAGGTGACTCCGCTCATCTTGATGATCTCGAGCTGGCCCTCGGGCGTGTACAGGACGTAACCGCCCATCGGCCAGGTCGCGAACGGCTGGCCATCGTCGGCCCGTGTGAGCGCGATCTGGCCCGAAAATGAGAGGATGGGTTGGCTGTTTCCGCCGATGCAGAATTCCGCGTCCGGCTGGATCGCCGCGTCGAGCTCGACGTCGGCGGCGCCCCCGCTGGTGAAGTGCAAGGACAGGCGCGGCGTGTCCGTGAGCAGCTCTCGCAAGTGGGTCACCGCTGTGCCCCCGTCGAGGGGGCCGCCGAAGTCCTCACTCGGGCAGGCCGTTCCCTCTTCCTCCGGGCTGCGCCAGAGCACCTCCAGGCCGAGCCAGGTCCCTTCGTCGTTCGACACATCGTAGAACGCCGTGATGGAGCCAGACAGCCCGTTGGGACTCACGCCGAGCTCCAGGAGCGAGTGGTCGAGGGTCCATTGGTCGAGCGGATGGTCCGGGTTACCCCCCGGAAGCTCGGCTTCATGGGTGACGTCGAAACTCCCCTGCATGACGCCGGCGTCGAGGTCGACCTCGGCCGAGGCCGTCAGCATCTGACGTGAGCGCAGGAGGAGAGGCAGGGTGTCGTCGAAGGCGCCGTTGTCTGCGCGCAGCGTGACCTCGCCTTCGATCTCGAGGTAGTCGAGACAGTAGGTGGCGGGAGGGCTATCCGGGCCGAGCTCCCGGTCGACGTAGGTCACGCTTTCGCTCTCGGAAGCGATGCTGACCTCGAGCCGTGTGTCGCTCGTTGGCACCACCGAGAGCTGCGTGTAGTCCGTGGACAGGCTGAACGGCACATCGAAGGTGCTCGCGGCGAAGTCGAGGATGTCCTTTCCGCGGAAGCCGATCGGGGTCACCTCGTCCAAGTCGAACGTCTGGCGCTGGGCGTCGATGCAGCCCACCTCCTCACCGCCGCCGCTCTCGCCGCCGAACTGATCCCCGAGGCAGCCTGGCAAGAGCGCCACGAGCAGCAGCGGGAGCAGGCGCGCCCTTGGGGCCGAAGGCGGCAAGTCGGGGCAAGGGCGCAGGGTGGGGCGGGCAGCCAAGGTTCTCAGCATGGGGTTGGTCTCCTCCTGTCCCCACAGTGCCGATCTTCGTCTTTGCGAACCATAGCCAAATGCGACATTTTGCTCGCTGAAACTCCCATCCATGTGGTAATCGCCCATAGCCATGGACTTCGAGCGCCTGTCCTCTCAGCTGCTCCGGGCGCTTCGGGGGCGGCGCACGCAACTGGCCCTGAGTCGGAAGCTCGGCTTTCGCAGCAACGTCGCCAACGCCTGGGAGACGGGTCGGGACTTTCCGCGCGCGTCGACGTTCTTTCGTCTGCTCGGCGTGGTCGGTCAGGATGGGCGCGCGGCGCTCGGACGCTTTCGGGTCGATCTCACGGGCTGCGGAGCACCCGAGGAACCCGGCGTGGCGGGGCAGGTGCTCGAGCAGCTGCGGAGCAAGCGCAAGATCGGTGACGTCGCTGCGGCGTCTGGTCTCGATCGCTTTCTCGTCAGTCGCATCCTGCACGGTCAATCGGATCCACGCCTGCCGGACTTCCTGCGTGTGCTGGAAGCCCTGACGCTCTCCTGTCTCGACTTCCTCGCGCTCGTGGTCGACGTGGGCGCGCTGCCCGAATGCGCCGATCGCTTTCGCGCGAGTGAAGCGGCGCGCCGCGCAGCCTTCGAGTTCCCCTGGGCCCAGGCACTCGTCCTGCTCACGGACTTGCCCGAGTATCGCGCGCTTCGAGCGCACTCCCCGGGTTGGTTTGCCTCCCGGCTCGGCCTGACCACACGCGAGGAAGAGAACTGTCTGGCGCTGCTCGTCACGCTCGGGCGCCTGCGAGAGGAAAACGGCAAGTACGTTCGCGCCGCGCCGAGCCTCACGGTGGATTCGCGCAGCGATCGCGAGCGTACGCAGCGCTTGGCCGCCTACTGGATGCGCGCCGCAGCAGAGCGAACCCAAAATGGACAGGAGGTGCGCTTCGCCTTCAATCTGTTCGGCGTCAGCCGCGCCGACGCAGAGCGCTTGCGTGAGCTGCAGCGCCGCTACTTCGCGGAGCTGCGGGCCATCGTGGCCGCCTCCGAGCCCACCGAAGTCGCCCTGGTCGCTCAGTTCTCGCTGCTCGAGCTGTGAGGGCCGGAGCAAAGTCTCCCGCGACTCACCCGATGAGCTTCAGCTCCGTCGGCGGCTGCATGGGGATGAAGCCCGGCTGCGCTTGGACCTGCTCGATCCAACGCAGGACCGCGGGGAACTCGGCGAGATCGATGCCGCATTCGTCACCGCGGTGCGTGTACGCGAAGAGGGCGATGTCGGCGACGGTGGCCTGGTTTCCGTGCAGAAAGGGGCTCGCGCCGAGTGCGCGGTCCATCACAGCGAGAGCCCGCCGACCACGCGGCAAGCGCCAGGCGAGCTCCGCTCGGCGCGGATGGTTCGGCGAGGTGTGGCGCAGCAGAAAGCGCGGCGTCGCGATGTAAGGCTCGTGGCTGTATTGCTCGAAGAAGAGCCAAGAGAGGATACGACTGCGGTCGTAGCCCGCGGCGGGGAGAAACGGCGAGCCCTCGGCCAGATGGCACAGGATCGCGTTCGACTCCGGCAGAACGCGCCCGTCGTCGAGCACGAGCGTGGGCACTTGGCCCATCGGATTGATGGCCAGGAAGGGTGGTTCCTGGCTCTCGCCGGAGAAGATGGCGACTTCGCGGCGCTCGAGCTCGATGCCGAGGAAGCTCGCCAAAAGGAGGATCTTGTAGCCATTGGCGGACTCGCTGTTGTCGTAGAGGAGCATGAGCGGATGCTGAAGGGCCGGTCGAAATCGCGCAACGTGACAATGGGATCGGCTAAGGCTTAGAAATACTAAGCCATGACCCGTCGCCTGCCTCCGCTCAACGCTCTGCTCGCGCTCGACGCCGTCCTCCGTCGCGGCAGCGTCAAGAAGGCCGCGCTCGAGCTCGGCGTCACGCCGGCGGCGGTGAGTCAGCATGTGAAGGCCTTGGAGGGGGTTTTGGGTACGGCGTTGCTCGTGCGGCATCCTCGCGGCGTCTCGCTCACCGCGGAAGGCGAACGGCTATTGCAGCCGCTCGCCAAAGGCTTCGATCAGCTGGAGGAAGCCGTCGTACCTTTCTCGCACCCCGGCCGCGCCGTCAGCGTGCTGCTCTCCACCCTTCCTTCGCTCGGTCGCGCCTGGCTCGTGCCATTGTTGCCGGACGTGCAGCGGCGGTTTCCTCAGATCAGCCTGACCGTGCGCACGGAAGCCAAGCTGGTCGACTTCGATCAGAGCGACGTCGGCCTCGCCATTCGCTACTGTGCTGCGCCGGAACGCGGCCTGATTTCTGCGCGCTTGTTCGGGGAAACGATCGCGCCCGTTTGCTCGCCGGCACTCGCCCACACAGCGGAAGCGCGGCGTGGGCTCGAGTCGCTCGTCAAGCTGCCCCTCCTCCACGACACCGACGCCTCTCGTCACGGCGGGCCGTTCGGTTGGGAGGATTGGGTGCCCCGTGCCGCGGTCGCCCAGCGCCCAGGCCTCCACTTCAGCGACGGCACGCTCCTGCTCGACGCCGCCGAAGCGGGCCTGGGCGTCGCGCTCGGACGCAGCCCGCTCGTCCACGGACGTTTGCTCAGTGGGCGACTCGCGCAGCCGCTCGCGGAACAGCGAGCCTCGACTCGCGCCTATTTCGTCGTCACCTCGCGGCGACAATATCGAAGGCCGGCGATCCGTGAGCTGTTCGATTGGTTTGCGGCACGCGCGCCCGAGTGGTCGGCCCGGTTCGATGAGCCGCTCGCCTGAGATCAACGCATCTTGGGCAGCTGCGACACGTGACGGCGGTAACGGAGTGAATCGAACCAGTCGGTCCTCCTGTGTCGCTTTTGGCCTGCGCTCCCTGCTGATCGCGGGGGTGCCACCCGGTTTAGGCCGCCCGCTGGTCGAGATTGGGCACCCCGCCTAGCCATTCGTCGAAGTGGTGGTCGAGCTCGACGGTGAGCTCGAACGACCCGAGCACACGATCCTCGCGTCCAAAGAGGCCGAACTGGCCACGGCCGTCGATCCGGTAACCCGTGACCTGGCTGCGCAGGATCGCCCTATCGCGCAGGCCGCAAATGATCAGGCGGTCGGGATGGAGGATCAGCCGAAAGCGCCGGGTGTGCAGGTAGAGGAGGTAGGCGCAGAGGAGCATGAGCCCGCCGCCGGCTCCCAATATTTCCCACGGCTTGGTCCGATCGCCGTCGAGTAGCGCCGAGCCGAGCAGGAACGACCCGACGAGGAGCAGCAGCGCCGCGCCGACGAAGCGTTCGACTCGCTTCGCCTTCGAGCGGACGTAGGTGCGCCCTCCGTCAGGACTAGACGCCCGTTTGAATCGTGTAGGTTCTGAATTGCTCATCGAGCTTCCAGCCGCCGGACTCGTACAGGCGTTGGGCGGTCAGGTTGGTGTGCATGGTCGTGAGCGCGAGGCGAACAGCGCCTTGCTCCCGGCCAAATTGCGCCGCTCGCTCGAGTAGGAGCCGACCGACACCGCGGCGACGATGCGAGGGTGCCACGTACAGATCGTTCAAGACGTAGATCCGCGCGGCCCGCGTCGAGGAGAAGCACGGATAGAGCTGGGTGAAGCCGACCGCCTCCGGGCCATCCTCGGCAACGAAGACGGTGGATTCATCCCGGCGCAGGCGCTCGTCCAGAAAGCGCTGGGCCAGATCGAAGTCCGACGGCTGCTCGTAGAACACGCGATAAGCGTCGAACAGGGGGGCGAGGACGGCCACATCCGCTGCGGTGGCCAGGCGAATCGTGATCGCGGAAGACATCTTACGAAACTTTGACGACGACCTTACCAGTCGCTCGACCCGACTCCGAGTAGGCCAGGGCCTCGTGCACTTGGTCGAGGGAGAAGACCCGGTCGACCAGCGGCTTGATGGCCCCACTCTCCACGAGCTGCGCGAGCTCGGTCAAGCGGGCTCCGTCCGGATGCATGAACAGGTAGTCGAAGCGCGCACCCCGCTTTCGTGCCGCCGCGGTCACTTTTCTGGACATCAGACCAATTGCAAAGACGACGAGCGGATTCATGCCCCACTGCCGGGCGAAAGTGGTCGAGGGCGTACTGCCGATGCTGACGACCACGCCGCCCGGCTTCACACAGGCAAACGACCGCACGAGAGTGTCGCCCCCCGCGCTGTCGAGCACCACGTCGCAGTCCTTGGCCACGTCTTCGAAGCGCGTCGTCCGGTAGTCGATCGCCACGTCTGCTCCCAGGCGCTGGACCAGAGCGATGTTGCGCGCACCCACGGTCGTTAGCACCGTCGCCCCGAGGTGCCGGGCAAGTTGGATCGCTACGCTGCCGACGCCGCCGCTGCCCGCGTGAATGAGCACCCGCTGTCCGGGCTCGAGTCGACCTCGCTCCACCAGCGCTTGCCAGGCGGTCAGGGCCACGAGCGGCAGCGAGGCCGCTTCTTCGAAGGTCGTGTTCGTTGGCCGGAGCGCAGCGTCGAGCTCTCGTACGGCGGCGTACTCGGCGAAGGCGCCAATGCGACTCTTGTCCAAGCGCGCGTAGACTTCGTCGCCCACCTTGAAGCGTTCCACTCGCTTTCCCACTTGGGTCACGACGCCCGCCAGGTCGTTCCCGAGGACCATCGGTAGGCGATACTTCAAGACCACCCTGACCTGTCCTTTGACGGTCTTCACATCCAGAGGATTCACGCTCGCAGCGCGGACCTCCACCAGGATGTCCGTGTCGGAGATGGTCGGGACAGGCACGTCCGTCAGACGGACGGCGCCGCCGTAGCGTTCCAATCGCGCAGCTTTCATCCGGCTCCTCCCCGCCACACTGTACGCCCTAATCGGACGCTTCTAGTAATCGTCCGTCCGCGTCGAAGGAGATCTTCTTCAAGAGCCGTCCTCGCGCGAGATAATAGGCCTCGTAGTACTTGTGGCCCGCTTCGTAGACGACTTCCGTGGCGATGTGGTCCGCGCCGGGGTCGAGCGACGTCACGAAGGCCTGCTGTTTGGGGGAGAGCTCGCTGAACGGGATGTCGAGCTCGACTTCGATGCCGCCGTCGTATTCGACCTCGAGCGTCAAGTTGGAGTCGCGCCAGTGGATGCGCGCGTCAGCCCCGTCCACGACGGGGCGATAGTCGATCGCGATCCTGTCGTCCCTGATCACTCTCGACACCGACGAGACGAACAGGGCAGCTCCTGAAACGACCATGGCGGCGTAGCCAATCTTCGCAAAGAGCGCGTGCGAGAGCCGTCCGAGCAATGGCTTGAGGAGCAGCGAGGATGCCACGGCCCCCGCCGCGACGACGAGGCCCGCCTGGACAGCCGCCACGTCCATCAGGCCCAGGCTGCCGTAGACGGCGAGTTTGGCCACGTGAATCAGGACTTCGTTCGTGGCGCGCGTCGCCACGATCTCCTGTTTGCTCAGGCCGTGGCGCAGATAGAAACGGTTGAAGAGAACCCCGACGGCGCCCGTGAGGCCCGACAGAAATCCGGCGGCTCCGCCGATCGCGACGATGGCCAGTCGGCTGTGCGCCGACTTCTGCGGCTCCTGCGGTCGACGCAAGAGCTCGGGCACGTTCGATAGCAACACGAGCGCCATCACGACCTGAACGTAGGCCGGGTTGAGAAACCTCAGGAGCAGCGCCCCAGCGATCGCCAGCGGCACCGCCGCGGGGACGAACCAAGCCGTGACGTCCCAGCGAATGCTGGTTCGGAAGACGGCGATGCGGGACACGGAGCTCGCCCCGGTGCCGATCGACAGCGCCGCGGGAACCGATGCCGGAGCCAGGACGGTGCCCAGCAGCGGTACGAGCAAGAGGCTGGCGCCGCCACCGGCCACGGCGCTGATGCCGAAGGCCAGGACGGCGGCGAAGAAGAGCCCGAACAGCACGGTCACCCAAGCAACGTGACGCTTGCCCAGCCGTCGAGCACGCACAGGACGGCGGGCAGGATGGCCAGGCTCCGTTTGCCGACGCTCAGGGCATGCAGCGCGTCGAACAGCTGCAAGAGCCCGTCGGCGGCGAGGACCCAGCCGAGCGGCTCCCGCCGACCCAATAGCCCGAGCGCGCAGAGTGCGACACCCAAGAGGACGCTGCGGCTCCCGACCATCAGGACGAGCGACCGTTCGCCCTCCGTGACGTCCACGGCGCGCAGCTTGTGCAGGAGCCACGGCACGGTGAAGAGAGCGAGCTGAAAACCTCGAAAGATGGCAAAGCCGAGCGCGATGCGGATGGCGAGCGCCATGAGGGACCTTAGCTCGCCTGGCGACCCAAAAACGACACCATCTCGCGCCGGCCGGCTTCTGCCTGAATCCGGGTCCCGGCGGGAAGATCGCCTGCGATCGGGCGTAGAAAGGGAGCCATGAAGGAATGGACGCGACGCTTCCGCGGACTGGGCGCAATGGGCCTCACCTGGGCAGTCGGTTGGGGCGCCATCGGTGGCCTTTTTGCACGATTGCCCGACGTCGATTCGGACCTTCCGCTCCCCCTGATGTTCGCTCCGCTCGGCTTGGCGACGGGCACCCTGTGTTCCGGCTTCCTCGTAGTCTTCGAGCGGCCCAGTGGCCTCGAGCGCGCGTCGATTTCGCGCCTTGCGGGGTGGGGCGCCGCGAGCGGTCTTTTGCTGTCTTCGCTCTTCGCCATCGGCGCGGCGCTTCGAGGTGCGGGCTCGTGGGACGAGTTTCTGCTGTTCGGTCCGCCGCTCACCACGGTGGGTGCCATCAGCGCCGCCTCTTGGCTCGGCCTCACGAGATGGGCCGAGCGGCGCGAGCATCGCGCGTAGGCTGGCGTTCACCGTCGCGCTGTCGCACTTCGACTCGCCGCGCGTGCGCGCCGAGCGCGCTTGCGACGATCCTTGCGAATCGCGAGCCACTGGACGAGGGCGGAGATGCCGATGCCGACCACGACCAGGCGGTAGGCGAGCACGAGCACCTGGGCGCGCGTATTGGCTGGCTGCAGAGTGGGCCTCAGCTTGACCACCTCCCAAGCGTCGATCGCCGGTAGAGCGTCGATGGTGTGCCAGGCGTACATGCGAATCAGAAGCTCGGTGAGCGGGAGCTTCGACTTCTCGGCGTAGTGGTAGGTGCAGATGCCGTGGGAGGCGAGCAGCTCCGAGATCGGTGCGAGGACCAGAATCGCAGCCAGGAGCGACGTGAAGAACAGGACCGTCATCGATTGCGCCGGAAACCGCTGCATCAGGCTGCCCTTGGCGTTCGGCGTCCTGGCCGGCGCGAGGTCTTTGGCCCAAGCCGGCGGATTCGGGCGTGTGCTCAGCAGCACCGCGACCCAGAGGACCACGATCGCCAAGAGCACCACGGAGCCAACGGCGATCCCGAGCAGCCAATGCATCTTGGTGGCGGAGGCGACGGCGAAATGTGCGCCGGAGACCAAGACCAACATCAGCCCGAGGACGGCGACGAACGCGACGAGCTGCAGGACCGCCCAGCGGGCGAGCTTCCAAAGAGCTTTCATGGCGCGGTCATGGGGCGGTGACTCGATAGGAGATCGTCGACACGTTGGTGTACGTCGGCAAGAAGAGCGCCGCACCCGCTGCACTGGTGCCTTCGAGGACGAACTCCACGCGCACGGCATCGTCGGACAGCAGCGTGATCGTCTGAGGCTGCAAGAACGGTGTCCACTCTCCACCCGGGGACTTGAGGGTCAGACATGTCTCCTCGGCCAGCCCGGAGGGAGTCGCCGTCACGCCGACCCCGACGAACTGATCGATCGTGACGTGCGTCACCAGCACCGGTTCCGTCTCGGGAAGCAGAATGGGGGCCGTACCGTCCGTGCCGATCCATTCCTGTGGATCGATCCAGCACCCAACCCGCGTGTAGGCGACGATCAGGTCTCCCGGGTCGGCCAGCGACAGGGACTGCACGGCCTGGCCGAGCGCGAGCGGAAAGGCGAGCGTCTCGTTGGCGATGTTCAGGCCCGGCGCCTCCGACGTGCCGAAGCCCGCTAGGTCGAAGGTGTAAAGCGTCCCGTCGTCGCTCTCGCTGCTCCCGCCGGTGCTGAGCGCGCCGCCGGTGCCGATCACGCCGCCGGTGCTGACGCTTCCACCGACGCCGACATTCCCGCCAGTACCCACGCTTCCGTCGGTGCCCACGCTTCCGCCGGTGCCCACGCTTCCGCCGGCGCTGCTCCCGCCAGTGCCCACCACACCTCCGGTGTCGTCGTTCGTCTGGTCGTGACCAGCCTCGCTACAGCCAAGCGCAGCCGCCATCAGCGCGATCGTGAGCGATTGCTTGGTCATGGCTTTGCCGAGCGTAGCAGGTTCGTAGGAACCTGCGTCTAGGGCGCACGCAATGGCCGCCCTCCACCGCGGGCTACGTCGGCTTGGATGGCGCCGATTTCCACGCGCCGTAGGAGGCCTTTACCAGGTGCGCGACGCCGGAGGCGACGGCAATTCCCACCAGCAGGGCGTTGACGACGGCAATCCAGAGCGAGTGAATGGCGTGGTACGGCGGCAGCTCCATCAGGGTGCCGATCGCGACCGCAGAGAGCGGAGCGAGGGCGACCCCGCCCACGAGCGCTCGAGGCCACAAGCGTTCGGAGGCCCGGCGGTGAAGGAAACGCTCGACCAGCAGGGCTTCACCGATGATGAAGGCGATCGTGAGAATCACGCTGTTGGTCGGATACTGGAAGTTCAGCCAAAGGTGCGCATCCTCGGGAGCATAGGCTTCTCGCTTGCCGCTCTGGATGATCACGAGCCAAGAAAGCCACGACGCGCAGCCGCCAATGATTGCACGGACCCCCCAGGTTCCGGCGATGGCCCACTTGCCTCGACCGCTCTCCGCCAATCGTTCCCTCGAGCGCATCCCATAGCACACCGGGCCTGGACGATGACACTGGCGCCGGGTTCTCCACCGATGGCGCGTGTTCCTTGCGGTGAGGGGGCGACCACGCCTAACTCGGACTGTCTCGTTTTCTGGGGTGGTTATGTCGATGGCTGTGTCACGTATCTTTATCGATGGTTTTGACAGGCGTCGCATGACACCTCTCGCTGGTCTCCTGCTGTGGCTGCTGGTGCAGGCGACGGGATGTGGCGGCGCTAGCGGTTCGGGCGCCAGCAGTGCCGCACCCCAGTCGGACCCCAACGCTGGAGTGCCCGAGTGGGTCATGACGGCGAAGGCGCAGACCGTCGACCTGCAGATGTCGCTTGGAACGGCTCAGGAGCGGGCGATCAGCGATTTGCGTTCCGCTGATCTTCCGGAGCGCCATCTGCCCGCGGAACAGCTGGCGACGGCTGCGCTGCAGAACCTCCGAGCAGGGCATGCGGCGGACGCGGCCGTGTGGCTCTCGCTGGGGTCCTATCGGTACCGCCAAGAATGGAGCCGGATCCTGCACGCGCCGGACGTTGGAGGTGCGAGCCCTGGCAGCCTGCCGGCGGCGTTCTACCAGCTCCGTAGTCGAGAACAGGACGTCTACGGGCGGATGAATTTCGACGCACAGCTGAGCGCGTTGGGGCAGGTCTTGCGGGGTGAGGAGCTGCCGAGCTGGGACCTTCGGGCGCGCCTGGTGGAGATGTTTCGCGATGAATCCGAGGATGCCGAGACTCTCGCGGAGGCCGTGCGACGAAAGCTGCGTGCTCGCGGCGAGCTGCCGCAGGACCTCGTCACCGCGACCGACCTGTCGAAGTCCTATTTGCAACACCTGCGCGCCGGCGCGCAAAGTCAGCGCGACCGGGTCTGGGCCGTGGGGGCACTCTCCGATACGCCGCTCGCGTCCTACGCGCTCGAAGCCCTGCGCTGGGGGTACGATGGCATAAGTCCCGGGTTTTGTAGCCGGATTGCTGGTCAGCTGAGCACGCGCACGACGGACGTCATCGCCTTTTTGGCCGACTCGAAGCCCGTGGCGCGCGAAGATGCCGCGGTCGTCCTGGGCATGAACCCGGACGCGGCGCATGTTCCTGAGCTCGAGCGGCGCTTGGCCACGGAGGAAGACGCGAGCGTGAAGTTGACCCTGGCTTACGCGCTGGCGCGCAATG
>Ga0164309_10001203_pt1 | contig 12894 bp, 11 predicted proteins | sample Whisoiple_247_MG_FD_109984 | JGI IMG/M metagenome (GOLD analysis project Ga0164309, IMG submission 109984) | Soil microbial communities amended with fresh organic matter from upstate New York, USA - Whitman soil sample_247_MG | ecosystem: Environmental > Terrestrial > Soil > Unclassified >... | reverse complement strand
CTCGTCGCCCTGCTCGACGTCATATGCACTCATCGGCGCCCTCCAGCCAGTCGCCGGGCGTTTTCCTCGTCTTCTGGCGAGACGCGGTTCGCACCCGTGACCACGTGATGGAGCAGACCAATGACCGCGAACGCACCCATTGCGGCGAGGCCGGCATACTTTGTCATGCCCTTCCACAATTCGACGATCGGGCTGATCCGCGGATCCTTCGGCAGGTTGGCGTAAAGTTCCGGCTTGTCCGCGTGCTGCAAAACATACATCACGTGGGTGCCGCCGACTCCGGGCGGATCGTACAGCCCGGCATTCGTGTAGCCGCGCGACTTGAGGTCCTTGATGCGGGCCTCAGCGTGCTTCTTCATCTCATCTTTGGTGCCGAACACGATCGCGTGCGTCGGGCACGACTTCGCACATGCAGGACCCTGGCCGACCGCGACACGATCGGAGCAGAGCGTGCACTTGTACGCCTTGTTGTCGACTTTCGAGATGCGCGGGATGTTGAACGGACATCCTTTGATGCAATAGCCGCAGCCGATGCATTTATCGTGGTCGAAATCCACGATGCCATTGGAATACTGGACAATGGCGCCCGGCGCCGGGCAGGCCTTCAGGCAGCCCGGATCCGCGCAATGCATGCAGCCGTCCTTGCGGATCAGCCATTCGAGGTTTTGGCTCTCCGGATTGACCCACTCGGTGTACCGCATGACCGTGAACGACGCGGGCGTCAGGTCGAGCGGGTTGTCGTAGACACCGTGGTTGTATCCGACCTCCTCGCGCATGTTATTCCATTCAAGGCACGCAACCTGGCATGCCTTGCAGCCGATGCATTTCGAGACGTCGATGAGCTTCGACACCGGCGTGAGCTGTTTCGCCGGCGGCGAGATATTCGACGCTGATCGCCTTACGAGATCGTCCTCGCCGAACGCCACTTTCACGTTCGTGGTGGGCGCAGGGGGAAGAACGTATTCGAAATTTGCCATCGTTCCCTCCTTCCTTATGCCACCGGCCCGGAAATGGGCTCGATATCGACCAGAAACGCCTTGTACTCAGGCGTCTCGATATTGGCGTCACCAACGTAGGGCGTCAGCGAATTGGGACCGAAGCCCTTCCTCGTCTCGCCCATGAATCCCCAGTGCAGCGGAATGCCGACGATATGGACCGCCTTGCCGTCGCACTTAAGGGGGACGATGCGTTTGGTGACGACCGCTTTTGCTTTCACCGATCCACGCTTTGACCACACGCGGACCCAGCCGCCTGACTTGATGCCCTTTTCCTTTGCGAGCTCTTCGCCAATTTCGACGAAGAACTCCGGCTGCATCACGGCGTTTGGCTGAGAGTGTTTGGTCCAGAAGTGGAAGTGCTCGGTGAGACGGTAGGAGGTCGCCGCGTACGGGAACTCCTTTGCATCGCCGAACTGCTCCATGTCGCCCTTGAACACGCGAGCGACGGGATTTCCGCGCACCTTCGGCGCCACAGGATTGGCGATCGGTGCCTCGAACGGTTCATAGTGAACGGGGAACGGCCCGTCACGCATGAGACCGCGCGTGAAGAGACGTGCGGTGCCTTCAGGATTCATGATGAAGGGTTGCACGTCGCCCGGTTTGGCCGTCGGCGCAATGTCGGGCACGTCGTAGCCCGTCCATTTTGCCCCGTCCCACCAAATCAACTTGCGGGTCGGATCCCACGGTTGTCCGGTCACATCCGCGGACGCGCGGTTGTACAGGATGCGGCGATTGGCCGGCCACGAGAATGCCCACTTGGAGAAGGCACCCGTGTCGTCCGGATCGCTGTTGTCGCGGCGGGCCATCTGATTGCCCGCCTCGGTGTAGCACCCGGTGTAAATCCAGCAGCCCGCGGCAGTCGAGCCGTCGTCGCGAAGCGCGGCGAAAGCCTGGACCTGCTTGCCTTTCTGCAGGAGCATTTTTGTCGGATCGTTCGGATCGGGTACGTCGGCGAGGACGTAACCGTTGATCTCCTTGGCGATCTCATCGGGCGTCGGTTCGTTGGGATCCTTGTAGGCCCAAACGAGCTTGGTGATCGGCTCGGGAGTCGGGCCACCCTCCTTCTCGTACAGCGCCTTCAGCCGCAACCAGATCTGCGACATGATCCAGACGTCGCTCTTCGCCTCGCCTGGCGGGGTGCCGCCAGCCCAGTGCCATTGCAGCCAACGGCCTGAATTAACGAGCGCGCCGGTATCTTCCGCAAAGCACGTTGTCGGAAGCTCGATCACCTCCGTGTTGATCTTCGCGGTCTCGACGTCGTTGTGCTCACCGTGATTTTGCCAGAACCGTGCAGTCTCGGTCTGCAACGGATCCATGACGACGAGGAATTTGAGTTTTGTCAGAGCCGCGGTGAGTTTCTTGCGGTTCGGGAACGACAGCAGCGGATTGAAGCCCTGGCAAAAGTAACCGTTGATTTTGCCCTGGTGCATCATGTCGAACACGCGCAGGACGTCGTAGCCCGGCACGTCGAGCTTGGGCAGGTAGTCATATGCCCAGTTGTTTTCCGCCGTCGCTGCGCTGCCCCACATCGACTTCTGGAAGCTGACGAAGAACTTCTTGTAGTTCTGCCAGAAGCTCATCTGGTTCGGCCGCAACGGCTTGAAGCCGCGGGTCGACATATAGCTGTCGAGAGTCGGTTCCCGTTCCGTCGGAATCGTCAGATAGCCGGGGATCAGGTTGGACATGAGCCCGAGGTCGGTCAGCCCCTGAATGTTGGAGTGACCGCGCAACGCGTTCATGCCGCCGCCGCGCACGCCGATGTTGCCCAGAATGAGCTGAAGCATCGCCATGGCGCGGATGTTCTGCGAGCCCTTCGAGTGCTGCGTCCATCCGAGCGCATACATCGACGTCATCGTCTTGGTCTTCGAGGAGCACTCGCTGACCATCTGCGCGACCTTAAGGAACTTATCCTTCGGCGTCCCGCAGATACGCTCGACCATTTCCGGCGTGTAGATCGATACGTGGGCCTTGAGCAGGTTCCACACGCAGCGTGGATTTTGCAGCGTATCGTCGGCGACGACGAAACCATCCGCACCTAATTCGTAGTCCCAGGTCGAACGATTGTAGTCACGCCGCGCTTCGTCGTACCCGGTGAACAGGCCGTCCTGGTAGGTGAAGCCGTCCTTGACGATGTAAGTCGCGTTCGTGAACGCCTTCGTGTAATCCCACTGCACCTTGTCGTTGGTGATGCAATAGTTGATCAGGCCGAGCAGGAACGCGATGTCCGTGCCCTGTCTGATCGGCGCGTAAAAATCTGCAACCGCCGCTGAGCGCGTAAAGCGCGGATCGACGACGATGAGCTTGGTGCCGCGGTTGGCTTTTGCCTCCGTGACCCATTTGAATCCGCATGGATGCGCCTCTGCGGCGTTCCCACCCATGATGACGACGAGATCCGTGTTCTTGATATCAGTCCACGAATTCGTCATCGCACCGCGACCGAATGTTGGGGCCAGACTGGCCACCGTCGGTCCGTGTCAAACTCTCGCTTGGTTATCGAACGCCAGCATTCCGGCGCTGCGTACGACCTTGTACGTAACGAACGCCGTCTCGTTTGTGGTCGCCGAAGCCGCCAGGAATCCGGTGGTCAGCCAACGGTTGACCGTGACACCGTCGTTGTTCTTGGCGACGAAATTCTTGTCCCGGTCGTCTTTGAGCAGCCGCGCGACGCGATCAAGCGCAGCATCCCACGACACTCGCTCGAACGTATCCGAACCGGCCTTGCGAATTTGCGGGTAGAGGGTGCGCGTTTTCGCGTGCACCATGTCGAGCAATCCCGCGCCCTTGGGGCACAAGGTGCCGCGATTGGTCGGGTGATCGGGATCACCCTCGATGTGCACGATTTCGGCTTTCTCGCCTTTCTTGAGATCGCCTTTGGAATACATAATGATTCCGCAGGCGACTGAACAATATGTACAGGTGTTGCGAGTCTCGGTCAGGTTCGCGAGTTTCCACGGACGAATGGAAGTCGCGAGCGCTTCTTCAATATCCCCGAAGCCAAGTGCACCGAGTGTCGTGCCCGCAATACCCACGCTTGCGCCTTTCATAAATTGGCGCCGCGAGAGTTCCATGTTCATTGATTGCGCTCCTCTGAGAGCTGCTTGCCCCCAACGGGGGACTTTTCGGGCGGATGACAACCCTCCGGTTGTATCCGTCACGCGCGATGTCGCGCATGTATGAAAGCTATTTTTGAATAGTTACAGAGTCAAACTGATGTCAAAAATGCCGCACGAGAATCGTTAGCGCAAACAAAGTCATAGCTTTTGGCTATGGCGGCCGCACGGCGTTTTGATACCTCTGCAAAAATTTTCATCACTCTTTCTTCATCGGCCGTTGCCAGACGCATCAAGCCATCGCAAGATCAATTCGTGGCTGATGAGTTCGCTCCCGAGTCTCGGGGCACATTTTTAGTAGCCTTGCCGGCAACTCGCATTCGCGCAGCCTCGCTGCGATTGCAGTCACACAGCAACGAATCAACTCACACGAGCATTCACCGTGGCTGCCACGCCGCAGTGGCATTCGATACGACGTAAACGGCGCGCATCAAACAAAGGGGCAAATAAATGCAGTTCGATCGGCGAACCTTCTTGCAAGGCACCGCAGCGATTCCATTGGCGGTGGCGATGCCGCACTGGGCCATGGCGTCGGGTGCGTTCAACCCGCAGCCGGGAGCGTGGCGGACATTCCAGGTCGTCACGCGGCTGGAAATCGCGAACCCCGAAGGGAAAACGCAGGCCTGGGTACCCGTACCAGCCGTCAACGAGGCTGAATGGTTCAAGTCATTGGGCAGCGAATGGGCCGGCAACGGCAAGGCCGAACTCGTGCGCGATCCGAAATACGGGTCCGAGCTCGTACACGTCCAATGGAAGGAAGGCGAAGCAAGACCAGTCATCGAAGTCACCAGCAGAATTTCAACGCGCGATCGCGCCGTCGATTTTCTACAGCCCGGCAACACCGCAGCACTTTCGGCCGCCGACCGCGCCAAATATACCGCGGGGACCGAACTGATTCCGGTCGACGGAATCGTCAAGGAAACTTCGGACAAAATCACCGCCGGCACCTCGACGGAGTTTGAAAAGGCGCGCGCCATTTACGAATGGGTGGTCACCAACACATACCGTGACGGCAAAGTCCCCGGCTGCGGCATTGGTGACATCGCCCTGATGCTCAAGATGGGCAAGCTCAGCGGCAAATGCGCCGACATCAATGCTCTGTATGTTGGTCTCGTGCGTGCCGCCGGCATCCCTGCCCGCGACGTTTATGGGATCCGCGTCGCGCCGTCGAAGTTCGGATACAAGAGCCTGGGCGCCGGGTCGGAGACCATCACAAAGGCGCAGCACTGCCGCGCGGAAACCTTCATTGCCGGACACGGATGGATCGCAACCGATCCCGCCGACGTGCGCAAGGTCGTGCTCGAAGAGCCGCCGGGCAATCTCGCGATCAATGACGCGAAAGTAGCCGATGCGCGCAAAGCCCTTTTTGGCGGGTGGGAAGGCAACTGGCTCGCCTATAACTTCGCCCACGACGTCGCGCTGCCGGGATCGAGCGGAGCCAAACTTGGATTCCTGATGTATCCGCAAGCCGAATGTGGTCCGCACCGGCTCGATTGCCTCGATCCCGACACGTTCAAATATACGATCACGTCGAAGGAAATTACCTCAGCCTGAGACGTGCGATGGTTGCCGATGTGATGGCGACGAACGAGACGACGCTCGATCTGCGCGGGTTGCGATGTCCGCAACCCGTGCTGCGGGCGAAAAAAGCGCTGCGCAACGTCGCGGTCGGCGGCACGCTCGTCATGGAATGCACTGATCCGCTGACCATGATCGACGTGCCGCACTTCTGCAACCAAACAGGCCACACCCTGAGCGCGCAGGAGCGCCAGGGCGAAGTCTTCATCTTCAGGATCGTTAAGCAGCGCTGACACATGCAGCCGATCTACCTCGACTACAACGCGACCACGCCCGTTGATCCCGCCGTGGTCGACGCGATGCTGCCTTACCTGCGTGCCGAGTTCGGCAATCCGTCATCGGCCCATGCTTTGGGCCGGCGCGCGCACGACGCAATCGAAAAGGCACGGAACGAAGTCGCCACCCTGATCGGCGCCTCGCCTGACGAGATCATATTTACGAGCGGCGGAACCGAAGCGAGCAACATTGCCATTCGCGGCGGCGCGACGACGAGGCCTCGGCGACGCACGGTGGTGACCACGAATATCGAGCATCCGGCGACCGATGCCTGTTGCGCGCTGCTCAAGCGCGGCGGCCATCCTGTCAGGCGTGTTGCGACGAAACCCGATGGCCGGATCGATCCTGCCGCCGCCAAGGCTGCCGTTCGCAAGGACACGGCGCTGGTCACGATCATTCACGCCCAAAACGAGATCGGCACACTGCAGCCCGTCGCCGAAGTCGCACGGCACGCGCGAGCCGTTGGTGCGCTGGTCCACGCCGATGCGGCACAATCGATCGGCAAGGTGGCCGTCGACGTCGATGCGCTTGGCGTCGATATGTTGTCGATCGCCGGCCACAAGGTTTACGCGCCAAAGGGAATTGGTGCTCTTTATGTACGTAACGGAGTCACACTGCCGCCTTTGCTCGTCGGCGCAGGTCAGGAACATGGCCGCCGTCCCGGCACGGAAAACGTGGCCTATTCCGTCGGTCTCGGAGAGGCCTGCAGGCTCGCGCGCACGGCGCTCGAAAAATCCCCGCAGATTGGCGCGGTCGCCGATCATCTGTTGCGGCAGCTTGAGCAAGCCGTCCCGGGCATCGTTCTGGTTGGACATCCGACCGAACGCCTGCCGAATACGCTCAATGTTCTGTTTCCGGGCGTTTCCGGCCGCAGGCTTTTGCAAATCTGTCCCGATGTGCTCGCCTCGAATGGCTCGGCCTGCCATGCCGACAACGAAGAGCCGTCGGCGATCCTGCTGGCGCTCGGCATCCCGCCGGATCAGGCGCTCGGCACCGTGCGGCTGTCGGTCGGACGCACAACAACCATTGAAGATGCAACCACTGCGGCGGCGCGGCTGGCCGAAGGCTGGCGGTCCCTGCAGCAGTCGGAGCCCGTACGCGTGTTAAGGAGAGCCCGTCGATGAACATTCAGCAGCAGATTCGCCTGAGCCACCTCTCCCATGGCGGCGGATGCGGATGCAAGCTCGCGCCGTCGGTGCTGCAGCAGCTACTGTCGAGCCAGCCGACTGCCACACCTTACAAGCAGCTCCTGGTCGGGCTCGAGACGGGTGACGATGCCGCGGTCTGGCAGCTCGACAACGGCACCTGCGTTATCGCCACCACCGACTTTTTCATGCCGATGGTCGACGATCCGCATGATTTCGGGCGCATCGCCGCGACCAATGCCATTTCGGATGTCTATGCGATGGGCGGCACACCGATCATGGCGCTGGCGATCCTCGGCATGCCGGTCGACAAGATCCCACCGGAAATGGTGCGCCGCATACTCGAGGGCGGCGCTGCCGTGTGCGCCACGGCGGGCATTCCCGTCGCCGGCGGCCATTCCATCGATTCCCCCGAGCCGATCTACGGCCTTGCCGTGATCGGCACCGCGCCGAAGGCGAATATTCGCCGCAACAGCGATGCCCAGGCGGGTGACAAGCTCATCCTCACCAAGGCGCTCGGTGTCGGCATTTATTCTGCGGCCTTCAAGAAGGGCGCGCTATCACGCGAGGCCTATGATGAATTCATGGCGAGCACGACGCTGCTCAACCGGATCGGCGCCCGCCTTGGCGAAGATCCCGCCGTGCATGCGATCACGGATGTCACAGGCTTCGGCCTGCTCGGTCACGCCCTCGAAATGGCGCGCGGCTCGAGCAAAACCGTAACGATCGATGCAAAGCGCTTGCCTTATCTGAAAGATGCCATGACGCTCGCGCAAGGCGGCTTCATCACCGGCGCCTCGGGTCGAAACTGGAAAAGCTACGATACGAGCGTGGAGCTTCCGGCAGGCACGCCGGAATGGCAGCGGCAGTTGTTCTGCGACCCGCAAACGTCGGGCGGACTTCTTGTCGCATGCGATCCCTCTCGCGCCGACGAACTGCTCAAGACAATAATTGCAGCGGGTTACCCTGCGGCCCGAATCGTCGGGCACGTTACAGAGGGCAAGGCGCGTGTCCTTGTGGAAAGCGCTTAGGGTTGTTCCTTGGGACGTTTGGGTTGCGAGCTCGCTTGCCGCCGCGGTGCTTATTGCGGTTTCCGGTTTTGCACTGCCGATCTTCAGCGCGATTTACTTCAGTATCTGCATCTACGTCACGCTTGAGACCATCGCGCAAGCACTGGACGACTGATCAACGCTTGACGGTGTTTCGGATTTCCTCATCTGACGGAAATCGACCGCTTGCCTTTTTCGAATAGGCAACCCGGCCATCGACCTTGATTTCAAAGACGCCACCGCTCGACCGGCGCAGATTGACCTGTGCCGACGGCTGCAATCCCAGGATCATGTCCCGCGCCGCACGGGCGCGCGGCTCGTAGCCTCATTGGCCGCAGTATTCGATCTCGATTTTCATGGATCAGCTCGCGGATAAAAGTGGATGGACGCTATGACACTATATCTGGGCAACCTTTCGATGGAACTCAATCCGGCGTGAGCAAGGATATGCCGAGCTTCGCCCGGCGGCGCAGCCATGTGGTGGCGCGATATTTCGGATCGTGCGTGATCGCATGCATGCCATCGAGGACGGTCAGCACACGCGCTCCGCCGAGCGCGTCACCGAAGGCCAAAGGTCCTTTCGGATAATTCAGCCCCAGTTCGACCGCGGTATCGATATCGGCCGGCGCGGCGATGCGCAGCTCGGCGATGCGGGTTCCGATGTTGACGATCATGGCCAGCATGCGCTGGACAACAAAACCCGGGCTGTCGTTGATCACAGTCACCGGCGTTTTCTCGCCCGACAACGCGGCGACCGCGGCGCCGAGCGTATGGGCGCTCGTGAGCGGCGTTTTCATCACCGTACGCCGTCCCTGGAAAGCGCCAAACATATCGACGGCAACCGTTCGCGCCGGGTCGAGGTTAAGGCGAACGCAGGCGCTCGACGCGTCTTCGCCCAACGGCGTGACAAAGCACGGTCCGTTCGACAGCGGGTTGCCGCCGAGCATCGCCTGCATGCCTGACTCGCTCAGCCAGTTTGCAAGCTCACGACCGCCTTCTTCATCGGCGACCCAGGCCGACCCAGGCTTTGACTGCGGTGATACCGCAACCGTCGGCTGGCCGGACGCCTCCGCCTTGTCATAGTTATAGAAGCCGCGGCGCGTCTTGCGGCCAAGGAGCCCGCCGGCGACGCGGACCGCCATGTTTGCCGAGGGCTGATACATCGGGTCGTCGAAATATTGCTCGAAGATGCTCACCATGTCGGCGTGAGCAACGTCACCACCGACAAGATCGAGCAATTCGAACGGACCCATCCGGAATCCGGCCGCCTCCTTCATCAGCAGGTCGACCTCGCGCGGGCTGGCAATGCCTTGCGAAACAATGCGCAAAGCCTCCGGTCCGTAGGCCCGACCGGCGTGATTGACGATGAACCCGGGCGTATCGGCGGCAATGACAGGATGCTTGTTGATGCGCTTCACGAAGCCAACAAGCGCCGCAATCAATGCCGGATCACCGCGCAGGCCGCCGATCACCTCGACAAGACGCATCAACGGCGGCGGGTTGAAGAAGTGCAAACCGCCGACGCACTCCGACCTTTCGCAACCGGCCGCAACCTCGGTCACCGACAGCGAAGATGTGTTGGTGGCGAGCACGCACTCTGGCGACACGCGCTTTTCCAGTTCGCGGAACAGCGTTCGTTTGGCGCCAAGGTCTTCGACGATGGCCTCGATGACGATACCGGCTCCCTTTGCGTCATCGAGCGAATTGATCGGCTTCAGATGGTCCAGCACATCTTTTTTGGCCGCGGCCGTCATGCGTTGCTTGGCCACCAGACCCTCGAGGCCTTTATCGACCGCAGCGATCGCTTCTTTCACCGCCCCGTCACGGGAATCGAACAGCAGCGTGGTGATGCCGGCTTGCGCGCAGACCTGCGCAATGCCGCGGCCCATGGTGCCGGCACCGAATACGGCAACGGTCAGATCAGGCTTTGAAAGATCGAACGCCACGCGTCACTGTCCTTCGAACTTCGGCTTACGTTTTTCCATGAACGCGCGCATTCCTTCCTTCTGATCGCGCGTGGCAAACTGCAACTGGAAGGCCTTGCGCTCGAGCATCAGCGCCGTATCGAGCGGCGCGTTCACGCCGGCATTGATGATTTCCTTGATCTGCATGATCGAGATCGGCGGCATGGCGGCAATCTCGCGCGCAATCTCGATCGCACGTGGTAGTGCCTGGCCGGTCGGCGCGACCTCGCTGATCACGCCCATGCTCAGGGCTTCGGCCGCGCTGAACATCCGACCGGTCATGATCAGCAGCATTGCCCTTTGCCGGCCGACGAGCCGGGCGAGCTTCTGCGTGCCGCCACCGCCCGGCAGGATCCCGACTTTCACTTCGGGCAGGCCAAGCTTTGCCCCCTCGCCTGCGATAATAATGTCGGCACACAAAGCGAGTTCGAGGCCTCCGCCGAGCGCGAATCCTTCGACGGCCGCGATCACCGGCTTGGGGCAGTCCATGATCGCGCGCCAGTATTTCTGGACGTTGCGCGACATGACCTCGACCGGGCCTGCCTCCGCCATTTCGCCGATATCGGCGCCGGCGGCAAAAGCAATGTCCGATCCCGTCACGATGACGCAACGCACTTTGTTGTCGGCGCCGCAGCGGGTGATCTCGTCGGCCAATCGCACGCGCACCTCGAGATTGAGCGCATTGCGCACCTGGGGCCGATTGATCCTGAAGACGACGATGTCCCCAGTCGGGTGCTCAACGAGGAGGGCGTCCGTGGCGGCCATGAAATCGGTCCAGTCGAATTGGGCGAGAGTCCAGGAAACAGACGCCAGCTATTTGGCGCCCGGGTTTACGACGGCAAGGGCGTCGACGACACCGGCCCCGACTTCGTTGCGCGACCCGGGAACGCGATGGGCGGACCGGACGAGATTGCCGCGCACTTGCGCCGGAGTGAGTTTCGGTTTCGTCGCCAGCAGCAGTGCCGCAACCCCGCTGACATGGGCCGCGGCAACTGATGTCCCTGAGGTTATCTGATATTTGCCATCCGGTGCAGCGGCGAGAATTTCCACCCCCGGCGCGGCAACGGCGACCTGCGGGCCGCGGTTGGCCTGGGGCATCAGTTTGTCGTCGGCGTCGGTTGCGGTCACGCCGATTACGCCGGCGTCCGCGCCCGGATAGAGCGGCGGCGACTTCGGACCGGCATTGCCGACGGCGGCGATCAGCACGATCCCTCGCCCGTTCGCAATGGCGAGCATCTGCCGCAACATCGGGTCGGCAGGTCCGGCAAAGCTCATATTGATGATGCGCGCGTTTTTCGCCGCGGCCCAATCGATGCCTTTGAGGATATTGAAGGTCGTGCTTTGCGCGCTCTCTCCTGCGCCGGAGAAAGCGCGCACGGCGAGAAGTCTGACTTTCGGCGCGACGCCGACCAGCTTGCTGTTTGCGGCAATCGCGCCGGCGATCGCCGTGCCATGCGCGTGCGGCGGGGTCGGCGTTCCAAGTGCGTCGAATTCATCGGCTATGGCACCGACAAGATCGGGATGATTTTTGTCGATCCTTGAATCGATGACTGCGACCAGTACGTCGTCGCCGCGGTTGATCCGATGCGCTTCGACCAGATGCAATTTGCGTACGACATATTGCGCGGAAGCATCTGCCGCGGGTGGATCCTGGCGAGCCGGTTGCTGTGCCTGCACACCGACATAGACGAAATTGACCTGCGCGGCGGCAACGCCGGGGAAATCGCGCGCGATGAGATTGAGCGTCTGCACCGCCGATCGCCCGCCGTCGATCCGGTAACGTCCGACGGTCTGGCCGGTGAGCGCGAAAGTCTGTGACTCCAGAAGCGTCAGGTTCAGCCGTTCCGTGATCAACGCGCGGGTGCGCTCGGATGTACCGGGCGCGAACCGCAGCAGAACTTCATTGGTGATAAACCGCGTTTCGCCCGAGGGTGGAATGTTGATGTTGTTGTTGCGCCCGCTGGTGACCCGCTTCGGTTTGCGCGGCTCACGTGGCGGCTGGTTGTTGGTGCTGGTAGTGGTGGTGACCGTGGCCGTCGGCGGAAACATGGCATCGGCCAGAAGCCAGCCCACGGGGCCCAGCATGCAGCCCAACGTCAGGTGATAGGCCTCTGCGATCGTCAGCTCGCGGCCGAGGACCACCGTCGCGATCATCGGCGACACCGCCGCGCAGGCGATCGAGCCGATGACGAAGCCGCCGAGTGGTGTGATTGGACCGCCACGATTGATGACGGGCGGAGGAGCGTTTGTCGCCTGGCTGAATGCCGGCGAGTGCGCGCCAATCATCACCACGGCGGCAAGCACCGCGGCCTTTGCGAACGCTCGCATTATGCCCCTCAGCCTCCCGAATATTCGGGCCCAGGTATTCTACATAGCCATAAGTCGGGCACCATGCCCGCAAGGTTCATTGGAAAAGCCTGGGGAAGCTTGCGAAATTTCGCTAATGTGGCCGCGTAACCACTGCATCGATCAGTTTGCGGCACTCGACGAGGTCGTGCAGGGCGGTGTGCAGCTTGTGCAGATCCTCACGCGCAAGGCCATTGCCGCCAACAGCGGGCGCTGCTTGCGGAGACTCTGCCATCGCCGGTTCGGATGAAGTAACGCCATGGATCGCGCGATCAGCCGGATCGACGCGCGGAACGGGCGCGCTGGTCATCGGGGGCTCGACGCGAGCGGCGGCATCATCATGCCTCTCACCGAGGTCACGTCCAATGAGCGAAGAAATGCGGCCGCGCAACCCACGGTCTTCGTCCGGCTCGATATCGTCGGCGGCG
>Ga0164309_10001202_pt1 | contig 12906 bp, 14 predicted proteins | sample Whisoiple_247_MG_FD_109984 | JGI IMG/M metagenome (GOLD analysis project Ga0164309, IMG submission 109984) | Soil microbial communities amended with fresh organic matter from upstate New York, USA - Whitman soil sample_247_MG | ecosystem: Environmental > Terrestrial > Soil > Unclassified >... | reverse complement strand
TTTACCATCGACCGGCTGGAAACCAATCCGCGCTTTGCCGCGATCAGCCGGCCCGCCAACGCCGCCATCCTGGTGCGGCTGCACATCGATATGGAAGACCGCGGCGGCAATATCGAGCTGCTGTTGCCCTATGCGACCATCGAACCGATCCGCAGCGTGCTGCTGCAGATGTTCATGGGCGAGAAATTCGGCCGCGACCCGATCTGGGAAGGTCATTTCGCCACCGAAATGGCGCAGGCGGAGATCTCGGTCGACGCCGTGCTCTACGAAGCCAATATTCCGCTCAAGCAATTGATGCTGCTCAAGGTCGGCGACACCTTGCCGCTGGAGATGCGCGCCGACGCACTGGTGGCGGTGCGCTGCGGCAACGTCACCCTGACCGAGGGGCGCATGGGCCGGGTCGGCGATCGCGTCGCTATTCGCGTCACTAAGCAACTGCGCAAGCCGAACACCACGTTGGCGATGTTCGAGAAGGCCGACGAGCAAACCAAGATGATGGAGGCCCAATGAGTCATTCATTAGGAATCGCGATCGAGAGCCTAGTGGCGTTTCTGCTATTGGTCACAATCGGCTATTGCATGTTGCTGAATTCGAGGTTGAAACGCCTGAAGGCCGACGAAAGCTCGCTGAAAGCGACGATCGCGGAATTGATCACGGCGACCGAAATCGCCGAACGCGCCATCGGCGGTCTCAAGCTCACGGTCCGTGACGTCAACGAGAATCTCAACGCGCAATTGACTGCCGCGGGCCAGATCTCGATACAGCTCAAGAAGCAGCTTGCCGAAGGCGACATGGTGGTACGGCGGCTATCCAAGATCGCCAGCGCCGCGCGTCCTTCGTCCGCGGTGCCAGCGCCCGAGCCAGCACCCATGGTCTCGAGCGCCAGGGCGATCGCCCAGGCAGCGCAGGAGTTCTCCGAGCGCAGAAGGTCCAACGGCCTCGCCGCATGAAATCGCTTCGCGACATCCGGATCCTTCCCGTCGTCGTGGTGGCGATCTTCTGCTTTGCAGTTCTGAAGATCGCAGGCCTCGTGCTCGATGGCGGCTACGTGTTCGATTACGATCCGCATTCGACCAGGGCGTCCTGGGCGCAGGAAACCCTGCACTTCCCGACCGGCAGGCGCGATGCCGGCGATATCACCGGATCGGTCGACGAAAAGAAAAAGGAAGAAGACAAAAAGGACGACAAGCCCAAGGAAGACAAGGAGGAAGCGCCGAAGCCCGAAGCCCCCGCCGCCGAAGCGGTAAGGCCCGATGGAACCGTGCTGTATCCTGCCCAGGGCCAGCCCGTATCGGCGTCGGAACGCGCGGTGCTGGAGCGGTTGCAGGCGCGGCGGCAGGAACTGGAAGCGCGCGCCCGCGAGATCGATATTCGCGAGAGCCTGCTCAAGGCCGCGGAGAAGAAGGTTGAAACGAAAGTCGAGGAATTGAAGGGCGTCGAGTCCCGGATTTCGACCGCGACCGAGCAGAAAACCGAAACGGATGCAGCACGTTTCAAGGGTATTATCACCATGTACGAGAGCATGAAGCCAAAGGACGCCGCCAAGGTGTTCGACCGGCTGGAAATGCCGGTGCTGTACCAGATCGCCTCGCAGATCGCGCCGCGCAAGATGTCCGACATCCTGGGCCTGATGTCGCCGGAAGCGGCCGAGCGACTGACCAGCGAAATGGCGCGCCGGGCCGGCTCCGACAAATCCGCTTCCGTCGACGTGCTTCCCAAGATCGAAGGCAAGATGCTGCCGCAGAAGCCCAATTAGCCGGGATAATTAATAAGTCCTTAAATCGCTAATTCTAGATTCAGGTGCGCGGGCGAGGGCGCTCCGCTGCCGACCGGGCCGCTGAACAGATCCCAGAGCAAGACGCGGAAAAATGGATACCGGTTTTTCCGGAAACGTCTGCTCAAGCAAAAAGGAAAGGGCGGGATGATGATTCGAAGCGAAGTCATCGCGCTCTAGCGACAATGGCGCGAATGGCTGCCGCTGGATTTTGGTTGCTCTTGCGCGCATCGGCGCGAAGCGTCCGGTGCTGGCTGGACGCAGCGTCATGCCTTGCCGCGGTATTGATCCTGATCGGATCGACCGCCTCCGGGCGTTGCGAGACCGATCCGGTCAAGGGCGAGACGACGTTTTCGGCCGCCGGCGGCTACGCCCGGCTGGTGCTCAAGCTCGCCGACGAAATCGATTCCGAGGTGACCGTGGCCGGCAGCATCCTGGTCATCCGCTTCAAGCAGCCCGTTGATATTCCGGTTGATGAGATCGCGGAAGCGGCGCCCGATTATATCGGCTCGGCGCGGCGCGATCCCGACGGCATGGCGATCCGGCTGTCGCTGTCACGCCGGGTCACCGTCAACACCATGACGGCGGGCGAGCGGATCTTCGTCGATCTGTTGCCCGATAGCTGGTCCGGCGCGCCGCCGAGCCTCCCGGCCGACGTGATCAAGGAACTGGCAGAGCGGGCGCGGGCGGCCGAGCGCGCCTTGCGTGTCCGGCGCGCCGCCGATGCTGCGAAGAAGCGACCTCCGATTCGCGTTCGCGCATTGGTGCAGCCGACCTTCGTTCGCTTCGTGTTCGAAATGCCCGATGGCGTCAGCGTCTCGTCGGTCCTGAACGAGCAGAAGCTCACGTTGTTCTTCAATGCCGCGCTCAATTTCGACCTTGCCGACGCCAAGATAGCGGCACCCGCGAACGTCGCTGCGATCGGCCAGAAGATCATGGGCGAGCAGTCCGCCGTGGAAATCGCGCTGATCGGCGATGTCGACGTCCATTCCTTCCGCGAGGACAGGAACTACAATGTCGATGTGGCATTCCAGCCGGCGGAAAAGCCGGCCGCGCAATTGCCGGCCGCGGCGATCGCTCCGCCAGTGGCTCCGCCGGGGCTGGCGGCCGTAACCCCGGTCGAACCGGTGATGGCAGAACCGGTAGCTGCCGCACCAGCGCCAGCAAACGCCGCGCTGGCCAAATCGACTGCAAGTGAAGCCGCTTCAACGAGCGCGCCGGCCGCACCGGAGAAGCCCGCCGCCGAAGCGCCGCCTCAGCAGTCATCGAGCGAAGCCGCGCCGTCCGTGCCAGAGGACCCTATCCGGAAAGCTGCTGGCGACGCCAGGCCCGCGACAAAGCTCGAGAACAAGCCGGAGGTGAAGACGGATGCGGTGCCACCGCCCGTGATGCCATCCGCGACGCAGCCCACACCCGGAACGCCGAAGCCCGAACCGACAAAGGCAACTGCCGATGTGCCCGCGCCCGAACCGATACCCGGCGACAATGCGGCAACGGTGAGCGCGATCCGCGACAGCGAAGGTCTGCATGTGCGATTCTCCTTCGCCGCCGTGACGCCGGCCGCCTTGTTCCGCCGCGCCGATACCGTGTGGCTGGCATTCGATACCACGAAGCCGCTCGACATCGCGCCGATCCGCGCCAATGGCGGCGCCATCATCGCGGAGGTGAAGCCGTTTCCGCTGGACAACGGGCAGGCGATCCGCATCCGGCTCAACCGGCCGCAAATGCCGTCGTTGACCAGCGACAATGTCGACGGCAACGCCGACTGGATCCTCACCTTTGCCGAAACGATGGCGACGCCGACGCAACCCTTGACGGCGAGCCGGAACATCACCGATCCCGCGCTTGCCAACGTCACGGTGGCGCTGGCGAAGCCCGGACAACTGCACCGTCTTCGCGATCCGGAGGCAGGCGACACCTTGCTGGTAATCACCGCGCCACCGCCGGTTCGCGGCTTCATCAAGCGACAGGATTTTGTCGAAATGTCGCTTTTGGAATCGATCCACGGCGTCGCGGTTCGCCCCAATGCCGACGATGTCTCGGCCGAACTCGCTCCCGACAAGATCACGCTCGGCCGGCCCGGCGGTATGACGCTGTCATCGGCCAACGCTGCCGCCGGGCGCGCGCCGAAGATGGCGCGGGCGATTTTCGACGTCGACGAATGGAAGAAAAATCGCGAGGGCATTTTCGATAGGCGGCTCGATGCGCTGATCGAAGCGGACGCCGCGCTGGAGGCTGACCAGCGCATGCCGACACGGCTCAACCTGGCGCGCTTCTATCTGGCGCGCGGATTTTATCCGGAAGCCAAGGCCGTGCTCGACACGGTGTTGGCGGACGCCAGGCAAGGCGCGGACGATTCGGTCGCGCTGATCCTGCATGCAGTCGCTAGCATCCTGATGGGCCGGCCGGCGGTCGGACTGAAGGATCTCGCCAATCCTGTGGTCGGCAACAACTACGATTCGCAATTGTGGAAGGCGCTCGCCTTTGCCCGGCAAGGCAAATGGGCCGAGGCGCGCGAGAAATTCAAGAACGTCGAATTCGCGATCACCTCACTGCCGATCGATCTGCAACGCATCGTAATCACGGATGCGATGCGCGCCTCGCTCGAAGTCAGGGATTATTCCGGCGCCGACAAGCGCTCGAGCGACCTTAGCGTGATCGGCATTCCGCCGGAACTGAAACCCGCGATCTCGGTAATGCGCGGCCGGCTTGCCGAGGCGCTCGGGCGCGACCAGGATGCGCTCGGCAAATATAAGTTCGCGGTGGCCTCGTCTGACCGGCTGGCAACGGCCGAAGCCAAGCTGTGCGAAGTGGCGCTGCTGCAACGGCGCAACGAGATCAGCCAGGAGGATGCGCTGCGCGAACTGGAGACGCTGCAGGTGTTGTGGCGCGGCGACGGCCTCGAGATTCGCGCGCTGGAAATGATGGCGCGCATCTATTCCGAAACCGGCCGTTATGGCGAGTCGCTGACGGCGGCGCGCACCGCGACCAAACTCGATCCCAACTCCGAACTGTCGCGACAGGGCCAGGACGCCTCGGCGGCACTGTTCGCCCAGATTTTCCTTGGCAACAAGGGCGACGACCTGCCGCCGGTCGACGCGCTCGGGCTATTCTATGAATTCCGCGAATTGACGCCGATCGGCCGCCGCGGCGACGAAATGATCCGTCGCCTCGCGGATCGGCTGGTCGCGGTCGATCTGCTCGACCAGGCCGCCGAATTGCTGCAATACCAAGTCGACCATCGGCTTGAGGGCGCGGCGCGCGCGCAGGTCGCCGCACGGCTTGCGATGGTCTATCTGACCAACCGCAAGCCGGACCGTGCGATTGCGGCGCTGCGCACCACCCGGATCGCCGATCTTTCCGGCGAATTGCGACAACAACGGTTATTGCTGGAGGCGCGCGCGCAAAGCGACGTCGGCCGCCATGATCTGGCGCTCGACATCATCTCGAACCTCGCCGGCCGCGAGGCGATCCGGCTGCGCTCCGATATCTACTGGGCGTCGCGGCGCTGGCGCGAGGCGTCCGAGCAGATCGAATTGTACTATGCCGATCGCTGGCGCGACTTCAAACCGCCGAATCCCGCGGAAAAGAGCGACATCATCCGCGCCGTGGTCGGCTACGCGCTGGCCGAGGACGCGATCGGGCTGGCGCGCTTCCGCGAGAAATACGCGCCGCTGATGAGCGGCGACGCCGATCGCGCCGCGTTCGAGACCGCGAGCAAGCCGCGCGCGGCCGCCAGCGCCGAATTCGCGGAGATCGCCAAGATGGCGGCCAGCGTCGACACGCTCGACGGCTTCCTGCGCGAAATGAAAGCCCGCTTCCCCGATGCGAGCGCCAAGGCGACGCTGCCGCCGGACGTCCAGAAAGCCGATCCGTTCCCCACCGGCTCGCTGCCCCGGATCGTCGGCATGAGGAAGGGCTGACACGCCGCAAGCTGGCGCGAGGCAGCCCCCTCGACAGCGGCACATCGGCGCGGCAACCTGCGCCGAGTAGTCGCGCAAGGAGGCCGCCGCCATGAGCAAGCCTGTCAAGACCGAAGCCGAACTCATCGCGATGGCGAAGGCGCAACTAAAGGCTCACGCCGACTGTCCGGACGGCATGGTCATCACCGTGCTCAGAAGCGGAGATTCCTGGGAATTCCGCGCCAGCGCCGATCCGGCAAGCGCCGCAAAGCCCGGTTATCCCGAATGCGTCGCGATGCTGGTGCAGGTCGGCGATCACCTCGGCAGGCAATACGATTTGAAGCGGTAGGGCGCTCCCAGCGTCTTGAGGACGGAAAGCTGAGCCGCATCAGCCTGATTTGCTCCGTCCAGACCTGTTTGAAACAGATTCTGGTTTTCTTGGCGTGCAAAACGCTCAGATTCCAACCGCCGCAGGATAAAAACTTAGTGGGAATTCATCCGGCATCGAGGACGTCGCGCTCTGGCCGTGTAGATATTTACTTGCCATTCTTCTTTAAAGCCTTGGCGGCATGCTTGATCGCCTGCACGGCGGCCTTGGGCCCTTTCCAGCCGATGATTTCGAGCTTCTTGTTCTCAAGTTCGTCGGTCGCCTTGAAGAACTTTTCAAGTTCTTGCTGGATCGGCTCCGAGAGGTCGCGCACGTCCTTTAGGGCCTGCTCCGAATGGGAGTACCTGGGCACAGCGAACAGCCGATCGTTGCGTTCGGCTTTGCCTTTTCTTTTCTGCTCGATCTGAAGAATGCCGATGACGCGACAAGTGAGCACAGTGCCCGGGAAGGTCGCAGCATCGTGCACGACCATGATGTCGATCGGGTCGCCGTCATCAGCCCTGGTCGAAGGGACGAAACCCCAATCGTGAGGATAGGTAAGGCCGGTCAGGAGGGATTTCGACAGCGTGAACGTCTTGATTTTCGGGTCGTAATCAAACTTTGCCCGGCTGCCGCGGGGCGTTTCAACCACAACATAGACATCGCCATCTTCGGTAAAAGGAGGCAAGTTGACAAGATTTGGCATGGCCAATCCTCAAAGCACGCAACGCAAGAGCACCAGGGCTAACGGCTGAGCAGGCAAAACGGGACCATCTGGCGATGGACTTTCTTTCTGGCCGCGCGAGCACTTCCTTGCTCCGGCTGAGACCGCCCGCGCGCGATGAATCGGCGACCGTGCTTCGGCGGCACTCATTTTTCCGCTCCATCTCAACAGCCCGGGGCGCTTCCTTTACCTGCTGCATCCCTTCAGCATCAGAAAAAGTCCCTGCCGGCTTTCGCCGGCAGGGACTGCGCAGAAAAGATGACGGACGGCAAGGGGGGCTTGGTGGCCCATCAAGGATCTGCGTGAACTCAGTGAGTGTGAACCAGAAAATAGCCGACACCGCTGACAAAAATCACCGCCGGAACCGCCCAAAGAAACAAGACCGGCATCATTCTCTCCTCTGTTAGTCTGCGCGACGGGGCATGTTTGCAAAAGCCATCTGCCCGTCGCGCAGCGGAAGCTACGAACTCTAGTTCTCGGTGCAGACCTTCATGGTCTTCATGCCGGTTTCGGCCTCGGTTTTCGTCTTGAAGGTGCCGTTGTCGACGATCGTGGTAGTGGTCGTCGGCTTCTTGTCAACGACGGTGCACTTCTTCGTCGTGGCGTCGCGAACCACATAGTATTCGCTGGAGACGGCGGTGGTCTGGGCAAGTGCAGCGGTCGCAGCGAACGCCGCTACTGCGCCTACTGCGCCAGCAATCAGATATTTCTTCATAACGTTTCCTCCAGTTGGCATACGATGCGGAACGCCCGATGCTGGAAATGCAACAAAACGAATTGCCGAAAGTTCCCCCGACCCCATGGTTAACCGAGGCCACATTCGTCTTATCCGGGAAAAGGCGGCAATCATTCACGATAGCAGCGCCGCAGCAGCCGTCGGTGGCTCAATACGGTCCCCGAGCGGATCGAAAAGATTCGGGAACATTCGGCAAGCCGAAGGGTTCTCCCGCATCCAATCGAAGGAATCAAACTATGAAAAACCTGGTTATTTCTCTCGCTATCGGGGTCGGCGCTATAGTTTCAACTGGGGCTAGCGCGGCACCGCTCTCGGTCGTCCCATTGGTGCGGCCGGACAGCGGCATCGAGAATGTGCGGTTGGTCTGCGACGAGTACCGCCGATGTTACCGCACCCACGATAGCCGGCGCGTCGTCGTTCAACAGCCATACGGCGATAGCTACGATTATGGCCCGCGAGAGCGTTACATCGAGCGTCGCGGATATTATGATGGCGGCTATGAAAGCGGTCCGAGCGTCGGCATCGGCGTGGGGCCGGGTGGCGTCGGAATCGGCGTGGGCCCGCGCTGGTAACTTTTCCAAGCTGCCAGGAAAGGCCGCGGAGTTCTCCCCGCGGCCTTTCTTTTTGCACGGAGGCAACTGCCGAGACGCGCCATGGCGCCGATGGCGGGCGTGGCGCCGCCTTATTGTTCCGCAGCAAGCGTCGGCAGCTTGGCGATGCGATCGTCGGCACGACGAAGCCGGCGGCAAAGCTCGCGATTGATATTCTGCATGATGATTACATACGCGTGGATGTCCGCTTTGTAGCACCGGTAGAGGTTTTGAGCGGTGAGTTCGTACAGCGTCGTTGCGGTTTCTGCGATGACGGTCGCTGACCGGTTCTGCATTTCGATCAAGGTCATCTCGCCGAAAAAATCACCGGGCTCCAGACCTCCCATGCGAAGGATGCGCCCTGCGTCCAATTGTTTGTTCACCGCCAATCGGCCGGAGTGAACGATGTACATCGAGCGCCCGGGTTCTCCTTCCGCCACGATTGTGGCACCGGCGTCGAAGCGGCGCTCGACCAGCATCAAAGCCAGAAGATCGAGGCTTGCGCTCGAAAGCCCGCCAAAAAACGGGGTGGCGAGCAAGAACGCTTTCAGATCGAGGGAGCGGTCCACCATGGGGCAAGTATAAGCTCGCGCCCTTGGACGACAAGCAACGCAAATGGCGGCTCGCGCGTGTTTCTGCAGGGACGGCCTTGCCAGGGGCTGCTGCGTTCGGGGCTGCTGATTTGCCTCCCCCGCAGGCACTTTTTCCGGCCGAGGCGCAGGATTGGCCGCTTTCCTTTCCAGGCAAATCAGTTGCCTTTACCGTCCCGTCCCGAACGAGGGGGTATCATGATCCTCATTTACGCGGGAAGGGGATGCGGTGGACGCTGTGGTGTCAGGCGCGCCAGGGATGGTGCGCAGACTACATGCACAGCAATGACGGCGTTGGAAGCGGAAAGGGTGGCGTAGCGCCTCTAGCCGCCGTAGCTCTGCACCAGGCTTCCCGCCACCAGCGACCAGCCATCGACCAGCACGAAGAAGATCAGCTTGAACGGCAGCGACACCACGGCCGGCGGCAGCATCATCATGCCCATCGACATCAGGACCGAGGCAACCACGAGGTCGATGATCAGGAACGGCAGGAACAGGAGGAAGCCGATCTCGAAGGCACGTTTCAGTTCGGAGATCATGAATGCCGGCACAACGATTCGCAGCGGCATTTCCTCGGGCGTCGCCGGCGGCGGTTCGTTCGACATATCCAGGAAAAGCTTGAGATCCTTTTCGCGCACGTTTTTCATCATGAAGGCACGCAACGGCACCGAAGCGCGCTGCAGCGCGTCCTCGACGCCGATCTGGTTGGCGACGAGGGGCCGGATGCCGTCATCATAGGATTTCTGCAGCACCGGTCCCATCACGAATGCAGTCAGGAACATGGCGAGTGCGATCATCACCGAATTCGGCGGCGCGGTGGCGGTGCCGAGCGCGGTGCGCAGCAACGATAGCACCACGACGATGCGGGTGAACGACGTCATCATGATCAGGATCGACGGCGCGATCGACAGCACCGTGAGCAGCGCGATCAACTGGATCGAACGCTCGGTGACGCCGCCATTGCCCTGGCCGAGATTGATGCTGATATCCTGCGCGAACGCCGGCTCGACCAGCGATCCGGCGGCTATCAGGGTGGCAAAAAATAAAACTCTACGCGGGAGGGTCGCCGATCTCACGAAGGAGACTTCGGCCGACCGAGCAGGGAGGCCATCTCGTCTTCCAGATTCTCAAACCCGGTTTTCGGTCCTGGCGCCTCACCGGGCGGCGCGGTCGACGGTTCGGCGCGCGAGCCGTTGCGGCCCGGCGGCTCGGGCGCGACCGGCGGCGCGCCGACGCGCGGTTCGCCCGGCTCGGACGGTCGGCGCAGCGCTGCTTCGAGGCGCTGCGCCATCTCGGCGAGGTTTTGATCCGCGCTCGACAGCGTTGGAGCGGGCACGGGTGGCGGCACCGGGGGTGGAGACGGCGGTGATGCAGCGGGACGTTCAGCGCGGATCGGCGGCGGCTTCGCGCCCTCCTGACGTGCCTGGCGCGGGAGCATCGGCTCGGTGCGCGGCGGCCTTGGCGCGGTGAGGGGAGAGTCACGCGATTCCAGGTGCGGCGCGAGCGGTTCCGGCGAGAACCCCACGAGCGGATCGCCGCGGCGCTCGAGCCGCGACGGCGCCGAGCGGCGAACCTCGTCGGCAAAGGGAGAACGCGGAAGCTGTTGCGGCGGCTCGGGCAGTTGCGGCTCGGCATGGTCGAAGGCATCGGATCTGGAGCCCTCAACGTCGCTCCAATTGCCGTCCGGCAACGGCGCGATGCGCGGGGGCGGCTCGCTGCCGATGGAGGGCCGCTGTGCCATCTGGTCTCGCGCGGGCGTCGCGCGGACAATATTGGGTTCCACCACGATGTCGGTCGGACCGCCGATCATCAAGAGGTGTTCGACGTTGTCGCGCCGAACCAGCACCAGCCTGCGGCGGCCGTCCACTGCCGCAGCATCGATTACCGCTAGGCGGGGTCCCCGGCCGCGATTGGTATTGGTACTCAGGCGGTTGCCGGCGAATCGGCGAAGCAACCAAGCCGCGGCGCCGATCAGTGCCAGCACGGCCACGAAAGCGAAGAAAAATGTCAGTGCCTGCATGCTTGTCTCCGGCAACGCCGAACGCGGTCAGAGATCAATTCGATCTCTTAATACTTGGGGGCAGGAATTGCCGCTCCATTACCCTTAATAACCTATGAATCGGCTGGGCCAAAACGACTTCTGATGTCCCTGTCGTTCCGGCAATCCGACTGGTTAACGGAGCTTTCGTGGCGAAAATGCGCTCGGAATGACCGATCGACTAGCCGATCGTCGCCTATCTCGTGCCCCGAGGGGTTCTTAACCCGTTGTTAACCATACACGCGGCAAATTCTGCCTAGCGCGGGCGTGGTGCCCGAACGGCAAAGGGGAGCGCGAAAGCGATGTCGATCGGCGATCTTCCGGTGCTGTCGGCGTTGCGTGCGCGGATGCAGTGGCACCAGGAACGCCAGCGGGTGCTGGCCGAAAACGTTGCCAATTCCGATACGCCGAATTTCAAACCGCGCGATCTGGTGGAACCCAAATTCAACGCGACCGGCGCAAGCGCGCCCGGCGGCGCGATGGGAACGCTGCCGATGATGCGCACCAGTGCCAGCCATATCAGCGCCTCGGGGGCGCCGGAGACCTTTGATCAAAATCGGAAGGTCGGCTTCGAGACGCGCCCCGCGGGCAACGCCGTCAATCTGGAGGACGAGATGCTCAAGGTTTCGTCCAACCAGATGGACTACGCCGCCGTGACTTCGCTCTACAGCCGCAGCCTGCATCTTCTCAAGACCGCGATCGGCAAGGCTTGAAATGAACAAGGCTTGAAATTGAGCAAGGCTTGACGCCGAAAAAGGCGTGGTGGCACAGCCAGGAAAGGACGACGATGGCAGACCGTCAGGTTATCGCAGATTTCGCCAGGTCAATGGGGATCGCGACGTCCGGCCTGCGCGCGCAGGCGGGGCGAATGCGTGTGATCTCGGAAAACATCGCCAACGCGGATTCGACCGCTGCGACGCCCGGCGGCGACCCCTATCGCCGCAAGGTGCCGACTTTCGCTTCCGAACTCGATCACAGCCTGGACGCCCAGGTGGTTGCGCTCGGCAAGGTGGTGCCGGATTCCACCTCGTTCCGCGTCAAGCACGAGCCGAGCAATCCCGCGGCGGACGCCAATGGCGACGTCAAATATCCCAACGTCAATCCGCTGGTTGAAATGACCGACATGCGCGACGCCCAGCGATCCTACGAGGCGAACCTCAATATCATCCACGCCACGCGTTCGATGATTCAACGCACGCTCGACATCCTCAAGTCCTGAACTGGAAAGCTTGAACCATGGCTTCACCGACAATCGCTGCCAATGCCTACGCCAATCTCGCCCGCCTGATGGATCCCGGCGCGGCGGGCAAATCGCCCGACGCCGGAGGGCCCTCGTTCGGCGACCTGCTGAAGGACGCGATGGGAAGCGTGGTGGATGGCGGACGAAAATCCGACCAGCAGACCGCCGCGATGGCGACGGGCAAGGCTAATGTGATGGACGTGGTCACCGCGGTGGCCGAGACCGACGTCAAGATATCGACGCTGGTGTCGGTCCGCGACAAGGTCATCTCGGCCTATGAAGACATCATGAAGATGCCGATCTGACGAGGCAAGCCGCATCCAAAGGGTGCGAGAGTTTTGAATCCGGGAAGCGCGCGAGCATGCGCGCTCCTTGCCAGGAAGAAAAAAGAGGAGCTGACATGACCGGTGCTGAAACCCTCGACGTGGCGCGCGATGCGATCTGGACTATCGTCGTGGTGTCGTCGCCGCTGATGGTGGTCGGCCTCGTTGTCGGCGTGGTGGTGTCACTGTTTCAGGCGCTGACGCAAATCCAGGAACAGACCCTGGTGTTCGTGCCCAAGATACTGGCGATTTTCGTCACGCTGCTGTTGGCGTTGCCGTTCATGGCTGACGCACTTCACAGCCACATGATGCGGATATCGTCGCGAATCATAGGTGGTTGATGCACTATGCGTAGATCATGCGCATCGATGTCTCACTGCTGCCCGTGCTCGCCGCCACCTTCATGCTGGTGTTCGCCCGCGTCGGCGCCATGGTGATGCTGTTGCCGGGACTGGGCGAGTCGAATATTCCGGTACGCATCAAGCTTGCGGTCGCGGTGCTGCTGACCCTCGTCATCCTGCCGCTGCATCGCCAGGCTTACCAGATCGACATGCAGTCGATGGCGCCGCTCGTGGTTATGATGATCCATGAGCTCATTGTAGGCATCGTGCTCGGCGCCACC